>Ga0068855_100007565_pt1 | contig 13143 bp, 11 predicted proteins | sample KBSCornC52_FD_66592 | JGI IMG/M metagenome (GOLD analysis project Ga0068855, IMG submission 66592) | Corn rhizosphere microbial communities from Kellogg Biological Station, Michigan, USA - KBS Corn C5-2 | ecosystem: Host-associated > Plants > Roots > Rhizosphere > Soil ... | reverse complement strand
GCCGGCAACCCCAAGCGTCGCACCGCCCTGACCGCCATCGCGGTCGCCGTGCTGGTGATCGGCGGCGGCTACGGCATCTACTACTGGATGACCGGCCGCCACTCGGAATCCACCGACAACGCCTACGTCGGCGCCAACGTCGTGCAGATCACGGCGCAGGTGGGCGGCACCGTCACCGCCATCAACGCCGACGACACCAACTACGTCAAGGCGGGCCAGGTGCTGGTCAAGCTGGATCCGGCCGACGCGCGCGTCGCCCTCGACCAAGCCGAGGCCGCGCTGGCGCAGACGGTGCGCGAGACACGCATCCTGTTCGCCAACAACTCCACGCTGCAGGCGCAGATCGACGCCCGCGCCGCCGACGCCACGCGCGCATCCGCCGACCTCGCCAAGGCGCAGGACGACGTCAACCGCCGCGGCCCGCTGGTGCAGAGCGGGGCGGTCGGCAAGGAAGAATTCGAGCACGCGCAGCAGCAGCTCGCGTCCGCCCGGAGCGCGTACACGGCCGCCAAGTCGGCGCTGGACGCCGCCCGGGAACAGCTGGCCTCGAACCAGTCGCAGACCGAAGGCACCAACGTCGCCGGCCACCCGAACGTGCAGCGCGCCGCCGCCAAGGTGCGCGAGGCCTGGCTCGCGGTGCAGCGCGCGGACGTGCCGGCGCCGGTGAGCGGCCAGGTGGCGCGCCGCAGCGTGCAGGTGGGCCAGCGCGTGCAGGCCGGCGTGCCGCTGATGTCGGTCGTGCCCCTGGACAACGCCTGGGTCGACGCCAACTTCAAGGAAGGCCAGCTCGCGCGCCTGCGCATCGGCCAGCCCGCCACGCTGGAGGCCGACGTCTACGGCAAGCATGTCGTCTTCCACGGCAAGGTCGAAGGCCTGGGCGCGGGCACCGGCGCGGCGTTCTCGCTGCTGCCGGCCCAGAACGCCACCGGCAACTGGATCAAGGTCGTGCAGCGCGTGCCCGTGCGCATCGCGCTGGACCCGGCCGAGGTGGCCAGGAACCCGTTGCGCGTGGGCCTGTCGATGAACGTCACCGTGGACGTGGCCGACGAGAGCGGCCGCTCGGTGGCCGACACGCCGCGCACGCAGGGGGCCATCGCCTCGACGACGGTGTTCGACTCGCTGCAGCACGACGCCGACACCGAAGTGGCGCGCATCGTGGCGGCCAACGGCGGCGGGCGCATCGCGCCCACGGCCACCGCGCAGGCGGCGTCGTCGTCGGCCTCGGCTCCGCTGGCCTCGGCCTCGGGCGCCGAGAAGGTCGCTTCGGCGGCCACGCGTCGACACCACCACAAGCAGCAGTCGTGATCCCGGGCGGGCGCCGCCACCGGCGCCCGCATCGCACTGGTCGGAACTTTCAAGAGGTCTTCCATGTCCGCTCCTGCCGCGGCGGCCAAGCCGCCTGCGCCATTGACCGGCGGCGCGCTCGTGCTGGGCACGCTGTCGCTGTCGCTGGCCACTTTCATGAACGTGCTGGACTCGTCGATCGCGAACGTGTCCCTGCCGTCGATCTCCGGTGACCTGGGCGTCAGCATCTCGCAGGGCACCTGGGTCATCACCAGCTTCGGCGTCGCCAACGCCATCTCCGTGCCGCTCACGGGCTGGCTGACGCAGCGCTTCGGCGCGGTGCGCCTGTTCACGCTGAGCGTCATCCTGTTCGTCATCGCCTCGGTGCTGTGCGGCCTGGCGCCGTCCATCGAGATGCTGATCGCCTTCCGCGTGCTCCAGGGCTTCGTGGCCGGGCCGATGATCCCGCTCTCGCAGACGCTGCTGCTGTCCACGTATCCACCCCAGAAGGCCGGCACCGCGCTGGCGCTGTGGGGCGTGACGACGCTCGTCGCGCCGGTCGCCGGGCCCCTGCTGGGCGGCTACATCACCGACAACTTCACCTGGCCCTGGATCTTCTACATCAACATCCCGGTGGGCATCTTCGCGGCGTTCGTGACGTGGAGCATCTATCACAAGCGCGAGACGCCCACTGTCAAGCGGCCGATCGACGGCGTGGGCCTGGGCATGCTGGTGCTCTGGGTGGGCTGCCTGCAGGTGATGCTGGACAAGGGCAAGGAGCTCGACTGGTTCAACTCGCCGACCATCGTCACGCTGGCGGTGATCGTGGTGGTCGCGTTCGCGGTGTTCGTCGCGTGGGAGCTCACCGACGAGCACCCGGTGGTCGACATCCGGCTGTTCGCGGGACGCAACTTCGCCTTCGGCGCCATCACGCTGTCGATCGCCTACGGCCTGTTCTTCGGCAACGTGGTGCTGCTGCCGCTGTGGCTGCAGCAGTACATGGGCTACACCGCGACCTCGGCCGGCATGGCGCTGGCGCCGGTGGGCATCTTCGCGATCGTGCTCACGCCCATCGTGGGCCGCAACGTGGCCAAGTGGGATCCGCGCTGGATGGCCACGGGCGCGTTCGTGCTGTTCGCGCTGGTGCTGTGGATGCGCTCGAGGTTCACGTCCGACACCGACTTCGGCACCATCCTGCTGCCCACGCTGATCCAGGGCGGGGCGATGGCATTCTTCTTCATCCCGCTGACCACGCTGACGCTCGCCGGCCTGCCGCCGTCGCGCATCCCGGCCGCGGCGGGCCTGTCGAACTTCGTGCGGATCACGATGGGCGCGATGGGCACCTCGATCGCGACGACGCTGTGGGACAACCGCGCCACGATGCACCACGAGCACCTGGTCGAGCAGATGGCGATGAACGGCACCGCGCTGGACAACGCCACGACGGCGCTGACCCAGGCCGGCGTGCCCACCGCCGGGGCCTATGCGAGCATCAACCGCCTGGTCGACGTGCAGGCCTTCACCAAGGCGGCCGACGACATCTTCATCGCCTCGGCTGTGACCTTCCTGTTCCTGATCGTCACGATCTGGTTCACGAAGCGCCCGCCCAGGATCGCGGGCGGGCCGTCCGTCGACGCGGGCGGGGCGCACTGAGCGCCTTCGGAACGACAAGGGCCGCGCGATGCGGCCCTTTCTGTTCAGGCGGCGGGCATCTGGTAACCCGGGGTCGACCGCGACAGCGCATCCTCCTCCGGCGTCATCTCGCTGGCGACGCCTTCGAACAGCGGCGTCGACAGGTAGCGCTCGCCGGTGTCCGGGAGCATGCAGCAGATGACCGATCCGGCCGGAGCGCGCTCGGCGACCCGGATGGCGACGGCCAGCGTGGCGCCCGCCGAGATGCCCGCGAAGATGCCTTCCTCCGCTGCCAGCCGGCGCGACCACGCGATCGCATCCGGGCCGCTGACCGGAACCACCTCGTCGTAGAAGTGCCTGTCGATCGATTCCTGCAGCACGTAGGGAATGAAATCGGGCGTCCAGCCCTGGATCGGGTGGGGCGTGAAGGCCGGATGGCTCGCGGCGGGCGCGTGGTCGGCGGCGCGCGCCTGGGCGGTGCCGCTGCCCAGCAACGGGGCGATCTCGGGCTCGCTGAGGACGATCCGGGTCTCGGGCCGCGCCTGCCGCAGGACCCGCGCCACCCCGGTGACCGTGCCGCCGGTGCCGTAGCCGCTGACCCAGTAGTCCAGCCGCTCGCCGTCGAAGTCGGCGAGCAGCTCGCGCGCGGTCGTGTTCTCGTGGATGCGCGCGTTGTCCGCCGTCTCGAATTGCCTGGCGAGGAACCAGCCGTTGGCCTCGGCGAGCTCCTTGGCCTTCTGGTACATCCCGAATCCCTTGGCCGCCCGCGGGGTCAGGACGACGCGGGCCCCCAGGAAGCGCATCAGGCGGCGGCGCTCGACGGAAAACGAGTCCGCCATGGTGACCACCAGCGGGTAGCCCCTGGCCGCGCAGACCATGGCCAGGCCGATGCCCGTGTTGCCGCTCGTGGCCTCGACGACGGTCTGCCCGGGCTTGAGCTCGCCGCGCCGCTCGGCCTCCTCGATGATGCTGATGGCCAGGCGGTCCTTGACCGAGGCGGCCGGGTTGAAGAACTCGGCCTTGACGTACAGGCGGACGTGCTTCGGGGCGATCCGGTTGAGCCGGATGCAGGGCGTGTCGCCGATCGTGTCGACGATGCTCTCGTAGAGGCGACCGCGTCCTGCGGTCGTGCGGGATCCGTTCGATGTCATGGTCAGCTCCGGCGAAGTGGTGCTCGAGGAAGAGGGCGAGCCCGGCAGCCTACCGGGGCACCTGACGTTGTCAATCCTGCGTCCGCGACGGGCCGGCCGCCGGCAAAGTTCGCGCGTGCGAACTTGCGGGACAGGACATCAGATCCAGACGTCGTTCTCGGCGCGCCGCTCGGAGTCGACCGCCCCCGTGTTGACCACGCCGCGCGGCTCGATCAGCATCATCCTGACCTCGTGCTCGGCATACGGCTTGTGCTCGACGCCGCGCGGCACGACGAACATCTCGCCGGCGCGCACCAGCACGTGGCCATCGCGCATGTCGATGCGCAGGACGCCGTCCAGCACGATGAAGGTCTCGTCGGTGTCGGGGTGGTCGTGCCAGAGGAAGTCGCCGAGGATCTTGACGATCTTGAACTGGTAGTCGTTCATCTCGGCCATCACGCGCGGCTGCCAGTGGTCGTGGATCTTCGCGAGCTTGTCGGCGAAGTTGATGGACTGGTAGGTGCGTTCGGGCGTGGCGATGGCGTCGGACATGGGTTGAGGCTCCTCAAGCCGGCGCGAGTTCCTCGGCCGGGCGGTGGACCTCGAGTATGGCGCGATCGGCAAGACCACTCGCGAGCGCAGCCTGCTCGAGCGGCAGGTGCGGGTCGACCGACTGGATGCGCGTCGCGCACCCGCGGCCCTCCGCCTTGGAGTGGTACATCGCGGCATCCACCAGCGCGAACGCGGCATCGAAGGTCGCGGACGCCTTGCCCGCCAGCGGGAACACGGCAAAGCCGATCGAGGCGGAGACGGCGATCGGCTGGCCGTCGACGACCACGGGGCTGGCCGAGAACGATTTCATCAGGCGCTGCGCGAGCACCACGGCCTCGGCGGCAGGCATCGTGTCGACCATCACCAGGAACTCCTCGCCGCCCCAACGCGCGACCAGGTCGCGCTCGCGCAGCACGGCCTCGAGGCGCCGCGCGACGGCCACCAGCACGGCGTCGCCGGCGGCGTGGCCGTGGCGGTCGTTGATGTCCTTGAAGTGGTCGACGTCGATCAGGAACAGCGCCCCCTCGAAGTGCGTCGCGCGCAGCCCGAGCCGGGTCCGCAGGTGGGCGCGGTTGGCCAGGCCCGTCAGCGGGTCGTGCTCGGCCTGGATGCGCAGCGCGCGGTTGCGGCTGGTGAGCTGGTGGTTGCGCTGCATCTGGCGTCGCGCGATGAAGGCGATCGCCAGGGCGAGCACGATGCAGGCGAGCGCTGCGCCGCCCCATTGCGCACTGCGGCGCGCTTGCAGGCGATCCTGCTCGTCCTTGATCAGGCGCTGCACCTGCTGCATGTCGCGCTCGTAGCGGCTGTCGTTCCTGGCCCGCAACAGCTGCTGCTCGCGCTCGTAGAGTTCCAGCGCCCCCGCGCGATCGCCTGCGCGCGCGAGCGCGGGCCCGAGATCGCGCAGGATGCCGATGCGCGCGTTCGGCCCGGTCTCGCGATCGTAGTGCGCCAGGGCCTCGCGCAGCTTGACCTTGGCCTCGGCGGTGCGGCCCAGCGCCAGCAGGGCGAGGGCCTGGTCGTGCAGCCGCTGGCGCTGCAATCCGGGCTCGTTGTGCGTGGCCAGGAAGGCCTGGGCGCGATCGAGCGCGGCCAGCGCCTGCTGCGGGTGTTCCAGGCGCAGCTCGGCGCCGCTGAGGCTCAGTTCGTACCCGGCTTCGCGGCGCTTCAGGCCGGCGTCGCGCGAGATCCGGATGGCCGTGACGATCGCGTCCCGGCTGGCCTCGTACTGCTCGCGCTCCGCCAGCACGTCGCTGGCAAAGGACTGCACGTACGCGCGCAGCGCAGCATCGTCCTCTTCCCGGGCCAGCGCCTGGGCCCGCTCGAGCAGCCGCTCGGCCAGCTCGGCGTCGTTGTCGCCCTGGGCCAGCGACGCGAGGATCGCGGTGGCCTTGATCTCGAGCGCCCGGTTGCCGGCCTGCTGCGCGGCGTCGAGCGCCGTGTGCAGGTAGATCGCCGCCGCCGCCGGGTTGCGCTCGCCGTGCGCGCCATAGGCCGCGAACAGCAGCGCGTAGAACCAGTTGAAACGATCGCAGCGCACGGCCAGCGCGGGATCGCGCGACTCGCAGAACGGCGCGTAGCCCGCCACCGCGGCGCGCGCCTCGACGTTGCCGTTCTCTTCCTTCATGCCCTCGAACTCGAGGTCGGCGTTGACCAGGTGCGCATCGGCCTCGGCGATCGGGCCGACGGTGGCGGCCAGGTCACGCAAGGCCTTGGCGGCCTCGGCCGTTTCCGCGGCGAGGTGGCTGTCGGCTGCCACCAGGCCGAATCCGACCAGCAGCGCGCGCGTGTTGTCCGGCGTACCGGGCGTGGCGGCCTGCAGCGCGCGCAGGCCGGCCAGGGCGGCCTGCGGATCCTCGAAGCCCTGGACGACCAGCCGGTCGACCGCCTGCGCGAGGCCGGCGCCCGGCGCGGGGGCGGTGCCCGCGGCGCAGGCGGCGCCCGCAGCGGCCAGCGTCATCGCGGCGGCAACGGCGCGCAGCGCGTGGCGCGCGCGGGCGCCGCGCGCCAGGCGGCGCCGGGAGTCATCCCTGGACATGGTTGTCGTGGTGAGTGGAAACGTCGAGCCGGGGCCAGGCTGGCCCGACACGTTGCCTTCGGCACGCGAGGCCCCGGTTCCAGCGCCGCAGCGGTGGTTTCGCACGGTTTGCCCCTTTCCGTGCCAATCCTGGCACAGCGGGGCGCCGAATGCACGCCCGGCGCGAGAATCAGGCCGTGACGGACAGCCCCGGCGCGCCGGCCGCCATGCGCCCGACGACCGCCGCGTCGGCGAAGCCACCGTCGGCAAAGCACGCCAGGACCGCGTCGACGCTGTCGGGTGCGCACGACACCAGCAGCCCGCCGGAGGTCTGCGGGTCGGTCACCAGGTCGCGCGCCACGGAGGGCAGGGCGGCGTCCAGATGCACGTCGGCGCCATAGCCGGCCCAGTTCCGGCCCGAGGCGCCGGTGACCAGGCCCTCGCGCGCCAGCGTCTCGACGCCGGCGATGAGCGGCACCGCCTGCCAGTCGATCTGGGCGCGCAGCCCCGCGCCGCGTGCCATCTCCAGCGCGTGGCCGGCCAGGCCGAAGCCGGTGACGTCGGTGATCGCGTGCACGCCGGGCAGCTCAGCGAGGCGGCTGCCCGGCTTGTTCAGGCGCGTCGTCGTGGCGATCAGCCGCGCGTAGCCCGCGTCGTCGAGCCGGCCCTTCTTCAGCGCGGCCGACAGCACGCCCACGCCCAGCGGCTTGCCCAGCACCAGCACGTCGCCAGCGCGCGCGTCCGCGTTGCGGCGCACGCGGTCGGGGTGCACGAGGCCCATCACGACCAGGCCGTAGATCGGCTCGACCGAGTCGATGGTGTGGCCGCCCGCGATCGGGATGCCGGCGTCGGCGCAAACGGCCTGGCCGCCGGCCAGCACGCGGCCGATGACCTCGACGGGCAGCTGGGCGATGGGCATCGCCACGATGGCCAGGGCCATGATCGGCGTGCCGCCCATCGCGTAGACGTCGCTGATTGCGTTGGTGGCGGCGATGCGCCCGAAGTCGAACGGATCGTCGACGATGGGCATGAAGAAGTCGGTGGTGGCGATGAGCGCCTGCGAGTCGTTGAGCTTCCAGACGGCGGCGTCGTCGGACGTCTCGATGCCCACCATCAGCTGCGGCGGGATCACGCCCGGGGCGCTGGTCTTGAGGATGTCGGCCAGCACGCCCGGCGCGATCTTGCAGCCGCAGCCCCCGCCGTGCGAGAAGCTGGTCAGACGAAGGGGGGCGGGCGCGGAAGTGGTCATGGCTCGGGCAAAATCGAGAGTTGCACCGGCGGCAGGTCGCGGCCGGCTCCCCATTCTCACCGCATCGCCATGAACCTGCTGACCCTTCCTTCCCTCGCGCGCCGTCGTCGCGCCGTCGTCCACGCGCTGGCCGCACTGTCGCTGGGCGGCGCCGCGCTGCTGGGCGCGGGCGCCGCGCACGCCCAGGCGGGCGTGCTGCGCGTGTCCGCCATTCCGGACGAGGCCCCCAGCGAACTGCAGCGCAAGTTCAAGCCGCTGGGCGAATACCTCAAGGCCAGGACGGGCCTGGACGTGCAGTTCACGCCGGTGACGGACTACGCGGCGGTGGTCGAGGGCCTCGCGGCCAGGAAGATCGACCTCGCCTGGCTCGGCGGCTTCACGTTCGTGCAGGCCAAGCTGCGCACCGAAGGCCAGGCGGTGCCGATCGTCCAGCGCGCCGAGGACGAGAAGTTCACGAGCAAGTTCATCGTGCCGCTGGACAGCCCCATCAAGAGCGTCGCCGACATCAAGGGCCACACCTTCGTGTTCGGCGCGCCGTCGTCGACCTCGGGCAGCCTGATGCCGCGCTACTTCCTCCAGCAGCAGGGCATCGTGCCCGAGCGCGACTTCAAGACGGTCGCGTTCTCCGGCGCGCACGATGCCACGGTGGCGTTCGTGGCCTCCGGCCGCGCGGAAGCCGGCGTGCTCAACGCATCGGTGATGGACAAGCTGGTCGAGGGCAAGAATCCCAACGCCTTGAAGGTGCGCGTGCTGGCCACCACGCCGCCGTTCTTCGACTACAACTGGACGGTGCGCCCCGGCATGGACCCGGCGCTGCAGAAGAAGCTGACCGACGCGTTCCTCGCGCTCGACCCCGCCAAGCCGGCCGACAAGGAGATCCTCGACCTGCAGCGCGCGTCGCGGTTCGTGCCGACCAAGGCGTCGAACTACGACGGCATCGAGGCGGCCGGCAAGTCCGCCGGGCTCATCAAGTAAGTGACCCTGCACCTGGACAAGGTCGGCGTCGTCCACGCGAACGGGCGCCGGGCGCTGGCGGGCATCGACCTGGTGGTCGCGGCGGGCGAACGCGTCGCGCTGATCGGGCCCTCGGGGGCCGGCAAGACGACGCTGCTGCGCGTCGCGGCGGCGTCGCTGCGACCCACGGAGGGCCACGCGAACGTGCTCGACGCCGATCCCTGGACGCTGGGCGCGGGGGCGCTCAAGGCCTTGCGTGCGCGCGTGGGCTTCGTGCACCAGGCGCCGCCGATCCCGCCGCGCCAGCGCGTGGTCACCGCGGTGCTGGCCGGGCGGCTGGGCCAGTGGGGCCTGGGCCGCGCGCTGCGCTCGTGGGTCGCCCCCGCGGACGCGGCGGGCGCGCGTGACGCGCTCGCGCGCGTGGGGCTCGCGGAGCGCCTGTTCGAGCGCTGCGACCAGCTGTCGGGGGGGCAGTTGCAGCGCGTGGCCGTGGCGCGCACGCTGTACCAGGCGCCGCGCCTGCTGCTGGCCGACGAGCCCGTGTCCGCCCTGGACGCCACCACCGCCGACGCCGTGCTGCGCGAGCTCGTGGCCTACAGCGAGTCGGCCGGCGCCACCTTCGTCGCGTCGCTGCACGCGGTCGACCTCGCGCTGCGCTGGTTCCCGCGCATCGCCGGCGTGCGCGACGGCGTGGTGATGTTCGACTTGCCGGCTGCGCAAGTCACGCCCGAACGCCTGGCCGCGCTGTACGCGGGCGAGGTGGCGGCCGAGCGCGAGCGGCCGGTGCAGTCGCTGCCGCACGTCACGCTGCCGCTGGGCTCGACATGAGGATCGCCGGGGCAATCGAAGGCGCCGGGACCGCCGGGCGGAGAGCCTTCCGATGAGCGCGGTGGCGGCGGTGCGCCCCGCGCTGCGCGATCCGGCGGCCGCTCGCCGCCTGGGTTGGGCGATCACCGCGCTCGTGCTGCTGTGGCCGCTGGGCCGGCTGGCCGACTTCCATCCCGCGACGCTGCTGGCGCCGTCCAACCTCCAGGTGCTGGGCACGTTCCTGGCCGGCTACCTGCCGCCGTCGATGGCGCCGGACTTCCTGCGCGAACTGGCCACCGCGACGCTGACCACGCTGGCGATCGCCACCGCCGGCATCGCGCTGGCCTTCGTGATCGCCGTGCCGCTGGCCATCGCCGCGACGCGCTCGCTGTCGGTCGCCGCGATCGGCCCGGCCGACGGCCGCTGGCGCGGACGCCTGCTGCGCCAGGCCGTGCGGACGGTGACGGTGCTGCTGCGCTCCGTGCCGGAGATCGTGTGGGCGCTGCTGTTCGTGCGCGCCTCCGGGCTGGGACCGGCGGCGGGCGTGCTCGCGCTGGCGATCACCTACGGCGGCATGCTGGCCAAGGTGTATTCCGAGATCCTCGAATCGGCCGACGTCCGGCCCGCGCGCGCGCTGCTGCAGGCCGGCAGCGGGCGCCTGGCCGCCCTGTGCTTCGGCCTGCTGCCGCTGGCGGCAGACGAGCTCGTCTCGTACACGGTCTATCGCTGGGAATGCGCCGTGCGGGCCGCGGTGGTGATGGGCTTCGTGGGGGCGGGCGGCCTGGGGCAGCTCATGGACCAGGCGATCAAGGGCTTCGTGCCGGCCGAGGCGAGCAGCATCTCGCTCGTGTTCTTCGCGCTGGTGCTGCTGGCCGACGCGATCAGCCTGGTGCTGCGCAAGGTGCTTGCATGAGCTGCGCCCGGTGGCTCCCGAGGGCGCTCGCGCCGGAGGCCTTCTCATGACCGCCGCGCGCAGCCATCGCGCCGCGGGCCTGGCGTGCCTGGCGGCCATCGCGCTGGCCGTCGTCGCCAGCTTCCACTACCTCGCGGTGGACTTCGGCAGCCTGTTCGAAGCCGGGGCGCGCGGCCGCATGGCGCGCTTCGTCGTCGAGTTCTTTCCGCCCGACCTGTCGCCCGCCTTCCTGCGCCAGGTGGGCATCGCGGCGCTGCAGACCCTGGCCGTCTCGCTGCTGGGCACCGCGATCCCCGTGGTGTTCGGCGGCCTGCTCGCGCTGCCGGCGGCGGGCCGGCTGGGGCGCGCGCCGCAATGGCCGGCGCGCCTCGCGCTCAACGCGCTGCGCAGCGTGCCCGAGCTCGTCTGGGCCGCGCTGATGGTGCTGGCCGCGGGCCTGGGACCGTTCGCGGGCACGCTGGCGCTGGCACTGCACACCACCGGCGTGCTCGGCCGGTTGTTCGCCGAGAGCCTGGAGAACGCGTCGCCCGCGCCCGAGGCGGCGCTGCGCGACCTGGGTGCCGGCCGCGTCGCACGGTTCGCCTACGGCACGCTGCCGCTCATCGCGCCGCAGTGCCTGGGCTACACGCTCTATCGCTGGGAGATGAACATCCGCATGGCCACCATCCTGGGCTTCGTGGGCGGCGGCGGCCTTGGGCAGATGCTGTATTTCCACCTGTCGCTGTTCCAGCAGGGGCAGGCGGCCACCGTGCTGCTCGCGATGGCCTTGCTCGTGCTCAGCGACGACGCGCTCAGCGGCTGGGCGCGGCGTTCGCTCAGCGCGCAGCCGCATTGACCGAGAATGGCGCGATGAATTCCCCGCAGGACGTCGCCCCGGGCGACACCACGTCGCTGGCCCCGCTGCCGCTGGACCAGTACGCGCTGATCATCGATGCGCGCTCGCCCCACGAGTACGCGGAAGACCACGTGCCCGGCGCCGTGAACCTGCCGGTGGTCGACGATGCGGAGTTCGCCGAGGTCGGCATCCAGTACAAGACCGACCAGCACGCCGCCTACCTGATCGGCGCGCAGCACTCGTTCCGCAACCTCGCGCGGCACACGGCCGACCTGATCTCGCGCTACAAGACCACCGATCGCTTCCTGGTCTACTGTTTCCGCGGTGGCAAGCGCAGCGCGCTGTGGGCCAGCAACCTGCGGCTGATCGGCTTTTCCGTCGACGTGGTGCCCGGCGGCTGGAAGCGCTATCGCCAATGGGTGCGCGAATCGCTCGCCGTGCTGCCCCAGCGCCTGGACTACCGCGTGCTGTGCGGTCCCACCAACTGCGGCAAGACGCGCCTGCTGCACGAGCTTGCGCGCCAGGGCGCGCAGGTGCTCGACCTCGAGGGCCTGGCCAGGCACCGCGGCTCGCTGCTGGGCGACCTGCCCGGCGAGCCGCAACCCACCCAGAAGAACTTCGACTCGGCCGTGCTCGACGTGCTGCGCCGCTTCGACCCTGCGCGCCCCGTCTGGGTGGAGGCCGAGAGCCGCAAGGTCGGGCGCCTGCTCGTGCCCGACGAGCTCACCGCGGCGATGCGTCGCGCCCGCGCGCTGCACCTGGCCGTGCCGATGCCCGAACGCGTGCGCCACTGCCGCGAGGAGTACGCGCATTTCGCGGTCGACCCCAAGGCGATGGTGGCCAGGCTCGCCGCGCTCAAGCCGCTGGTGGGCGGCGAGGAGATGGCGCGCTGGCAGGCGCTGGCCGACGCCGGGTCGGTCGACGAACTGTTCGAGCGCCTGATGACCGCGCACTACGACCCTTGCTACACGCGCTCGACCACGCGCGAGTTCGGCCCCGGCGACGGCGCCAACCGCCTCGAGCTCGACTCGCTCGCCCCCGACGCGCTGGCCGAGGCCGCGCGTCGCCTGATCGCCATGGAGTGACCCTTCGATGAACCTCGTCATGAGAATCGGCTGCCTGATCGCCTACGCGCTGGGCATCGCCGCCTTCACCGGCCTGATCCACGGGCCGCTCGCGGCCGCGGCGGCCATCGTCACGATCGCGCTGGTCGGCCTGCATGCGCTGGAACTGCTGTTCGCGTACCGGTTCCTGCATCGCTACAAGGGCTCGATGGGCGCCAGCGTCGTCCTGGCGCTGCTGTTCGGCGTGCTGCACTGGGCGCCGCTGGCCCGGCAACCGAAGCCGTGAGGCGGTGATGGGCGGCGTCCTCTCCGGTCTGCGCGTCATCGAGATCGCCGGCCTCGGCCCGGCGCCGTTCTGCGGCATGCTGCTGGCCGACATGGGCGCGGACGTCGTGCTCGTCGAGCGCGACGCAAGGAGCGGCCCAGGCGGCGATCCGCTGTCGCTCGGGAAGAACGCGATCGTCAACCGGGGCAAGCGCTCCGTCGCGCTGGACCTGAAGGATCCGGCCGCCGTCGACGCGGTGCTGCGGCTGGTGGCCGGCGCCGACGTGCTGATCGAGGGCATGCGCCCCGGCGTGATGGAGCGCCTGGGCCTCGGCCCCGACGCCTGCCTCGCGCTCAACCCGCGGCTCGTCTACGGCCGCATGACCGGCTGGGGCCAGGACGGCCCGCTGGCGCAGGCGGCGGGGCACGACATCAACTACATCGC
>Ga0068855_100007564_pt1 | contig 13144 bp, 6 predicted proteins | sample KBSCornC52_FD_66592 | JGI IMG/M metagenome (GOLD analysis project Ga0068855, IMG submission 66592) | Corn rhizosphere microbial communities from Kellogg Biological Station, Michigan, USA - KBS Corn C5-2 | ecosystem: Host-associated > Plants > Roots > Rhizosphere > Soil ... | reverse complement strand
TTTATTAGTTTATTGTTACTGCGTAATGTTCATATTGCTTTAAGGGCGAGAACCCACCTTCCTCATTCCTGGTGATGCGGTCAGCAATCACTGCCGGTAATTTCATATTCGCGTCGTGGGCAATTTTTTTATATTCAAAACTTCCCTGTTGCTCCTTCACTACATAAAGCCTGTTTTCAGCAATAGTCAATAATTTGCCGTCCATATCAGCACGGTCCTTTAGTTGTTTATATACATCTTCCGTTACCGGATACAAGGTTCTTTTTATAGTTATTAGCCGAACAGGTTCTTTGCTCGTGGCATTGTATTGTAATTCTATCGACTCCCTGGAAAACGTTGTTGTATATAATAGTTCCCGGCTATCGAGGCGAATGATCTGCTCATTCTGTTGCGTGAACAAATACCGGGCATTGAATTTTTTTGCCAGTTCCTGTATAGAAGAATCCCGTCTCCCACTGGCTGTCATCAATCTGAACCCAGCCAAAACAGGTCTTGCATTGGAATATATGATCATCCGCTGCATCTTGTCATTTACCAGTAAGGCCAGGGAATCATTCACCAGCTGTTCTGCGTCGCCAAAGCGAGCATACGAAAGGTCCTTTGTTATATAAAAAACCGCATTGGTAATCGCAGTATCCTCTCCACCGGTAATAAAATTGGTACTGTTTTTCAAAGTCAATTCCAGGTACAAAGGCGCCCACTGATACTGGTTGCTTACCTGTACAAATTCACCCAGCACCTTTAACGTATCGTTACTCGTTGCAGAACGGGCGCGCTTTCTTTGGGCCTGCATGGTGAATGCAGCAAATAAACATCCCAGTATCAAAACTATTTGCACTACATTTTTACTGCTTGTTTGCATATACATTCTGTTTTTAAACAGTTAGGGTTGAATTTGATTGATCGTTTTTTGCCGGGCGCTGCGTGTTTCATTAATGGTTTTAATCCCCTCCCTCGTTTCAGCCCTGGTACGTACAAGCACGCCCTCCTCATCGTAATCATAAAAAGTAGCATAGTTATTGGCATCTAAATCTGCTGTGAGTCTTAAATTAACCGGGTCATATACATAGCTCTTCATATTGGCATTGTAGGGATGAATACGGATGTCGTCAAAATAGATCATACTGCTGCTGTTATTCACCAGGCTTACATTCATCGTAGTTGTGCCTATGGGAGTGGTAAACTCTCCTTCATACCGTTGCCATCCTTCGATGACCGATCCCGCTGGTGTAAGAATGACCGGGCTGCCGCCGGCTTCTATTTTTACCTGGTTGCTGACATAACCTGTCCCTGCACAATTAGCACATTGCTCCCGTACCCAGGCGCTGAAAAGCATTCTTTTATTCGAAGGCATCGTGAATACCGGATTGAGCATATCCGTTGTAGCAGGAATGGGCAAATCATACGTACAAACGTTTTGGGTGCTGGTGCTTTTATAACCAGGCAAGGGACGGCCATTGCCTATATCCGGATGAAGGATATTTGAGGGATCATTAAGAAATTGAAAGAAAAAGTTGTCTTGCGGAAAGGTGCCATCACTACCACCCTCATAATTTTCCCAACTACCATTCAGGTAACCTTCAATCTTATAAATACCCTTTGGCAAACAAACATTATAAACGTCCCAGCTATAGTTATAGCTGGGGTATTGCTCATAGATAGTAGTTTCAAAGTTTACAGGAACATTCTGGCCTGCTGTAACTGAAGAAAAAGTGATCGCCAGGTGGTTAATACCGTAGGGGCCCGCACCTCCCCCTTGCCGATAGGATGTTACACCAAAATGGTATACGCCGCCCTGGGTTATTTCAACATACTGGCTTACTAAAAATGTATAGGAAATCCCATTTGCAAATATGTCCTGGGCTGGTACAGTGGATAACCTGGGATCCAATGAAAGCCGCATGTCATTATCACCTGAAGTAATAATGGTGTAATTTGGATTGCTACTGAATACTCCGGTTGGATTTTCGGAAACAAGCTGGTAATTCATACCCCTGTTAATAAGAGTGGATGGTGTTTTATTAAGATATGGAATTGCAAAATCCTCGGCAGCAGGGGGTGCTACTGCTATCTGTTTTACTACCGTGCTATTGTTTTTTATACCTAAAACATATTTCCCGGTGTGTGCATTAAATCCGTTTGCATCCGCATCTACTAACTGGGAGTTGTCTAAACCAGCAATCTTAACATGCGGTTGAGCGCACATATTTGAAGTAGCAGGGTTCAATGCTTCCGCATAATCCCCATCTTCAAATCCCTCATAGAACATTTCACTATACCGGCTGTTATTTGCTACCGCAATCGGCAGTGTTTTATGATAACCATACTGGGCAGCGGTATAAATATTCAGGGCGTCTTTGGTTTCTACCTCCATTCCTTTGAAATTATACCGCGTAGTTAAACTCTTCGATACCCATTTTGGGTTTGTGTTATCCGGTACCAGATTATTATAGCTGTTAAAATTCCAATAAGGTTGAAATGCCGCCAGAAATCCGTTCTGAGGAAGATTGGTAGAAGGTGTAGGAACAGTTTCCTGCCTGTTGCCATAGAAAACCACATCGCGACAGGGTCTGAAATTCCCTATCAGTCCTTTTCGATAAGGATTGATATTCTTTTGCAGATAGCCGTTGCAATCTTCCACTTCCGAAAAAGTACAGTTGCTTGAATTATAAGCCATGCTGTATCTTTTTATCAACTCATTATCGGTTTGCCATTTCTCTTTGTATTCAACAGCAGATGCGTTAATTACATTACCGGGGATCTCCAGTTTATGCGTAGTACTGTTAACCGGGTCAGAGAGAAGAATAATATCGCCCACAGATGCCTCCAGGTTATTTCGCTTGCCACTTCTTACAATTTTGAAATTTACCCCGGTCCTTGACAACAATTGCCCGTTCTCATCCATAATCACCAGGTCTTTTGCCGGTACCGTCAGCGCTGTATTGGTCTTATTCTTATCGAATACCCATAATTTGGGAAAGGTTACGGGCGCACCTGAACAACCACTCGCAGCACCGGTTCCGGTAGCGTATAATTCGTCGCCGCTTTCAAAAAGACTTTGATCAAGACCGCCCTGAATTTTTCCATCGATGAAACTATACCCCGTAAATGATGTTCCTATGTTTTTATATGCAGGCCCCATGCCACTGTAAGCCCACCAGGCGGGGTATTTAACATTATAAACCGGTTTATCGTACTCGTTATTGGTGCGGGTAATTACCAAATCGCCTGTTTCGGCATCATATACGAGGTTTTTGGTGCCTATCACACTTCCCTTGTCAAATACTACCACACTGTCGAGCACACTATGATAATTAACTACTTTGGTAGTGGTTACGGCCCTGTAAACATTGTCGCTGTTAGAGACCACCGGCCATATGAATGGTAACCAGAATGGAAATATTACCGGAAAAAGGTCCACCTGACCCTGCACTTCAACACTGGAGCTTTTAACCGAGAATTCCCGGGTATCTGTCATCAGTTCCACATCGATACCCATATTACCCGGTTGAACAAGACCACCCTGGGAAGCATATATGAAATCGAATTTTTCATCCATGCCTTTATTGCCCGTGTTGCGGTAGAAATTTTCCGTGTAATAGATACGGGTATTGGGGTCATTTTCAGGGTATGATGATTGTGACTTCATTTTACCATGCATATCGTTGGTCTCCACAATAAAGCCCTGTGAAATTGCCCGGCTGTCAAAAGCATCTTTATAAAAGAATGCATTTAAGGTAGCCTGGTGTTTTTGCTTGTCGGTAGCAGGATCGAGCGCCGTATGATTATAATAAACGGGAAAATCTTTTGCTGTATAAAATTCAGTAACCTGTTTACCAATTCCTGATCTTGATTTAAGTGCAGGGTCAATATTTTTATGCAGTGAGCGCACAGTTACTTTACTATACCCTACAACAGGAGCGGGAAAAAATGCATCCAGTACGGGCATTTCAATGGCGCCGTAGCTGGCAGGCCCCAATGGTAATTTATCTTTTACCTGTACTATATTCTGGAAAGGATTTTCTTCATTACCAATAGAAGGTTCATAAGATGCTACCCCACTGCTTATTTCTTTTTCAACACCATTTACCACTTCTTTAGTAGTATACTCATATTCCTGGCCGTATTCTGCCGAAGCTTCTTTGTTTGCCGTCATAGCCGACCAATTGTCTCTTAATTTGATTGATTTTACCCGCTGGCCACCACCGTATTTATGACCATCAGGCACGTTGAGGCGTACAAAAGAGAGTCCCGGATTGATCGTTTGCACCCGGCCCTGGCTGCGCAGGTATTTCACAGGATCTTTAAAGGCGCTTTTTATGGCGTCGAGCATGCCTGCCAGCATTTCGCCTACCGCCTGCAGGCCGCTGTTATCGCTTACGTCATAACCCGGATAAGCCTGCCCTGGTAATTTTTCACGTAAATAATCAAGTGCAGAAAGCGACAATGGACTCAATCCACTTACCTGATTTAATTTTATCCAAATGTGCGTATCATCAACTTTGTCGTAATCGGCTACAGTAGCGTAAGAATAAATATACTCCGGTCCTGCGGGCATATTCACCGACATCTTGAATGCCAGTTGGTCCTGCCCCTTTATGTACTTATTATATACATCCTGTTTATTCACGCAGGCCTCAGGCACTTTTATCAATACATGATCATATTCAACAGTGCCGGGCACCGTTCCTGACAGATCGAAACCATATAGTCTATTAGTGAAATTCGACGGCGTATTGCTCAGCCCTTCAATTTCCATCATGGTACAGGCGCGCCGGTTTTGCACATAGGCATAATCATCACTTTCATATTCTATTTCCATTTGCCCGCCCGATGGGGTCAGGATCCGTTTAAGTGACCAGGCGGCAGCATTTGCATTAATGGTTTCCCTGGAAGTTGAAGCTGTAGGTTGAGCCGAATATGGATAATAGGAGTTTCTTACCTGGCCAGGATTGACAGCAGTTGGTTTGTAATTCCCCCACCGGTCTGAAGCATTGACCTGATAGATAGGATTTCCAGATCCGTCCTGCTTTGTATAAGAAAATACGTATTTATTTCCATTGTTAGTCCTGGTTCTACCGTTAAAAGAGAATTCAATACTTTCAAGTGTTAACTTCCCTCCACTTGGGTTATCAGGCGTTCCGGAGCAGAGTATATTGGAATAGTGGAATTTTACTGTCTTGATCGGTTTGGCATTGCCGATGCCATTCTTTTTAAGATCTGCCTTATTATACAGATCAATTTTTTGTAATCGCTTTGAGGTATTATCATTGCCATCTATTCCGCCAAATTCGGTCGCCGGGCCCTTCGCATCATCGCGGTTTTCCAGCGTAAACAAGGCGATCATGGTTTTCGATTCTATTGAATGCAGATACCATGACTCCCGTTTGCCATAGGAAATAATACCTTTATCATCTCTTTTGTCTGAGAGATTACCTGCACTGAAATTTGCTGTAATATCTTTAGTTTGCGGAGTGCGCCAACTGTGTTCGCCAATACGGGTATAGTTAAATTTTACCGCATCGCCCAGATCATCTTCGGTAATTCCGTTACCTGTCACGTCAACATAGTCAGAAGATAACAAACCGGTAAGCAGAAATGAATGTGCATAGCCGGGGGTTTGGGTCATTTGCAAATAACCATCTTTCCCTTCGGCAGTGTTTATTTGATCTGCTTCGCTGGGATTAATATTCACGAGGTCTTTGTCATCGCCGGTTCCGTTAACCGTAAAAGTGTAGTCTTTTTGTATAGTATTGTAAACCGGTATGCCGTACACGTATCTTTTACCGTTAGCTTCGGTCACCGTAATTTCAGAAATATGGTTAGCCCTGCGGTATCCATTGGGTGCGGCATCTATGCGATCAATGGGATCAGCCTGCAACGTATTATCACTTGCCAGGATGGTGACGGGGTTATAGCTTTTTATGTCTTTATCCAATCCAATTATTTTTGCTTCCGCAGCCGTTAAAAAGCTAACTACCTGCGACCTTTTCCTGCGCTCTGTAATATCCGGTTGCACCACGTTGGAAGTACCGGTGACCTGATTGGATTTTGAAAAATGCTCCAGCACCGGGTCAATAGCAGGCGCCGCATTGCTTCCGCCCAGTTTAAACCGTACCAGGTCAAGACCGCCAATTTTATTATACTGATCGGTGATCAAAACGCTTGTCTCGCCCGGGTTTCTGAAATAAACATTTTCAAAGGCGCCTTCCGCTGCGCGAAAACCAATGGCAGTGCGAAGTCCATTCCCCGACTGCCATTCGCTTATGGTGGAGGGTGTTTTAATAGTATTGAAGTTGGCTCCATAATGACCCGGAATACCAATGTCGCCACCTACACTTAAACTCCTGTCCCTCGACCTTGTATAATTATCCCTTACATAACCCATATCGTTACGGTATGCCCTGATGCTGCCACCCGTTCCTTCGCCCTGGATAGTAAACACATCGTAAGAATATTGAGTAGCAGAAATGATTGGTGTATTGGGGGTAACTTCGTTATCATTCAAGCGGCTAAAATCCATCACCGCATTGGGATTGTTCTTTGCTTTCTCATAATATAAATAACCCACTAATGGTTTCAACTGCGTTGGTTGCGCCGTTTTCGAAGTTTGTTTATATACTTCAGCTTCTATTGATCCATACACGCCGAATATGCCGCCTCCTATTTGAAAGTTTCCGGAATACGCTTCGTTATCGAGCGGCATTCGAATAGAAGGCACATAACTAGGCTTGGTAAAACTGATAGTGGAGGTGAGCTTACCGCCCATGCTACTGCCATAGTGATTCTTTGAGTAAACAAGATGGAAATCTTTATCTACACCTGTTACTTTTTGCGTTTGATAGTTATATGACATCTGCTCACTGATCTGCAACTGTTTGATGCCGCTCCTTGAATTATAGCTGGTACCTAACCGTACCCCACCGGATATTGTTCTGTTATGATCGAAGGAGTTCGCCGTTAAGGAAACGTTAGGCGCGAGCGTTAGTCCGTTCCTTGAACTGATATTAACACCAAGGCCTAATCCCAGGTTTAAGTTTGAGGGATTGCTTTTTTCAGATCCTGCTTTGGAAGCAAGGGTTATGCTGGTACCCCCTTTGATTCCCAATTCCAGCGCGGGCCCCAGGTAGTTATTGTAGGAAAAGCTTAAGGAGCCTAACGACACATCGAACCCCAGGTTTAAAAAATCCTTTACGCCCAACCACTCCAGATCCGGCGTTATGGTCACGCCCCAGGTTTTGTTGGGTTTCATTTCCTGCCTTTGCGTTAAAATTTCCTCACCATTGAAATCATCCGGCACCCCTCTCATATTCCGGGAAACTGTACCCGGATTAATATTCCAGCCTAAACCAACCCAGCTTGCTTCCTGTTCCATAGTAATACCGCCATCGTAAAAAATGTTCACGGGATATCCACCTACATCCAGCAATGGAATATTATAATTGAAGTCGCCCGTAAACAGGTTAACCAGATTATTAGTGCCTGCCGCTTTGAACGATGACATTTCCGGCTGACTGGGACCGCCGATATTTTTCTTTGCAGGGATATTAACTTTCTGCTGTTTAATAAGGGGCGCCTTATTTTCTGATAAAACTGCTTTTTTTAAGGGAGAAATTTTATTGTTTATTGCAGAAGCCCGATGCACAGGATAGCCAGCTATCCTGTAATCGGGTTTATTCAGGCTTCCATATGCAGGTACAATGCTTCGAAAGAAAATAATGAACAAAATACAGGCTATATGTCGGGTATATTTTGTAGCGAGTAACTGGATCATGATTAAATGATTAAGCGGCTGGTTAGTTTAGATTATTTTATGCTGAATGAGGCGTACAACTTGTGGTTTTGCTGATCGGTTATTTCAATAAAATACAGCTTGCCGGCGTGATACCTGTTGCCGAGTTTAAAACGGAGATAGTTATCACCATAGACGATATTGGTTTTTACTTCCTGTACTATTTTTTTATCACTATCCAGGAACCGAACTACCGATTCATGGGTGTTATCAAAAGAATAATATTTTATGCGCAGTTCATCGCCGGTAATAGTTTGCGTACCCGATTCATTACCGTTTCCATTCAATAAAATATAACTGGCCTGGTTTTCTGCTTTTTTAGTTGAATCCCCGACAAGGGTAAACGTCCATACTTCCGTGGCAGAAGCATATTGCTCACCATTCCTGGCGGTTACCTGCCAGGCATAGGTTTTCCCGGCCTTCAGTGCAGAAAATGTAGAGGAATAATTTTCATAAGGCGCTTTCAAATGAGCGGCTGAATAAACAGGGGTATTATACCGGATGGCTTCTGCCGGTGATTGCCCGTCCAGAATTTCAGCAACACTCAACTCATAATTCAGGTTATCGAACATATCCAAAGGTGCAGGCGGGATCCATGTTAATTGCGGGGCCTGTGTTTGTATTGTTGATCTGTTGGCCGGTGTATTCAACAATGGAGGGCTTAAAGGCGTGATATTCACCCGCACGCATTCGGTTGCCAGGGTTTGCAACAATTCATGATTGTAGTTGCTTACTGTATAACAGGCTATATACGAACCGGGAGGTAAAAAATTGGCCGTCGCATTGCCGGCACCGCTGGTGTATTGAACGGGTTGAACATCCTGTATAGTTAATACTTTAATTCCTTTGTTCAACAGAATATTCCTTGTTCCTGCCGACAATACCAATTGCCCGGTCACAGCATCTTTAAGATTCAACAGAATAGTTATCTGTGACCCTGTATTACTATTATTGGTAAGCACCAGGTTCCATAACTGATCCTTTGTGACCATGCCTGCGGGCGGCTGTACCACATTGATAGTAATTTGCGCCCATAGCAGCGTTGGAAAACTGATTGCCAACAGAAGTATAAATTTTATTTTCATATCAGAAATATTTAAACCACGATACCCTGCCTGTTTGCACCGGATAAAGTGTTTGCCATATAGTAGGTAAGTACGATTTTTCATAATGCAGTTGTAAGTTTCCTAATTTATTTATCCCGAGCTCCACCTGCCCACGGCTGCCCATACAGGTGGCGCCCCCCATTATTTTATTATATTTAATGCCAACGCCCACTCTGAACAGTCGGGAAATAGCATAATCAGCATTGGCATCGATCGTATAATATTGCATCTGTTCCTGGTTGGTATATACATACACTCCCTGTAATTGCAGCTTCGATAAGAAAAGGGTTTGGGAAGCCATGTAATTAATTCCCTTATAGGCTACAAATCCGGAATCAGTTCCTTTGGAAGAATATTTGTTGTAGAGCAAAGACGACAACATGCGGATGTTCGCGGCTTTGTAACTATGCACCAGGGAAGCATTCAAAATGTAATAGGCATTTTCTCTGATGTGCTCTTTATCAATTATGTACAATTGTGTACCGGGATTGTAACCTACGCTCAGGGCCGGCCAATGCGGTATGCGCACATTTAACTGAACGCTTTTAAATATAGTGCTTGATTTAAATGTTTTCTCTGCAAAAGGATTGGTAAAATCATTGCGTCTGAGTGAGGCCACCACACCAATCTTATTGTTTAAAAATGACTGATCAACACCTAATAGCCAGGCAGTTTGATCAGTGTTTACTGTATACAAACTGAACGATTGAAATTGAGCGCCTGTCTTTCTATAGAATCCATTGATACGAGTATCTGTCTTTAGCAACAAGGTTTGTCCTTTTATGCTAATTCCCATATTTGCATTCTCTGAAAACCGGAACAATGACTTCATGCCATCATTATCCCGCAGCCTTCCGCTTACAGGAATGGTAGTTTTTGCAAGCTCTACGCTAATGCCTGTATTCTCATCTTTTTTCAAAATACCTTCCAGGGAGTAACCCACCACATTGGTGAAATTGGTTATCGTGTCGGCAACTACACTTCCATAGTTATATCTCTTACCCGCGAATGATGAAAGAATGATTGCCTTATGATCCACATCTCCAAGGCCTATGCGGCCCATTAAAAAATCCTGTCCGTTCCGCCGGGTATTTTTCCCCATAAAATCCCTGAAACCATAATCAATTTTGCCGACGGCCAATGCAGCATATATGCCATCGTTATACTCGATATTAAAACCTGTTAAAGACACATTCCAGGCTGTTAATTCGGAATAGTTTATTACCGATCTTCCAATACCAACACTTTTTACATTAGCCAGAAATTTCTCAAAACCTTCCTTTTTTTCTTTGGCTACACCGCTTTCCGATTCTATATTATTGAGGTCGCCGATGCTGGCAGCCTTGTAAATTTTCCGGCGAACACTTTCCACGTCTTTTTGTATAGCATTCTTAATACTGTCTGTTTTAGCCTGTAATGATTTAATCCGCTGTTGCAAACTATCCAGCGCTTTTTTCTTTTGCTCATAGCGATTTATATAAGAACTGTCAATGTGGACCTTATCTGCATGTGAATCAGCTTTCCCTGTAGCCATTTTAAATAGCCTTCTTTTATCTAATTCCTGCCCGTTAAATTCTTCTACAGAAGGGATAGCTGTTTTTTGCCGGGCGGCAGCTAACTCTTTATAATATTGCTTTTCCTTTTCTTTCATTAACAGCGCCCACTCATCAAATTGATTCGCTGATCCTTTTAGCTGGTTATATTGGTCTGTTGCCTGCTTTAGCGCTGTTTCCGCCGCGGTGAGATCTGGCTTTTGGTAATACCGGGATGCTATCTTATTGAGCAGCTCCTGCCTGGCCTTTGTCAGGAAGGCGTTTCTATCGAACCGTAGATTAACATCCATAAAGTTTCTGAAATAATAAGAGTTACTGATGCGGTTCGACAAATTAATCTTCAGGGGGTACTTGTCTTTTACCATTATATCAAGAAATGTTTGTATGGTATGTTGCTGAAAATCGTTTTGAGAAAACGGTGTATCGATAAAGGAGCGGTATAAATAATCATATTGAACATTACCGTGGACGCGAAGGAATGGTGTACGCGCTGCAGGTTTTACAACAGCAGAACAGGTCCTTTCAGTGACGGCTGTTCCTTGCTGGAAGCTACCAATTGACTGGAGCGAAGGATAGTAACCTTTGCAGATCCCTTTATTCAGGAATATTATTGTATCACCAGTACATTTGATTGCACGACCTGCCGGCGACTGTGCATAACTGCCGGCACAACCTGCCAACAAGCAGCATGCTACCAATTGCACATGGCGCACAATAAAAACATGGCAAAGCCTCGCAAATACTTTCACTGACAGGAATCGTTTTTTTATTAACAAGAATAATTTCTCACGCTGCCACTATTGGTTATTAGTTTGACCAAATCCATTGGAGTGAGCCTGATAAACCGGTGGCTTAATGATACAATTATCAGCAGAGATCAATTCATAATCATCCCAACCTTTTACAGTGATTTCCCACTGTCCTGTATCCCAATTGAATACCATTTCATAATATTCCCAGCTAAGAATGTCGTCAAGAAAGGATTCACTGTCCCCAACAAATGCAATACCCTGTAAATGCTCCGGCTCGGAACAGCCGTCAGTTACCGTACCTCCCGTTTCATAATGGCTGCACTGTCTTATCTTGTAATTTATATTTGCAGGAACGTGATACGGAGCAGTGCATGCTTCATCAGAATAAAACCGGACGTATCCCGAAACCATTTTATCGGAACTTATATTTTCGCCATCGTCGTAATAGGAGGAGTCTGAATAAGCAATCTCAAGCCTGGCATAAATAGGTACTGAACTTACATACGTTATACTAACGCTATTTGTATACTGCACTTCCGATCCACAAATGGTTTTTCTTTGTATATAAATGGTTTGTGGCAGCGGTTGATTGGTTCTTAGGTTCATTTCATTAGTGATATACAACACCTGAACGTTGGTATTGGGTATATCCTTGAAGAATACATTGTCTGCAGACCATTGCCATTGATACACATAGTTGCCTGAGCAACTACCGCCACTTGCAGGCCCCGCATAAATGTGTTCAGGCAGGTCTTCATAAAAAACGGTTTGACTTAGAGGAGACGCACAGCCACCATATGGGGTACTATTTTGTGCGAAAATGCCGGATGAAATAGAAAGGGTTATTAATAGTAAGACTATACGCATAGCGAATTCCTTTTTCAGAATATTTAATGAAGAAAATAAACGCGGTGCTGTTTGAACAGTATTGACAGGAAGTGTGTCAGATGTGCGTTTTGCAGTTGACTGCGCATAGCCGCTTGTATTGCTTGCCAACAAACAGGCTGCTGGTAGCTTTAAATGGCACGCAATAATATTAGGACAAAGCCTTGTAAGGACTCTCACTGGCAAGAATCGTTTGGTTGTTAGGTCGGTTTCTGTAATACAATACAGCTACACTGCTGTTACACAGGTAAACTTTTATTGATATCGAAAAATATTATAAACAGTATTGCACAAATCCATCATTGCTAATGAGCAAGCTATCGGCAATGATCACTTAGGGTTCAGGGCACGGAATCTTATCCGGGATTACATGTGAGCATAACAGTTCATGGTCCGCGTTTCGTCTATGGCACATGGTAATTAACAGAAGAGATATTGCTATCGAGATCGAATTTATCTAATATTTTTATCCCTGCAAGTATAACTTAGTAATCGCGCAGTTTTGGCTATAACCGTGCAGTTTCAGCCTGAAAGCGTGCAACAAACAACTATTAAAACATTCATGGACCAGGCGTATTTCTCCACCATTTCAATTCATTACCGCTAATTGAAACATCAATTTTCCTTGAAACCTTCCGTTCGTCAAAGTAGAGCATGAAATACTCTCCCGAAGCATCGTCACTGCCGAAAATTGCGATGCCGCCGGGAATGCCTCGCGCCGGCAACTTCTGCGTTTATTACAATTAATCGAAAGTCAGATATTTCGATCCCTTTGTTGCGCACAGAAGCTCTGAAACAAGCCATGGCATAGCTGCATTTACAATCAAAGTACATGAATCAAGCTGTCACAAAGCTGCATTAAGAAACAAGGCACATGATTCAGCTTGTGGTAGTGCTGCATCAACAAACTAATCACATGAATCAAGCTGTTGCTTTACTGCATCAACAAACAAAGCCGATGTATCAAGCTGTTGCAGGGCAGAATCAACAAACAAAGCAGACGAATCAGTGAACTATAATGCCTGCATCGCATGCAATGGCCAGAACCAGGCTGTT
>Ga0068855_100007562_pt1 | contig 13146 bp, 11 predicted proteins | sample KBSCornC52_FD_66592 | JGI IMG/M metagenome (GOLD analysis project Ga0068855, IMG submission 66592) | Corn rhizosphere microbial communities from Kellogg Biological Station, Michigan, USA - KBS Corn C5-2 | ecosystem: Host-associated > Plants > Roots > Rhizosphere > Soil ... | reverse complement strand
AACTTGATGGGCACTTCGGTGTCGGCTAGCACCACTCGCAACCGGCGTAACGCCGCGAGGGTGCGTGTTTTTACCGTGCCGAGTGGAGTTCCGGTGAGCTGCGCGATCTCGGATTGGGAGTATCCGCCGAAATACGCCAGCAGCAAGGCCTTGCGTTGCGGCTCGGGAAGCCCATCGACCGCAGCACGCACCCTCTCACGATTCACCGCGTCCACCGCCTGTTCGTCGACCGCAGGGGCCGGATCGGGTTCGGCGATGAGCGCGTCGTCGGGCGCTCGTCGTCCGCTATGCCGTTGGGCTCGCCGCACCGCGTCGACGGCTTTGTGATGGGTCAGCGTGAACAACCAGGTGGCTAGCGATCCACGCGACCCGTCGTAGCTCGCAGCACCGCGCCAGATCGCCAGAAAGACATCTTGGACGACGTCGTGCGCCAACTGCTCGTCGGCGACAACGCGCCGGGCAAGCGCGTACGACGCCGCGCCGTGCCGGTCGTACAACTGCTCCAAAGCGGCCGGGTCACGGCCGGCGATCAACTCACCGAGCGTCGCCTCGTCGTATGCGGAGTACGACGTCGTCCGATCGCCTGCCACGCAAGCGAGTCTCACATACGAGGCGCGCGCGGGTCGAGGCGCGCACTGCTGCCTCGCCGCCAGGTCGAAGGCGACCTGCAGCTCGTCCGCGCCCGGCGCGAAGGTGGCACTCACGACGCGGTCACCCTCATGTCGATCTATTCGTCGCCGAGTCGGCTTCCGGATTGGTTCGGGTACCGGCTCGACCGAACCGAACAGCATCACTGCGGCGAACAACCGGAAACAGCAACATCGGACGGTGGGCGCCGTTCGTCGTCCGACCGGGAGGCAACGATGCGCGTGACGGCCCGAAAGATTCAGGTGGCGCTCGGCCTTTTATGGCTGCTCGACGGCGCACTTCAACTGCAGCCGTTCATGTTCGGCCGCGGATTCGCCCAGCGAGTCATCGCGCCGACAGCTGACGGGCAACCGCAATTCGTCGCTGGCGGCGTGCATTGGGCCACCGCACTGATTCTTACGCATCCGGCCGCGTACGACACAGTGTTTGCTCTCGTGCAGATCGCGCTCGGGATCGGGCTGCTCATTCCCGCGACGGCTCGGCTAGCGCTCGCCGGCTCGATCGGTTGGGGCCTCGGCGTTTGGTATTTCGGCGAAGGGCTCGGCGGAATATCCTCCGGCCACGCGTTGATGTTGACGGGCGCGCCCGGAGCCGCGCTGCTTTACGTCGTCCTCGCCGTTGCGTTGTGGCCGAAGGTCGCGCGGCGTACCGACGGCAGCACAGTTCGGACCGCGACGGTCGCGGCTTGGCTACCGCTCGCCTGGGCGGCTTTGTGGGTCGGGTCAGCCGTTTTCGGCGCGCTACCGGGCCAGAACACGGGCAATGCGATCTCCCAAGCCATCGAAGACAACGCGGACGGCGCTCCTGGCTGGCTCGCGGCGATCGATCGCCAGGTCGCGCAAAACCTGCACGGAGCTGGTCTCGGCATCGTCATCGGGCTCGCGATGGTCCAGCTCGTGATTGGCGTCGCCGGACTCGCGCGCGGGTGGGCCCGGACCGCGGCCGTGTGGGTGGGTACCATTCTGTCGCTGGCTTTTTGGGTGGTGGGCCAATCGTTGGGCGAGCTGTACAGCGGCCAGGCCACCGACCCGAGCGCAGCCGTCGTCGTGGTGCTGTTAGGTGCCGCGGTGCTCACAGCCGACCCGGCGAGCCGGATCGAGGTTGCCGTCGAATCGCGGAAACGGGCAGGCGTACGCTCGGCCGCAAACAGTTCGGCGTATTTCCTGGCAGCCGCCGCGCGACTTATGAGCGGCCAGTGGGCCAGCCACCCGAGGGTGCCGGTTCGACGTCGGGCAACTCGGATTCGGGCCTGATGTGCAACGTGCGGGTGCAGCGACGTGCGACTTCGGGGTCGTGCGTCGCGAGCACCAACACACCGCCCCGATCCGAGACCTCGAGTAGGCGTGAAAGGACCAGTGCGCGAAATACAGGGTCTTGCTCCGCGGTCGGTTCGTCGGCCAACAACACGTCTGGCTGCAGCGCGACCGCCCGAGCAACTGCAACTCGTTGTTGCTGACCCCCCGAAAGTTCTTCGATCAACGCATCTTCGTGGCCGTCGAGACCGACATCGAGCAACGCCCGCTTCGCCATCGGTCCAACCTTGCTGGCGTCGTACCCGGCAGCACGCAAACCGGCCTCGACATTCTCGGCTGCAGTAAGCAGTGAGACCAGGCCGTAGCCCTGCAGGACAAGTCCGAATCCCTTACGCGGCCGGGGTTCTTGGACGACGTCGTCGACTCTGATCTCACCCGCGTTGGGCTTGGTCAGACCTGCAAGCAGCGCGAGCAGGCTCGTCTTGCCCGAGCCCGACGGGCCGAGCACGGCAAGACGCTCGCCCGAACTGACCGAGAATTCGAGATCGTCGAGGATCACCCGACCGTCTCGCTCGTAGCGCAGACCTGTTGCCGAAAGTGTCGTCACGGCAGAGCCTCCTCGGCTGCCGTGTCTACCCGGCGCAGTTCGACACCGTGCTCGGTGCGCACGGCTCGGGCGAGCGATCCCGGCGGCATGGCGTCGAGCAGGTCGGGCGGAAGTTGCACGCTACCGTCGCGTGCGACCACGACGTAGTCTTCGCCGGCCCTGCCTTCGGCTCCGATCCTGCCGTCCCTGATGGTGATCGTGCGGCCGAACGCATTGCCCACAGCCAGGTCATGGGTCACCACGACGACGGTCGTGCCGGACGCCGCATTCGCTGCGCGAATGAGATCGACGACCGATCCTGCCGAGGCCGGATCGAGCTGACTGGTCGGCTCGTCGGCGAGCAGCAATGTCGGCTTGTTCGCCAACGCCACTGCGAGCGCGAGCCGTTGCTGCTCACCTCCCGATAACCGACCCGCTCGATGATGCGCAGCCGCAGCGATTCCGACACCGTCGAGCAGCTCCATTGCCCTGCGGTGCTTGGATTTCGCCGAACCTAGCGCAGGCGACTGCACTTGGCTTACGTTGTCGATGGCGCTGAGATAGGGCAGCAGATTGCGCCCGGCGTTTTGCAGCACCACCCCTATTTCGGTCAGTCGAAACGAGGCAAGGTCGGACGACGACATGCCGGCGAGCCGATGGCCGTTCACGTCAACCGTGCCGGCGGTCGGGCGCAAGAGGCCGGCCAGATGCCACAACAGGGTTGACTTGCCAGCACCTGAAGGACCGAGCAGCGCGACCATTTCGCCTTGACGTACCGAAAAATCTATCCCGCGTAGGGCAGCGACCTCGTTGCCAGGCGTCCCGAAGACGTGCACGAGGTTCTCGCAGCGCACGACCATGCCATCGGACGTGTTCACGCAGGTGCCTCACGAAGCTGGTCATTTTCGACCCCGCCGACGAGCACCCAACTTGACAGCAACGCCACGACGAACAGCCCAACGATCGCCGCCGCCAGCGCCCCTGCGAGCACGCCGAAGTCGGGTACGTACGACAGCGGCGGAGACTTCGGCTGGGTGACGAACTCGGGGAGTCCGCGCAGCGCGACGGCAGCCGACATAAGTCCGGCTGCTATGCCGGTGATAGCGCCGAATACCAACACCGCCGCCTGTTCGGCGTATAGCGCTGCGAAAAGCGTGCGCTTCGAAGCGCCGGTCGCCACCAGCGCCGCATACTCATAGCGACGACGTCGAGCAGCAGTCACGAGACCGACGATTGCAGCAGCTGCAGCGAGAATCGCAGCAGCGACCGCGTTGACGAGAAAGACGACGCTGGCAAGTCCGGGGCCCTGCCGCGCAAGCAGCGCGGCCTGCTCGCGCGCACTCGATACCGATACGATCCGCACCCCGGCCTTGCGCAAGCCTGTCTCGATCCGTTGCTGCGCGCCTTCAGCCACCCAAACCTGCGACGTGACGAGCGACGTTTCGTACCCACCCGCCGCCCGCAGCGCGAAATCACGATCGACGACAACGGCGCTCGTTGTCGATCCGGGAATGGCTGTCGCTACGTCAATCGGCCTGACCGTGAGCGATTGCCCGTCGAGATTGTTCGTTTGGACTGTGCCGACAGCGCCGGGCCCGACCGCGGCTCGTACAGCTAGCGCTGGTATCGGATCGGGATAGTCGGCCACGTCGAGAACGACGGCACTCGTCGGCGTGTACGAGAACGACCATTGCAGGCCGCTCGCTGTTTGCTTCACCGTCGCGACGCCGGGATCGGTTCGCCATTGACTTTCCTTGGTGATGCTCGGAATCGGCGCCCAACCCGTGTCGCTGTGCACGTCCATTCCGCTGATGGTGATCACGCCGGTTGCAACGCTGCGGTTGAAGTTCGAGGTCGGAGGACTGACGACGAGATCCCTGAGCTGGCACGGGCATCCGACGAGCCGCCCGGTCAGCGTGACTTCTCCATCCGCTTTGTCGATCGCGCCGAGGTTGACCTGAACGACCGGTGAGCCGGCAGACGCGACCTCTGCGACCACAACTTGATCGGACGGCGCGAGCCCTGCGACGCGCAGCCGAAGCCTCAACTGGTCGCCGTCGAGCGCGACTTGCGGCGCCACCGCAGGCTGCAGTTTCCTTGTGATGGCAGGCAAACTTTCGTCCGAGAAATTGTCATGCCATGCCGCGACCTCAGCGAATCTCGAAGGCTGGACGGCGAGGAGCTCGACGCCGCCGTTGTAGTAGCTGTCGACGGCGGCCGCATCGTGACCGCCGGGGTCAATCGCGTCGACCGTCGCGGCAAGGTCTTTGCCGGGTGCCGGCTGAACGGTCAGCACGGTCGGAGCGCCCACCGAGACGGACGCTACCAACGCACGATTAGCCCGGCTCGTCGACCAGGCCGCAATCCCGAACGTCGCAAGCGCAAAAGCAGTAGCGAGGATGACCATCGTGCGTACCCCGGTCGATCGTCGTGCAACGTGCCGCACCGCAAGGAAGAATCCAAGACCGCCGCGCGTGCGAGTGGCGTTGTAGGCACGGCGGCAAAGCACGGGTAGCAGGCGTGACGCGACGATTGCGACTGCCAGCCCAAGTAGTCCGGGCTCGAGCAGTCCGAGCGATCCGTTGCCGACCGACGTAATCTGGCCGCTCACCCGAAGCTCGACGACGCAGGCAAGAGCTGCGGTCCCGACGACGGCGTCGATGACCCAACCGCGGTCGGCTCCATGACGCACGGTTCGGCGCCACTGGTCGACGACGGAACGCCGCAACGCGCGTCGTCCGGCCACGGCGATCGCGACAAGCCCACCGAGCGTGGCGACACCGGCCGCAGCCCATGCCAACCCCGGCACGCCGACCATGGTGCCGTGGCGCAGCTGCGAGTGTGCGAGCCCGATGCTCATAACCCAGCCGCCGAGCACGCCAAGCGGAAGCGCGATCAACAACAGGCTTAACGGTTCGGCGAGCCCAAATCCCAGCAACCGCAGGCCCTTATAACCGCGCAACTTGACCAGCGCAATCTCGGCAGCGCGGGCTTCGACGGAGTCCTGGACGACCAGAAACATCAACAGCCAGACCAACATGAGTAGCTGGACGGCGACCAGAAATTCCGTGATCGCGAGTGTTCTCCAGCTCGAGTGAATTCCGCTGACGAGGTTTGGAAGCTCGCTTTGCAATGACGCCGCGTAGGTCTGCATGGCGGGGTCTCGCGGCATCGCGAGCGTGGCGGTCGCGATCGCATCGAGATCGCCGCCTTGCACGGTCTGGTTGTCGACGAGCACGTCGATCACGACGACGCCCTGCGTGTTGGCGGGAGACGCTTCAATCGTGGCGCGCGGCGTGAACATGGCATCGCTCGGCTGCTGAGTTGCGCCGCCAGCCTTGCCTGAGGCATCTTCGGTCGGAAAATAGCTGCCGCCACGGCCGAACCAGTACGGCAGCGAGAAGTCGGGAACGGCGTAGATGCCCGTCACGACGAATGGCGTCCAGCCATTCGGGACGAGGCCTTGCCCGACTTTCCAATGGTTGTGCCGAGCCAGCGACTGGCTGACGATCACCTGCCCTATGCTCGCCGGACACGTACCGGACACCAGCTGCAGGTGCTCGCAGAAATCGGTGCGCCAGACTAATGGCACGTTCGCGTCGCCGGACGCGAAGTAGGCCGAAGCCTCTAGCGCCTCGACCGGCGGTTGGAATGCGCGCTGACGCACGGCCGCGTCGGGTATCGCGTCGTCCATCGCGGTGTCTACCGAACCCTTGACCTCTGCGAGCGCGTGCAGCACCGAGCCTTGCGCGGTCACCTCGAGCCCGCCCTCGGAGAACGGCGAGCTGGTCAGCGTGTCGCGCAGGATCGAGGTTCGCGCGCTCTCGTAATACGTCGGCGCGGCGGCGGCCGCGGCGGAAGCGACGAACGCGATCAGCACGATGATGACCGTGGTTCCCGGACGATGAAGCAGCGCGCGGAGCAGCCGCAGCAGCAGTCTCATCTCACCGCCCGGTCGGGTTTTTGTGCCAAGCCACGAAGGTTGTCGACCTCACGCAGCCTACGCAACGGCGGTCAAGCCGACGCCGCTTTGGCGCGTTTCGATGCGAGCACCGGACTAATCAGAGTCGCAATGGTATCGAGTACGTCATTGCGTGCCCGGTAATAGACCCATGTGCTGCGCTTCTCGCGATCGAGCAAACCCGCGTCGTGTAGCACCTTCAGGTGATGACTGATCGTCGGTTGCGAAAGGTCGAACGCATCAGTCAGGTCGCACACGCAGACCTCGCCGTCGTCGCTCGACACGACAAGCGACATGAGGCGCAGGCGCACCGGATCGGCCAGCGCCTTCAGCAGGGTCGACACGTGCGCGGCCTGATCCACCGACAACGGCTCTCGCGTGAGCGGCGCGCAGCACGCGACCGTCTCAACGGGCGTGCGGCCCAACGTGACAGACTTCGACATGCATCTATGTTGACAGATGTCGATGGATGAGGCAAGCTCGGAATATCGATGGACGTCGATGGGTTAACCGACAGATCGCAGGTTGGAAGGAGCAGTCCCGTGCTTCCCTCAGATGTCATAGGCGCGCTAGCCCGCGAGCGGCAGCGTCAGATCCTGCACGAAGTGCAGGGCACGAGTTTCACCAGCATTCCGCGGTCACGCGTCCATTCGTCGCCCGAGCAGGCCACGCCGTCCCGCCATCTCTCGATACCGGCCTGGCGGAGCCTCGCCGCAGGGCTACACCTCGCCGGACCCCAAGCCGCCGACTGCTGCGCATGCAGCTGATCGGCTCGATCGCCACCGAGTCGGGATAGCGGATCGGCATAAGCAGTCGGGACTACTAACCCGGCTAGAGGTCGTGCTGGTCAGGAAGTGGCAGGTCATGGACGACGCCGGCTGCGGTGATGACGTGCGGCCGGCCGTCGGCTTGGCGGACGAGTTTCTGGCGGCGCATGGTTTTGAGCAGTGATGACGGCGGCACAAGCTGATGCAGTCGGCGCTGGACGTAGGGCCGCCTTCAGCGAGCCGTTTCGGTGGTCGGTGAGGCAGAGCAGCGTCGGCAGGTCGATGACGACCCGCGAGCCTCGGTCGCGATCAGGTGGCGATCAACCTCGCCATCCCGTTCGGCTCGGCGACCACGACCACGTCTCCAGCACGGCGTCGGATGGCGTGATAATCGGCCGACCGGATCACCCGTGAGGTCACTGTTGCGCGGCTGCAGGAGCCGTCGAATTCCTTATGACCAACGACGTTGCGACCGTTTCGACGTGAGCGAGATCAGCCCGGCCTTCGACGGCGTCGCGCAAGAGGCGAGCACCCTTGCCACCCATCTCGTCGGCCGGTAAACGCACGGTAGTCAATGCCGGATGGATAACCGGCGACAGTACGAGGTCGTCGAAGCCAGTGACCGAGACTTGCGCGGGCACATCGATGCCGAGTTCGTGTAATGCGCTGAGCACGCCGTAGGCCTGGAAGTCGGTAGCGCACGCGATCGCCGTCACGCCTTCGGCACGCCACGATTCCCATGATGCAAAGATGGTTTCGCGGGCTTCGTCGACGTCGATGCGGGTGGTCACTGAGGCGATCGTCGCGCCGGCATCGTGCAAGGTTTGGCTCAAAGCATCTTTGCGGACGGCGAATGTGCGGCTTCCGGTACTCGCCTCGAGATATACGACCTTCTGGTGGCCAAGCTTCAGCAGGTGTTCGCCGAGTGCCGTTGCACCCTCGACCAGATCGAAATTCACCCGCACGAACTGATCGGTTTCGATCGGCGAGTCGAGCAGCACGACCGGTACCCCGGGATGCAGTTCAGCGACGAACTTCGGATCGACGGCAAACAAGATCATGCCGTCGACGCCGAGTGATATCAGCTCTTCGACGTTCTTGCGAGCAACGCCTTGGCCGACATCGGTTGCCATCAACAGCACCTGGTAGGCACTGCCTAATGCGTGGAGCACGCCCATCTGAACTGAACCGAAAAACGGGTTCGCGGTGTCGGGCGCGACGAACCCGATGAGCCCTGATCGGCCGGTGGCCAGGCTCTGCCCGCGCCGGTCGATCCGGTAGCCGAGCCGCTTCGCGGCCGCCCGCACCCGGCCCGCAGTTTCGGGCGTCACGCGACCCTCGGCCTTGCCGTTGAGCACGAGCGAGACCGTGGCCGCAGACACTCCCGCGGCGCGACCGACGTCGGCCGCCGTCATTCGTCGAGGAGCAACTCGTTCGCCGTCTCGCCCAGCCACCAGCCCGCTTGTCAGGCCAGCCGTCAGGTCGGGCGCCGGCTCGGACGCCGGCTCGGGGGCCGGCTCGGACGTCGACTCGGGCGTCGAGCCAGTCATTGAGTCGATCACCCCGCCGCGGTCGCGGCCGGTCACTCGGTCGGTCACGTGAACTCCCATCCCGACAAAGACGACCCTCAGACGCCGAAACATGGCACCGAGGCCGCCCGTCCCGAAACGCCGCTCCCCGAAATCGTCCCAACCGGGCGGATTCTCCGGCGACCCGCAACGATCGTAGGCGATGCGCGCCGATACTTCGGCACCACCGACATCATCGAGCCATTCACCAGCAACGGCGAGCAGCGGCATTAGCAGTGCCCACCGCATTGCGGCGACTCGATAACCTGCGTATCGAGTGGCACGCGGCGTGCCGCTCGGCCGCGAGGTGCCGTGTTTGAACTGCGATTCACCGCCGCCGACGTGGCGCGCGTTCGGTTCGCCGTCTCGCCGTTATGGGAAGTCGCCGAAGCCGTGCGATGCCTGGTCGACGCCCGACAGATGGCATACCACCTCCCATGGCTCGAGGCGGTGCGGCCGCAGCTCGCAGATCTCGACCTCAGCCCCCTGCTCGACGTCCAGCCACAGCGCGGTTACACACCTGACTTCTTGGCGCCGACGCCGCGAGGCGCAACTACCACGGTCGACGACCAGCTACGTCAACTGCGGGCAACACCGATCGCGCGGGTCCGTGAACAGCTAGCGCTCGTCGTCGCGGACCGTCAGGATCAGCCGGTCTCACGCCAACTACGAGAAATGGCCGCGCGTCCACAGAAGGCACGTCGGCTACTCGCTGACGTGCTCGAGGCGTGCTGGCATCGACTTGTCGAACCGCACTGGCCCCGCGTCAACGCGATGGTGAGTGCCGACATCGTGCATCACTCGAAAGTGCTTGCTGACCACGGACTCGGCCGCATGCTGCCGGCGCTGAGTTCCGCGGTGTCATGGTCGGACGGCGTCCTGCGGGTTGCCACGGGTGGCTCCACGCTTGAACGGATCCGGCTACATGGCGAAGGAATAGTGCTGCAGCCGGGCGCATTCTCCTGGCCTCTCACGATCGTGGTGAACGAGCGCGGGTCGCCGCCCACGATCGTGTATCCCGCTCGCGGCATCGCGGAGTTATGGCAACCGGTCGAAACCGATACAGCCTCGAATCTGGCGGCATTGTTGGGCCGCAATCGCGCGGTGCTGCTGCTGTCGCTTCGCGAACCGGCCAGCACGACGACGCTCTCACACCGCCATGGCACCGCTGCTGCCACGGTTTCTGAACACCTGTCGGTGCTTGTGGGGGCCGGATTGGTCGAACGCGCGAGGCGCGGAAAGTCGGTGCTCTATTCGATGACTGCACTTGGCGAGGCGCTGCTCGCGGGTCAGCTACCCGCTGGCTCGCCACGCCCAGCGGGGCTGGCAATGCTGCCAAGCCGACCCGCTCGGGCAATGCCGGTCGCGCAGGTAGGACAAGTGCCGACGACCTCGACGGTATGAGCGACATCGATGAAACCTGCCTGCGCTGCGACCTTTTCGGCCCATCGCTCGACTGTCGACCCGGCCACTTCGACGGTTCGACCGCACATGCGGCACAACAGGTGGTGGTGATGACTATTGGTTTCGCAACGACGGTAGAGGGTTTCGCCGTCAGTTGATCTCACAGTGTCGACGAGGCCAGCTTCGGCCAGCGCGCGCAACTGGTTGTACACGGTGGTGAGCCCGACCTGCTCGCCCCTGGCCCGCAGTGCCTCGTGCAGATCTTGGGCACTGCGAAACTCCTGCCCCTCATCGACCACGGCTGCGAGCGCGCGCTTCTGGCGCGTCGACCGGCCCGTGTTCGTCGTCATGACGCCCACAGGTTAGCCGATCGGCGATCCCCGTCGCGGAGCCTGTTGAAAATGGGAACCATTCCGGATAGGTTACCTGCAACCGTTTCCGATAAGCTGTCTACGCCAATACAAACCAGTCACTGGGAGTTCGATGCGACGAAAGCCGACGATGCAGCGCCGCCTGTTCGCGGTCTTCGCGGCCGTGGCCACGACACTGACAGCAACGGGTCTGCTCACTGGCTGCGCGACCAGTCGAGCGCACGTCACGGCGGGAAACCGGCTGAACGTCGTCGCGGCCGAAAGCTTCTGGGGCTCGATCGCCAGCCAGCTCGGCGGCGCCAAAGTCGACGTCACGTCGCTCATCGACAACCCGGCGACCGACCCACACGATTACGAGCCAACGGCGGCCGACGCGCGGGCGGTGGCGACCGCATCGCTCGTGATCGTCAACGGCGTGGGTTACGACGCGTGGGCGTCGAAGCTGGTCGCCGCGAATCCGACCAGCGGCCGCCGCGTGATCACCGTAGGCAAGCTCATCGGCGCACCGGCCGATGCCAACCCACACCGCTGGTACAACCCGGCCGACGTGCATCAGGTCGTCGCGGCGATCACCGCCAGCCTGACGAAGGCCGACCCCGGCGACGCGAGCTACTTCGCATCGATGCAGCAGCAGTTCGAAACGACCGGGCTCGCCAAATACAACGCACTGATCGCCGACATCAAGGCGAAGTATGCCGGCACACCGGTCGGGGCGTCGGAGAGCATCTTCGCGATGATCGCACCCACTTTGGGCCTCGATTTGCTGACGCCGCCGGGATTTTTGCGTGCCATCAGCGAAGGCAGTGAGCCGACGGCGTCCGACAAGATGACGATCGACGACCAGATCAAGCAGCACCGCATCAAGGTCTACGTCTACAACTCGCAAAACGCGACGCCCGACGTGCAGGCCCAAGTCGACGACGCGAAGGCCGCGGGCATTCCGGTGACGACGATCACCGAAACCCTCCAACCCGCCGGGGCCACCTTCCAGGACTGGCAGGTCGCACAACTGCAGAGCCTCGAAAGCGCGCTAGCCAAAGCAAAATCAGCCACCTCGACATCGGAGCGTGCAGCGTGAACGAGCCAGCGGTGCGGTTTCGAGACGCCGCGGTGCGGGTCGGCGATCGACTGCTCTGGCACGACGTCGACCTGGAGATTCCAACCGGGCAGTTCGTCGCGATTCTGGGCCCGAACGGGGTCGGGAAATCAACGCTGGTGAAAACGGCGCTCGGCTTGATTCCGTTGGCAGCCGGTGAGGCGTGGGTGCTCGGCGAGGCGCCCGGCAACGCCAGCCGCGAGATCGGCTACCTGCCACAACGCCGGAGCTTCGACCCGTCAGCGCGCATCCGCGGCATCGACGTCGTCCGGCTTGGTCTCGATGGCGACCGTTGGGGATTCCCGCTGCCATGGGGCGCACACGCAAGATCGGCGCGCGAGCGCGTCGAGCAGGTGATCGATCTCGTCGGTGCCACCGAATACGCAACCCGGCCGGTCGGCCACGCTTCCGGCGGCGAGCAACAACGGCTGCTGATCGCGCAAGCACTGGTGCGTCGTCCGCGACTGTTGATTCTCGACGAACCACTCGACAGCCTCGACCTGCCCAACCAGAGCTCAATTGCCGCGCTGATCAAGCGAATCTGCACCGAGCGCGGCGTCACGGTGTTGATGGTGGCGCACGACGTGAACCCGATCCTGGCCTACCTCGACCAGGTCGTGTATCTCGCGGGCGGGGGAGCCGTGTGCGGCAATCCGAGCGAGGTCATCACGTCAGGAAACCTGAGCCGCCTGTATCAAACACCGATCGAGGTGTTGCGCACGTCAGACGGCCAGCTCGTGGTGGTTGGCCAACCCGAAGCGCCTGCCCACCACGCCGATCGACACACCGGGCAGCCGCTGCGATGAGCAGTGTCACGATGATTGCGGTGCTCGCAAACGCACCCGCGAATCCTCCATGGTCCTGGGACCTCGTCGGCGACCTGCGCGACATGCTCAGCTACCCCTTCATGGTGAACGCATTTCGCGCGGGCACGATCGTCGCGATCGTGGCGGGAATCGTGGGCTGGTTCATGGTGCTGCGCAAACAAACCTTCGCCGGGCACACCCTTGCGGTGTCGGCTTTCCCCGGCGCCGCCGCCGCGACATTGCTCGGAATCAGCGTGACCATCGGATATTTCGCCTTCTCGCTGGTCGCCGCCGTCGCCATCGCGATCGTTGCGCGCACCGGCCGTGCCGGGGGGTTCAGCGAAGAATCGGCTGTCGTCGGCGTCGTGCAGGCGTTCATGCTCGCCAGCGGGTTTCTCTTCGTAACGCTGTACTCGGGGTTTTCGAACGGCGTCAACGCACCATTGTTTGGCAGCTCGTTCGCGATCACGAATTCGCAGGTTGTCACACTCGGTGGCGTCGGGCTGGGGGTCGTTGCCGTGCTGGCTCTCGTCGGCCGGCCGTTGCTGTTCAGCTCGGTCGACTCCGACGTCGCGACCGCTCGCGGAGTTCGGGTGCAGCGTCTAGGATTTCTCTTCCTCGTCGTCCTCGGTGCCGCGGCCGCCGAGGCGAGCCAGATTGCAGGCGCGCTTCTCGTGTTCTCGTTG
>Ga0068855_100007560_pt1 | contig 13147 bp, 9 predicted proteins | sample KBSCornC52_FD_66592 | JGI IMG/M metagenome (GOLD analysis project Ga0068855, IMG submission 66592) | Corn rhizosphere microbial communities from Kellogg Biological Station, Michigan, USA - KBS Corn C5-2 | ecosystem: Host-associated > Plants > Roots > Rhizosphere > Soil ... | reverse complement strand
CATTTTGGATCAAGCTGCCGCAGGGCGCGTGCGCAGCCGGCACCGCCAAAGCCGCCGCCGATCACGACAACCCGTGCCGCGCCTTGCGCGAGCAAAGGACGCGGCCATGCTGAAGCCGCGGCAGCCGAGGCAATGCCGCGGGCGACATCCCGGCGCGACAGCCGACGCGTGACGTCCATGCGTTAAATCCGAAAAGGAGCGAGCGGCGGCCGGGTGAGGCCGCCGCTCATGTTGTCAGGCGAAGCTGATGTTCAGGTCCCGCAATGGCACCGAACGAATGCGTTTGCCGGTTGCCGCGAAGTAGGCGTTGAGTACCGCCGGTCCCGCCACGCAGATGGTGGGTTCGCCGACGCCGCCCCAGAAGCCGCCGCTCGGCATCACGATCGACTCCACCTTCGGCATTTCGGCGATCCGCATCGAGTTGTAGGTGTCGAAGTTGGTCTGCTCGATCGCGCCGTTCTTCACGGTGCAGCCGCCATAGAACAGGCCGGACAGGCCGTAGACGAAGGAACCCGCGATCTGTCGTTCGATCTGCGCCGGATTGACGACATAGCCGGGATCGGTGGCGGCGACGATGCGATGCACCTTGATCTTGTTGCCGTCGGTCACCGAGATTTCCGCCGCGCCCGCGACATAGCTGCCATAGCCCATGTGCTGGGCGATGCCGCGATAGACGCCTTGTGGGGCCGGCGTGCCCCAGCCGATTTTTTCGGCAACCGCGTTGAGCACTGCCAGATGTTTGGGGTGTTTCGACATCAGCTTGCGGCGGAACGCGAGCGGATCCTGGCCGACCGACTGCGCCAGCTCATCCATAAAGCATTCCAGATAGATCGCGTTATGATTGACGTTGACGCCGCGCCAGAAGCCGGGCGGGACATGCGGGTTGCGCATGGAATGCTCGACCAGCAAATTCGGCACGCTGTAACCGATGGCCGCCTCGCCGGACGCGTTGAGGCCCTGGAATGCCACCGGATCCTTGCCGTTCTCCAGCGCCGCCGGGCGCAAAGTAAACAGGATGGATTGGCCGGACAGCCTGACATGCAACGCCGTCAGGTTGTTGTCGGCATCGAAGGCTCCGGTCAATTTGCACTGCGTGATCGGGTGGTACATGCCGTGCTGCATGTCTTCCTCGCGCGACCACAGCAACTTGACCGGCGTGCCCGGCATCTGTTTGGCGATCAGGACCGCCTGCCGGACATAGTCGGTCTGGCCGCGGCGGCCGAAGCCGCCGCCGAGCATCTGCTTGTGGACGTCGCATTTGTCGGCCGAAAGGCCGGAAGCTTCCAGCGTCGCGGCAAACGCAGCTTCGCCGTTCTGGGTGCCGCACCAGACCTCGCACTTGTCCGCGGTCCAAACCGCTGTTGCGTTGAGCGGCTCCATCGTTGCGTGGTTCTGGTAGGGATAGTTGTAGACCGCTTCGACCTTCTTGGCGGCGCCGGCAATTGCCGCCTTGGCGTCACCGTTCTGGTTGCCGACAAAGGCCGGCTGAGCGTTGTCGAGGCCTTCGGCCAGCCATTTGGCGATCGATTCGCTGGAGACCTTGGCGTTGTCGCCTTCGTCCCAGACGACAGGCAGCGTTTCGAGCGCGGTCTTGGCGTGCCACCAGGTATCGGCGACGACGGCAACCGTGCTGTCGTCGACCTTCACCACCTTCTTGACGCCCTTCATGCCCATGACCTTGGCTTCGTCGTAGCTCTTCAGCTTGCCACCAAAAACGGGACAGGCCTTGATCGCGGAGTTGAGCATGCCCGGCAGCTTGACGTCGATGCCGTAAATCATCTTACCGGTGGTCTTGTCGACGGTGTCGAGCCGCTTCAATCCCTTGCCGGCAATCTTCCAGTCCTTGGGATCCTTCAGCTTGACGTCGGCGGGTGGTTCCACCTTAGCAGCGGCTTCCGCCACCTTGCCGTAGGTCGTGGTCTTGCCCGAAGGCGTGTGAGTGATGACGCTGTTGGCGGCGATGCATTCCGATGCCGGAACTTTCCATTCGTTCGCGGCGGCCTGGACCAGCATGATCCGCGCGGCGGCGCCGCCCTTGCGCACATATTCGTTCGAGGTGCGGATGCCGCGGCTGCCGCCGGTCGAGAAATCACCCCAGGCGCGCTTGCGGGCGACGCTCTGGCCTGGCGTCGGAAACTCGGTGGTGACTTTCGACCAGTCGCATTCGAGTTCCTCGGCGACTAGCTGGGCGAGGCCGGTGAGCGTGCCCTGTCCCATCTCCGAACGGGCGATGCGGATCACGACGGTGTCGTCGGGGCGGATCACCACCCAGGCGTTGATTTCGGGTGAGCCGTCGGCGGCACGGACCACCGTCGGTCCGCCAAAGGGAATATCGAGGCCGAGGGTCAGTCCGGCCCCGGCAGCGGCGGTGCCGATCACGAAGGCGCGGCGGTTCAGCTTGGGCGAGACGTGCTTGTTCATGACATCCCCCTCAGGCGTTCGCAGCGGCGTGAATGGCCTCGCGAACCTGCTGGAAGGTTCCGCATCGGCAGATATTGGTGATGGCCTCGTCGATATCCTGGTCGGTCGGTTTCGGCTTTTCCTTGAGCAGGGCCGCCACCGCCATGATCATGCCGCTCTGGCAATAGCCACATTGCGGAACGTCGTTGGTGACCCAGGCCTGTTGCACCTTGTGCAGTGCGCCATTGCCGGCGAGGCCTTCGATGGTGGTGATCTGTTTGCCGGCGGCTTCAGAGACCGCGACGCCGCAGGAGCGCATCGCGACGCCGTCGATATGGACCGTGCAGGCCCCGCATTGTGCAATGCCGCAACCGTATTTGGTCCCGGTCAGTCCGACATTCTCCCGTATAACCCAAAGCAGCGGGGTGTCATCTTCGACGTCCACAGTAATTGATTTGCCGTTGATCGTGAGGTTTGCCATCGCGTTTCCCCTTTTGACTCAATCCATCAAGAGAGCCGTGGGGCGATGTTGACCCGCAATCTGGAACAGTTCAAATCAAGAATACGCGTCTGCGAAGTGGGATGAAAATTGATGAACCGGTGTTACGCGTCATTGCATAGCAGTCATGTTCGCGATGCCGGGACTGCGAGGCGCAGGAAACTCATCAGGCTTCCGACCGCGGCGAACGCGGCGCCGACCGCTAGCGCAACGGTCGCGCCATTGTGACCGCCGAGCGCAAAGCACAGCGCTGCGAGCGCGGCGCCCAGCGTTTGTCCGGTCAGGCGGGAGGTCGCGACAATGCTGCTGGCGCTGCCGCTGCGATGCGGTGGCGCGCTCGACATCAATGCCCTCAAATTTGGTGTTTGAAAGAAGCCGAATCCGATCCCGCACACCACCATGCGCCACACGATGTTGGCCGTCCCGGGATCGGCGGGAAGCGTCGCCAGCAGGACCATCCCGATACAGAGTAGCGCTAGACCGCAGCCTGCGAGGATACCGACCGGAAAGCGATCCGACAGCCGACCGCCGATCGGCGCCATCATGGCCACCACCAACGGCCAAGGCGTCATGAAGAATCCTGTCTCGACCTGCGAGCGCATCAGCATGTCTTCGAAGTAGAACGGCAGCGCGACCATGGCGAGGCCCTGCACCGAGAACGAGCAGACCGAGGTGGCGGACGACAATGCGAACATCGGCCGCTTGAACAGGTCGATCGGCAGCATCGGCGCCGGGTGGTCGGCGTTCCGGCGGGCGAGGTGCCAGCCGAGCAGCACTGCGGCGACCAGTTCGGCCACCACCAGCGCAGGCGGCGCCCCGTGCGCCGCGCTGCCGATGCCGATGATGAAGAGGCCGAGGCAGCTTGCAGTCAAAGCGGCGCTTAGAAAATCGAACGCATGCACCGCGCGCGGCGTCTTCGGCAGAGTCTTCAGGCCGATCACGATGGCGATCACGCCGAACGGCAGGTTGATCGCGAACAGCCACGGCCAGTTTCCAACCGCCAATATGGCGGACGCGATCGTCGGCCCCAGCGTCATCGCCGTTCCGACCACCAGCGCGTTATGGCCGAAGCCGCGGCCCATCATCCGGGTCGGGTAGACGAAACGTACCAGTGCCGCGTTGACGCTCATGATGCCGCTGGCGCCGAGCCCTTGCAGGGCCCGCGCCGCGGTCAGGCTGGGCAACGACCACGCCAGGGCGCAGCCGAGCGAAGCCAGGGTGAACAGCACCACGCCGCCGATATAGATCCGCTCATGGCCGACGATCTCGCCGAGCGCACCGAGCGGCAACAGGGTCGCGACCAGCGCAATTTGGTAGACGTTGACGACCCAGACCACGTCGGCCGCGCTGACATGGAGGTCGGCCGCAATGGCGGGGAGGGCGATATTGGCAATCGCCGTGTCCAGCGAGGCCAGTGCGAGCGTGGTGAAGATCGCCGCGACCGCCCAACGCCTGAGTTCCGGGGGCAAGCCGTCCATGGGCGGGACGGACGGCTTTACGGCGGTCGGCTCTGAAGACATCGCGATCGGGTTCTCGGCACCGGGGCGGCAGCCCCGCTGCGGCGTGTACTACGGACGCGGGGTCGACCACAGGGGCGCGGTTGCATGATGCATATGCGAAGGGATCGGCGTGGGCTCCCAAAAAGGGCGGGTAGACTGCGTGTATGTGACACCAATTTCACGGCGTCCGCGCCATTTCGTCCCGCCGACTTTCGGATAGCTTTCCGCCCGGGAGACGATCGACTACGCTTGGGGCCTAGGGCCGCCCAAGACTGAAACCCAAGACTGAAACCCAAGACTGAAACAAGACCAAAAACGACGGCCGGAGGCGAGGGGAAGCGTTTGCACGGACCCGCGGGACGGCGCACCGAAATCACGCACAGCGCCAGCGAGGGCGCGCGCCGGCGCATGTGGAGCGTGCTTTGGGTCACGCTGCTGCTGGCGATCCTCGGCTTTCTGGTCATCTATCCCGTCCTGATGCTGTTGTTGGGTGCGCTCACCGACACCAATCCGGTGGTCGACGGCCTCAGCCTCAGTCACCTTTCGATCGCCAATTTCCTCACCGTGCTGGCGAATCCCAACGTCGCCGAAGCGTTGCTGAACACGATGATCGCCTGCGGCGGCGGCACCCTGATCGCGGTCGCGATCGGGCTGTTGTTCTCCTGGATCGTGGTTCGCACCAACACGCCGTTCAAGGGCTTTATCGCTGCCGCCAGCATCCTGCCGCTGTTCGCGCCGCCGCTGGTCGCTGGTGTTGCATGGGCCATTCTTGGCTCACCCAAGACCGGGCTGATCAACACCATGTTCAAATGGATCGGACTCGACTGGCGCGTCGATCTCTATTCGCTGTCGGGGCTGGTGTTCGTGTTTGGTATCTACTACGCGCCCTATGTCTACATGTTCACCTCGTCGGCGCTGCGCAACATGGATCCGAGCCTTGAAGAGGCCGCCGAGATTTCCGGCGCCAGCGCCTTCGCGACATTGTTCTCGGTGACGTTTCCGCTGATCATGCCGGCGATCGTCTCGGGCATGCTGTTGTCGTTCATCGTGATGCTCGGCATCTACGGCATTCCGGCTGTACTGGGCGCGCCGACCAACCTGGCGGTGTTGACGACCTACATCTTCAAGCTCACCAACTGGTCGCCACCGCTCTACAACACGGCGGCCGCCGTCGCGATCATCCTGATGCTCGTCACCGGCGCCCTGGTGTTTTTGCAGCAGAAGGTCTTGAGCGGCCGCAGTTATACGACAGTGGCCGGCAAGGCGTTCCGTCCGCGCAACCTCGACCTCGGGCGCTGGCGCTGGTTCACCTTCGCTCTCGGCATCGTCTATCTCCTGGTTGTAGTGGTGCTGCCGTCGCTGGCGCTGATCGTGGCGGCATTTCGAAAATTCATGTTCATCCGCGATGCCGCCAGCCTGTTCGACATGCGGCAATATTCGCTGATGCATTTCAACAGCATCTTCGACAATCCTCTGACGCTGCGGTCGATCTACAACGCGGTCGAGGTCGGCGTGATCACGGCTGTGGTCGGCGGCGCGCTCGCCTTTGCGATCGGCTACACCATTCATCGTACTCAGCTGACCGGCCGGCGCTGGATCGACCTCATCTCCACCGTGCCGGTCGCAATTCCCGGTCTCGTCGTCGGTGTTGCCTATCTCTGGGCCTGGATCGGCATTCCCGGCGGGCTCTATGGCACGATCTGGATTTTGGCGCTGGCGTTCATCGCACGCTTCATGCCGGACACGGTGAAGGCGCTCTCGACCTCGTTCCTGCAGATCCATCGCGAACTGGAGGAAGCGGCCTGGGTCTGCGGCAAGGGCATGTTCGGCACCATCCGGACCATCGTGCTGCCGCTGGCGCGGCCGGGCGTAATCGCGTCGATGACGCTGCTGTTCGTACTGGCGATCCGTGAACTTGGCTCGTCGCTGTTTCTCTATACCAGCAACACCATGGTGATGTCGGTGCTGCTGCTCGACTATTACGAAGGCGGCAATCTCGGCAAGACCGCCGCCTTCAGCATCGTGCAAACTATTCTGCTCGGCGTTCTCATCGGCGGCGCCAACTGGCTGTCGCGCGGTGCGGCGCAGGGCAGCGTTGCTCGCACCGGATAGCAAGATCAACGGGAGGATTGGCGATGGATAGAAGGATATTCACCAGATTGGCGGCGCTGGCCGGTATCGCCGGCCTTGGTCTCGCGTGGAACACACCGACGCAGGCGCAGGAATTCGGCTCGCCCGAACTGATTGCGGCGGCAAAGGCCGAAGGCAAGCTGGTGTTCTACACGGCGAATTTCGCCGAGGTCGAACAGCAGGTGATCAAGGCGTTCAACAAGCGCTTTCCCGAGATCAAGGTCGAGATGGTGCGCGCGCCGGGTGGACAGCTCATCACCCGGGTGAAGACCGAAGCCGCGGCCGGCAAGCTGATCGCCGACGTGGTCGATCATTCGGACCGGGCGCTGATGCTGCCGCTGGCCGACATGTTCCAGGACTACGCGCCGCCGAATGCGGCCGACTACAATCCCGAAGCGCAGATCTCGCCCAAGCTCTGGCCGCGTGCGACGCTGGTCTGGTCGATCGCCTACAATACGGAGTTGGTAAAGGACCCGCCGAAGTCGTGGATGGACCTGACCAAGCCGCAATACGACAAGATGACCGGACAGGTGTTCGCGCAGTCCGGCGGCACCACCTGGACCCGCATCATGTTCGAGCGCCAGGTGCTGGGCGAGGACTACTGGGCCAAACAGGCCTCGACCCATCCGATCCTCTATCCGTCGGGCGCGCCGATGTCGGACTCGCTGGTGCGGGGCGAGGTGGCGATGGGTCCGCTGCTCTACAACGCCATCTATCCGAAGCAGAAGGACGGCGCGCCGATCAAGATCTTCTTCCCGCCTGAGGGTGCGCCGGTCAATCCCTATGCCAGCGGCATTCCGAAAACTGCGGCGCATCCCAATGCGGCAAAACTGTTCCTGAACTGGTGCCTGTCGAAGGAGGGTCAGACCTTCATGATCAAGGAGCTCGGCAATCTCACCTCGCTGAAGGTGCCGCCGGTCTATCCCGAAGGCTTCGACCCCAAGATCGTCAAGGTCTGGTACCCCAAATTCGACGATTATGTGAAGCTGCATGCGTCCTGGGTCGCGGATTGGGACAAGACCTACGGGTACCGGCAGTGAGCGTTGTGCGTGTGGAGAAGGTTCGTTCATGACGGCGACGCTCGAAGTCACCGACCTGCGCAAGCAGTTTGCGATCGGCCGGCCCGCGATCGATGGCGTCAGCTTCTCGGTGCCGGCAGGCGAAATCGTCGTCCTGCTCGGCCCGTCCGGCTGCGGCAAGACCACGACCTTGCGCTGCGTCGCGGGGCTGGAGCATCCAACATCGGGTGAAATCAGTATCGCCGGCAAAGTCGTGTCTTCGCCCGAACGCGGAATTCTGGTGCCGCCGCGCTCGCGCGAGCTCGGCATGGTGTTCCAGTCCTATGCGGTGTGGCCGCACATGACGGTGCGGCAGAACGTGGTCTATCCGCTCAAGCACCGAAAATTTTCCCGCCAGGAAGCCCGCCGCATGGTCGACGAGGCGCTTGCGCTGGTCGGCCTGTCGGAATATGCCGACCGGCCGGTGGTGGCGCTGTCGGGCGGACAGATGCAGCGCGTGGCGCTGGCGCGCAGCATCGTCTACCGGCCGCAACTGCTGCTGCTCGACGAACCGCTCTCAAATCTGGACGCCAAATTGCGGCTGCGGCTGCGCGACGACCTGCGCGTGATCCTGAAGCAGACCGGTATGACCGCGCTCTACGTCACCCACGACCAGGCCGAGGCGGTGGTGCTCGGCGACCGCATCGGTGTGATGCGCAATGGCAAGCTGCTGCAGATGGATACGCCGGACGAGATCTACAACCGTCCCGCCGATCTGTTCGTCGCCAACTTCACCGGCGCGACCAACGAGCTCGAGGGCAGGCTGGTCTCGCGCAACGGGGAGTTCGGCACGGTTGATTTCGGCGACGGAAGACAAGGCGAGGTGGCGCTGCTGCATTCCTGCGGGCCGGATGACAAGGTACGGATCGCGCTGCGGCCTGAAAACATCGCGATCGGCGAACAAAATGGCGTCAACAGCTTTCCGGCCCGCGTGCTTGACCGCCGCTATCAGGGCACGCAGACCGCCTACGGCATCGAGCTGTTCGGCAAGCGGCTGGAAGTGGTCGAACTCGGCACGGCAGCCCGACATCAGGTCGGCATCGAGACGCAGGTCTCGTTGCCGCGCGAAAGCTGCTGGGCCTATCGCGATACCGGACCGGTGTCGCACGACTAGGTCGCGTGAGCGCTTCCTAGAACTGATAGCGACGAAGTCCGCCATCCACGGGAATGACCGTCCCGGTGATGTAGCGTGCCAGCGGCGAGGCGAGGAACACCGCCAGCACCGCAAGATCTTCCGGCTCACCCCAAAAGCGTACCGGGATCTCCTCTTCGGCAAAGTGCTTGCGGTAATCCTCCGGATAATTGCGCCGGATCTGCTCACTCATGATGCGGCCGGGCGGAATGCAGTTCACCGTGATGCCGTGCTGGCCGATCTCGCGAGACAGTCCCTTCGCCCAGGCATGAACCGCGGCCTTAGCGGCGAATGCGGCGTTGAGGCCCTCCGGCTCGGACTTGCCGGTGATGTTGATGATGCGTCCCCATCTACGCTCGATCATCTGCGGCAGCAGCGCGTGGGCGACCTTCCGGTAGCTGGTAAAATTCAGCGCGATGGCTTCATCCCAAGCGCTGTCGGGCGCATCCACCGGCAAGGGACGGCTGCCGCCGGCGTTGTTGACCAGGATATCGACGTGACCCAAAGCCGCAATCGCAGTTGCCGTCAGCTTTTTTGCGGCGTCCTCCTGCATGAGGTCCAACTCCACCGGGGTGACGGTAGCGCCGCCTGCCGCGGAGACTTCCTGCACCAGCGTATCGAGCAGGTCCTTGCGGCGTGCCACCGCCACGACACGCACTCCCTCGAGCGCCAGTCCCTTGGCGATCGCGCGGCCGATACCGATGCTGGCGCCGGTTACGACGGCCGTCTTGGATTTGAGGTCGAGGTCCATGTTCGAAGACTTTCTTTCTGCAACAGCGCATGCGCATGTTAGGATGGTCTGGTCTACCTGACAGCAAGGCCAGCAGTGTAGTACCTCTGCGGCCGTCCAAAGCAAATAAGAAGAAGGATAGAGGTCTCGGCGATGGTATGGAATCCGCAGCAATATCTGAAATTCTCCGGGCACCGGTTGAGGCCTGCGGTCGATTTGCTGATGCGCATTCCGGATTTCCCGGTTCAAAGCATTGCCGACCTTGGCGCAGGCGCTGGCAACGTCACCAAACTGATCAAGCAGAGATGGCCGGACGCATCCGTCCTTGGCGTCGAAGGCTCGGCCGAAATGGTCGCCGCGGGCAGGATGGCCGCGCCCGAGGTCGAATGGTTGCAGCAGGATCTGGGATTGTGGCGGCCAGCCCAGAAATTCGACCTGATCTATTCAAATGCAGCGCTGCACTGGCTGCCCGATCACATGAAGCTCTTTCCGTCGCTGATGGAGATGGTCAAGCCGGGCGGCATTCTCGCCGTGCAGATGCCGCGCAATTTCCTGGCACCGTCGCATGTTCTGATCGGCCAAACTGCCCTGAACGGACCATGGCGCAGCAAGGTCGAGCATTTGGTGACGCCGCCGCCGGTCGAGGCGCCCGGATTTTATCATGACCTGCTGGCGTCGCACTCCGAAAATATCGACATTTGGGAGACTGAGTATCTGCAAGTCCTTGAAGGAGAGAATCCGGTCAAGGAATGGACCAAGGGCACTTGGTTGACCCGATATCTCGACATCCTTCAAGGTGAGGAGAGAGCGGCCTTCGAGGCCGCCTATGGCGAGTACGTGGCGAAGGCCTATCCGCGCAATGCGGCGGGCCAAACGCTGTTTCCGTTCCGACGGCTGTTTATCGTGGTGCAGCGCAAGATGTAGTTTTGCTGCGTTGCGTTGCAAAATGAACCCCGAACGTGATGGAAGCCGATGAACTCTGCCAACAGGTGCGGCAATCGGCGTGTTTTTTGCCTGCCAGTTCGGCTTAGGTCTAGTTGTTTGACCTGGCCTTTGCTGCCACTACTCCCGAAGACCGGAAAATCAAAAATGAATCCGGCGTCGGCGTCACAGGGAGGGATTTCATGCGCAAACTCGTTTTCGCAGCCGTTGCGGCTGCCATTCTTGGTGTTCCGGCGGCAGCGCTGGCGCAGGGTCCCATCGTCATCAAATTCAGCCACGTCGTTGCCAACGACACGCCGAAAGGCAAGGGCGCGCTCAAGTTCAAGGAACTCGCCGAGAGATACACCGATGGCAAGGTAAAGGTCGAAGTCTATCCGAACTCGCAGTTGTTCAAGGACAAGGAAGAGATCGAGGCGCTTCAGCTCGGCTCGGTGCAGATTCTGGCGCCCTCGACCGCGAAATTTGCGCCGCTCGGAATCAAGGAGTTCGAAGCGCTCGATCTGCCGTGGCTGTTCAAGGATGAGGCGACCTACGACAAGGCCATGAAGGGACCGGTCGGCAAGTGGCTGTTCCAAAAGCTCGAAGCCAAGGGCGTCAGTGGTCTCGCCTACTGGACCAACGGCTTCCACATGACATCGGCCAATCGTCCGCTGATCAGCCCAGCGGATTTCCAGGGGCTCAAGGTCCGCATTTCCGGCTCGAAGGTCGCCGACCGCTATTTCCGCGATCTCGGGGCGATTCCGCAGATCATGGCGTTCTCGGAAGTGTATCAGGCGCTGCAGACCGGCGTGGTCGACGCCTGCGAGAACACGCCTTCCAACTACTGGACGCAGAAGTTCTACGAGGTGCAGAAGGACATCACGGTTTCCAATCACGCGCACCTGCAATACGCCGTCATCGTCAATACCAAGTTCTGGAACGGATTGCCGCCGGATATCCGCACCCAGCTCGACAAGGCGATGGCGGAAGCCACCGACTACAGCAATTCGATCGCGGTCAAGGAAAATGAGGATGCGCTCGCCGACATCAAGAAAGCGGGCAAGTCCACCTTGCACTATCTGACCGACGATCAGCGCAAGGCCTGGCAGGCCGCGATGCAGCCGACCTACAAGTGGGCAAAGGGCCGTGTGGGCAGTGAAGTGCTCGACCTCCTGGCCAAAGAACTCCACATCGAAATGAATTGACCGAAATCAGCTCGGAGCAAGCTGTCATTGCGGCCGGGATCGTTCGTGATCCCGGTCAAAATTGATTCCTGGGGGGGAATGTGTTGTTGCGCGCGCTCGATCATCTTGAAGAATGGCTAATCGCTACCCTGATCACGCTTGCGACGGGGCTCATCTTTGTCGCGGTTCTGCACCGCTACGGCACAGGTCTGTCGATTGATGCCTCGAAATGGGCGACCGCGCATGGCTTCACGGCGCTGGCGGCGTTTCTGAAGGCCATCTTCTTGTGGCTTGCCGCGCTCGATCTGTCGTGGGCGCAGGAACTCTGCATCTACATGTTCATCTGGATGGCCAAGTTCGGCGCGGCCTACGGCGTGCGCACGGGCATCCACGTCGGCGTCGACGTACTCGTCAATATTCTGCCCGCGGGTTCCCGCCGGCGCGTGATCACGTTCAGCCTGCTGTGCGGCGCGCTGTTTACCAGCATCGTCGCGTACTTCGGCGCCGCATTCGTCAGCCAGATGTGGCACACCAGCCAGCAATCCAACGATCTGGAAGCGCCGATGTGGATCGTCTATCTGGCGATCCCGCTCGGTTCGGGACTGATGTGTTTTCGTTTTCTCCAGGTCGCTTGGGAATTTTATCGGACCGGCGAACTGCCGCACCACGACGCCGCGCAAATCGACGGTGTCGAGATCGAACCCGAGGTCGATGCGCTGCATCCGGCAGGGATCGCGGCGGCTGAAAAAACAAAGGAAGGCAGAAGCTCGCTGGGGTGGATCCTGGTCTTGCTTCCGATCCTGATCGTGGCGGTCTGCTTCGCCCATTCCGGCGGCTTGATCGTGCTGCCGCAGGGCTTGCGTGTCGCGATCGTCTTCGCGTTGCTGCTTTCGCTGATGCTGACCGGCATGCCGATCTCGATCGCGCTCGGCCTCACGGTGCTGAGCTTCATGTTCACGCTCACCGACGTGCGTACCGAATCGGTGGCGTTGAAGCTGTTCACGGGCATCGAAAGCTTCGAGATCATGGCGATCCCGTTCTTCATCCTCGCGGGCAACTTCCTGACCCATGGCGGCGTCGCCCGCCGTATGATCGCGTTCGCAACAGCGATGGTCGGCCACTGGTACGGCGGTCTCGCGCTCTCGGCCGTTGTGGCCTGCGCGCTGTTTGCCGCGATTTCCGGCTCGTCGCCCGCGACCGTCGTCGCGATCGGTTCGGTGATTCTGCCGGCGATGGTGGCGCAGGGCTTCCCCAAGCGCTTCGGTGCCGGCGTCATCACCACGTCGGGCTCGCTCGGTATCCTGATTCCGCCGTCAATTCCGATGGTGCTGTTTGCGGTCTCGACCAACGTGTCGGTCGGCAAGTTGTTCATCGCCGGCATCGTGCCGGGTATCGCGCTCGCGACGATGCTCGGCGCGACAACCTGGTACCGCGCCTGGCGAAACGACTACCCGCGGTTGCCGAAAGCAACGCTGGCGGAGCGCTTCCATGCTTTCCGCCAATCGGTATGGGGCCTGCTGCTGATCGTGATCGTGATCGGCGGCATTTACAGCGGATTGTTCACCCCGACCGAAGCTGCGGCGGTGAGCGCGGT
>Ga0068855_100007559_pt1 | contig 13147 bp, 9 predicted proteins | sample KBSCornC52_FD_66592 | JGI IMG/M metagenome (GOLD analysis project Ga0068855, IMG submission 66592) | Corn rhizosphere microbial communities from Kellogg Biological Station, Michigan, USA - KBS Corn C5-2 | ecosystem: Host-associated > Plants > Roots > Rhizosphere > Soil ... | reverse complement strand
CTCGACGGTCTTGTCGTGGTTCGCGCCGATCAGCATGTAGAACGCGGGCACCACGAACAGGGTGAACAGCGTGCCGATCGACATGCCCGTGAAGATCACCAGGCCCATCGCCTGGCGGCCCGCGGCGCCGGCGCCCGAGGCGATCACCAGCGGCACCACGCCGAACACCATCGCGGCCGTCGTCATCAGGATCGGGCGCAGGCGGATGCCGGTGGCCTCGAGAATGGCGTCGAGCTTGGACAGGCCCTTCTTCTGCTCGTTGTTGGCCACTTCGACGATCAGGATGCCGTGCTTGGAGATCAGCCCCATCAGCGTCATCAGCCCGACCTTCGTGTAGATGTTGAGCGAGGCGAAGCCGAGGAAGATGAAGATCATCGCGCCGAACAGCGCCAGGGGCACCGAGATCAGGATCACGATGGGGTCGCGGAAGCTCTCGAACTGCGCGGCGAGCGCCAGGAACACGATGATGACCGCGAAGGCGACGGTGATCAGGAAGCCGCCGGATTCGCTCTGGAACACGCGCGACGGACCGGCGTAGTCGATGTTGTAGCCGGAGGGCGCCACTTCCTTGACGGCGTCGGACAGGATCTTCAGCGCCTCGCCCTGCGACACGCCGGCCACGCCGGAGATCGTCACCGAATTCTGCTGCTGGAAGCGCGTGATCGACTCGGGCTGCACGCTGTACTTCAGGTGGGCGACCGTGCTGGCCGGGATCAGGCCGGCATTGGGCGTCTTGATGTAGAAGTCCAGCACGTTGGACGGGTTCAGGCGGTCGACCTGCTGCACCTGCGGGATCACCTTGTAGGAGCGGCCCGCGATGGAGAAGTAGTTGACGTAGCCGCCACCGAGCGCGGCGCCGAGCGCCTGGCCCACGTCCTGCTGCGTCATGCCCAGCGCCGCGATCTTGTCACGGTCGACTTCCACGGTCGCCTGGGGCGAGTCGAGCTTGAGGTCCTGGTCGATGAAGTAGAACTTGCCCGAGGCCTGCGCCTTGGCCATGACCTGCGTGGCCACCGTGCTCAGGTTCTCGAACGGTTCGACGGTGGTGATGACGAACTGCACCGGCAGGCCCGAGGTACCGGGCAGCGGCGGGAACTGGAACGCGGCGACGCGGCCGCCGGCGATCTTGTTCCACTTGGCCTGCAGGTCCGTCTGGATCTCGTGCGCGCTGCGCGTGCGGTCGCCCCAGTCCTTCAGCAGCACGCCGCCGATGCCCTGGTTGACCGTGGGCACGCCGGTGATCTGGAACATCTGCTTGTACTCGGGGATGCCGTGCGCGATGTCGAACACCTGCTGCGCGTAGGTCTGCATCTGGTCCGACGTGGCCGTGGGCGCGCCGACGACCTGCGACAGCACGACGCCCTGGTCCTCCTCGGGCGCGAGCTCCTGCTGCGACATCACGAACATGACGCCCAGCAGCAGCAGCAGGATCACGCCCATGGTGATCAGCACGGGGTAGGTGCGCAGCAGGCTGCGCAGCCAGCGGGTGTAGGTGGAGCGCACCTTCTCGAAGACGTGGTCGATCTTCTGGACGAACTTGCCGTTGTCCTGCTCCGGCGTGAAGATGCGCGAGCACATCATGGGCGACAGCGTCAGCGCCACGACGCCCGAGACCGCGACCGAGCCCGCCAGCGTGAACGCGAACTCCGTGAACAGCGCGCCCGTCAGGCCGCCCTGGAAGCCGATCGGGATGTAGACGGCGATCAGCACCACCGTCATGGCCAGGATCGGGCCGCCCAGCTCGCGCGCCGCGATCAGCGCGGCCTGCATGGGCGTCTTGTGTTCCTCCTTCATGTGGCGGTCGACGTTCTCCACGACGATGATGGCGTCGTCGACGACCAGGCCGATCGCCAGCACGAGGGCCAGCAGCGTCAGCAGGTTGATCGAGTAGCCGAGCGCCAGCATCATGAAGAACGTGCCGACCAGCGACAGCGGCATCGCGATCAGCGGCACCGCCACGGCGCGGAACGTGCCGAGGAACAGGTAGATGACCACGGTCACGATGAGCAGCGCCTCGACCAGCGTCTTCACCACTTCCTTGATGGACGTGTTGATGAAGTCGGTGGAGTCGTAGACGATCTCGCCGGTCACGCCGGTGGGCAGCTGGTTCTGCAGTTCGGGGAAGGCCTCGCGCACGCGCTTGGCCACGTCCAGGATGTTGGCCTCGGGCGCCACCTTGATGCCGATGAACACGGAGCGCACGCCGCTGAACGCGACGTTGAAGTCGTAGTTCTCGGAACCGAGCGTGACGTTGGCGACGTCCTCCAGGCGCACGATGGAGTCGCCGCTCTGCTTGACGATCAGCTGCTTGAACTCGTCGAGCGAGTGCAGGTCGGTGCCCGCGGTCAGGGGCACCGTCACCATCTGGCCCTTGGACGCGCCGAGCGCCGCCAGGTAGTTGTTGGTGGTCAGGGCCTGCGAGACGTCGGCAGCCGACAGGCCGTGCGCCGCCATCTTGTCGGCGTCCAGCCAGGCGCGCAGCGCGAACTGGCGCGCGCCCAGCAGCTCGGCCGTCTGCACCCCGGTGATGGAGTCGAGCTTGGGCTTGACCACGCGCACCAGGAAGTCGGTGACGTTGTTGGTGGGCAGGTCCTTGCTGTAGAACCCCATGTACATCGCGTCGATCGTCTGGCCGGTGGCCACCGTCAGCACCGGCGCCTGCGCCTGCGCGGGCAGCTGGTTCTTGACCGAGTTCACCTGCGTGTTGATCTCGGTCATCGCCCGGTTGGCGTCGTAGTTCAGGCGCAGCGTGGCCGTGATCGTCGACACGCCGGCGGCGCTCGACGAGGACAGGTAGTCGATGCCTTGCGCCTGCGCGATGGCGCCTTCGAGCGGCTGCGTGATGAAGCCGGCCACGGTGGCGGCGTCGGCGCCGTAGTAGGTCGTCGAGATCGTGACGACCGAGTTCTGCGTCTTCGGGTACTGGTTGACCGGCAGGCTGAACAGCGAGCGCAGCCCCAGCACGACGATCAGCAGGCTGATCACGCCGGCCAGCACGGGCCGCCGGATGAAGAGGTCAGTGAACTTCATGGCATGCGCCTCAATGTTCCTGCGGGGTGGGATTCGGCGAGTTCGCGGGCTGGACCGAGTTGTCGATCACGACCGGCGCGCCGTTCTTGAGCTTGACCTGGCCGCTGGTGACGACCTGCTGGCCTTCCTTGAGGCCCTTCAGGATGGCCACCTGGTCGCCGCGGGTCTCGCCCGTGGTGACGAAGGCCTGCTGCACGACCAGGCCCGAGCCCGAGGCGGCCTTGGCCGGGGCGGGGGCCGAGCCGCCGCTGGCGGCGGCGTTCGCGCGCGCCACCGCGGCGGCTTCGTCGGCGGTCATCACGACGAACACGGTGGACCCGTACGGGTTGTAGGTGATGGCGGTCTGCGGCAGCGTCAGGTAGTGCTTCTTGTCGCCCACCTCGACCGCCGCGTTGGCGAACATGCCGGGCAGCAGCTGGCGCTTCGGATTGGACAGCGTCGCCTCGACGACCACGTTGCGCGTCGTCGTGTCCACCTTGGGGCTGATCGCGCTGATCTTGCCGGGGAACACGACGCCGGGGAAGCCGTCGGTGCTGACGTTGACGACCTGGCCCACCGCGAGCTGGCCCACCGCCTTCTGCGGCAGGTTGAAGTCGACGTAGACCGGGTCGATGGTCTGCAGCGTCACGATCTTGTCGCCCGGGTTGACGTACTGGCCGGGGTTGACGGTGGTGATGCCCAGCCGGCCGGCGAACGGCGCGCGGATCGTCTTCTTGTCGATGTTGGCGCGTTGCTGGTCGGCCAGCGCGCGCTTGCTCTTGAGGTCCGCGGCATCGGCGTCCACCTGCGCCTGCGCGATGGCCTGCGCCTCGAACTGCGCCTTGTCGCGCTTGAGCACGGTGGCCGAGAGCTCTGCCGCGGCCTCGAGCGCCGCGAGCTGCGCCTTGTCGGCGTCGGCGTTCAGTTCGACGAGCACCTCGCCCTTCTTCACGTCCTGGCCGGACTTGAAGCGGATCTCGCGCACCAGGCCCGAGATCTCGGTGGTGACGTCCACGCCGCGCACGGGAACCACGCTGCCGACGGCGGCCAGCGTGGGCTGCCAGTCCTGCGATCCGACCTTGGTGGCCGTGATCGTCGATGGCGTCGGCTTCGGCGCGCTGGCGATCAGCTTCTGTATGTGCAGGTAGAAGCCGAATGCGAGGGCCGCCACCAGCAGCACCACCAGGCCAATCATGATGAGCATCCGCTTCGTCATGTTCTCACTCCAGATTTCGTGTTCGATGTTCGTTTCGGTCCGCCGGGCTTGGAAGCGTCGGCGGATGCAGGATTCGTCAGTGCGGTCAGCGTGCGGCCGACGAGGCGCTCGCAGCCGATGCCACCGCGTCGGGCGCGTTCCACCAGCCGCCGCCCAGCGCCTGGAACAGCGCCGCGGTGTCGGTGAAGCGGGCCGCGCGGGCCTGCACCAGCGCGACGCGCGTGGACAGGTACGTGCGCTGCGCGTCCAGCGAGGACAGGTAGCTCACCGCGCCCAGCTGGTACTGCCGCTGCACGAGGGCCAGCGACTCGCCCGCCAGCCGTTCCGCGTCGGCGTTGGCCTGCACGGCCTCCGCGTCGGTGTCGATCGCGCGCAGCGCGTTGGCCACGGCCAGGAACGCGTTGAGCACGGTGGACTGGTACTGCGCCTGCGCGGCGTCGTAGGCGGCCTCCGCGGCGCGCTTCTTCGCGCGCAGCGCGCCGCCGTTGAAGATCGGTTGCACCAGGCCGGCGGCCAGCGACCAGCCGGTGGTGCCGGTGTCGAACAGCTTGTCGATCTTGAGGCTCTCGCGATTGACGCCCGCGCTGAGCGTGACCTGCGGATACAGCGCCGCGGTGGCCACGCCGATCTGCGCGCTCGCCTCGTGCAGCTGCGCCTCGGCCGAGCGGATGTCGGGGCGCTGGCGCACCAGCGCGGACGGCACGCTCAGCGGCAGCTCGCGCGGCAGCACGAGGCTGTCGATGTCGAAGACGGGCAGGCCGTCGTCGCCCGGCAGGCGGCCGGCCAGCACGGCCAGCTGGTGACGCGTCTGCGCAAGCGCCTTCTCGAGTGCCGGCAGCTGCGCCTGCGACTGCGCGATCAGCGTCTGCTGCTGCAGCGCCGCGGAGCGGGCGAGGGCGCCGAGTTCGACCTGCCTGGAGATGACCTTGAACGACGCCGTCTCGTTGGCGATGACTTCCTGGGTGGCCTGGACCTGCGCGCGCAGCGACGCCTCCTGGATGGCGGTGGCCACGACGCTGGAGGTCAGGCTCAGCCACGTGGCCTCGACCTGGAAGCGCTGCGCATCGATCGCCGCGCGCACGCCTTCGAGCTCGCGCCGGTTGCCGCCAACGATGTCCAGCGTGTACGACAGGTCGATGCCGGCCTGGAACAGGTTGGACGTATATCCGGCCGGCACCTGCGCCGACTGCGCGAGCGCCTGGCGCTGGCGCGCGGCACCCAGCTGGCCGGTGACCGACGGGAACACCTTCGAGCCGTAGTCCGCGCGGTAGTTCTCCTCGGCCTGGCGCAGGTTGGCCTGGGCCGCGGCCACCGTGGGGCTGTGCTGCAGCGCCGACTGGACCAGCGCGTTGAGGGCCGGCGACTGGAACGCCTCCCACCACGTGGCCGAGACGTCGCGACCGTCCACGAAGCGCTGCGGCACGTAGGCCGGGCTCGGGCTGCTGGCGGCCATCGCCGGCAGCGGCGCCGGCGTGTAGGGATGGCTCGCGTCGGCGACCTGCGGCGCGTCCGGCGCATGGAAGTCGGGGCCGACGGCGCATGCCGACAGGGCCAGGCCGACGGCGATGCTCAAGGCGGTGGTGCGCCAGGGCGGACGTCGGAGGATGTTGTTGATCATTCCTGCTCCTCGGTATTCAGGCGCGTCGCTGCTGTGTGGGCGCGACGGTCAGCGGGGCATGGTAGTCGGGTTTTCCCGGCCGCAAGCTATTCCCCTACGCAACTACTGCCTAAGCAAATAATGCCGGCGCGTCTTTCGAATCTGTGAACAAACTGGACGAACGATCCGACCGCCGACCAGCGCGCGACGTTAATGCCGGCTTACAACCGGTGTCATGCGCGTGGCGACGAACGACGGGATTTCGGCCTCGAACTCCTGCTTCGACGAACGGGCCGACCCGGAATCGACAACGTTGCCAATGAAAGTTGCTCGAAGCCGTGCGACGACGGGGGTCGAACGACGTCGTCGCCAGCCCGGCAGCCCGGCAGCTTGCAGCGGCCTGGCTTACTGGCCTCTTTCGGCGCGATGCGCTTTCAGGCGATGTTCAGGTCGGGCGCAAGGCGCGCCCACGAACGCTCAGTCGCGCGTGGCCTTGCGCCGCACGCAGTCCAGGTACTGGTGTCCGTCCGGCGGCAGGCCGCTGCGTTGCGACTGCCAGATCATCTGGCCCAGGCAATCCATCGCTTCGTGGTGGGCGTCGTGCAGCGACTGACGGCGCGCGGCCAGCAGCTCGACGGCCTGGCGGACGCCGCTGGGCTGGTCGATGCTGCACTGCTCGCTGATCGTCAGGTGCATGGCCAGGTGCAGGAACGGATTGGTGCGGCCATCGTCCACCTCGAACACCGCGGCCAGGGCGGCGTCCATGTCGGCCAGGTCGGCGTGGTACTCCGGATGCTCGGCGATCCATTGCGACGCCAGGACCTGGATCGGCGACATCGGCGCGCCGCTGGCAGCGAGCGCGTGGGTCTCGCAGAAGAAGCGGCGGACGTCGTGCTGGGACGGTTGGAACATGACATATTGTGCCGCACGGTCGCTTGCGCTCCAGAACGTTGCGCCCCACGGTCGCTCGCGCTCCCTGCCCCCGAGGGGCCAGCCGCGAGCGGCCCGGCGGAGCCGGATCCGCCGCTCCCTCGACTCTCGTTTGGGGCGCTCGAGCGGCAGCGCCGTGGCGACGGGCTTCGCGCGCGGACGTGCCGCGCGGTTGGCCGGCTCAGGTCCTGGGGATCGAGGGTCAGGGCCGGGCGCCGGGTTTGCGGGCGGCGGTGTCCAGCGGGGCGAAGGTGACGCGCACGCGCAGGCCGATGCCGCCTTCGCCGTCCAGCAGTTCGGCGCGGGCGCCGTGGTGGCTGGCGATATCGCGCACGATGGACAGGCCCAGGCCGCTGCCGGGGCCGCCGGAGCTGCCGCGCTGGAAGCGTTCGAACGCGCGCTCGCGTTCTTCGGGGGGGATGCCGGGGCCGTTGTCCTCCACCTCGAGCTGGGCGCAGCCCGCGGCGTCCGGCGAGGGACCGGTGCGGATCGTGATGCGGGCGCCCTGGCCCGCATAGTTGATGGCGTTGTCCAGGAGGTTGGCCAGCATCTCGCGCAGCAGGAATCCGTGGCCGTCGACGCGCGCGCTCTCCAGCTCGAAGCCGAGGTCGACGCCGGCGTCCACCGAGCGCGCGACCCATTCCTCGGCGGCCTCGGTGGCGATCTGCTTGAGGTCGAAGCGCTCCATCGCCGTGTTGTGCCGCACGTGCTCGGCCCGCGCCTGCGACAGCAGCTGGTTGGCCAGGCGTGCGGCGCGGGTGGTGCCCAGGTGCAGGCGCCGCAGCAGGGCCTCGGTCTGCGGCGGATGCGATTCCAGCAGCGCCAGCTCGGTTTCGGTGCGCAGCGCCGTCAGCGGCGTGCGCAGCTGGTGCGCGGCGTCCGCGATGAAGGCCTTCTCGGCGGCCGACGCGGCGACGACGCGCGCGAACAGGCCGTTGAGCGCGGTCACGAGCGGGGCGACCTCGCGCGGGATGTCGGGTTGGTCGACGGCGCCCAGGTGCTCGGGCGAGCGCTGCTCGATGTCGCTGCTGAGCCGCACCATCGGCCGCAGGCTGCGTGCGATCGCGAGCCAGCCCATCATCGCCAGCACGAGGGCCTCGACGAGCATCGCCGAGGCCGCTGCGGCCGACACGTGCTTGGCGACGCTGCGGCGCTTGTTCAGGGTCTCGGACACACGCGCCTCGCAACGCCCCTCGGCGCGGTCCGGCGTGGCCGGCACGCAGATCCAGCTGTGCATCGCCACGCGGATCGGGTCGTCCTGCCAGGTGGCGTCGGAGAAGCGCCAGTCGACCGGCGCCGGCGGACCGCCGAGCGCGGCCAGTTCCTGGTCGCCGGCGATGACGTGGCCATCCGGCCCCTGCAGCACCCAGTGCACCACGTCGAACCGGTCGGCGCGCAGCGCGGAGTCCAGCTCGCGCGATACCGACATCTCCACGCTCCTGTCCGGTCGCGTCTTGACGAGGCGCTCGATGGCCAGCGCCGTGCCGTCGAGCGAGTGGTCCAGCGAGTCCAGGGCCGGCGCCAGCGCCAGCTGGTAGAACAGGATGGCCGTGGCCGGCACCAGCAGCGCCAGCGGCAGCACCAGCCACAGGATCAGCGAGCGGCGGATGCTGGGGCGGGCGTCGTAGCGGAGCAGGGCGCGCAGGCGGCGCGCGGAGGCAGGAACGGTCACGGGCATGTCGCGTTCAGCACGCCGGAGTCTGGCGCCAGTATCGCCCAGCCGAGCAGGTGGCCCTGCCGGCCGCGCGTCAGGCTTCCTCGAGCAGGTAGCCGAAGCCCCGGATCGTGCGGATCTTCAGGCCGGCCGGCTCCAGCTTGGAGCGCAAGCGCGAGACGTGCACCTCGATCGCGTTGTCCGACGTGGTGCCGTCCCAGTTGGAGATGGCGGCGATGATCTGTTCCTTGGCCACGATCTTGCCGGTGCGGCTCAGCATGAACTGCAGGATCGACCACTCGCGGCCGGCGAGCGCGAGTTCCGTCTCGCCGATGTAGGCGCGGCGCGCCTCGAGGTCCATGCGCAGGTTGCCCAGGCTCAGCACGCTGCCGCCGCGCGCCTGGTTGCGGCGCACCAGCGCACGCGAGCGCGCCACCAGTTCGCTGAGCGCGAAGGGCTTGACGAGGTAGTCGTCGGCGCCGCTCTCCAGGCCGCGCACGCGGTCCTCGATGGCGTCGCGAGCGGTGAGCATCAGCACGGGCAGGTCCGAGCCCTGGGCGCGCACGCGGCGCAGCGTCTCGAAGCCGTCGATCCCCACCAGGCCCACGTCCAGGATCAGCAGGTCGTACGGATCCTGGCGGACGGACACGGCGACCGGCTCGCCGCGCTCGGTGCAGTCGACGACCCAGCCCTGGGAACGCAGCGCGCGTGCGGTGGAATCGGAAAGAAGCGGGTCGTCTTCGACAAGGAGGATGCGCACTTGGGGCACTCCGATGGGAGCGATGGGTGGTGGGGTTCGGCGCATCATCGAAGGGCAGCCTCAGGAGTCGCTGAACGATACCTGAGCCCGAGCTTGCGCGCCAGGAGGCGCATGACGTTCACGCTTCCGGCGGCCCGTCCCTGGCCGGCGCGGCGCGTGCGGCTTCCCGCTCGTCGAAGGCCTCGTCGCCCGCGTGGGAGGTGTCCCACGTCCTGGCCACCGGCGGATGGTCCAGCCGTTCCTGCGCGAACAGCTGCTCGAGCTGCTGGCGCCCGGCGCGCGCCAGCGAGACGAGCTTGGACTCGTCGCGGAAGTGCGGCGCCATGTCGCGCAGCTGCTGCACGGAATGGCGGCGGAAGCGCATCGCCAGCGTGCGCGCGCGGTGCGGCTCGTAGCCCATGAGCTCGAGCACGCTGCGGGCGCTGGTCAGTGCGGCATCGAGCGTCTCGCGCTCGATGAACCGCACGCCGCGTTCATTGAGCTGGTACCAGTGCTGCACGTTGCGGGCGCGTGCCACGATGGTGAGGTTGGGGAAGTTCTCGCGCGCGATGTCGACCAGCTCGAGGCTGGGCTCGATGCCGTCGACGGCCACCACGAGCACGCGCGCCTTCGCGGCGCCGGCGATGCGCAGCAGGTCCAGCCGCGTCGCGTCGCCGTAGTGCACGCCGAAGCCGAACTTGCGCAGGGCCTCGATGGCTTCGGCGTCGTGGTCGAGCACCGTGGCCTGGATGGCGTTGGCGTGCAGCAGGCGGCCGATGATCTGGCCGTAACGGCCGAAGCCCGCGATGATCACCGGCGCGTCCTGCGGCTCGGCCAGCTCGGAGACCTTGGCGCGCGGGCTGAACCTGGCCAGCAGCGGCATCCACCAGCGGTCGGCCGCCAGGATCAGCAGCGGCGTCAGCAGCATCGACAGCGTGATGGCCGCGGTGAGCACGCCGGCCTGCGCGCCGTCGATCACCTGCTGGCCCTGCGCGGCCTGCAGGACGACGAAGCCGAACTCGCCGCCCTGGGCCAGCAGCAGCGTGAAGACGGGGCGTTCCAGGCGCGGGATCGGAATGCCGATCTCCATGCCCCACAGCACCAGTGTCTTGACCGCCAGGAAGCCCACGACGATGGCGGCCACCTGCCACGGGTTGTGCAGCACCACGCCCAGGTCGATGCCCATGCCCACGGCGATGAAGAACAGGCCCAGCAGCAGGCCCTTGAACGGCTCGATGTCGGTCTCGAGTTCGCGCCGGTACTCGCTCTCGGCCAGCAGCACGCCGGCCAGGAAGGCGCCGAGCGCCATCGACAGCCCGACCGCCTGCATCAGCGCCGCCGTGCCCACCACCAGGCCGAGGGCGGCTGCGGTGAAGATCTCGGGCGTCTGGCTGCGCGCGATGAAGCGCAGCGCGGGCCGCAGCACCAGCCGGCCGCCCAGCACGATGACGGCGATCATGCCGAACGCCTTGGCCGCGGCGAGTGCCGGATGCCCGGCGTCGGCGCCCGCGACGCGGTCGGGCGCCATCAGCGGGATCAGCGCCAGCAGCGGGATCGCGGCGATGTCCTGGAACAGCGACACGCTCAGGATGTTCTGGCCGCCGGTGGTCGGCAGGATGTTGCGCTCGTTGAGCGTGGCCAGCCCGATGGCCGTCGACGACATCGCCAGCGCCGCGCCCGCCACCAGCGCCAGGCGCCAGCCGTCCGGCCAGAAGCCCATGCTGGCCCAGCCGATGCCGGCGATCAACGCGAGGCTGCCGAGCAGTTGCACGCTGCCCCAGCCGAAGATCGGCCGACGCATCGCCCACAGCCGACGGGGCTCGAGTTCGAGGCCGATCAGGAACAGCATCAACACCACGCCGAATTCGGCCAGGTCGACGATCTGCGATGGATCGGTCACCAGCCGCAGGCCCCAGGGCCCGATGGCGAAGCCGGCGCCCAGGTAGCCGATGATCGCGCCCACGCCCAGGCGGCGGGCCAGGGGCACCGCGATGACGGCGGCGGCCAGGTAGGTCAGGGCCAGGGTGAGCCAGTGGGTGTGGGACATCGGGTACCTGGAGGCGTCAGTCGCTCGTGATGCGGCGTTCGTCGGCGGCCACTTCGGGCGGCGGCGCGACCGCGTCCGCGCGCGCCTCGCCCGCGAGCGCGAGCAGGCGCTGCGCGAACGCGTGGGCGTGGGCGTGCACCTCGTGCGTGTCGGCGCGATGGGCGCCATGGAAGATCAGCGGGTCGAGGAAGCGCATGCCCACCATCTCGGCCGTCTGGCGGTACGGGGCGAGGAAGCGCTCGAACGGATGGTCGGTGCCGCCCAGCTTCTGGTACGAGGTCTCGATGCCGCCCGTGGAGGCGGCCAGCCACAGGCACTTGCCGACCAGCGCCCGGCCGCCCGGCCCGTAGGCCCAGCGGAACGCCAGTACCTCGTCGACCCACAGCTTCATCAGCGCGGGCATCGAGTACCACTGGATGGGGTGCACCCACACGACCGTGCGCGCCTGCGCGAGCGCGGCCTGCTCGGCCTCGACGTCGATCACGTAGTCCGGATAGAGCGCGTAGACGTCGCGCACCTGCACCGCCTCGGACGGCAGCAGCCGGGCCTGGGCGGCGAGCGCGCGGTTGACGCGCGAACGCGCGAGGTCGGGGTGGGCCACCAGCACCAGGACATCTGCCATGGCCCCCATTGTGGCGGGGTTCGGTAACATCGCCATTCCCGTCGAGCTGTAACGACACACCGGAGAGCACGCGCATGTCGGTCATCGTGGTTGCAAACCCCAAGGGCGGCGTCGGCAAGAGCACCCTCGCGACACAGATCTCGGGATTCCTGGCGTCGCAGGGCAAGAAGGTCACGCTGGGGGACCTCGACCGCCAGCAGTCCTCGCGCCAGTGGCTGGACATCCGGCCGCCGCACCTGCCGCGCATCGAGCCGTGGGAGATCTCGCGCGAGGCCGTCGCCCGGCCCGCCAAGGGCGCCACGGACGCCGTGATCGACACGCCCGCGGGCCTGCACGGCAACCGCCTGGACACCGCACTGAGGGTGGCCGACATCGTCGTCGTGCCGTTGCAGCCCAGCCTGTTCGACATGCAGGCCACGCACGCGTTCCTGCAGGAACTGCGCGCCCACAAGCGCGCCGGGCGCATCCGCATGGGCCTGGTGGGCATGCGGGTCAAGGAGCACACGATCGCGCTCGAGCGCTTCCAGGAGTTCGTCGGCACGCTGGGCATCCCGCTGGTCACCACGCTGCGCGACACGCAGAACTACGTGCACCTGGCCGCGCATGGCCTGACGCTGTTCGACGTGGCGCCCGGCAAGGTCGAGCGCGACCTGGCGCAGTTCGAGCCGCTGGCGCGCTGGGTTCTGCAGCCGGCCAAGGCGCCGCTGGAATGACCGTCTATCCGCACCTGGCCGACCTGGCGGCCCTGCAGGGCCGGGTGATCGGCACCAGCGGCTGGGTCGAGGTCGACCAGGCGCGCATCGACCAGTTCGCCCAGGCCACCGGCGATCACCAGTGGATCCATGTCGACCCCGTGCGCGCCGCGGCCGGGCCGTTCGGCGCGACGGTGGCGCACGGGTTCCTGACGCTGTCGCTGCTGTCCGAACTGGCCGCCGGCGCCTTCCGCATCGCCGACACCCGCATGGGCCTGAACTACGGCCTGGACCGCGTGCGCTTCCCGTCGCCGGTGCCGGTGGGCAGCCGGCTGCGCGCCGTGTGCGTGCTCGATCGGCATGAACCGATCGACGGCGGCGCGCAATTGACGCTGACCGTGACGATCGAGCGCGAGGGCGGCGCCAAGCCGGCCTGCGTGGCCGCCTGGATCACCCGGCACCTCATCTGAACGCAAGCCTGGACGACCCCTCGTCGCACCTGCTCGACAGTCGTTTTCCCTGCCCCCCCCATCGGGGGGGCGGCAAAGGGCAGGGCAGCCGGTACGATTCTGCAGAGGGAAATGTCGTCCCGGCCAAGACTGCGGACGACCACATAACGAGAGTCTGAGCGGAGTTTCCAT
>Ga0068855_100007558_pt1 | contig 13149 bp, 14 predicted proteins | sample KBSCornC52_FD_66592 | JGI IMG/M metagenome (GOLD analysis project Ga0068855, IMG submission 66592) | Corn rhizosphere microbial communities from Kellogg Biological Station, Michigan, USA - KBS Corn C5-2 | ecosystem: Host-associated > Plants > Roots > Rhizosphere > Soil ... | reverse complement strand
AGCAAAAAAATCATGATTTAATAAAATGCTGATATCTTTCTCAGCCACAAAAGAAGGAAGGCGCTTATTCACTTTTAACGAAGTGATGGTTGCCATAGGACTTACTGCTACCCTTTTCAGTTTTAGCTGGTATTTAAAAAATGCCTTCAGCGATGAAATTTTACGATTAATACTTTTAGAAGTGTATTTATGCTCTTTGAGCAAGGCCAACCACGTTCTGATAATTGAGGGGCTGATTTCAGAGAGATCAGATGTTTGATATTCTGTGAATAAGAACTCAAAAAACGCCGAAAGATCATTTTGATACGAAATGACGGTATTTTGGGAATATCTTTTTTGAAAAGAAAGATAATTTAAAAATTCCCTGAGCGTAGTATTTTCTGTAAAAGGCATAAAAAATCCGGTGAGTGTAAAGTTAATACCTTAAACACACCGGATATAATATTTTCAGAATTGAATTTTATCTAAACTTCAATTTTACCGCTGGCAATTTGTTGTTTGTAAACAGCCTTCAAAACTTCACCTCTTCTTTTTACAGAAGGCTTGGTGTAAGACTGACGATCACGAAGTTCAAGCAGCGTACGGCTTTTTTCAAACTTTTTCTTATATTTCTTTAACGCTTTATCAATATTTTCGCAATCTTTTGAGTCAATTATCAACATAAAATTTTACTTATTTTTTTAAGGGAGGGCAAAGATAGATAATTTTTCAAACTTCCGAACTTAAAAATCTTTAATTTTCTTCTAAAATATCAATTCAAGTGTTTACAGGAATCATTAGATCGCTGGGCCGGATAAAAGAAATTTCAAACTCCGGAAGCAACAAAACATTTTTTGTTGAAAGCGAGCTATCGCCGGATTTGCAGGTGGACGAAAGTGTTTCACACAACGGCATCTGCCTCACCGTGGAAAAAATTAAAGGAAACGTACACCAGGTGACTGCCATTGCTGAAACTTTAAAAAAAACAAATGCCGATAAGTGGAAAACAGGCGATTGGATAAACCTGGAGCAGGCGATGCAGCTCAATGACAGGCTGGACGGCCACATTGTGCAGGGGCACGTAGATGGCACAGGAATTTGTTTGGAAAAAGCAGATTCAAATGGCAGCATTTTGTTCACTTTTCAATTCAATATTTCTTTTGCGCCGCTTATTATTGAAAAAGGCTCCATTTGCATAAATGGTGTCAGTCTTACTGCCTTTGATGTTGCCGATAATCAGTTTTCTGTGGCCATAATTCCTTACACTTTCAGTCATACCAATTTTAAAACGTTGAAAAAAGGAGATCTCGTAAATCTGGAATTTGATATGCTCGGAAAATATATGGCACGCATCGCAAAATTTCGGCCGGGCAGATAAAAAAACGAAGGATTTGTGCCTTTACTATGAATTGGATTTACTGGTCATCCTGATGACGGGTATAATCATTTCTTCAAGGCTGATGCCTCCATGCTGAAAAGTATTTTTGTAATAGTTAGCGAAATGATTGTAATTATTCGGGTAGCATAAATAACCATCCTGTTTCGCAAAAATGTAAGAAGAATTTACATTGGGAACCGGTAGCCCTGCCTGGCGCGGATCGCGGAATGCCAATACATCTTTTGGGTCATAATTCAGGTTGCGGCCATGTTTATAGCGCAGGTTCGCCGTGGTTTGCTTATCGCCTACTACTTTTTGAGGCGTATTTACTCTTACGCTTCCATGATCCGTAGCCAGGATAAGGTTAATTTTTTTATCTGCAATTTTTTTAAATGCCTGGTGAAGCGGCGAGTGTTCAAACCAGGAAGCAGTAAGACTTCTGTAGCTTACTTCATCGCCCGCCAGTTCTTTCAGCACTTCCATTTCCGTACGGGCATGGCTTAGCATATCCACGAAATTATATACAATAAGATTGATGTCATTGGTCAGATAGTTGTGAATATTATCTACCAGCTTCTGTGCATCCTGGTGATTGGTAATCTTTACATAAGAATATTTTAAGTCGTCTTTGCGAAGCCTCTTTAATTGCGCCTGGAAAAAAGTTTCCTCATACAGATTTTTTCCTCCTTCTTCATCGTCATTTTTCCATTCAACAGGAAACTGCTTTTCAATTTCAATTGGCAGCAGGCCTGCAAAAATTGCATTACGGCTATATTGGGTGGCCGTAGGAAGGATTGAATAAAAAGTTTCTTCTTCCTGAATTCTAAAATTTTCTGCAAACAACGGCTGCACTGCCTTCCATTGGTCAAATCTCAGATTATCAATCAAAACAAAAAATGTAGGCGTGCCTTTTTCCACGTGGGGAAAAACTTTGAATTTCATCAGGCTGTTACTCATTATGGGTGCATCTGCCGCGATTTTCGTTACCCAGTCTGAATAGTTTTTTGAGATATATTTATAGAATTCGAGATTGGCCTCGTTTTTCTGAGAATGAAAAACTTCGCGCATTTCCGGGCTATCACTCTTTTTCATCTCCAGTTCCCAATATACCAGTTTTTTATAAATTTCCATCCAGCCGTTGTAATCGGGACTATCATTTAAGGCCATAAACAATTCCCTGAATTGCTGCTGATAAGCGGAGGTCGTTTTTTCGGCAACCAGCCTCTTATTATCAATAATTTTTTTTAGCGATAGCCAAACCTGGTTGGGGTTCACGGGTTTAATCAGGTAATCAGTAATTTGAGAGCCAATCGCCTCGTCCATCAGGTTTTCCGTTTCATTTTTCGTAATCAAAACAATCGGAATATGGGAATTAATTTCTTTTACTTTCTGCAAAGTCTCCAGGCCTGAAATACCCGGCATGCTTTCGTCGAGAAGCACTACATCTACAATATGATCTTTCACATAGTCAATCGCATCGTGCCCGTTACTAATTGGCTTTACATCATACCCTTTATTTTCCAAAAACATAATTTGAGATTTCAAACTCTCCATTTCGTCGTCTACCCATAAAATTTTTGTACTATTCATTCACTTTTTATTTGACCTTCTTTGGGGAAAAGGGTATGATTTCAAATGATTCGATCTGTTACAAATATAAATTATTCCCCTCCCAAAATCTATCTTTGCTGTCGTGGCAGATGTTTTTAACAAATCCAAAGAAATGTCTTTTAGAAAAATTATTAATGACCCGGTGTATGGATTCATAACTATCGATGACGAGTTAATTTATTATATAATTTCTCATCCGTATTACCAAAGATTGCGCAGAATTCACCAGATGGCTTTTGCAGAATTGGTTTATCCCGGAGCCGTTCACTCCAGGCTGCATCATTCTTTGGGCGCATTCCACCTGGTCTGCAACGCGATTCACGAATTGAAAAATAAAGGCATTGCGATTTCCGCTGAAGAAGAACAAGCTACCAAAATTGCCGTTCTGTTACATGATATAGGTCACGGCCCTTACTCGCACGCCCTTGAAAACATCTTGATTCAGGATGTCAGCCACGAGCAGGTCTCCTTGATGATAATGGAAAAACTGAACCATGAGTTTGGCGGGAAACTGCAAATGGCTATTGACATTTTCACGAACAGCTATTCGAAAACTTACCTTCACCAGCTCGTGAGTGGCCAATTGGATGTTGACCGTATGGATTATCTTATCAGGGACAGTTTTTTTACGGGCGTTACCGAGGGAATGATTGGTTATGACCGGATAATCAAGATGCTAACCGTACATAATGGCGAGTTGATGATAGAAGAAAAAGGTGTGTATTCTATTGAAAAATTTTTGGTGTCGCGCAGGTTTATGTACTGGCAGGTGTATTTGCATAAAACGGTATTGTGTGCAGAAAAAATGCTGGGAAAAATTATTGAAAGAGCCAGGCTGGTAAACGCAACCTCCCCTTCGGCGGTTTTCAATACATTTTTAAATCGCCGGTGTAATGCTGAAAACATTGAAGAATATTTGGATGATTATTGTTCGTTGGATGATTATGACGTTTTCTTTTCGATTAAAGAATGGGCCAATCATGAGGATAAAATATTAGCGCTTCTTTCTAAAAGCCTGGTAAACCGTGAGCTGCTGAAGGTCAAATATTTTACTCAGCCTGTGCCTGCCGATTTGATAGAGCAAAAAATAAAGATAGCCAGAGAATATTTAAGCATAAGCGAAAAAGAGGCTTCTTACCTTGTATTTACCGGTAATAGTGAAATAAATACCTATAATCATGAGGTGGAGCACATTAATATTTTGTTTAAGAATGGAACAGTAAAAGACATCTCTGGCGTGGACAATGCCCTAATAAATCAAAGTTTGTCGGGCACCATAAAAAAATTTTACATTTGTTTTATAAACCTTGATCTATCATAATGGCTTAATTTTAAATTTTTATTATCACAAAAATAAGTGTGGCCGATGCAGTTTACCGCAAAACAAATAGCTGAATTAATTAATGGAACAATTGAAGGGGATCCGGATGTATCGGTTTCTTCTTTTGGTAAACTGGAAGAAGCCACGCAGGGACAGCTCGCTTTTTTAGCTAACCCAAAATATGAAGAATTTTTATACTCTACCAACGCCTCGGTGATTATTATTAATGATTCACTCGAATTAGAAAAAAAATTGGATTGTACTTTAATACGTGTACCGGATGCGTATTCTTCTTTTGCCGTAATCCTTACAGCGTATTCCGAACTGGCTAAAGCCAATCTTACCGGCATCCAGGATCCATCTTACATTTCCTCATCTGCAGTTTTGGATGAAAATGTATTTGTAGGCGCATTCACTTACATCGGCGAAAAGGTAAAAATCGGGAGGGACGTTAAAATCTATCCACAGGTATTTTTGGGTGATAATGTAACTATCGGCGACAAAAGCATTATTTACCCCGGTGTCAAAATTCATCATGATTGTGAAATAGGAAAAAATGTTTCTGTCCATGCCGGCTGCGTTATCGGCGGTGATGGCTTTGGATACGCACCTCAAAAGGACGGGAGTTTTAAAAAAGTACCCCAGATTGGGAATGTAGTTATTCAGGATGATGTAGAAATCGGTGCCAACACAACAATAGACAGATCCACTTTAGGATCAACCATTATCAAAACCGGGGCAAAACTCGATAATCTGATACAGATAGCTCACAATGTAGAAATAGGAATGAACACCGTGATAGCCGCTCAATCCGGTATCAGTGGCAGCACAAAAATTGGTAAAAATGTGATGATTGGAGGCCAGGCAGGCATTGTGGGGCATATCCAGATTGCAGACGGAACAAAAATTAACGCTCAAAGCGGGGTTGCCAAATCTATTAAAACCGCAAATACTGCGGTAACGGGCTCCCCTGCCTATGATTATACGCAGTCACTAAGAAGCCAAATCTTAAGCAGAAATCTTCCGGATCTTGAAAAAAGAATTAAAAACCTGGAACAACTCGTAGAACAGCTAAAGAAGGAAAAGATAGCAGACTAATGCCGATATTCATTCAATTTTCATTCGCTTTTTATTATTTAAAAACTTTCTTTTCATATTTTCGTGCCCATGGGACAATCGTTTAATTCTAAAGAGAATCATTTCCAGCATACCCTTAAAGAATCAGTAACTATTTCAGGAGCCGGAATTCACACCGGGCAATCAGTTACCATAAACATTAAGCCCGCCGAACCTGGAACCGGCATCAATTTCCAGAGAGTTGACCTGCCCGGCAAACCCATTGTTAAAGCCGACGTGGATAATGTGATTGAAACCAACAGAAGCACAACGATAGAATCAAGCGGGGCACGAATAGGTACCATAGAGCACCTGATGGCTGCTCTGATGGGAATGCAAATAGACAATGCGCTGATTGAAATAAACGGGGAGGAAGTGCCCATCCTTGATGGGAGCGCCCAGGTTTTTATTGACCATCTTTCCAAAGCAGGAGTTCAGAAACAAGACGCAGAAAAGATTTATTATAAGATTCAGCATAATATTTCTTTTGTGGATGAAGACAAAAAAGTGGAAATGGTAGCACTACCCTACAACGGGTATCGAATCAACGCCCTGATTGATTTTAACTCACCCGTGTTAGGAACGCAGCATGCAGACTTAAAAGACCTCAAAGATTTTAAGCATGACGTGGCTCCCAGCCGTACTTTTTGTTTTTTTCATGAACTGGAACAACTTATTGATAACGACCTCATCAAAGGCGGCGATATCAATAATGCCATCGTGGTAGTAGACAAGCCGGTTGATGAAGCGCAGGTAAAACGAATTTCGAAGATTTTTCACAAGAATGATGTGAAAGTCTCAGAGGCTGGAATTTTGAACAACCTTACACTTCGTTTTCCAAACGAGCCGGCACGCCATAAGCTATTAGATGTCGTAGGAGATTTAGCGCTAGTGGGATATCCTTTCAAAGCGCATATTATAGCTAACCGGCCCGGCCACTCTTCAAATATAAAATTTGCAAAAAAAATAAAGGAGCATATTAAAAAATATAAGTTCAGGCAGGATATTCCGAAATATGACCCGAACGTTCCTCCGGTTTTAGACATACAGGATATTGAAAAAACACTGCCTCACCGTTATCCATTTCTCCTGGTCGACAAAATTATAGAACTAACTGATACGCGTGTGGTTGCTATTAAAAACGTCACTTACAATGAGCCATTTTTTCAGGGTCATTTCCCCGGCAACTCCGTGATGCCTGGTGTATTGCTTGCTGAAGCTCTTGCCCAGGCCGGCGGTTTTATTGCCATTCCCCAAAATACAAAAGACAAGTACGACACCTACTTTCTTAAAATCGACAATTGCAAATTCAAGCAAAAAGTAGTTCCGGGAGATACGTTGATACTCAAAATGGAATTGTTGCATCCTATTCGCCGCGGAATCTGCGAAATGAAAGGCACAGTATATGTCGGTGACAAAATTGTAACTGAAGCCATTTTAATTGCTCAAATAGTTAAACGACCCAATCCGTAATATGATAAGCCCCCTCGCACATATACATCCGAATGCACAATTAGGCAAAGCAGTGGTTGTAGATCCCTTTGCAGTAATTGGAAACGATGTAATTATTCAAGACGGCACTCATGTGATGTCGCATGCAGTGATAATGGAAAAAGTTTCCATAGGAAAAGGATGTAAGATTTTTCCGGGAGCGGTAGTGGGCGCCATTCCTCAGGATCTTAAATTTGACGGTGAAGAAACGGTGGTTGAAATAGGCGACAATACCACCATCAGAGAATGTGTTACCATCAACCGCGGAACAAAGGATAAATGGAAAACCGTAGTAGGCAGTGATTGTTTGCTGATGGCTTACTCGCATATTGCCCACGATTGCATTTTAGGAAACCATGTAATTATTGCCAATTCTGTTCAGCTCGCAGGCCATGTCGAAATAGGCGACCATGCCATAATCGGTGGAATGGCAGCGGCTATTCAATTTTCTAAAATCGGCGCACATACGTATATCGCAGGCGGCACAGAAGTTATTAAAGATGTACCTCCTTTTATAAAGGCTGGCCGAACACCGCTGAGTTATGTAGGCGTCAATTCAGTGGGTTTACAACGACGCGGGTTTTCCTCTGACAAAATAAATAGCATCTCAGAAATTTACAGGAATATTTATCTGCGTGGCTTAAATATAAGCCAGGCCACACAAATCATCGAAAAAGATTTACCAGATTCAGAAGAAAAAACCGAAATCCTCAAATTTATTAAAGAAAGCAAGCGCGGAATTCTGAAAGTTTCCTCCAAAGAAAATATGGATGAAAATTAGTCTTACCAAAATAGGCAAACGCTATAACAGCGATTGGATTTTCCGCAATCTTGATTATGAATTTCGTGCCGGGAAACATTATGCCATCACCGGCCCGAATGGTTCTGGAAAATCTACACTTTTGCAGATTATTTCAGGAGCAACCATTTTTAATGAAGGAACCATTTGTTATGCTGAAAATAAAACACAGATAACTATCGAAAATATTTTTCACAAAATAGCTTTTACAGCTCCCTATCTTGAAGTAATTGAAGAAATGACCTTGATAGAATTTTTTAATTTTCATGGAAAGATGAAAGGCTGGCTCGAAGAGCTGAATACTCAAAAGATAATTGAAGCTTCGGGGTTGGAAAACGCCGCCCATAAGCAAATAAGATATTACAGCAGCGGCATGAAACAACGGGTGAAGATTACACAAGCCATCTTAAGCAATGCGCCGGTAGTTTTGTTAGACGAGCCTTTGACGAATCTTGATGAAGACGGCATGTCCCTTTACCATGGCCTCATAAAAAAATTTTGCGCAAACCGGTTGCTGATTGTAAGCAGTAATGATAAGAACGAATATTCTTTTTGTGATGAAATACTGGATATCCGCCAATATAAATAACCATTTACCAGTAAACCAACAAATACCCAATATTTTAATTTCAGTTGGACTGAAGGCTTAACTGGTAATTTACCTTTTGCATAAGATTATTTACATCAAATGGCTTAGAAATAAAATCATCAGCTCCATAATCTTTGATAGTCGCAGCCGCACCAGGATGAGCTGAAAACATAATTACGGGAATATGGCTGGTAGCCTGGTGGGATTTTAATTGCTTGCAAATTGCACGGCCATCATATCCCGAAATCAGGACATCTAACAAAATGAGGTCGGGCTTAAAGCTTTCAATTTTCGGAAGTGCATTCTCACCACTTGAAGTAACCTCAACATCAAAACCTTTCATAGACAATAGGATTTCCATTACGGACAGAATATCTATATCATCATCAACAACCAGAATTTTGGACATCTTAAATATTTAACCTGCTTTTTTACAACCTGAGCGTTAAAGAAATATTCAATAGCGTTAAAGAAATATTCAATTTTGAGCTCCGGGAAATAATTCTAAATGCTTCGTTTATTGAAGCGAATAAATACCTTCCTTTTTGCAAATATTAGGAAAAATCAATAGAGACATTTCTTAATTTGTCAAAGCAATTTTGGAACTATAACGCTAAATGTTATAATTTCTTGTCCAATTCCAGCCTTTTTTTAAATTCTATATCTGATTCTATCGAATGAATACATGCATTCCAGAAGTAATCCGCCGAAAATTTTGCCACAAATTTTGTTCCTAAATCATGAATTCGATCCGATTATACCGAATTATAAATTCAATTGTTTTAATTTTTCCTCCAGGTTATCATTAATGGCTTTTAAAAACTCTTCCGTGTTTAAATAATCTTTTCCGTGCGAAACCTTGCTGCCACTGATACACACAGCAAGATCCTTGGTCATTTTTCCACTTTCAACCGTTTCTATGCATACTTTTTCGAGCGCGTCTGCAAACTGAATTAATTGTTGATTATTATCAATTTTTCCCCTGAAAGCCAGTCCCCTTGTCCAAGCAAATATGGAAGCGATGGGATTTGTTGAGGTGGGATTTCCCTTCTGATGTTCCCGGAAATGTCTGGTAACGGTGCCATGTGCGGCTTCAGCTTCGAGGGTTTTTCCATCGGGTGTTATTAAAACTGAAGTCATCAAACCTAAAGATCCAAAGCCCTGGGCGAGCGTATCGCTTTGCACATCTCCGTCATAATTTTTACATGCCCAGATAAAATTGCCATGCCATTTTAATGCACTCGCAACCATGTCATCGATCAGCCGGTGTTCATAAGTTATATTGGCCCCATCAAACTGCGCTTTAAACTCATTTTCATAAATCGTTTGAAAAATATCTTTAAAACGCCCGTCATATTTTTTAAGAATTGTATTTTTAGTAGAAAGATATAAAGGCCATTTTTTATTCAGCGCCATATTGAAACAGCTTCTGGCAAAACCTTCGATACTTTTATCAATATTATACATGCAAAGCGCTACCCCATCGCCTTTAAAATCATATACTTCAAAAGTCTGAGGTTCACCACCGTCTTCCGGAGTGAAAGTCATGGTCAATTTTCCCTTGCCTTTAATAACAGTGTCGGTGGCGCGATACTGGTCGCCGAAAGCATGACGGCCAATAATGATTGGCGCTGTCCAGTTAGGAATAAGGCGCGGTACATTTTTCATCACAATTGGTTCACGAAAAACGGTGCCATCTAAAATATTACGAATGGTTCCGTTCGGGCTTTTCCACATGTGCTTCAATCCAAATTCTTTTACCCGCGCTTCATCCGGTGTGATGGTAGCGCATTTGATACCGACTCCATATTTTTTAATCGCGTTGGCCGCGTCTATGGTTACCTGGTCGTCAGTTTCATCGCGATGTTGTATTCCAAGATCAAAATATTTTATATCCACATCCACGTACGGAAGAATAAGTTGCTCTTTAATAAATTTCCAGATTACACGAGTCATTTCGTCTCCGTCAATTTCTACTACAGGGTTGGCTACTTTGATTTTTGTCATTTTTCTGTTTTATAAATTTTAAGTGAGGTATATTTTGCAATATTATCAAAATCTTTGTCATTATGGAGAAGTGGAATATTGTTGTTAATACAAATTACTGCTATTAAACAATCGTTAGGTTTTCTTACCGTGACTCCTTTCGTCTTTAGAAATCTATACAACGATGCTGCATCAATGGCCGTTTCTATTCCATTAAACTGGAATAAATCAAGCGATAGTAAAAGTCCTTTAACAGAATCAAAGGTGTCTTTTTCTCTTATGCCTTGAAGAATTTCTTGTAAGATTACAGGTAAAATGATAACAGATTTGTCTTCAAGAAGCCTATCGGCAGCATTTGTTTCGTCACTAATTATTGCATTGAAATAATCGATCCAAACACTGGTGTCAACGATTGTCCCATTTATCATAAGTTCTCATTTCTTCAAGATTTCCTTCCCATCTTATTTTGCCTCTTAGTGAACGGAGCTTTTTTATTTTTTCGGTTCTGATTATTTCTTCCAACGCCCGATTAACCATTTCTTTCTTACTTTTTGACCCGGTTAATTTAATCGCTTCTTCCAAAAGTTTATCATCTATATCAATATTTGTTCGCATGGCTTTTAATTTTATACACAAATATACGCCAATCTATACACATCGGTTGCTTACAAATTCCTGATCACGGCATTTGCAAACTCGCTGGTCTTTAATAAAGTTCCACCTTTCATGAGGTTGTAAAAATCAATGGTTACCGTCTTGTTTCTGATCGTTTTTCCAACAGCGTTCGTAATCATGTCAGCGGCGTCTCTCCATCCCATATATTCAAACATCATCACACCGCTCAGGATCAGCGAAGAAGGATTCATACTGTTGGTGTTGGCGAACCTTGGCGCGGTTCCATGTGTGGCTTCAAATATGGCGTGGCCTGTGGAGTAATTGATATTCGCTCCCGGTGCGATGCCGATTCCGCCTACCTGCGCTGCCAGGGCATCGCTGATATAATCGCCATTTAAATTAAGCGTAGCAATAATTGAATAATCCTGCGGCGCCAATAATGCCTGTTGCAAAAAATTATCAGCTATCGCATCTTTGATGATAACCTTTCCGCCAACAGCAGCAATGCGCATGTCTTCATTTGCCACGGCTTCGCCACGTTCTTTTTTGGTAGCTTCCCATTGGTTCCATGTATACACTTCATTTTTAAATTCGCGCTGCGCCAATTCATAACCCCAGTTTTTAAAAGAACCCTCGGTAAATTTCATGATGTTGCCTTTGTGTACCAGCGTAACGGAAGGAAGTTTGTTGGCGATGGCGTATTCAATCGCAGCACGGATCAATCTTTCAGAGCCTTCCTTGCTCACAACTTTTATGCCCAGCGAAGTGGTTTCGGGGAACCGGATTTTTTTTACGCCCAAATCGTTTTGTAAGAAATCCATCAATTTTTGGGCTTCCGGAGTGCCGGTCATATATTCGATGCCCGCGTAAATATCTTCGGTATTTTCCCTGAAAATAACCATGTTCACTTTTTCAGGCTGCCACATCGGCGAGGGAACTCCTTCAAAATATTTGATGGGCCTGAGGCAAACGTACAGGTCCAGTTCCTGTCGCAGCATCACATTCAGGCTGCGAATACCTCCTCCCACCGGCGTAGTCAACGGGCCTTTTATTGCCACCAGATATTCTTTCAGCGCATGCATCGTGGTTTTCGGCATCCATTCGCCGGTTTTATTAAAAGCTTCTTCTCCGGCTAACACTTTTAACCAGTTAATTTTCTTTTTACCATGATAGGCTTTTTCAACAGCCGCATCAAAAACACGCACACTTGCTTTCCAAATATCAGGACCAATTCCATCGCCTTCAATAAAAGGAATGGTTGGCTGGTCGGCAACGTTCAATTTGCTATTTTTATCCATCAGGATTTTATCTGCCATAAATTATATTTTTTTGTGTAATGTGCATTCGCGGTCAACAGTAAACCAACAAATTTGGACGATTTTTATTTTGTTTTACCCAATTGTCGGTTAGCCGGGTAAACTGCAATTCACCCATTCGTTATCAAAATTGACACCAGTATATTTTTTGTAAAAATTAATGGCGGGTTCGTTCCAATCCAGTACCTGCCAAACCATCCCGGAGAATTTTTTTTCTTTGACTTCTTCTAACAACCGGTCAAAAAGTAATTTGCCGATTCCGTTTCCCCTGTAAGGTTCATTTACGAGGATGTCTTCCAGGTAAAGCCGCTGGCCTTTCCATGTGGAGTAACGGATGTAATATAAAGCAAAGCCCACCACTTTTTCATCCACTTCTGCTACAAATGCCCACCAGACAGGTCTTTCACCGAAGCCACTTTCAACAAAATGGTCAAAACTGACGGTTACTTCTTCGGGTGCTTTTTCGTAAACCGCCAGTTCTTTGATTAATTGCATCATGGATTGGCAATCGTCTTTTACCGCTTTTCGAATGTTGATTTTCATTATAACTTTTCGATAATTTTCAATTATCAATTGGAAATTGCCTGTTCCAAATCATTTAAAATATCATCAATATTTTCAATGCCCACGCTCATCCGTATCAGTCCATCAGTGATTCCATATTTTTCGCGGTCTGCTTTAGGTACACCGTAATGTGTCATAGAGGCGGGATGAGACAAGAGTGAATCACAACTTCCCAGGGAAACCGCTCTCACACACATTTGTAGTTTATTAATGAATTTTTTGCCCGCTTCCAACCCATCTTTCATTTCGAAACTTAGCATCGGACCGGGATGCTTCATTTGTTTAAGTGAGGTTTCATGGTCCGGATGTGATGCAAGCCCGAGATAATTCACTTTGCTGATTGCTTCGTTTTTTTCAAGAAATTCTGCCACTTTTACTGCGTTG
>Ga0068855_100007556_pt1 | contig 13152 bp, 3 predicted proteins | sample KBSCornC52_FD_66592 | JGI IMG/M metagenome (GOLD analysis project Ga0068855, IMG submission 66592) | Corn rhizosphere microbial communities from Kellogg Biological Station, Michigan, USA - KBS Corn C5-2 | ecosystem: Host-associated > Plants > Roots > Rhizosphere > Soil ... | reverse complement strand
TCAGCGTCCTGACGCCGTCGCCCGTGCCCAGCAGGCAGACGTCGGCGCCGCGGCGGGCGAACAGGCCGACGGCGATCACGCCGACGATCTGGTTGATCTCCGATTCCAGCGCCACCGGATCCGTGATGGCGAGACCCGCCACGTCCAGGATGTAGCCGCCGTTGTCGGTGACGAAGGCGTCGCTGCTGCCCGGACTTGTGCGCAGGCGCGGCTGGCCACCCAGCGCGACCAGCTTGCGGCTGACGGCATTCGCGGCCATCGGCACCACTTCGACCGGCAACGGGAATTTACCCAGCGTCTCGACCAGCTTGGAGCCGTCGGCGATGCACACGAACTTGCCGGACACCGACGCGACGATCTTTTCGCGCGTCAGGGCCGCACCGCCGCCCTTGATCATGGCGCCGGTGGCATTGATCTCGTCGGCACCGTCGACGTAGACGGAGATCGCCTCGACATCGTTCAGGTCGAACACCTCGATGCCGTGGCCGCGCAGGCGCGTCGCCGTCGCTTCCGAAGACGCCACCGCGCCCCTGATGCGCTGCTTGATCTTGCCGAGTTCGTCGATGAAGAAGTTGGCGGTGGAGCCGGTGCCGACGCCGATGATTTCGCCGTCGACCACGTAATCGATGGCGGCGCGCGCCACTGCCTGCTTGAGTTCGTCCTGAGTCATGATGTGAGTAGGATTAAAAAAGAATCCGACATTTTAGCGGATGACCACGCGCTTATCGCCTTTATGCGACGGTTTTCATGCCAATTCAGCATATAATGTTGCAACCAAAGAAACACCAGAACACGACATGCTCCGGATCCTGCACACGCTCCTGCTCGTTACCGTCCTCGCGCAAGGCGCTGCGCAGGCCGCCGACTTCACGCCCGCTCCCGCCGGCCCGTACCGCGTCGGCTTCCACGTCCGCCAGCAGTACGACCGGGCACGCGTCTACCAGCATGCGCGCAACCCCGTCACGGCGCAGGCGATGAATGGGGACCGCTCGCGGCCGCTGCAGACGCTCGTCTGGTATCCGGCCATCGGCACCGGCGGCGCCATGACCTGGCGCGACTATGTGGCGACCGTGGCCACCGAGGAAGAATTCAGCCGCATGCCGGACCAGGTGCGCCGCGCCACCGACCTGCTCGCCGGAACGAGCGAACTGCAGGGCCCCGTGCGTGCGCTGCGCGACGCGCCCGAGCGGCCAGGCAAATTCCCCGTCGTGATCTACGCGCCGAGCCACAGCGCCTACGCGGTCGAGAACACCGACCTGTGCGAATACCTCGCGAGCCATGGCTACATCGTGCTCGCGACGCCGTCGCTGGGCCCGCGTTCGCATACGATGACGGCCGACCTCGAAAGCGCCGAGGCGCAGGCCGCCGACATCGGCTTCCTCGTCGGCTATGCGCACTCGCTGGCGCAGGCCGACACGGGCCGCATCGCCGTCGTCGGCCATAGCTGGGGCAGCCTCGCGAGCGTGCTGGCCGCAGCCAGGGACGACCGCATCCGCGCCCTCGTCACCCTCGACGGCTCGCTGCGCGCGGCCTACGACTTCGTCAACGGCGGCCCGCGCGCCGCGCGCTACGTCACGCCGGAACGCCTGGGCATCCCGCTGCTGTACATGACGCGCCTGCGGCTCGAGGACGAGGGCGCCATGGGCACCGAACTGCTGGCGCGCATCCGCTATGCCGACGTCTACCTCGCCACGCTGGATGCCGCGAACCACATGGATTTCTCGTCCTGGTCGCTGCGCATGGCGCCCGACGCCGCGTTCGGCTCGCGCACGCGCGCGCAGGCGGGCGAGGCCTACGGCGCGATGGCGCGCGTCGTGGAGCGTTTCCTCGACGCACGCCTGAAGAACGACGCGCCCGCGCGCCGCGAACTGGACGACGCGCTGGCCACGCACCGCCCGCCGCCCGGCCTCAGCGCTTTCGCCATGCACCGCGCACAGAGCGCGCCGCCCACGCTGGACACCCTGCTCGACCAGCTGGGCCAGCAGGGCTTCGAACACATCGGCGCCATCTACGACCGCCTGCACGCGCAGAATCCGGAGCTGGTCCTGGGTCCGCTGCAAGCGCACGACTGGGGCATGACGCTGCTGCGCGAACGCCGCCCGGCGGACGCCATGCAGGTCTTCCGGCTGGGCGTGCGGCTGTATCCGGAGCGTTTCGACTTCCTCTACGACGGCCTGGGCCAGGCCTGCGAGGCGGTGGGCGAGCGCGACGCGGCCATCGCAAGCTACCGGCAGGCGCTGGCGCTGGAGCCCGGGCAGACCCATGCCCGCGCGCGGCTTGCGGCGTTGGGAGCTGCCGCTGCGGTCGCGCAATGAACCACGATACAGTGACAATGCGTGAGCGTTGGACGCGGCGCGGCATGCTACCGTAGCACCCCGTGCGGCAACTCAACAGCGCTCATCCATGGAGGGTCATATGAAGCGGGTTACTGGCATCGGCGGCATCTTCTTCCAAGCAAAAGACCCGGCGGCGCTCGGCGAGTGGTACAGGCGCCACCTGGGCATCGACGTGCAGCCCTGGGGCGGCGCGGCCTTCGACTGGGCCGACGATGAAGGCAACCTGGTCGACGGCACCACGGCCTGGTCCGTCGGCCCCGTGGACGACGCCCAGTTCGCGCCGGGCACGGCTCCGTTCATGATCAATTACCGCGTGCACGATCTCGCCGCCCTGCTGCAGGCGCTGCGCGAAGAAGGCTGCAACGTGCTGGACAAGACGGACGATTCGGAATACGGCAAGTTCGGCTGGGTCGTCGACCCCGAAGGCAACAAGGTCGAACTGTGGGAGCCGCCAGCCGGGCAGTGATGCCTGGAGGTGTTGTCGGGATAAGTTTCCTCCACGTCACCGGCTGTTTCGGACTCGTCAAAAAAGCGAACGATAGTCTCGACGTGCGGACGCGCTTTGCCCGCATGGTGCTGAACCTCCCGCCTCTTGCATACGCACGTCCCGTGCCGACCTGATCCAGGCGGACAAACACCGCCCCCTCATCAGCAACGCCTCCCAAGCTGTTTCAGCAGCCTGCCAGCACAGGCTAATGACAGTCTGATCAATTTGTTGCAAATTTAAAAACATTTTTTCGTGCAACATTTGTTCCGTCACATTGTTTCCGCTGGGTTATATTAAGCATATAATCGTAAATTGCCTGTTCGCAATTTTTGTATATGCCACGCCCTCCCCTTCCACCTTGCACCTTGTCTGTCCGCATTACCTGCAGGTCTTCCTCTTGTTTGCGACTCCCGGCAGCAATGAAAACTGCGACACGCGCCCATTCAGCGTTTCCCAGTTGAAGTCGTGGCACGAGAACAGAAACGTAATATCCAGACAACAAAAGAGGTATCAGTGCAAAAGTCTCACCGTGTGAATCACCGTAGTCATGTGCAGAAAATCGGGGCAACGCTGGCTGTTGCATTGAGCCTGACTCAGGTGCCGGTCGTAGCCCAGGCTGCTCCACAGGCCACTGGCGTCATCCCTCCCAATCCGGAGCAACAAGGCATTCCATCGATCCGGCGTGAAGGGCCTGTCCTGAAGAATGTGCCGGAACAAATGCCGGGGGAGACGCCGCCCGCGGCGGCCGACGAGAACCTGCCTTCGGCAATTACGCGGATCGACTTGCAGGCCCCTTTCTTCGCCAGGGAAATCGAAGCGCTGTTACAACAATTCATGGGCAAGCGCGTCATTTCCGGCAGGGCAATCGAAACCGTCCGCGGCCAGATATGGGATTTGTATCGCCAGCACGGGCGCATGTCGCGCGTGGAACTGTCTGCCGCCCCCGGAAACGAAGCGGACGGCGGCAGTGTCATGCGGGTGCGCGTGGTTGAAATCGTGGTACGCACCGTGCGTGTCGAGCGCGAGGGCGCAGGCAGTGTCGACCCGGCCTTGCTCGACGACATACTGGCCACCGCCAGGACCGACATCGCCGAGGGCGGCGTACTCGACCTGGACCGCCTGGACAGCCGCATCAAGCGCAGGATATTCCTGGGCGATGTCGACGTTCGCGCCACGCTCGTGCCGGTCGATCCGACGCATGTCGACGTCAGGCTGCTGGTGAGTGCCAAGCCTGCACTCCCGCTCGGCATGCTGGCGCAATACGACAACAACGGCTCGCGCACGTATGACCGCAACCGCTATACGGCGGGCGTGGCCATTCCGGGGCGCATGCGCGCGGGCGACCGGCTCGATCTCATCGGCATCACGTCCGAAGGCATGGATTTCGGACGCATCGCTTATGAATTCCCGGTGGTGAGCCTGGGCTCGCGCCTGGCGCTGTCCGGCTCCCACATCGAGTACAAGGCGTTGTCCTCCGGCGTGAAGGGGCGTTCCAGCCAACTGGGCGCCAGCCTCGGCCATCCGCTGCATATCGGGGATTCGGCGGTCTTGATCGGCTATCTGGATTACGCGTACAAGCACCAGGTAGACCTCTTGCCGAACGATACGGTCACCGGCGATAAACGCATCAGCAGCGTGCAAGGCAAGGTGGACGCCAATTATTACCTGGCGCCGTCCCAGGCGCTGCACTTCAATGCGGCCCTGGTGCTGGGCAGGCTGGATCTGTCCGCACTGCCCTCCGCCAGGGAGCAGGACCGGATCAGCGCCGGAACGGATGGCAATTTTGTGAAGCTCGAATGGGGCGGCGGCTGGAGCACCCTGTTCGGTCCCGATGGCAGGCTGGATGCCCGGTTGGAAGCCAGAGGGCAGTTCGCGAACAAGAATCTCGACCAGAGCGAGAAATTCGCGCTGGGCGGGCCTGCCGGCGTGCGCGCCTACGGTTCGTCCGAAGCGCTGGGCGACGACGGCTACCTCGCCAATGCCGAAATCGGCTACCGGCCCGTGGAATGGCTGCGCGCCTTCTCCTTTTATGACTTCGGGCGCATTCGCCGCTACCACCACCCCTGGGTCGAAGAAAGCATTCCTCTCGACTACGCGCTGCAAGGCGCTGGCGCCGGCCTGTCCTTTTCCCATAAATCGTTGGTCGGCTCGGTGGTGTACGCCCATCAAAAAGGGAACAACAAGGGATTGTCCGCCACCGGCCAGGATTCCGAAGGTTCGACGAGCCGTGACCGGCTGTGGGTGTCATTGACATTGTCGTGGTGATGTTGGGCAAGACGTATTAACAGGCGATTGGCGCTGCATATCAGGAAATAACATGAATAAGATCTATTGTTTGATCTGGAGTGAGTCCCGCAAGAGCTGGGTTGTCGGTCACGAACGCGCACGCACGCGCGGCAAGGCGGGCGGCGGACTCAAGCGCACCGTGGTCACTTCCGTCGCCGGCGCATGCGGGGTCGCGGGCATGTTCTACATGGCGGGAGCAGCCGCGAGTCCACCTGCTCCGACGACACTGCCCCAGGGCGGCGTCGTCACCGCCGGCAGTGCCAATATCTCCCAGCCCAATGGCAACCAGCTCACGATCACCCAGGCGACCCAGCAAGCCGTCATCAACTGGAACACCTTCGATATCGGCACCCAGGCGAAGGTCAATTTCGTGCAGCCCGACGCCCACGCGAGCGTGCTCAATCGCGTGCTGTCCAATGATCCCACGCAGATCTACGGCCAGCTCAGCGCCAACGGACAGGTATATATCGTCAACCCCAGCGGCATCGTCTTCGGCGCCGGCTCCCGGGTCGATGCCGGCGCTCTGGTTGCCTCCACGAATAACATCTCCGATGCCGACTTCATGGCAGGCAACAACCGCTTCGTGCGCGGCGCCGCCACGGGCAGCGTCACCAATGCCGGCAGCCTCAACGCCGCGCCCGGCGGCTACATCGCGCTCATCGGCGCCACGGTGACCAATACCGGCAACATCAACACGCCCAACGGCAGCGCTATCCTCGCCGCCGGCAATACCGTGCGGCTCCCGGTGTCGAGCAGCGGCCTCATTACCGTGGAGCTGGACCCCGCCACCGTCAACGCCGCCGTCGCCAATACGACCGATGGATTGATCACGGCCACCAACGGACAAGTCTATCTGTCCGCCGCCGCGGCCAGCGGCCTGGCGACGCAGGTGGTCAACCAGGGACACATCGCCGCCGACCAGGGCGGCAGCGTCACCTTGAGCGCAATCCAGGCCGATCGACTGGGCGAAACACGGCAGGAAGGGCTCATCGATGCATCGAACGACCAGGGCAGCGGCGGCAACATCGCCCTGCTCGGCGATCGCGTCGGCCTGTTTGCGGGCAGCCGCACCCTGGCCACAGGCAAGGATGGCGGCGGCACCGTGCTCGTCGGCGGCAACTACCAGGGCCAGGGGCCGGAACACAATGCCAGCGCCGTCTACATGGACGACACGGCCGCCATCGACGCTTCCGCCACGCAAAACGGCCGGGGCGGCAAGGTCATCCTGTGGTCGCAGGATTACACGGGCTTTAACGGCACCATCGACGCCAAAGGCGGGCTGAACGGCGGAGACGGCGGTTTCGTGGAAACCTCCAGCCACGACAACCTGCAAGCCTTCGGGCAGGTGCATGCGTCGTCCGCGCTGGGCCAGGCGGGCCGCTGGCTGCTCGACCCGACGGACGTCACGATCGTGGCCGGTGCTGCCAACAGCAACGACACGGTCAGCGGCGGCGTCTGGACGCCCACCACCAACACGGCGCAGATCGGCGTCACCAACATCAATGCCAACCTCAATGCCGGCACCAGCGTCACCATCAATACCGCCAGCGCGGGGGCGGGCACGGGCAATATCACCCAGAATGCGGGCGCCGCGATCAACAAGACCGCGGGCGGCAACGCGACCTTGACCATGAATGCCGCGGGCAGCATCACGCTGAACGGCAGCATCGGCTCGAGCTCGGGGACGTTGACGACCGTCCTGAACGCGGCCGGCGGCGGCGTCAGCGGCAGCGGCACGTTCGATACCAATGGTGGCCTGCTGACCATCAATGCCAGCGGCAGCGGCACGCTGAGCGGCGTGATCTCGGGCGCGGGCGGACTGACCAAGACCGGAGCCGGGACGACGACGCTCAATGCCACCAATACCTACACGGGTGCGACCACGGTCAACGGCGGCACGCTGCAGGTCGGCGTGGGCACCACCACGGGGGCGATTGCGGGTACGTCCGCCGTAAATGTGGCCAGCGGGGCCACCATGGTCTGGAACAATGCCAACCAGACGACGGCCATACAGATTGCCAATGCGATCAGCGGTACCGGCACGGTACACCTGCAAGGGCAGAACGACTCGACCGCGCAGCAGATCAGTCAGTACAACCTGACCGGGAACAACAGCGGCTTCAGCGGCACCTTCCAGATCAACCGCGCCATCTTGTGGAACACGACCCAGCAATCCCAGCTTGGCTCCGCCACGATCGAGGTGCAGGACAGGGGCACCGTCGGCTTCAACGGCGGCACCTTCTCCAATAACATCATCATCCAGAACGGCGCCGGCTGGCATCACAATATCAGCGGTTCCGACGTTATTCTCGGCGCCATCCGCCTGGAAGGCAACAACACGCTTTCCGGCAATATCCAGCTCAATAACACGGCCGGTGTCATCCTGGGCGACAACACCGGCGCCAACAGCACGATCAGTAGTTATTCGGGCGGCACGGACACGCTGTCCGGCGTCATTTCCGGCCCCGGCGATTTCTCCATGAGCCGCTGGACCTCGTGGAATGGCGGCACCCCGGCAGCGACCAATATCATCCTTGCCGGGAGCCAGTCCAACACCTATACCGGCAAGACCGTCGTCGACGGCCAGGGCAACGTCGCCACCCTCACGCTGGCCAAGACCGGCGGCGCGGTGGCGATCGCGCCAGGCACCACGGTACAGATGGGTAACAATACCAACAGCGTGCCCAACCTGCGCATGGGCGCCGACAACCAGTTCGGCGCCGGCGTGGTCATGAACTTCGTCAATGCAGATACGTATTGGACGCGTTTCGACCTGCTCGGCACCAAGCAGACCCTGGCGGGAATCAATTCCGGTTCGGAAAGCTCGGTGACAGGCGCCACGATCCAGAACGGTGGATATAACCTTGCCTCGAACACCGACGCCACGCTGACCCTGAACGGCACCGGCAACTATCTCTACAATGGTATTTCCCGCAACGCGGACCCCGCCGGCGGCGGCACGGGCTTGCTCAACGTGGTGAAGGCCGGTACCGGTACGCAAATCCTCACCGGCAGCAGGGCCGTATACACCGGCACGACCACCGTCAACAGCGGCACCTTACAGATCGGCACCGGCGGCACCACCGGGTCGATTGCAACCGCGTCCGCCGTGAACGTGGCCAGCGGCGGCACCATGGTCTGGAACAACGCCAATAACACCAGCAATACGGTAATCGGCAATGCGATCAGCGGGTCCGGCACGGTACGCCTGCAAGGACAGAACGACACGACCGCGTTGCAGACGAGCCAATACGATTTCACCGGGAACAACAGCGGCTTCAGCGGCACCCTGCAGCTCAACCGCTCCATTTTGTGGAACACGACCCAGCAGTCCGAGGTCGGCTCCGCTACGATCGACGTGCAGGACAGAGGCACCATCTCCTTCAACGGCAGCACCTTCTCCAATAACATCATCGTCGAGAACGGCGCCGGCTGGCACCACAATGTTAGTGGTGCCGACGTCGTGCTCGGCGCCATCCGCCTGGAAGGCAATAATACGCTCACCGGCAATATCCAGCTCAATAACACGACCGGCGTCGTCCTGGGCGACAGCACCGGCGCCAACAGCACGATCGGCAGTTATACGGGCGGCACCGACACGCTGTCCGGCGTCATCTCGGGTCCCGGCGAATTTTCCATGAGCCGCTATACCTCGTGGAATGGCGGCACCCCGGCGGCGACCAACATCATCCTTTCCGGCAGCCAGTCCAACACCTATACCGGCAAGACCGTGGTCGACGGTCAAAGCCACCTTGCCAGCCTGACCTTGGCCAAGACCGGCGGCGCGGTGGCCATTGCCGCCGGCACCACAGTACAGATGGGCAACAATACGGCCGGTGAACCCAACCTGCGCATGGGCGCCGACAACCAGTTCGGCGCAGGGGTCGTCATGAACTTCGTCAATACGGGGACGAACTGGACGCGTTTCGACCTGCTCGGCACCAATCAAACCCTGGGCGGGGTGAATGCCGGTACGGCAAGCACCGGGTCGAGCGGCGTGATCGAGAACGGCGGCTACAACCTCGCCTCGAACACCAATGGCACCCTGGTCCTGAACGGCACCGGCAGCTATCTCTACAACGGCCTCATGCGCGATGCGGCGGTTACCGGCGGCGGCACGGGCTTGCTCAATCTGACGGAGGCCGGCCCCGGTACGCAAATCCTCGAGGGCGGCAACGTCACTTACACCGGCACGACCACCGTCAACGGCGGCACGCTGCAGATTGGCACGGGCGGCACCACCGGGGGCATATCCTCGGCATCCGCCGTGAACGTGGGCAGCGGGGGCACGATCGTCTGGAACAACAACAACTCGACGGGCGACGAGACCATTTCCAATGCAATCAACGGCGCTGGGACGGTACGCCTGCAAGGGCAGAACGACTCCACCGCGTTGCAGACAAGTCTGTACAGTCTTAGCGGGAACAACAGCGGCTTCAGCGGCACCCTGCAGCTCAACCGCTCCATGTTGTGGAACACGACCCTGCAATCCCAGGTCGGCTCCGCCACGATCGAGGTGCAGGACAGGGGCACCGTCAGCTTCAACGGCGGCACCTTCTCCAACAACATCATCGTCCAGAACGGCGCCGGCTGGCACCATAACATCAGCGGCACGGACGTCGGTCTGGGCGCCATCCGCCTGGAGAGCAACAACACGCTCACCGGCAATATTCAGCTGAATAACACGAACGGCATCGTCCTGGGCGACAACAGCGGCGCCAACAGTACGATCGGCAGCTATCGGGGCGGCACCGACACGCTGTCCGGCGTCATCTCCGGCGCCGGCGATTTTGGCATGAGCCGCTTCACTTCGTGGAATGATGGCACCCCGGCAGCGACCAACATCATCCTTTCGGGCAGCCAATCGAATACCTACACGGGCAAGACCGTGGTGGGCGGCCAGGGCGGCGTCGCCACCCTGACGCTGGCCAAGACCGGCGGCGCGGTGGCGATCGCCGGCGGCACGACGGTGCAGATGGGCGAAAACGCGGGTAGCCAGGCCAACCTGCGCATGGGCGCCGACAACCAGTTCGGTACGGGTGTGGTCATGAACTTCGTCAATGACTCGCCGACGTATATGCGTTTCGACCTGCTCGGCACCAGCCAGAGCCTGGCGGGCATCAATGCCGGTACGGCGAGCACGCAGGGCGGCGGCGTTATCCAGAACGGCGGCTATAACGTCGCCTCGAGCACCAACGGCACCCTGACCCTGAACGGCACCGGCAGCTATCTCTATAACGGCTACATGCGCAGCGCGGATGCCGGCGGCGGCACGGGTTTGTTCAATCTGGTGAAGGCCGGCACCGGCAACCAGGTGCTGGCGGGCGGCGTCATCCAGCACACCGGCACCACGGCGGTCAACGCCGGCACGCTCGACCTCAGGGACGCGGCCGGCTATTTTTCGCCGACCACCGTGTCATCGAGCGGGACGCTCATCACGTCGGGGACCTCCAATGTGACCACCGGCGCCAGTGCGCTCCTCACCCTCAACGGCGGCACCTACAACCACACCTCCACGGGCTTTGAAGCGTGGTCGGGAGGCCTGACGGTCGCGGCCGGCTCCACCATCAACGTCACCAACAGCGGCGCCAACAACCAGGTATTCTTCGATGGGCCGACCATGTCCGGCGCCGGCAATCTGACCATCAACAACACGGGCGCGACCACCACCGGGGTGAGCTTCCGCGGCACGGCGGCCAGCACCTATTCCGGCGACCTGACCGTCAACGGCGGCAAGATCGCGACGCAAGGCAATGTGTTTGCGTTCGATAATGCCAACGTCACGCTGAACAATGCCAACTGGTACATGGACGGCTCGCAATATAGCACCGCCGTCGGCAACGACCATGCCAAGTCGCTCAACGGCAACGGCAACGTACTCACCGGCGCGCAAACCCTGACCGTCGGCACCAACAACGGCTCCGGCAGCTTCTCCGGCATCATCAGCGGTACCAATGGCCAACTGGCCAAGACCGGCACCGGCACGCAGATCCTCACCGGCAACAATACCTATACCGGCACCACCACGGTCAGCGGCGGCACGCTGCAGGTCGGCAACGGCGGCACCTCGGGCACCCTGGGCACGGGCGCAGTAACCAATAACGCCAACCTGGTGTTCACGCGCTCGGACGCTTACACGATCCCGAACACCATCACCGGCACCGGCACGATGACCGCCACCAGTGGCGATAACCTCACCATCGGCGGCAGCGTCACGCAGACCGGCAATATCACGTTGACGGCCGGCGCGGACGATGGGGTGTCGAGCGCGCCCAACGGCAGCGTGACCGGCGGCGATGTCACGCTCAACGCCAATGTGACGTCCACCGGCCCGGGCGCCACCGTCGCCATCTACTCGGGCAACGCCACGACCGCGGCCTACACGGCCAGGGTGTCCGGCAGTGCGACGTCGCTGAACAAGGCCTACCGCACCGCCCCCGGCACCGGCGTCGTCGACACCGGCAAGAAACTCAACGTCTTTTATCGCGTCAGCCCAACCGCGACCGTCAGCGTGGGCGCCAGCAACAAGGTGTATGACGCCACCACTGCCGCCGCCTTGAATCTGGCGGGCGCCACCGTCTCCGGGATCGATGGCGATAACATGGGTGTCAGCGGCGCATCGGGAAGCTTTACCGATAAAAACGCAGGCACAGGTAAAACCGTGAACGTGACCGGTATCAGCGTGACCAGCAAAACCGCCGGCGTCACCGTGAGCGGCTACCAAGTCCCCGATACAACCGCAATCGCGCCAGCCAGTATCACGCCGGCCGCCCTGACGCTGACCGCGGTCACCAACACCAAGACCTACGACGCGACCACGGGCGCGGCCGCCGGCCCCACCGTCGGCGGTCTGCAAGGCGCGGACACCGTGACCGGTCTCACCGAATCCTACGCGGACAAGAATGCCGGCACCGGCAAGACCCTCTCGGTGAATGCGGGCTACGTCGTCAACGATGGGAATGGCGGCAACAACTACACCGTCTCCACCGTCAACAACACGACCGGCGTCATCAACAAGGCCGGCCTGACCTTGACGGCAGTCGCCAACACCAAGACCTATGATGCGACGACGGGCGCAGCCGCCGGCCCCACCGTCAGCGGCCTGCAAGGCGCGGATACCGTGACCGGCCTTACCGAATCGTACGCCGACAAGAACGCCGGCAGCGGCAAGACCCTGTCGGTGGATGCGGGCTATGTGGTGAACGATGGGAATGGCGGCAACAACTACACCGTCTCCACCGTCAACAACACGGCCGGCGTCATCAACAAGGCCGCGCTGACACTGAGCGCAACCAGCAACACCAAGACCTACGACGCGACGACGGGCGCGGCCGCCGGGCCCACCGTCAGCGGCCTGCAAGGCACGGACAGCGTGACCGGCCTCACCGAATCGTACGCCGACAGGAATGCGGGCACCGGCAAGACCTTGTCCGTGGACGCGGGCTACGTCGTGAACGACGGGAATGGCGGCAACAACTACACCGTCTCCACCGTCAACAACACGGCGGGCGTCATCAACAAGGCCGCGCTGACGCTGACGGCGACCAGCAACACCAAGACCTATGATGCGACGACGGGCGCGGCCGCCGGTCCCTCCATCAGCGGCCTGCAAGGCGCAGACAGCGTGACCGGCCTCACCGAATCGTACGCCGACAAGAATGCGGGCACCGGCAAGACCTTGTCCGTGGACGCGGGCTACGTCGTGAACGACGGGAATGGCGGCAATAACTACACCGTCTCCACCGTCAACAACACGGCGGGCGTCATCAACAAGGCCGCGCTGACCTTGACGGCGACCAGCAACACCAAGACCTACGACGCGACGACGGGCGCCGCCGCCGGGCCCACCGTCAGCGGCCTGCAAGGCACGGATAACGTAACCGGCCTCACCGAATCGTACGCCGACAAGAATGCGGGCACCGGCAAGACCTTGTCCGTGGACGCGGGCTATGTGGTGAACGACGGGAATGGCGGCAACAACTACGCCGTCTCCACCGTCAACAACACGACGGGCGTCATCAACAAGGCCACGCTGACGCTGAC
>Ga0068855_100007551_pt1 | contig 13155 bp, 15 predicted proteins | sample KBSCornC52_FD_66592 | JGI IMG/M metagenome (GOLD analysis project Ga0068855, IMG submission 66592) | Corn rhizosphere microbial communities from Kellogg Biological Station, Michigan, USA - KBS Corn C5-2 | ecosystem: Host-associated > Plants > Roots > Rhizosphere > Soil ... | reverse complement strand
GCCAGGGCTTCCGCGCTGCGCGCAGTGGAGGCATCCCGTGGATAACCGCGTCGCTGGGCAAGAGCAGCAAGCTGATTGCAACAGAGGATGTACTGTTCTTCCGAGCTGATGAAGGATGCATTCGGGTTGTCACCCGACTCGAGAAGGCCTGCATCCGCACTCCTCTGGCGCACCGGGATTGGCTTCGGCACTGCTGCGGAAGCTCCGCGCTCAGTTCAACGTCACGAGCTGTCTGGGTGAATGCGAGTGAAGCACGTCCTGGTACGCTCCCGGAGCGTTGCAGCAGGACAGGCAATGGAAGAGGTGAGCTCATCGCGAGCCTGGCGGCTGGGTGCGGCGGGCGCATGCAGCTCGGTGCGGTGGCACTGACGACGAGCGCATGTGCGGACATCGTAGCCGCCGGTTGGCCACACCCCCGGATCCGATCAGGCGTGCTCGCTCGCTATCGTGTTCCAGTTCTTCAACGCGGCGCGGCTTGGGCGTGGATCAGCCCACCCCAATGGTGAGCCGCTCTGGGCTGAGGGTGTAGGGGGGAATCACCAGATTCACCGAGGCTGGAGAGCCCTCGAACACCCTTCCGGCGAGATCGAATCGGGACCCATGACAAGGACAAAAGAAGCCACCCGGCCAGTTGGCTCCCAGCGGCGGCTGCCCTGGCTCAAAGCGCGGTTTGGGCAGGCAACCAAGGTGGGTGCAGATGCCGATCGTCACGAATAGCGCCTGCTCGCGCGAGCGTTGCGGGTTTTTGGCATAGGGAGGTTGATCGGAGTTGTCTGACTGCGGATCTTTCAACCGGTCGTTGTGATTGCCTAGCAGTGTCAACATCTGGGGTGTGCGGCGTACGATGTAGATCGGTTTCCGGCGCCAGTTCACGATGATCATCTGACCCGGGTCGATCTTGCGGGGATCGACCTGGGTCGGGCCCCCCAGAGCGCGGGCGCGCTCGGAGGGGAGCCATGACTCGATGAAGGGAATCGTGACGAAAAGGGTGCCGACTGCCCCCACCCCGACCGTGGCGAAAGTCAGGAATCGGCGTCTACTCGGGTCAGGAGCGCCAGGGGGAGCATTGAGCTGCGCATCCACGCTCGCTGTGGAGCAAGAGATATGCCGCAGAAGTCGGGCAGGGGCCCTCATCATCCGGCCCTTCGATCTCGAGTTGAAAGTTTGGAGCTGGATGAACTTTGTGGTGGTCAAAGGATCATAAGTCCAGCTGGTCGTTGGAAGCCTTGGTCTGCCTTCCGCCTCGATGAGGTGCCGCGGCCGACACGACCCTCGCCACCGTAACCGCGCGGGAGCATATGATGGCGCAGAGCATTTTGATATCCGGCGGCGGCGTCGCGGGATTGACTCTGGCTTATTGGCTGGTCAGGGCCGGCGTCAAGCCGGTTATCGTAGAAAGCTCGCCGCAGTTGCGCACCGGCGGATATATGATCGACTTCTGGGGTGTTGGGTACACCGTGGCTGAGCGCATGGGCTTGTGCGCCGATCTTCACCGGCTCGGCTACGACATTCGCGAGATCCGCCTCTTAGATGAGGTGGGACACTCAGAGGCGGTCCTCAGTACCGACTCGCTCCGCGAGGCCCTTGGCGGCCGTTATGTGAGCCTCCTCAGGGGCGACCTGGTTTGGGAGCTGTGTGCGGCGCTCGAGGACAGCGCGGAGATCATCTTCGGTGATCGGGTGACTACGCTGCGGCGGTGCGATCACGGGGTGCTCGCGGAATTCGAGCGACAGCCCGCGCGGGTGTTTGATGCAGTAGTCGGCGCGGATGGTATTCACTCGAACGTGCGTGAATTGGCGTTTGGCGCGCAGACAGGCTTCGTGCGCTCGCTCGGGTACTGGGCGGCCGCTTTCACGGCCGAAGGCTACGAACATAGGGACCCGGGTGTTTATCTGAGCCGCACGGTGCCAGGTCGCCAAGTCGTCCGATGCACTCTTCGCGGCACAAGCTCCGTGTTCTTCATAGTCTTGGCCGACGAGGTGATGAACAACAGGCTGATAGGTTCGCCGCAGGACGCGCGAGGCTTCCTGGCAGAAGCCCTTTCCGGTATGGGCTGGGAGGTGCCGGCGATCATCGCGGCACTCGAACGAAGCGAAGACTTGTACTTTGATTCCGTTTGCCAGATCCGCATGCCGACGTGGTCAACCGGCCCTATCGTGTTGCTTGGGGATGCAGCCTACTGTCCCTCGCTTCTCGCTGGTGAGGGCGCCTCATTCGCGATGGCGGGCGCTTATGTGCTCGCCGGAGAGCTCGCGGCGAGTGGCGGCGAGCCGGAGCGCGCCTTTCGAGCTTATGAGCGACACCTCAAGGCGTTCATGGACCGAAAACAGCGCTCGGCACTGCGTCTGGGCGGATGGTTCGCACCGCGTACTCGCCTGGGCCTTGTCATACGCAACCAGTTGACACGGTTGGCCGGAATTCCGGGTGCGTCAAATCTTCTTCTGAAGCCGATGGTCGCTGATCGGCTCTCGTTGCCGAGCTATCCCTGGAGTATTGGCCTGGTTACGTGATGGCCCCACCATCCCCGCGTGGGCGTTCAGGTCGCGCGCGACTTCTCACCTGGCGAGACGTGAGCTTTGCAACAGAGCGAGCGCTAGCGCAGGATGTGGCATCCCGGGTCTACAGCTCACGCAGGCCCGCTGTCACTGACACACGAGCCGCGCGCACGGCTGGAAACAAACCGCCGATAAAGCCTATCGCCAGTGCCCATTTCAGCCCGTTCCACAGCAGCCCTGGGGTCACGTTGAACGCGAATACGATCTGACTGAAGTTCGAGAGTGTGGAGGCGGTGTAGTCGTCAAAGATAGCCCAGGCCAGTCCCGCCCCGAGCGTGCCGCCGAGAACCGCCAACAACATGGTCTCGAATAGCACCGAAACAATGACCGGCAGTCCTCGAAAGCCGATGGCCCGCAAGGTCGCGATCTCCCGGGCGCGGGTCGCCACGGCTGCGTACATGGTATTGAGAGCTCCAAACACCGCTCCCACCGCCATAATGATGCCTACCGTAATGGCAAGTATGCGGATCGCCCGCGTCAGATTCTCGGACTGCCGGTTGTAATAATCGCGCGTGGTACTGACATCCACCTTGATCCGGGGATCAGTCGTAAGAGCGGCTTTGAGCGCCTCGAACTCCCCGCGGTCGGTCAACTTCATGTTCACCGAGGTTCTGGTGCCGCCACGGCGATAGGCCGAGGCCACCACATCGGCGTCACCCCAGATTTCCGAATTGTGGGCGTCTGCGGAGTCGAACTCGCCCACCAGGGTCCATAGCTGCCCGTTGAGCTTCATGGAGGAGCCGATCTGCAAATTCTTGAACTGCCCGACGGCCCGCTTGCCCGCGATGAGCTCACGCAGACCCGGCGTGAACTTGCGCCCGGCGATGACTTTGACACCGGGGCGCAGTTCCCAGGCGCGCTGACCTACACCGCGTATTTCCACGTTGGCATCAAGACCGTCGCTCTTTTTCGGCAGCGATGCTATGACAACCAGCTCTGGAGAGGCGATCGGCTGCCCCGCCGCGTTGTGCAACACCTGCTTGGCTTGCGTGACGACGGCTGCGGTATCTTGGTCGATGACCGAATTGAGCTCTGTCTGAGCCCCGGCACGCGTGACGACAACCGTGTCATCCGTGCCTGTCTCTCGCAATGTCGTCTCAAAGCCGGCTGCCATCGCCAAAACGGCGATCAACACGCCGACAACCCCCGCGATGCCGATCACGACCACCGAAGAGGAGCCTAACCGCTGCGGAATGGTTGCGATGCCGACCTGCGTTACAGACCATGACTGTTGACCAATGCGTGTCGACGCCATCCATGCCGCCAGCAACAGTAGCGTCGCGAGCAGAGCCCACCAGGGCATGTACGTCAATAACAAAACCGGCCCGACCACTGCCAGCGCCATCACCATCCAGAAGCCGAGCCTGCCTAACATGTCAGCCCTTCGCGCGTGAATTGACTTCGCCCTGGAATGAGGTCAGCGACCCGCCAGCGCTTCCACGATGCGCAATCGCATGCCGCGCAGCGCCGGCAAGGCGCCGACGATCAGCCCGATTGCTACCATGAAAGCCACCCCCAACAGCCAGGTGGAACCCGCCAGCGATGCCAGCGGGATGCTGCTGCCGAGTTTCTGCCGCACAATGTCGACGATAACCGAGGCCAGAGCCATCCCAGTTGCACCCCCGAGAAACAGCATCAGCACGGCCTCTCCCAGTACCAGGACAAGAATGCTGACGTTGGAAAACCCGATGGTCTTGAGCACCGCGAGCTCCGGAATGCGCTCGCGCACGGCCTGCGCCATCGTGTTACCCGTCAACAGCACTAAGGTGAAGAACACCGCGCCCATAATCGCTCCAACGATCAGTCCGATGTCGGCGAACTGGCTGACCAGTGCGGCGGTGACCGACTGCTCGGTTTGCGTCTTGGTCTCGTGATCGGAGTCAAAGGACAGCGCGTCGATCCGCTGCGCGACCGGGTCCGCCTGCTTGCGGTCCGCGAGCTTCACCTCGTACCAGCCGACACTGTTCCCGCCGCCAAACTGAGTCGCCTCATTGAAATAGTCCCAATGGAAGAACAGGATGCCCTCCTGGGTTTGCGGGTCGCGCCCGTGAAAAATGCCCACCAGGTCGAACGTCCAGGTGTTGGAACCGTTTTTTTGCGGAAAAGCGGTCGCCTGCAAGGGAATCTTGTCACCGATCTTCCAGTGAAAGCGCCGTGCGAGGCTTGCGCCTATTACGGCGCCGCTGCGGGTGCGTCTGAAGGCCTCGCGTTGCTCGTCCGGCAAAACAAACTCCGGAAAGAGATCGAGAAAATTCTCAGCCACCGCCTCGTTGGGAAAGGAGTTCTTAGGATCCTGGTAGAATCCTCCAAACCAGTTCGCGTATGACACCGCGGCCACGCCAGGCACCGTCTGAATGCGGGGCAACAAGCTCTTCGGGAGCGAGACGGTGAAACTGAGCTTGGACATCGTCACCAAGCGGTCGACCCCGGCCACATCGCCACCGACGTTGGCGAAGGCCGTGCGCACCGAGTTCAGCAACCCGAACAACAAGAACGCGGCGACCACGGACAGCAGGGTGAACAGCGTACGGGTCTTACGCCTGAAGAGCGCCGTCCACAAGAGGTGGAAGTATTTCACGCAAGCGCCGCCTGCGGCCGCTCGACCAGCGTGCCCTTATCGAGATGCAACACGTGACGGGCGTATTCGGCGGCCTTCGGATCGTGCGTCACCATGATGATCGTTTTGCCGTGATCACGGTTGAGCTGCTGCAGGAGTGTCAGAATATCCTCGGCCGACTGTCGATCGAGATCGCCTGTGGGCTCATCGCATACCAGAAGCGTGGGATCGGAGACGATCGCGCGGGCGATGGAGGCGCGCTGCTGTTGGCCGCCTGAGAGCTCGCTGGGCTTGTGGGCCGAACGCTCGGACAGCCCGACCAACTCGAGCGCGACTGTTGCGTTGCGTTTGCGTTGCGCGCCGCTGAGTCGTGTCAACAACAGTGGTAACTCGACATTCTTCCTGGCGGACAACATCGGTAGCAGGTTGTAGAACTGGAACACGAAACCGACGTGCTTGGCCCGCCACCGTGCGAGCGCACTCTCCCCAAGGTTATCGATCCGTTGACCCGCCACACTGAGTGTTCCTTCGGTCGGGGTATCCAGGCCGCCGATCAGATTCAGCAAGGTGGTCTTGCCTGAGCCTGACGGGCCCATCAGTGCGAGAAAGTCCCCCGCCTTGATATCGAGGTTGACTTGATGAAGTACCTCGATCTTTTCCTTCCCTCGTTGGTAGACCTTGCTCAGCCTGCGACTCTCGACAAGAACACTCATACGTCTCCTTTTGCGCAGGGCATTGCTCTGCGTCGATCCAGGGCTCCCCTGGCGGGACGACCGTTCGTCGCATGCGACGCACTGCCCCAGCGCAAGTGAGAGAGCGTGTCTTTCCTGGGGGCCATCTGGATGGCGCAGGAGATCACGTGGAAGAAGGTGTGTATCCCGCCAAGGAGAGGAATGTCGTTGAGTCGCATGGGAGAGCAAGATATTGCGTACTCCACGGCCGGGCTCGAGTATTCAATGAATGCTCCGATTCGGGGGTTGGAAGACCAGTTTCGAGGCTGGAACGCCGCACCTCGGGTTGGCGTGCATGGGCGGCGACATCACGCGCGAGCAGTGCGATAAGTTATGCAAGACCCAGGGTAGGAGGGCGCCTTGGAAGTCACTGAACCGAAAGAATTCGAATTGGCAGTCAGCCTCATCCGACTTCACTTCTGGCCTTGAACTAGATCCAGATAATCGGGTCTCCTACCTATGCCATTACACCCTGTGCTGGAGGAGCGGCTGAATGCCGCGCTCGAGCCCAGCCTTCCCGCCGAAGTCACTGTGCGCGACGCCAAGCTGTCGGGAATACCTGGCAAGACGCATGCGGTCATAGGAATGCGCCGCGCAGGCAAGACCACGTATCTGCGCCAGCTCCTCGCAGAGCGCCGCGCGCGGCTGCCGCCAGAACAGGCTCTTTATCTCAGCTTTGATGACGACCGGCTAGTCGGAATAGGGGTCGAGTAGCTCGGGTTCCTGCTGGAGGAGTTCTATCGGCGCTATCCAGCGCTGCGCGGCCGTCAGAGCGTGCTTTGGCTGTTGGATGAAATCCAACTCGTACCCGAATGGGAGCGTTTCATTCGACGAGCCATGGATTCCGAGCGGGTCGAGTTCGTCGTATCTGGCTCCTCAGCACGAATGCTCTCGCGGGAAGTACACACCTCACTGCGCGGACGCGGGATGGAAACAGTCATCCGACCGTTCAGTTTTCGCGAGTTTTTACGACACCGCAATGAAGAGCCGCAAAAGCCAGCACGGCAGTGGACCGCGGCTCAGCGCTCATCGGTTGAGAAACGATTTCGCGAGTTTCTTGCTGGTGGCGGTTTCCCGGAGGCTCAGAGTCTTACCGCCGCACTGCAAGTCGAACTTCTGCAAAGTTACGTGGACTCGGTCTTGTTCCGCGATGTGGTGGAGCGGTTTGAGATTTCGCAAGTGACAGCCTTGCGCTGGTTGGTGCGCCACTGCCTGCGTAACCCAGTGGGAAGCTTCAGCGTTCATCGATTGACTCACGACTTGAAGTCGCAAGGTCATGGCGTTGCCCGCGATGCGGTCAACGCAATGTTAGGGCATCTCGTGGATGCCTTCCTTCTCAGTGCCGTGCCGGTGGCAACCGACTCTGAACGCCAGCGAAATAGCAATGCGCGCAAGATCTATCCTGTGGACCCTGGTCTCATTCGCGCGTTTGACGCCAGCGGCCGAGCTAATACCGGCCACGCACTCGAAACTGCGGTGTTCAACGAACTCGAGCGACGTCGCTCCGAGATTGGTTACGTCAAGACCGCCGATGGATTTGAGGTGGACTTCCTAGCCCGCTACCGAGGTGCCGGCGAAGAATTGATCCAGGTCTGCGCGAACCTTCAATCACAGGACATCCTTGCGCGCGAGGTTCGAGCGCTCGAGGCTGCAGCCAAGGAGCATCCTCACGCACGCCAACTCATTCTGGTGCTTGATCGTGATGCGGTGAGCGAGGTCCAACATGTACCCCATATCGAGGTGCTTCCGGCTTACGAATGGCTGCTGGCACAGTCGGGACAATGATGGTGCGGAATCTGAAATAGCGGCGTCATCGCAAGTCAGGATACCTTGCGCAGGACCCACGACATGTAGCGATGCTCTGAGGTGAACACCTTGGGTATGTGGTGCGTCAGTGTGGTGTGTAGACCCATGGCAAAAGTCATGGCGGCCGGGGTGCCGGCGATCTGTGTGAGCAGCAAACGAAAATTTTCGTCATTTTCCACCAATGCCTGTATGACACGCTCGGTGATATCCTCGCGCTCGAGGATGGCAAAACCGGCACGCTGCAGCTCATTTTCAATGTACGGCACGTTGGCATAGTTGCACGAGTGGCAGAAGTATCCCCGGGGCGCCAGAACCCGGTGTACCTGAGCATAGAAGCGGCTCTTATCAGGATAAATAGAAGCGGATTCGATGTTGGTAACGACGTCGAATGCCTCGTCCGGGAATGGAATGTCCTGTGCGTCGCCTGCGACGAAGTTGATCCCCTCGTCCTTGAAGCGTTTGTTGCACCAGTTGACCTGCAAAGCGCTCTGATCCAGGCCGATGACTTGTTTGGGCTGATGGTACCGCACCAGGTAGGAGCAGTTGCCGCCGCGTCCTGAGCCTGTATCGAGCACGCGCGCACCGCTGATGTCGACCCCCCTGACCGTAAACCTGGCCAGACTGACCTGAAACTTCCACCGTTTGTCGAGATCGCTCCGGATCCAAGAATAATCGTGACAAGCCAGGCCGTAGTTCATCCAGACGAAGTCAGGATGATCGAGCTGCATGAGGTGTGTGTATTGGTCGAGGACTTTGTTGGTGGCGCCGCTGCGGCGTGATCCCGGGGGAAGCGACTGTGGCATGCGTCTCTCCATGATGTGGTGCCTACATCAGCGATCGTAGGGAATGAAGGGTCTGCCACGCAAGTTGCTGGCGAGGACCCGGTTGCGTCCATATCTATCCGTGCCGCAGACGAGTACGAGGCCATATTTGCCCAGGTCGAAGAAGTCCGCGTCTTCGTCGATGCCCTGCATCAGATCCCGTCGCCGGAACACGTCCAGGATGGTTCTGCGAATTACGTCTTTGGTCATCTGCTGTCCCTTCGTCAGCAGGACGAGCCACGCGTGGCTCTGCGATCGATCTTGCCGTTTCTGGAGATCGGCAGCGTTGTGCGCACGAGCCGGTCCGGTATCATGCATCGAGGCAGGACCGCGGCAAGACTTCTGGCTATCCGTGCGGCCAATGAACTCCAGCACCCCCGGGGTAGTTTCCTTGACCAGATCGCCGGTACGCTAAATCAGCCCGGGAGCGATGTTGGTTCGTGAAAGAAGCTCTCATCCCCGGTTGCGTAGTTGAGATATCCGAGGGCGATGCCCACACCGCTCGCGTAGAGCTCCCCCGGTCAGTGGCGCGAATTGCAATACAGTCACGGCGCATCCAGCCGACCGCTCTCGAAGCTTTTCGCAACGCTGCCCCGTGGGCAGAGCTATATCGCCGACAGCTCGTTCTCGGCCTGGATGGCGATCCAAACGCCGCGAGCAAAGCGCGCGTCTTTCTGCGGAAATGGTTCGGCGGAAAAGATCAGGCTCGATCCGCTCCCGGACGGCGGATTCATGGCCCATTGAAATCAAAACGTAGCCGCGCTCGTGGACGGCCTGGGGACATGTGGTAGCGGGGGCTGCTTCGAGCTTTATAGCAAGTACGTCCTTCAGATTCAGGCAGTTGCGGCGAGCGTCGACGCCCTGGGATCCCTGGCGTCTTGCGGTCGGAGCAGGGCGCCGCCAGCAGATCGGTCGCTTGGCGAGGGGATGTGGCGGGCGCGCCAGGAAAGCGGCGCTTGATGTAAGTCTTTGAACTAAAATGTATTTATCAATTCCGGGACGCGTGCTCCACGAGGGTAAAATAGCTACATCAGGAAACTGGATGCACCCGTGAGACCGTCTAGCGCATTGAAACTCCACAGAGACGAGATCCGGCGCCTCGTGCAGCAGGCGCGCGCGATCAATCCGCGCGTGTTCGGCTCCGTATTGCGCGGGCGGGACACCGATAGTAGCGACCTCGATATTATTGTCGATCCATTGCCGGGCACTACCCTCTTTGACTTGGGAGGACTGCAGATCGCTTTGGAAGAGTTACTCGGCGTGCCGGTAGACCTTTTGACCCCCGGGGACCTCCCGAAGCGGTCGCGCGAGCGGGTATTGAGCGAAGCCGTCCCGGTATGACCAGCGACGAATCGCGTCTGCGACTCGCCGACTATCTTTCGCACATGTTGGAAGCCGTACGGCTGGCACGCGCATATGTCGCCGGCGCCTCAAAGGACGATTTCATCAAAGACCGGCGTACTCAACAGGCAGTTGTTCTCAATCTGATAACGATCGGCGAGGCCGCTTCTCGGATCGTTACTGAGCATAAAGGATTTCGCGACTGCCCATTCCGAGATCCCCTGGGCGCAAATGCGCGGCATGCGCAACCGAATGGCGCACGGCTACTTTGACATTGATCTGAGTATCGTCTGGGATACTGTCCAATCCTCTCTACCAGAACTCGAGCGACAGCTCGGGGTAGTGGTTTCTCAAACGCCGCATTAGCGGCTGCCGTTCCGACAAATTGCGTGTCATGGAAGTAATCGCGCGACAAATTGCTGACGAGACGCTTGGAGACCGAATCATCAAGGTCAACCACGCTGGTGAGCACGGTGCGGTCAACATCTATCGCGCGCAGCTGCTCGCATCCTGGTGGCGGAAGTCCGATCTGAAGTCTGCCTTACGAGAGTTTCTGGAGCACGAAAAGCGACACCGCGCAATCTTCGAGGCTGAGCTCGCCCGGCGTCGTCGCCATCGCTGTCGAAGCTACAGGCTCTGCGGCATTGGAGGATTTGCTTTAGGCTTGATTACGGGCTCTTGCGGACGCGCTTCAATAGCCGCGACAACAGTCGCCGTCGAATCAGTTGTTCTGCGGCATCTCCAAGCTCAGGTGGCAGTCTTGAGCTCGTTAGATCTGGCGGCGGTTTCGGCCATCAGGTCGACATATGACGATGAGCTCGCTCATTATGACAGGGCTGCCGTGGAATCCAGAGCGGGCTTATTTTGGTCAAAGCTTCTTCGGCCTGTGGTGAGCTGGGCGACTGAAGCGGTGATCTGGCTTGGGATGCGACTGTAACGCGCAGCGGTAAGGGTTAGATCGCTAGACGACCCATGAACCCGAATCGACTGGGCCAACTTACATTGAAATTGTTACCACGAACCGATGTGCGGTTGTTGCGCATCGTGGTGGTGTGCATGGCGATGGGGTCTCTGTGGTACGCGGGCACTGCGCTGATGCTCACCAGCTTTTACGATTTTCACGGTCCATAGTAAACCCGTATGGCTCTGATCCTTTCCATGCTTCTCGTGATCTTCGTGTTTGGCCCGATGGCGCTTTTCTTTGCCCTTCGATGGTTGGCCCGTCGTTGGTTGCGAAACCGATCTGCTCATCCCTTCGCGGCGAAAATCACGGGGTCCGGACTTGTTCTCTACGCGGTTCTGACGCTGGCGCTGTTGGGCATTCCGCTGACGTACGAGCTGAGGCCCAACTCCGCGTTCGGAGTCTTCTTGCATGAACCTGGTGGAGTTCTGATCGGGCTGGTGGTTGTGGTGCTCGTGGTCGGTTTTGTGGAACGGTATCTCAGAAAGATAGGGCGTCCTGCCGCCATCACACTTTCTGCATCGAACGCGGTGCCGTCGTCCCTGGTGCTGCCGCCGGAGACCTCGTTGCTGTCGTTGGCCGGCTTCGTTCCACCGGGATTCAAGTGCGGGGTGGAAGTTCTCAACGATGACACGACTCCGATGGAGTTCGTCGTGTCTATGCTTTCTGCGCACGTGGGTCTGAGTCGCAGGGAGGCCATTCGCGCCATGCTGACCATTCACGAGAAAGGAGGGGCACTTCTGTCGACCACTTCTGGAGCCGCTGCTATCTTGGCTGCACAGGCAATCGCATCGGAGGCCTCGAATTCGGGGTACCCGCTCGTTTGTCGGGCGGTACATGTGGACTAGAGTCGATGCACGCAGTGCCTGCCAGCACATAGCTCACGGCTCAACCTTCACGCACTTGCCGTAGATGGACTCCGGCCCGATCCACCCATTGATGAATCCGCGGTTGTTGCCAATCTGGTATCGGCCGTTCTGGATGGCCTTGACGATGTGCAGATACTCGTTACCTGCAACCTTGCACAGCACGATATCCCCAACTTCCAACACCATTGGATGGATGGGCGCGACGGTGCAGAGTTGCCCGGACTCGATGCGACCCATAGAGGCAGCCACCCAGTGAGCTGGTCTGAACCACTTTCGATTGAAGGGAATACGGCTTTGCTTTAACAGCGCGTCGGGCTATTAAGCTCAGTTTAAAAGGCGCCCTCGTGAAGCGAGTCGACCTCGGACGCTACATTCCCTCGGTGGCCAGTTCGTGCGTTCGTGCCCGCTCCGTTGGTGCCTCTTCCCACGCTGGAGCTTACCGGGCGGGTTTGAGCGGCGCTGGATCAATCCCTGTTTGCTGTCGGTCGGCTCGATGGCGCAGTGTCCACCCTGCCCGATGCGCGTTTGCTCCTCTATATGTGATTCTCACGGGCGGTGAAGTCGTCACGGTGACCGTGCACTCGCAGTCGGATGAGCTCGCTTCGCCGGAGATAGGGCAGCCGCTCATGGTTTTCGGGAACATGGGCGACTCCGTCCAACCGCGGATGGCAGCGTGGTCGGCGACTATCAAGGCATACACTTCACTCGCGACTCGAACTTCAGCCCGCGTCACCGGGAGCGAGCAGCGCTCGCAGTTCAGTCGCGCGTTCCGAGTGCAGGCCCGGTCGTGCCGGGCCCCGCGCTTACTTGATGGGGCAGGCGCGCTCTGCCGGCCGGCCCGCGAAACGATCCTCGATCCACTTGATCTGCGTGCGGAACGACGCGTGGATCACCTCGTCGTGGTTCATGCCGGGATAGGTCTTCAGGGCCACGTTTTGATTCAGCCCGCAACGCTGGCCTATGGCGCGCTTGGTGATATCAAGGGGAATTGCCGGATCACTCTCGCCCAACAGCACCAGCAATGGGCCGCGCGCGCGCTCCAGGTAGGGGCGATTGGCCTGCGTGAAACGTCGCACCCCTTTGGCATCGGGCCAGTTCCGCGGCTGGCTTGCGCCGGGCGTTTTCTCAACGAGCTCCTGGGCAGCTGCGAAGCAGGCCCCGCTTTCCAATTGCGGGAGCAGCTTGATCACCTCCGGCCCGAGCATGGTGGTCTGGTCGAAAGTCGGATCCGCCGCCTTGATGCCCACGGCAACCAATGCCATGCCTCCGCTGGCCCTGCCGTCGGGAAATCGCCGCCACATCTCGTAGTAGTCGGTGGCGGGGGCCATCGAGATCGCGCCCAGATAGCCTGGATCGTCGATCCTGTTTTCGAGCGCGGACACCTTGATCACGGTGGCGCCGCCTTGCGAATGGCCCACTGCGACCCACTTCGCGCCGAGCGACGGAATGGCCGCACGCGCCGCCGGGATCGCATTGACCACGTCCTGTGCCTGCGCCTCGAGCCAGAGCAACTG
>Ga0068855_100007549_pt1 | contig 13156 bp, 8 predicted proteins | sample KBSCornC52_FD_66592 | JGI IMG/M metagenome (GOLD analysis project Ga0068855, IMG submission 66592) | Corn rhizosphere microbial communities from Kellogg Biological Station, Michigan, USA - KBS Corn C5-2 | ecosystem: Host-associated > Plants > Roots > Rhizosphere > Soil ... | reverse complement strand
TGAACTACACGTTGCGCACGCCGATCGGCATCGTCGCCAACTGCACCCCGTTCAACCATCCCTTGATGATCCTGTGCAAGTCGCTCGCCGCCGTGCTCGCGACCGGTTGCGTCACCGTGGTCAAGCCGTCGGAATATACGCCGCTGACGACGCTGAAGCTGGCGCAGATCTTTACCGAGGCAGGCCTGCCGCCCGGCGTCTTCAACATCGTGCTCGGCCTCGGCCAGTCGGCCGGCAAGATGCTGGCCGAACACGGCGATATCAACAAGCTGGTCTTGACCGGCGGCACCGAAGCCGGCCGCGTCGCCGGCGGCGCCGCGGCAAAAGTGTTCGCGCACCAGACCATGGAGCTCGGCGGCAAGACGCCCGTCATGGTGTTCGACGATTTCGACGTCGAGCGCGCGGTCAATTACGCCGCGTTCGGCGCCTTCATCGGCGCCGGACAGACCTGCGTCTGCGCTTCCCGCCATATCGTGCAGGCCACGATCTATGACGAATTCGTCGAGAAGCTGCGCACCAAGACGCAGAGCATCCGCATCGGCGACCCCTTCGATCCCGCGACGCAACTCGGACCGGTGATCTCGGCGCGGCAGCGCGACCGCGTGCTGACCTATTCGCGCTTCGGTCATGAAGACGGCGCGCGGCTGGTGACCGGCGGCGTGGCAGCGAAAGTGCCCGGCCATGACAACGGCTATTTCGTCGAACCGACTGTGTTTGCCGACGTCAAATCCGACATGCGCATCTTCCAGGAGGAAGTCTTCGGCCCGTTCACGTCGGTGACGCCGTTCAAGGACGAGGCCGACGCGTTGCGCTTGGCCAACGATTCCCCGTTTGGCCTCGCGGCTGCGATCCGCACCCGCGACGTCGGCCGCGCCCATCGGGTGGCGGCGGCGGTCAAGGCCGGGATCGTCTGGATCAACGACCATCATCGTCTCGACCCGGCTTCACCCTGGGGCGGCGTCGACGATTCAGGCATCGGCCGCGAATGCGGCACCGAGAGCTTTGACGATCATTTCAACACCAAGAGCGTGATGGTCGCGACACACGACCAGCCGTTCGACTGGTACCGCGACACGGCAAGTCAACGACGGCTGAATTAGCAAGGAAGCAACGGCCACACCGGTCCCCATAGAAGACCGGCGCCGCACACAAAGGGGGGAAGTTTCCAATGGCTCATGCAGTAAACGCCGGCGCGCGTCTCGACCGGCTGCCGATCTCATCGTTTCACTACCGGATTTTCTGGCTGGTCGGCGCCGGCATGTTCTTCGACGGCTACGATCTCTATATCGCCGGCGGCGTGCTGGCCTCGACGGTTCAGTCCAAATTCTCGACCGTGCCGGAAAACCTGCAATTCATTTCGCTGACCTTTGTCGGCATGACGCTGGGCGCACTGATCACCGGATTTGTCGGCGACCGGATGGGACGGCGGTTCACCTATCAGATCAATCTTTTAATCTTCGGGCTGGCGTCGCTGGCGGCGGCGTTCGCGCAGGACATGAACCAGTTGATCGCCTGCCGCTTTGTGCAGGGCTTGGGGCTCGGCGCCGAAATCGTCGTCGGTTACTCGACGCTGACCGAATTCGTGCCGCCGAAGACGCGCGGACGCTGGCTGTCGATGATGGCCTTCATCGTAGTGGCCGGATTTCCGGTGACCGCGCTGCTCGGCTATCTGATCATCCCCGCCTTTGGATGGCGTCCGATGTTCGTCATCGCCGGCGTCGGCTCGCTCATCGTCTGGTATCTGCGCAAGAACCTGCCGGAGTCGCCACGCTGGCTTGAATCGCAGGGCCGCAACGCGGAAGCCGAAGCCCTGATGCAGTCCATCGAAACCGAATCCGCCGCCGGCGGAACGCTGCCGCCGGTGGTGATACCGGCCCCCGTGCCGCAGGTCGCCGCAATGGACATGCTGAAGCCGCCGCTGCTGCAACGTTTGATCGTCGGCTCCTGGGTGCTGATCACGATCAACACGCTGATCTTCGGCTTCGTGATCTTCCTGCCACAGTTCTTTCTGCGCCAAGGGCTGACCATCACCAATTCGCTGGCCTATACGCTGGTGCTGTCGATCGCATCGGTAGCGGGCTGCGCGGTCGGCGCCTATCTGTCCGATGCCGTCGGGCGGCGCTGGAGCATCATCGGCGCGTCGGTCGTCACCATCGTCAGCGGCTACATCTACGCCCGCTTCCATGCCGGAGCCGATCCGGCCGTGGTGTTGAGCGTCGGATTCATCCTGATCGTCGCGATCTATGTTCAGACCGCGATCCTGTTCGGCGTCTATACGCCGGAGCTGTTTCCGACCGAGATCAGGCTGCGCGCCAACGGCATCTGCAACACGTTCGGACGCGGCGCGACGGTGGTCTCGCCGTTCATCGTCGGCGCCCTGATGGCATCCTACCAGTTGCCGGGCGTGGTCTGGCTGATGATCGGACTGGTGGTCATTCAGATCGTGGTGGTGTGGGCCTGGGGCGTGGAACCGCGCAACCGGGGCCTGGAGGAAGTCGCCACGGCACATGGCTGATGGCGCCGAGGAGAAACAGGAACACCAACCGCGATATCGACTTAGTGAAGCAACCGGAATGACGCCCGTGCTACAACGCGGGCGTCAAGGCGGCTCAACAACAGGTGCGAACTCCAATGGCATCGCCGCGAATCATCGGGAGCGTCGTCGCCATAGCCGTGATCGCCGGCGCGATTGCGGCGGTCGCGATCGTGTGGCGACCGGCAATAGCGGCGATCGATCCGCCCGCACCCCAATCGTTCGACAGCGCGCTGGTCAAGCACGGCCGCGATCTGGCGGCGATCGGCAACTGCAACGATTGCCACACCGTGCGCGGGGCCAAGGATTTCGCCGGCGGCCTGCCGGTGCCGACGCCGTTTGGCACCATCTATTCCTCCAATATCACACCGGATGCCGAGACCGGCATCGGCCGCTGGTCGGAAGCCGCGTTCCGCCGCGCCATGCAGTCCGGCGTCAACCGCGACGGCCAGCATCTCTATCCGACCTTCCCCTATGACCATTTCACCCATGTCTCCGACGACGACGACCGCGCGCTCTATGCGTATCTGATGACGCGACAGCCGGTTCGCGCCCCTGCCCGCGCCAACGATCTGGCGTTTCCGTTCAACCAGCGTGTCGCGGTCGCGGGGTGGAAAGTCCTGTTCCTGCGCCACGGCACCACCCAGCCCGACAGCACGAAGAGCGCCGAATGGAATCGCGGCGCCTACCTGGTCGAGGGGCTCGCGCATTGCGGCGCTTGCCACACGCCGCGCAACGCGCTCGGCGCGGAAAAGAGCCAGGCCTCGTTCGCCGGCGGCGATGTCGACAACTGGCACGCCTATGCGATCAACAACCAATCGTCGGCGCCGGTGCCGTGGGACAACGACGCGCTGTTCCAGTATCTGCGCCAGGGCTGGCATCCCGATCACGGCGTCGCGCGCGGGCCGATGGCCGAGGTCGTCAGCAATCTGTCCGAAGTGCCCGAGAGCGATGTCCGCGCGATTGCGACCTACATGGCCGGCGTGTTCGGCCCGCCGACGGAAGAGCGCAAGCTCCGCGGCGACGAGGCGCTGGCGCGGGCCAGTTCAAGTCAGGTGCAACCGGCCAATGGCGGCACCACGACCGGCGCACAGCTCTATGTCGCCGCCTGCGCGCCATGCCACGCCACCGATCGCGCGCCGCCGTTCGGCGGGATCAATCTGGCGCTCTCGAGCGCGCTTACCAGTCCCGACGCGCGCAACGCCGCCAACATCGTGCTGTCGGGCATTCGCCCTTCCGCCGGCGAGCGCAGTCCGATCATGCCGGGCTTTGCCGACAGCATGAGCGACGGCCAGATCGCGGCGCTGCTCGATTATCTGCGCACCCGTTTCGGCAATCAGCCAGCCTGGACCAACACGTCAGACATCGTCCGCGACATCAGACGAACCCAGACCGTATCCCTGCAGCGAGATCAGCCATGATGACATTGAAGGTCAATGGTCAGGACCACAAGATCGACGCCGATCCGGACACGCCGCTGCTCTATGTGCTGCGCGAGGATTTGAAGCTCAACGCCGCCAAGTTCGGCTGCGGCCTCGGCCAGTGCGGCGCCTGCACCGTGATCGTCGACGGCAAGGCGGTGCTGTCCTGCGTGACGCCGCTGCTGCTCCTGGAAGGCAAGAAGGTCACCACCCTGGAGGGCCTCGGCACGGTCGAGACGCCAGCGCCGATCCAGCGCGCCTTTATCGAGGAGCAGGCGGCCCAGTGCGGCTATTGCATCGCCGGAATGATGATGCGGGCGCAGGCGCTGCTGGCGCGCAATTCCAAGCCGACCGACGCCGAGATCAGGGCCGAGCTCCAGCTCAATCTCTGCCGCTGCGGCACCCACATGCGGATCCTGCGCGCCGTGCATCGCGCCAGTCACCTGATGCAGACCGCCGACGCTTCACCTGCGCAGAGGAGCGCGCCATGAACGGTCCTGTCCTGCTCAATCGCCGCGGCGTGCTCGCCGGCGGCGGCGCGTTGATAGTCAGCTTCTCGCTGGGTGATGCCTTCGCCGACGAGCAAAGCGCAGCGCCCGCGCCAAAGCCACCGGGCAGCCTCGCCCAGACGCCTTATCTCGATGCCTGGATTCGCATCGATGCCGACGGCACCATCACGGCCCTCACCGGCAAGGCCGAACTCGGCCAGGGCTTTAAAACCGCGTTCCAGCAGATCGCCGCCGAGGAACTCGACGTTCCCTTCAAATCCGTCAACGTCGTCACCGCTGATACGCGCCGCACCGCCAATGAAGGCTACACGTCCGGCAGCAATTCGATGAAGTACAGCGGCACCGCGATCCAGAACGCGGCGGCGCAGGTGCGCGAACTCCTGATCGCCGAAGCGGCGCGGCGGCTCGAACTGCCGGCCGAATCCCTGAAGACCGCCGACGCCGCCGTGATCGCACCTGACGGGCGCAAGCTCGGCTACGGCGAACTGGTCGCGGGCGACATGCTGCATGTGCAGGCACAACCCAAATCGAAGCTGAAGGACCCCGCGACCTATTCGATCATGGGGCAACCGGTCCCGCGCGTCGACATTCCCGCAAAGGTCACCGGCGGCGCTGCCTATATCCAGGACATGCGGCTGCCGGGCATGGTGCACGCCCGCGTGGTGCGACCGCCAAGCTATGGCGCGGAACTGGTCGCGCCTGATTCCGCTAGCGTCGAAAACCTGCCCGGCGTCGTCAAGGTCGTGCGCGACGGCAATTTTCTCGCCGTGGTAGCCACGAAGGAATACCAGGCGGTCAAGGCGATGCGCGCGCTCGCGAGCAGGGCGAAATGGCGGGAAACCGCGCGCCTGCCGAAGCAGGACGATCTGCCAAATGTGATTACCGGCCTGCCGTCGCAAGACACGACGATCTACACGCAGAGCAATCCATCGGCGACGGCAACCAAGATCATCGAGGCGAGCTACACGCGGCCCTATCAGGCCCACGGCTCGATCGGGCCGTCCTGCGCCGTAGCACAATCGGTCAACGACGCCATGACGGTGTGGACACATACGCAAGGGGTCTATCCCGATCGCGCCGGCATCGCGGAAATGCTGCGCGTGCCGCCGACCAGCGTCCGGCTGATCCATGTCGAGGGCTCCGGCTGTTACGGCCATAACGGCGCCGACGATGCCGCGGCCGACGCCGCGCTGATCGCGCGCGCGATGCCGGGCATTCCCGTTCGCGTGCAGTGGATGCGCGAGCAGGAGCACGCCTGGGAGCCGTTCGGGCCGGCGATGGTAACCAAACTCAAAGCCTCGCTCGACGGCGATGGCGCCATTGTCGACTGGAATTTCGAGGTCTGGAGCAACACCCATTCGATGCGGCCGGGCGGCGCCGGCTCGATGTTGGCGGCCCAGCAGATGGCGCAGCCATTCGCGCTGCCGGCGCCGAAGCCGCTGCCGTTACCGGAAGGCGGCGGCGACCGCAATGCGATCCCGTTCTACAAGTTTCCTAACGCCAAGGTGGTGCATCACTTCATCCCCAAAATGCCGCTGCGGATTTCGGCGATGCGCGCGCTCGGCGCCTATCACAACGTGTTCTCGATCGAGAGTTTTATGGACGAACTCGCGGTCGCCGCCGGCGCCGACCCGGTCGAATTTCGACTGAAGCATCTCGAGGACGCACGCGGGCGCGACGTGATCGAAAAGGCGGCCAAGGAATTCGGCTGGCAGAAGGGCCAGAAGGCGCCGCCGGATCGCGGCTACGGCTTTGCCTTTGCGCGCTACAAGAACCTCGCCGCCTATTGCGCCATCGCCACCGAGGTCGAAGTCAACCGGCAGAGCGGCCGGCCGCGGCTGGTGCGCGCGGTAGCGGCGGTGGACAGCGGGCAAGTCGTCAATCCGGACGGGCTGACCAACCAGATCGAGGGCGCGATCCTACAATCGATGAGCTGGACGCTCTATGAGAGCGTCACGTTCGATGACGTCAGGATCACCAGCATCGACTGGCAGACCTATCCGATCCTGCGGTTCGACGCCGTGCCTGACAAGGTCGACGTCCACATCATCAACCGCCCCGGCCAGCCGTTCCTCGGCAGCGGCGAAACCGGTCAGGGCCCGGCCGCCGCCTCGATCGCCAACGCGATCGCAGACGCCACCGGAAAACGGCTGCGCGATCTGCCGCTGACGCGAAAGCGGATCAAGGGCGCCATCGACGCGTGAGATCGTAGGGCGGGCAAAGCGAAGCGTGCCAACCCTACGACGTTAAGCCCCGCTACGCGTTCTTCAGCGCGACGCGGAACTCGGCTTCGGTCTTCGACTTCACCTCGTCGAGCGTGACACCGTCGGCGAGCTCGATCAGCGCCATGCCGTCCTTGCCGTGTTTGTCGATGGTGAAGACGGCGAGATCCGTCACCACCATGTCGACGACCTTCTCGCCGGTCAGCGGCAGGTTGCACTTCTTCAAGAGCTTGGCGCCGTCCTTGGCGGAATGCTCCATGACGACGACGACGCGCTTGACGCCGGCGACGAGATCCATCGCGCCGCCCATGCCCTTGACCATCTTGCCGGGGATCATCCAGTTGGCGAGGTCGCCGTTCTGGGCGACCTGCATCGCGCCGAGGATCGACAGGTCGATATGGCCGCCGCGCACCATGCCGAAGGATTCGGCCGAGGAGAAATAGCTGGTGTCGGGCAGTTCAGAGACCGTCTGCTTGCCGGCATTGATGAGGTCGGGGTCTTCTTCGCCCTCGTAGGGGAACGGCCCCATGCCGAGCATGCCGTTCTCGCTCTGCAAGGAAACGTCGATGCCTTGGGGAATGTAGTTCGAGACCAGCGTCGGGATGCCGATACCGAGATTGACGTAATAACCGTCGCGCAACTCCTTGGCGGCACGAGCGGCCATCTGTTCACGGGTCCAGGCCATGAGGCTCTCCTGCTTCTGATTTTGCGTTGACGCTTAGGCCGCGGGACGCGGGCGGGTGTTGCGGAACTCGATGCGCTTCCTGGCCGAACCGACGTCGATGATGCGCTTGACGAAAATACCGGGCGTGTGGATGTGGTCCGGGTCGATCTCGCCGGCCGGCACCAGATGCTCGACCTCGGCGACGGTGACCTTGGCAGCGGTCGCCATCATCGGGTTAAAGTTGCGCGCGGTCTTGCGATAGACGAGGTTGCCGGCGGTGTCGCCCTTCCAGGCGTGCACGATGGCGAGGTCGGCGAACAGGCCGCGCTCCATGATGTATTTCTCGCCGTCGAATTCCTTCACTTCCTTGCCTTCGGCGATCAGCGTGCCGACGCCGGTCTTGGTGTAGAAAGCCGGAATGCCGGCGCCGCCGGCGCGGATGCGCTCGGCCAGGGTGCCCTGCGGATTGAATTCGAGTTCCAGTTCGCCGGCGAGATATTGCTGCGCGAACAATTTGTTCTCGCCGACATAGGACGAGATCATCTTCTTGATCTGGTGTGTTTCCAGCAGCCGGCTGAGGCCGATGCCGTCGACGCCGGCATTGTTGGAGATCACGGTCAGGTTCTTGACCCCGGACTCGCGTATGGCGTCCGACAGGGTTTCGGCGATGCCACACAGACCGAAACCGCCCGACATGATCATCATGCCGTCCTTGAGGACGCCGTCGAGAGCCGATTTGGCGTCGGGGTAAACCTTTTTCATGGAAATATGACCTGATGGAGGGGGCGGCCTGAGGCCCGCGTTGATCCCGGGATTATTAGGCGAATTCTTCTTAGGCCGTCAATGACAGGGGATTTTCGCCTTTAGTCCTTGCTCCGGCCAAGGGATGGCCTTGAAGATGGCCTTGAAAGCGTCAAGAAAAGCCTTCAAGTTGTGTGGGTTGGCACGGCCACTCGGACATGCGCCGCCTGCCCCCATCAACCCTGACCTCGATACCGCAAGCCCAACTTCGGTTTAATCAGACCCGGATATGTCATTGACGATGGCCCAAGGAATGAAGCGCCTCGTGATGCCGATGGCGGCGTTGCTCGGCGTGGCCATGATCGGCCTGCTCGGGACGTCGTGGTTCCTCAACCGGGACGCACTGCGCGAGGCGGTCGAGGCGCAGATCCGCGCCGTCACCGGGCTCGACCTCGTCATCAATGGTTCGATCGACGTCTCGGTATTTCCCGGCAGCTATGTCTCGTTCCATGACGTCGGGCTGAAGGGCGGCGGCACCACCGACCCGGCGCTGCGGGTCGACGTGCTGACCGCGAATTTGCGGCTGCTGCCGCTGTTGCTGCGGCGCTTCGAGATCGCCGACGTCATGATGTTGCGGCCGCTGATCCACGTCGTCAGGGACGGCAATGGCGAGAGCAACTGGACGCCGTTCATCGAGACCATCGCGCGCACCATGAAGCCCGGCGCCGAGAACCAGGTGTCGTTCTCCGAAATCCGGATCCAGGACGGCGTGCTCAACTACGAAGACACCACCAACCACGTTTCCGAACAGCTCGGCGACATCGACCTGTCGCTGGCGTGGCCGTCGATCTCGCGCTCCTTTGCCGCGACCGGGCAATTCGACTGGCGCGGCGAACGGGTCGACGGCTCGATCAGCGCCAGCGATTTCGTCGCGATGCTGTCGGGCGACCGTTCCGGCCTGAAGGCGCGGCTGGCCTCGGCGCCGCTGAAGCTCGCCTTCGACGGCACCGTGGCCAACCGCACCAGCATGATGATGGAAGGCACCGTCACCATCGACAGCCTGTCGCTGCGCAGTGCGCTGCGCTGGATGGGACAGTCGGTGCCCGGCAGCGGCGGGTTCGGCCGTTTCGCGCTGAAAGCCCGCGCCAATGTCGTCGGTGCCTCGGTTGCATTGACGAATGTGAACGTCGAACTCGACGGCAACGTCGCCGAGGGCGTGATGACGGTGGCCAACAACGGCCACCAGACGCTGCAGGCGACGCTCGCTGCCGGCGCGCTGGATTTCACGCCCTACATCTCGACCTTCCGCCTGCTCGCCAGCGGCGCCCGCGACTGGAACCGGCAGCTGTTCGACCTCAACGCGCTGTCTACCACCGACCTCGATATGCGCTTGTCGGCGGCCAAGGTGACGGTCGGCCCGACCAAGCTCGGACGCACGGCGTTCGGCGCCAATCTGCGCGGTGGCGCGCTGGCGCTCTCGGTCGGCGAAGCCCAGGTCTATGGCGGCATCGCCAAGGGCTCGTTCGGCATCGCGCGTTCGGACGCGATCGCCGACGTCAAGGCCCAGTTCCAGTTCACCGACGTCGATTTGCAGGCCTGCACCAGCGAACTGTTCGGAATCAACAAGCTGTCCGGCCGGGGCAACCTCAGCGTCTCGCTGGTGGCGTCGGGCGCGAGCCCGTTCGGCCTCGCCTCCTCGATCGACGGCAGCGCGACCTTGACCGGCCATGACGGCGCGATCGCGGGCTTCAACGTCGAACAGCTCCTGAAACGCCTGGAACGCCGGCCGCTGTCCGGCGGTGGCAATTTCCGCTCGGGCTCGACGCCCTATGACAACCTCACCGTCTCGGTGAAGTTCAACGACGGCGTCGCCACCGCCGAAGACGTCCGGCTCGAAAGTGCTGCCACGCGCCTGACCCTGACCGGTACCGCTTCAGTGCCGTCGCGCGAATACGATCTCAAGGGCGTCGCGAGCCTGACTTCGGCGCCGAATGCTCCGCCCGGTTTCGACCTGCCGTTCGTCGTCCAGGGCCCCTGGGACGATCCGTTGGTGTTTCCCGATCCGGAAAGCCTGATCCGGCGCTCGCCGGGTGCGGCCCAGCTGCTCGACTCGATCAAGGACGCCAAGGCCCGCGACGCCGTGAAATCGGTGATCGAACGCTTTACCGGCGGTGGAGCAAAGCCGGCGGCTCCGGCGGCTGCGCCGGCCGCGGCGGAGAACGGGAAGACGAACTGACTTCTCAAAGCCAATCCCTGGCCATTTCCTGCAACGGTCGAAGCGCGGACATGGCAGTCAAGGTGTGCGTCCACTATCACCCATTGCACACGGGACCGCGGGTGCGGCGCGCACCCGGTCTTCCCTGCGCCCTCCGATTTTTTGGGGGCAGGGTTTCCAGCAAAACTCCGGGCAGGTCATGCCGCGAGAACGCTCTCTGTTGTCATCACCCGCCTTGTGCGCAATTGCGCACTGGAGCGGGTGATCCAGTATTCCAGAGGCTTCAATGATGGAATCGAGAGGCCACAGCGTACTGGATCCCCCGCCTACGCGGGGGATAACGGGAATATGGGCTTCGGTGCCCGGTATCCCGACACGCCATGCCGAACCAAAATGGTTGAACCATTTTGTTTGCCCCCTACAGAAGTGGGCAATTCTTCATCTGGATTGCGCCGTTTGGTTGCGCTATCTTTTATCCAACCGGTTAAAAACCCGGGCACATCAAGGGAGAATAACGTGAGATCCAAGGGACTAGGTGCGCTTTCAATCGCGATCGCCGCTGCCGGACTTCTGTATGCCGCAGCGCCTGCGTTCGCCCAGCAAAAGACCATCACGGTCTGGTTCGGCAAGGGCTTCTACAAGTCCGAGGACGACGCGCTGCTGGAGACGATCAAGAAATTCGAGGCCAAAACCGGGATCAAGGTCGAACTGTCGCAATACGCGATCCAGGACATGATTCCGAAGACGGTGGCGGCGCTGGATTCCGGCACCGTGCCCGATGTCGCCTATTCCGACAGTTACGACGTGCAGGCCCAGGGCAAGTGGGCCTATGAAGGCAAGCTCGAAGACCTCTCCGACATCCTGCTGCCGATGAAGGGCGCGTTCGCGCCGAACACGCTGGAAACGGCACTGCTCTATAACGACGTCGCCAAGAAGAAGGCCTATTACGGCTTTCCGCTGAAGCAGCAGAGCATGCACGTCCAGATCTGGGGCGACATGCTGGCGCAGGCCGGCTTCAAGCAGAGCGACATTCCGACCAAATGGGAAGATTACTGGTCGTTCTGGTGCGACAAGGTGCAGCCCGCGATCCGCAAGGCCACCGGCCAGCGCATCTATGCCGTCGGCCAGCCGATGGGCGTCGAATCCACCGACTCGTTCCAGTCGTTCTACACCTTCATGGACGCCTACAACGTCAAGCTGGTCGACGACGACGGCAAGTTGCTGGTGGACGATCCCAAGGTGCGCGCCAACCTGATCAGCGCGCTGAAGGACTATACCGACACTTATGTCCGGGGCTGCACGCCGCCCTCCTCCACCACCTGGAAGGATCCGGACAACAACGTCGCATTCCACAACAAGACCATCGTGATGACGCACAATTTCACGATCTCGATCGCGGCGAAGTGGCTCGACGACGCCAACAATCCGGCATTGACCCCGGAACAGCGCGCCGCCGGCAAGAAGGCGTATGAAGAAACCATCATCACCGCTTCGTTCCCGAACAAGCCGGACGGCACGCCGATCAAGTACCGCTCCGACGTCAAGACCGGGCTGATCTTCGCGAATGCGAAGAACAAGGCCGAAGGCAAGCAGTTCGTCGCCTTCCTGATGCAGGAAGAAAACCTGCGGCCCTATATCGAGGGTGCGCTCGGCCGCTGGTTCCCGGTCACGACCGCGAGCCAGCAGAGCCCGTTCTGGCAGGCCGACCGCCATCGCAAGGCGGTCTATACCCAGTTCACCGGCGGAACCACGCCGTTCGACTTCACCAAGAACTGGAAGTTCACTATCCTGAACAACGAGAACGTCTGGGCCAAGGCGATGAACCGGGTGGTGAGCGAGAAGGTGCCGGTCGACAAGGCCGTCGACGAACTGATCGCCCGCCTCAAGCAGGTCGCGGGCTGACGGCCACATGGTTCGAGACGCGCGGCGGTGCCGCGCTCCTCACCATGAGGGTTTGAGACCTCATCCCTGCATAACGGCTTTGCCGTTATTGCTGGAGGAGCCCGCCAAAGGCGGGCGTCTCGAAGGATGAAGCCACGGAGCTTTCGCAAGGATAGATTGCCGGCTTCGCAATCCGACCTCTCCCCGCAAGCGGGGCGAGGTACCAAGAGTCACAGCGGATGAGTACGACCATGGCGATTACACTCTCGGCATCCGACATCCCCAGCCCGCCGCTGTCGGCGCGGCTGTCGACGCCGCAGGTCTGGGGCATCGTGCTGCTGGCGCCCTATCTGCTGGTGTTTCTCGCCTTCGTCGTTTACCCCGTGTGCTACGGGCTGTGGCTGGCGCGGCATCCCGCCAGCTATGTCGCGCTCTACAACGACCCGATTTTTGCGCGCGCCGCGGTCAACACGCTGATCTTCCTCGTCATCGGCATCAACTTCAAGATGCTGGTGGCGCTGTTCCTGTCCGGCTTCTTCGCGCAGCAGCGCCCCTGGATCAAATGGCTGTCGGTGCTGTTCATCCTGCCCTGGGCGGTGCCGTCGATCCCGACCATCCTTTCCGTGCGCTTCATGTTCAATCCCGAATGGGGCGTGGTCAACACGCTGATCTTCAAATTCACCGGCGAGGACGGCCCGAACTGGCTCAATGATCCCACCGTGGCGCTGACCATGGCGATCGGCGTCCACATCTGGAAATCGCTGCCGTTCTGGACGCTGATCCTGATGACCGGGCGTCTCGCCATCCCCCACGATTTGTTCGAGGCGGCCGAGGTCGACGGCGCGAGCTGGTGGCAGAAATTCCGCTTCATCACCTGGCCATCGATGCAGATGCTCTACATCACCTGCACGCTGCTCTCGATGATCTGGACGCTCGGCGACTTCAACAGCGTCTATCTCCTGACCGGCGG
>Ga0068855_100007548_pt1 | contig 13156 bp, 15 predicted proteins | sample KBSCornC52_FD_66592 | JGI IMG/M metagenome (GOLD analysis project Ga0068855, IMG submission 66592) | Corn rhizosphere microbial communities from Kellogg Biological Station, Michigan, USA - KBS Corn C5-2 | ecosystem: Host-associated > Plants > Roots > Rhizosphere > Soil ... | reverse complement strand
GTGGAACGCGAAGCGCGCGAGCAGCACAAGACCTTGCGCGCGCACTACGCGCACCTGCTTGTCCATGGCACGCTCCACGCGCAAGGCTGGGACCACGAAACGGGCGAGCGCGATGCGCTGGAGATGGAATCGCTGGAAATCCTGTTGCTGGGCGCGCTGGGATTTTCGAATCCCTATTGAATGCGCAGTGGAATCGTCACGGGCCCATCATTGACCAGGTACACCTTCATGTCGGCGCCGAACTCCCCCGTCTTGACGATCGGATGCGCCGTGCGGGCTTGCGCGACAAAATAATCGTAGAGGCGGCGGCCTTCTTCGGGAGGCGCGGCGTTGGTGAAGCTGGGACGGTTGCCGCCCGACGTGTCGGCGGCGAGCGTGAACTGGCTGACGATCAGCAAGCCGCCGTTGATGTCCTGCACACTGCGATTCATCTTGCCGCCCTCATCGCTGAAGATGCGCAGCTTGAGCAGCTTGGCCAGCAGTTTGTCGGCCTGCGCTTGTGAATCGCCGCGTTCGGCGCACAGCAGCACCAGCAGGCCCGCGCCGATCTCACCGAGCGTCGCGCCGCCGGCCTCCACACGGGCTTCGCTCACTCGCTGGACTACGCTGATCAAATCAGATCCTGTTCATCGTCGAAGTGCGCCTCGACATCACTGGGCAACAGCTGGATGGTGGCGCGCAAGCCGGGCACGGCGCTCATCAGAGCTTGTTCCACCGATGCGCGCAAGGCGGCGGCCCGTCCCAGCGACCAGCTCGCGGGCATGTGCATGTGCAGGTCGACGAACCGGCGCCGGCCCGACCGGCGGGTTGAAATATGGTCGAAGCGGATGGTGTTGTGCCTGAAGCCGGCGAGCGTCTTCTCGATCTCTTGAAGCACTTCCGGCTCCAAGGCCTCGTCCATCAGACCTTGCGACGACTTCCACATCAGCGCGGCGCCTTCGCGCAGGATGTTGAGCGCAACGCCGATGGCGACGGCGGGGTCCAGCCATTGCCAGCCGGTGAGCGCCACCAACGTGATGCCCACCACCACGCCGGCGGAGGTCCAGACGTCGGTGATCAGGTGGCGCGCATCGCCTTCGAGCGCGATGGACCGGTGCTTGCGGCCCGATTGCAGCATCGCCCAGGCCAGCGCGGCATTGATGGCGGAACTCAGCACCGACAAGGACAAGCCCCACCCCAGTTGGTCCAGCGCCTGAGGATGCAGGATGCGTTCCACCGCGGCCCAGATGATTCCGAGGGCCGCGACCATGATCAGCAGGCCCTCGAACGCGGACGAAAAATACTCGGCCTTGTGGTGCCCGTAAGGATGATCGGCGTCGGCGGGACGGCTTGCGATGACCACCATCATGAGCGCGAATATCGCGCTGGCCAGGTTGACCAGCGACTCCATCGCGTCCGACAGCAGCCCGACCGAATCGGTGATCCACCACGCCAGCGTCTTCAGCGCGATGGTGAGCACCGCCACCGCGATCGAAGCGCGCAGCAGCAGATTGGGCGAAAGATCCTCGACCGTGGACAGGCGCGCCATCGCGTTGGTCACGCGAGCGTGACCCGCGCGAATTTGCGCTTGCCCACTTGCAACACATAAGTGCCGGCGCCGAGCCTGAGTCCCTTGTCGCTGATCACCGCCGAGTCGATGCGCACGCCCCCGCCGTCGATCAGCCGGTTGGCTTCGCTCGTCGAAGGTGCCAGGCCGGCTTGCTTGAGCAGCTGCGCGATCCCCAGCGGAGCGCCGCCCAGCTGCACCTGTTCGATCTGTTCGGGAATGCCACCTTTGCTGCGATTGACGAAATCCTGCTCGGCCGCATCAGCGGCCGGGGCACTGTGAAAGCGCGCGGTGATCTCTTTCGCCAGCATCACCTTCGCGTCCTTCGGATTACGCCCCTTGTCGACTTCTTTTTTTAGCGCGGCGATCTGCGCTTCGCTGCGGAAACTCAACAGCGTGTACCAGCGCCACATCAACTCGTCCGAGATCGACATGGCCTTGGCGAACATGGTGTTCGCATCCTCGTTGATGCCGATGTAGTTGTTCTTGCTCTTGGACATCTTGTCCACGCCGTCCAGGCCTTCGAGCAACGGCATGGTCAGGATGCATTGGGGCTCCTGCCCGTATTCCTGCTGCAGGTGCCGGCCCATCAGCAGATTGAATTTCTGGTCGGTGCCGCCGAGTTCCAGATCGCTCTTGAGCGCCACCGAGTCGTAACCCTGCATCAGCGGGTAGAGAAACTCGTGCACGGAGATCGACCGGCCTTCCTTGAAGCGCTGGTTGAAATCGTCGCGCTCCATCATCCGCGCGACGGTGTATTTCGCGGCGAGCTGGATCATTCCGCGCGCACCCAGCGGATCGCTCCACTCGCTGTTGTAGCGAATCTCCGTCTTCGCAGGGTCGAGCACCAGGCTCGCTTGCTTGTAGTAAGTGTCCGCGTTGGCTTTGATCTGCTCGGCGGTGAGCGCGGGCCGCGTTGTGTTGCGGCCGGACGGGTCACCAATCATCGAGGTGAAGTCGCCGATGAGAAAGATCACCTGATGACCCAGGTCTTGCAACTGCCTCATCTTGTTCAACACGACGGTGTGTCCGACGTGGATGTCGGGCGCGGTGGGGTCCAAGCCCAGCTTGATCCGAAGCGGCGTCTTCAGCGCTTCGGACCTGGCCAGCTTGTGCACCCACTCTTCTTGCGGAAGCAATTCGTGCGTGCCGCGCAGGCTCACTGCGAGAGCTTCGCGCACACGATCGGTAACCGGAAATTTTGTAACAGGTGCTTGATTCATAAGGATTTTTATTAGGTCGAGCTGCGGCTCATGGCTATACTCGCGCCAGTTTTCCGGGTTGCCGATTCTAGTTCGCGCAATTTTCCCCCCTCACGGTTCAGCCGTGTAACGTGGGGAACCGCCCCGCTTCGCTGTAAGACAAAGTAGATACCTTTTGAGGATTCAGCATTGAAAAACGGTTTGAAGGCCGCCGGCGAACAGCTCCTGGCAAGGGCAGGCCACGCCCTCGAACATCACCCTCGACACGTCACCGCGCTCATTGCGGTATTGATGTTGGGTGCCGGCGGTGCCGCATTCGGCGTCGCATCGCTGGATCCGGATCCGTCCACCATCACGGTTCGCCAGGTGCTGGAGTCCGTGGAGCCCTTGCCGGTGCAAGACCAGGTGCAGGCCCTGGATGTCTTCAGCTTCAACCTGTTCCGATCGGAACTCACTCGCGCCAGCGATTCGGTGGACTCGCTGTTGGCACGCCTGGGGGTGGACGACGTGCAGGCAGCGGCGTATTTGCGCAAGGACGCCACGGTGCGCGCCCAGTTGCTCGGACGCGCGGGGCGCAACGTCACCGTGGAGGCCAGCGACTCGCATCAATTGCGGCAACTGAGCGCGCGCTGGCCTTCGGCCAGAGACGATGGCACGTTCAAGCGGCTGGTGATCGAGCGCAATTCGAGCGGGGGCTTCAACACCCGTGTCGAGACCGCACCTTTGGTGGCGGCAACCCGGATGGGCAGCGCCACCGTGCGCACCTCCTTGTTCGCGGCGGCCGACGATGCCCGCATCCCCGACGGAGTCGTCGGCAAACTGGTCGAGATCTTTTCGACCGACATCGATTTCCATCACGCACTGCGCAGCGGCGACCGATTCAACGTCGTCTATGAGGCGCTCGAGGCCGATGGCGAGCCGATGCGCATCGGCCGGATCCTGTCCGCCGAATTCGTCAACAACGGCAAGGTGCACGAGGCGATGTGGTTCCAGGAGCCCGGGCAAAAGGGTGGCTATTACACGCTGGACGGAAAAAGCCTGAGCACGTCGTACCTCGCGTCGCCGATGGAGTTTTCACGCGTGACCAGCGGCTTCGCGATGCGCTTCCATCCGATATTGCATCGCTGGAAGGCCCACCTCGGCGTGGACTATGCGGCCGACACCGGCACGCCCGTGCGCACCGTCGGCGACGGCGTGGTGGAATTCGCCGGGCAGCAGAACGGTTTTGGCAATGTCGTGATCGTCCGGCACAACAACACCGACCAGACGCTGTACGCGCACCTCAGCCGCATCGATGTGCAGCCGGGACAGCCGGTCGTTCAAGGCCAGAACCTCGGCGCCGTCGGTGCCACTGGCTGGGCCACCGGCCCGCATCTTCATTTCGAATTCCGGGTGAACGGCGTCTATCAAGACCCGCTGGAGATGGCCAGGAAAACCGGCGCGCTGCCTATTTCTGCCCAAGCCAAACCCGAGTTCGACCGGCTTGCGCGCTCCATGCGAGCCCAGCTCGCCGCGGCTGCAACTTCGCGCACGACAGTCGCGCGAGCGGACTGAGCTGACGGCCGTCGCGGTCGCTGTTCGCGGCAGTAACATCGCCGCATGCCTGAGCTCTACATTGGCCTGATGTCCGGCACGTCGCTTGACGGCGTCGACGGCGTGCTGGCTGACTTCTCGCAATCCTCGGCACGGGTGATCGCCCACGCCGGCGCAGCGTTCCCTGCCGATCTGCGTGCGGAGCTGCTGGCACTCAATACGGCTGGCGACAACGAGCTGCATCGCGCCGCGCTAGCCGGCAATGCGCTCACGCGGGTTTATTCGCAAGTCGTGCATGAGCTGTTGAAGCACGCCGGCGCATCGCCCTCGTCTGTCGAAGCCATCGGTGCGCACGGCCAGACGGTGCGTCATCGGCCGCAGGAGTTCGATGGCACCGGCTATACGATCCAGCTGTGCCAGCCGGCTTTGCTGGCCGAACTCACGGGCATCACCGTGGCCGCCGATTTCCGCAGCCGCGATGTCGCCGCCGGCGGACAAGGTGCACCGCTCGCGCCTTTCTTCCATCAAGCGATGTTCAGGCGAACCGGCGAGAGTGTCGGTGTACTCAATATCGGCGGGATTTCCAATCTCACGCTGCTGCGGGCCGACGGCTCGATGATCGGCTTCGACTGCGGACCCGGCAACTCGCTGATGGACGCGTGGTGCGCCTCGCACAAGGGGCAGGACTTCGATGCGGGTGGAGCTTGGGCCGCCTCCGGCCAGCTCGTCACGCCTCTGCTCCAGTCACTGACGGCGGAACCTTTTTTCGGCAAGGCTCCGCCCAAGAGCACCGGTCGCGATCTGTTCAACCATGCTTGGCTGCAAGCGCACCTGCAGGCCTTCGCAACGGCAAATGCCGCCGACGTACAAGCCACGCTGGCCGAACTGACGGCACGCGTGTGCAGCGGCGACGTGCTGCGTCATGAACCGGGCTTGCGACGCCTGATCGTATGCGGCGGCGGAGCACTCAACAGCCACCTCATGACACGGCTGCAATCCTTGCTGCCCGGTGTGCACGTGGCATCGAGCGCCGAATTCGGCTTGCCGCCGCTGCAAGTCGAGGCAACGGCGTTCGCGTGGCTCGCGCGCAAGGCAGTCCGCCGCGAAAAGCTGGAGCTCAAAAGCACGACGGGCGCCAAGGGCGCCCGTGTGTTGGGATGCGTGTATCCGGCGTGAGCCGGGAAAGATCAGGTCGAGAAGCTGGAGCCGCAGCCACAGGTGCTGGTGGCGTTGGGGTTCTTGATGACGAACTGCGCGCCTTGCAGGTCTTCCTTGTAATCGATCTCGGCGCCGACCAGGTATTGATAGCTCATCGCGTCGATCAACAGCGACACGCCGTTCTTGCTCATCACCGTGTCGTCATCGTTGGTGATTTCGTCGAAAGTGAAGCCGTACTGGAAGCCCGAGCAGCCGCCGCCTTGCACGAAGACACGCAGCTTCAGGTCGGGATTGCCTTCTTCGGCGATGAGGTCGGCCACTTTCGCTGCCGCGCTGTCGGTAAAAACCAACGGGGCGGGCATTTCGGTTTTCGCTTCTACGGCAACTGCGCTCATGGGGTACTCCGGGGGCATGGCTGGGTATACAGCGCAAATACTACTGCAAATTGCTCGGGAATTCCCGTCACGGGTTATTTGATGCCAGCTTGAGTAGGGGTTTTTCGTCGCTGTCCAGCGGCTTCATCTGGCCGGCGATCATGGCACCCTGGTGCATCTCGATCGCCTTGTAGAACACATCCCCTTCGATGCGCGCCTTCGGCTGGAGTTCCAGCAGTTCCCTGGCGTGAACCGGCCCGCGCACCGTGCCGTTGATGATCACATGATCGGCGCGGACCTCGCCTTCCACGACCGCAGCTTCGGAGATCACCAGGATGCTGGGCTGGTCCGCGCTGGCGCTCGTATTGCCGACCACTTCACCGTCGATGCGCAGTCCGTCGCTGAATTTCAGGTTGCCCTCGATGCGGCTGCCCTGCGCGATCAGGCTCTTGATCGGTGGTTGTGCCTTTTTGCCGAACATGGATGACCCCTCGGTTATCGTTAAAGCTTGATGCTCTGGACGGCGCGGGTTGCCGCACCTTCCATCAGCTTGGCCGAAACGTTTTTTACCACGGCATTGGGCGGCAAGTCGACCATTCCCTCGATGCGCCGGTACTGGCGAAACTGCAAGGACTGCGCGCCCCCGTTCGGCAACTCGAGCATCCAGGGCTTGCCCGCAAGCGTTCCGGAGACGCTCATTTCAAGCTTTCCATAGAACTCCGGCGCGTTCTTCACCGGCTGCATCACCAGCACCTGCCACTTCAATTGCGTCCCGCCAAGCACTTCGGCCTGCAAGCTGCGGATCGCAACGCCGCCGGCGCTGGTCGGGATGAGTTTTTCGAAGAAGCCGAGGTCATCGCGCAGCGCGCGGTTCTCGGCCTCGAGGGACTTGATCTGCGCGGCCATCCGCTCCTGCGCCGCTTTCTCAGCTGTGATGAGGCTGGCGGACGTGTTGAAAACCGACTGCGCCTTGTCGCGTTCTTCGCGCAGCTTGGCGGCGTCGGCGCGAAGGCGCACCAGTTCTTCCTTGTCACCGGTGTCGACACCGGCGATGCTCTTGCCGAATTCGAAGGCCCACAGGCTGATCGCGGCGCAAAAGCCCAGCACGATCGCCACTGCGGCCCAGCGCAGCGGCCAAGGCATGGCGCTGCGCACCGCCATGCGCGGCGCGCTGATCGTGAGTCGGCGCCGTAGAAGCTTGAAACGCATCTCGAACTCGACAATAAGGGCGAATAAAAAGCCGCAGCAAGCGAACTTGTGCGGCTTTGTATCTTGTAGCGAAAAAACGCCGCGCCGGTCGCCGCCGGGCCGCCCCTAGGCGACTGCGGCCCCCTTGGGGGGCAGCGCAGTACACGAAGTGACAAGCGTGGGGGCCATATTTAACGCTTGGAGAACTGCTTGCGGCGGCGTGCGGAGTGCAGGCCCACCTTCTTGCGTTCCACTTCGCGCGCGTCGCGGGTGACAAACCCGGCTTGCGACAGCGCCGGCTTCAGCGCCGCGTCGTAATCGATCAGCGCGCGGGTGATGCCGTGGCGCGCAGCGCCGGCCTGGCCGGACTCGCCGCCACCCTGCACGTTGATGCGGATGTCGAAGGTCTCGACGTGGTTCGTCAGGAACAGGGGCTGCTTGACGATCATGATCGACGTCTGGCGGCCGAAGAATTCCTGGATGTCCTTGTCGTTCACCGTGATCTTGCCGGTGCCTTTTTTCATGAACACGCGCGCGACGCTGGACTTGCGGCGGCCGGTGCCATTGTTCCAATCACCGATCATTTGGAGACCCCGTTTCCTGTGGACGCGATTTCCAGCACCTTGGGTTGCTGGGCGGTGTGCGGATGCTCTGCGCCGCCATAGACCTTGAGCTTCTTGATCATGGCGTAGCCCAGGGGCCCCTTGGGCAACATGCCCTTGACAGCTTTCTCGAGCGCGCGGCCGGGGTGCTTGGCCTGCATGTCCTTGAAGTTGGTGCCGTAGATGCCGCCGGGAAAACCGGAGTGGCGGTAGTACACCTTGTCGAGGGCCTTGTTGCCCGTGACGCGGAGCTTGGATGCGTTGATGACGACGATGAAGTCGCCGGTGTCGACGTGAGGCGTGTAAATGGCCTTGTGCTTGCCGCGCAAACGGAGGGCTGCTTCGCTGGCAACCCGTCCGAGCACCTTGTCGGTGGCGTCAATCACAAACCACTCGTGCGTCACGTCAGCGGGTTTCGCGCTGAACGTTTTCATGAGTACTCTCTTCGAGAATGGTTTGGCGGGCCCTTTTCCACGGTCGGTGTTCTTCTAGTCGAGAACCTCTTAGGTGGGATCGCATCCGGGTAAAACGTCGTGCCGTTTTGCCTCCGAATGCACTCTGACGCGGGGCCACAAGGCGCTGCAGAGCCTGCAATTATACGAAAAATCAACGACTTAGCACAAGGAACTGGCGCGCTCTGAGTAGTGTCTCAGTTTGAATGCAACGCGCGCGCGTGCGAGTGAAGCGCCTGGCCGGATCGCGCTTGATGCTCTTTACACGTTAGGTCAGTGCCTGCTCAGGCTGTCACCGCAAAAATGGGCGCCCCGGCTCGCTGGTCTCCCAAAGGCGTTCCGGCCTCAAAACCTCGCCCCAGCAATGCGGCGGGGTTTCTTTTTGGTCGAGTTACAGACTCGGCGGGAACTGAACCACTACCTTCCACACGCTGCACCGCCTGGCGCAAGATGCGAACCGCTATTAGGTTTTCGTCGATTAGCCTCATGAACTGAAGCTAGCACGCAGGCTTTTTCGTCAAGCCGCGTTACCTTTCAAACTGAGACGCTTCCGCGCTCTGGCGCGTACTATCCCCGCATGTTCAGCTATCGCCACGCCTTCCATGCCGGCAGCCATGCCGACGTGCTCAAGCACATGATGCTGATCGGCATCCTGCGGCACCTGACCCAGAAGGACACCGCGCTCCTGGTGGTGGACACCCATGCGGGCGCGGGCTTATACCGGTTGGACAGCGAATTCGCGGACACTTCGGGCGAAGCCGCCACTGGCGTGGTGAAGCTGTTTGCGGCCCTCGCCCCTGCGAACACAAGCGAGACTGCTATCAAAGATATAGCGCCCTTGATCCAGGATTACTTGGAAACCGTGGCTGAATTCAACCCCGGCGGCCAGCTGAAGGTGTATCCCGGATCCCCTTTCATCGTGCAGCGCGTGTTGCGGCCGCAGGCGCGCGACAAGCTCAAGCTGTTCGAGCTGCACCCCACCGACAGCAAGGTACTGGCGGCTAACGTAGCCCAGCTCGGGGCCGGCCGTCAGGTCACGGTCGCGCGCGAGGATGGCTTCGAAGGCGTGAAGGCTTTCCTGCCGCCGCCGTCACGGCGCGCTCTGGTGCTGATCGACCCGAGCTACGAGATCAAGAGCGATTACCAGAAAGTGAGCACCTGCCTGCAGGACTCGTTGAAGCGCTTCGCCACCGGCGCCTACGTAATCTGGTATCCCATTATCCCGAGGGCCGAAGCACACGAACTTCCGCGTCGACTGAAGACGCTCGCGACGCAGGCGCGCCGGCCGTGGTTGCACGCGACTCTGTCAATCGGGCAGGACGAGCAGCGCAATGTGCCGGGCGAGCCGGATCAGGGACAGGGTCTGACTGCGAGCGGAATGTTCGTTATCAACCCGCCGCACTCGCTGAAGGCTGGGCTGGCGGCCGCCCTGCCGCAGCTGCTGCAAATCCTTGGCCGCGGGCGCGGCCAAGGACAGACGCTGGAGTCCGGCGGTGCCTAGAAGCGATGCCGGACGCCAATGCCCCAGCTGGTGCCGCTCGCGAATGACGTGATGGCGTCGTGCATCAACATCGCATACAGGTCGGTGCGTTTGGACAAATCGTAGTCGTAGCCCACCGTTGTGGTGCGCCGCGAGCTGTCACCCGGTGTCACTCGGGTGCGTGCCGTGCCCACCAGCACCTTGCCGGCGCCCAAGGGCACCGAGGCGCCCAGTGAAAGCGTCTTGGCTTGCGGCACCAGCGTGTCGGACTTGGCCTTGCCATACGTTGCGTAAGCCTTGACCGCGGTGAAGTCATACGACGCGCCCACCATCCAGTCGGTCTTCTTGTCGGCCGAGGCGAACGGTGCGGGTGCTACCGGATTGCTGATCTGGTCGCGCTCATAGAACGCCGTCGCGGCGAACGGCCCGTGGAAATACAAGACGTTGAAGCCCACGTTCTTGGGCCCGCTGTTGTTGGGCACTTCTCCGATCTGGTAGTGCAGGTTGGCGCTGAGCCCGCCGAAATTAGGGGTGGTGTAGACCAGCTCGTTCGACCAGCCGGTATCGGACGGCGTCGTCGCCTGCCAGTTCGTGGGGTTGAACAGCGGGACATTCGCGTGCAGCACCAGCGGCGCGAAGGTGAATGAATCGCCGAACGGGTTGAAGATGATCGTCGGCAGGAAGTTGGGCGCCAGGCCGCGTCCCATGCTGAAGCTGCCGAAGTTGCCGGACAGGCCGACGCTTGCGTCGCGGGAAAAGAAGGGATCGCCGCCGAATCGGCCCGGCACCCCGGTGTCGACGCGCAGGAACGATGTCAGCAGGAAATTGGCCTTGACGCCGCCACCCAGATCCTCCGTACCCTTCATGCCCCACCAGGAGGTGGTCAGGCCGCCGCTATCGACGACCGTGCGGCGGCCCGGATCTCCGGCCATGCGGATTCCGCCGGCAAACGCGTCGAGCAAGCCCATCAATTGCACTGAGCTTTGAGCCGATGCTCCCACGCAAGCCGTCGCCAACACCGTGGCCAGCATCCCCGTCTTCAATTTCTTCATTCGAACTCCTGTAGGTTGTTTGGCGGCTTGTGGTGCGCTCGACCCGCCGCCTCGGCCGATTGTGCAAGAGCCATGCCCGAGCTCAGCAGTTATTTCGCGAAACGCATTAACCGACCGATCGGTCGGTTAATCGCTATACTCGTCCCATGTACACACAAGCCCTGGATTTGCCGGACCCGGAGGGGCGTTCGATCAAGGCCGTGCCGCCGGCTCACGGCATGCCGGCCGATGCCGCTTTGCAGACGCGGTTTGACGAGAAGATCGACGCCGACAGGAAGATCGAGCCGCAGGACTGGATGCCCGAGGCTTATCGCAAGACCCTGGTCCGGCAGATCAGCCAGCACGCGCACAGCGAGATCGTCGGCATGTTGCCGGAAGGCAATTGGATTTCGCGCGCGCCATCGCTCAAGCGAAAGGCGATCCTGCTGGCGAAGGTGCAGGACGAAGGCGGACACGGCCTGTATCTCTACAGTGCAGCCGAAACGCTCGGCGTCAGCCGCGACCAGCTGCTGGGCGCCTTGCACGGCGGCAAGGCCAAGTACAGCTCCATCTTCAACTATCCGACACTCACCTGGGCCGACGTGGGAACCATCGGGTGGCTGGTCGACGGCGCGGCCATCATGAACCAGGTGCCGATCTGCCGCTGCTCGTACGGTCCGTATGCGCGCGCGATGATCCGCATCTGCAAGGAAGAAAGCTTTCACCAGCGCCAGGGATTCGAAAGCCTGATGACGCAGATGTCGGGCACGCAAGCGCAACGTGAGATGGTGCAGGACTCGGTGAACCGCTGGTGGTGGCCGGTGCTGGCGATGTTCGGCCCGCCCGACAGCGACAGCCCCAATAGCGCGCTGGGCATGCGTTGGGGCATCAAGCGAATCAGCAACGACGACCTGCGCCAGAAGTTCGTCGATGCCACCGTGCCGCAAGCCGGGATACTGAGGGTCACGTTGCCCGATCCGCAATTGAAGTGGAACGAGGAACGCGGCCACTACGACTATGGCGCGATCGACTGGGATGAATTCTGGGCGGTCGTCAACGGCGACGGGCCTTGCAACAAGGAGCGACTTGCCACGCGCGTGAAGGCGCATGACGACGGACAGTGGGTGCGCGACGCGGCGCTCGCGCACGCGCGAAAGCGCGAGGCACGGCAACGGAAGGAGGCGGCATGAGCGATGTGACCAACGAGTGGCCTCTTTGGGAAGTGTTTGTGCGGTCCAAGCAAGGCCTCGAACACAAGCACTGCGGCAGCCTGCACGCGGCCGATGCGCAGCAAGCGCTGCAAATGGCGCGCGACGTTTATACCCGCAGGATGGAAGGCGTGAGCATCTGGGTGGTCCCTTCGGCCTTGATCACAGCCAGTGAGCCGCAGGACAAGGCCGAGTTTTTCGAGCCCGCTGCCGACAAGATCTACCGCCATCCCAGCTTCTACGCCATTCCCGACGAAGTCGGCCACATGTGATGAGCGAGCCGATGCAAGCCGGGGCCGTGGCGCCGGTCGACTATCTTTTGCACCTCGCCGACAACGCGCTGGTGCTGGGCCAGCGCAACGCCGAATGGTGCGGCCACGGACCGGCGCTGGAGGAAGACATGGCGCTGGCCAACATCAGCCTGGACCTGATCGGCCAAGCGCGCCTGCTCTATCAGCACGCCGCGGCGCTCATGGGCGAAGGCACTACCGAAGACACCTTGGCGTACTTTCGCGAGGCTGGCCAGTTCCGCAACTACACGTTGCTCGAACTCCCGCACCATGGTCCATTGGCCGGCACCGCCGCCGCCGAGCGTGACTACGCCACCACCATCGTTCGCAATTTCCTGTACAGCGCACTGATGCTCCTGCTGTGGGAAGCGCTGCAGCGATCGGCTGATATCCAGCTTGCCGCGATCGCGGGCAAGTCGGTGAAGGAAACGCGCTATCACTTCCGCCATGCGCGCGACTGGCTCGTACGGCTCGGCGACGGCACCGACGAATCGCACGCGCGCACGCAGGCAGCGCTGGACCACCTGATGCCCTACACGCAGGAGTTCTGGAGCGTGTCGCCGGCCGAAGCCGAAGCTGTGGCGGCCGGCGCCGGTGTCGACGCGCGCGCATGGCGCCAAGCATGGGATGAACTGGTGGATGACGCGCTCGTGGAAGCGACATTGCAGCGCCCGAAGGACGGCGGCCATGTGCCACGGGGCAAGCAAGGTTTGCATTCCGAGCACCTCGGCTATGTGCTCGGCGAAATGCAAAGTCTGGCGCGCCAGCATCCGGGAGCTTCGTGGTGAGCGCTGTGATGCCCGGCTCGCTCGCGCAACGCGCGTGGGAAGTGCTCGAGTCGATCCCTGATCCGGAGATTCCCGTCGTATCGATCCGCGAGCTGGGCATCTTGCGCGAGATCAACGAGGATGGCGGGCAGCTCGAAATCGTGATCACGCCAACGTATAGCGGCTGCCCCGCGATGGCGCAGATCGAGGATGACGTGCGGGCGGCGCTGGCTGCGAACGGTTTGCCGGCGAGAATTGTCACGCGCCTCGCGCCTGCATGGTCGACCGATTGGATCACCCCGGGCGCGAAGGAGAAGTTGCGCAC
>Ga0068855_100007546_pt1 | contig 13157 bp, 13 predicted proteins | sample KBSCornC52_FD_66592 | JGI IMG/M metagenome (GOLD analysis project Ga0068855, IMG submission 66592) | Corn rhizosphere microbial communities from Kellogg Biological Station, Michigan, USA - KBS Corn C5-2 | ecosystem: Host-associated > Plants > Roots > Rhizosphere > Soil ... | reverse complement strand
TCACCACCCAATACTTCTTCCTCCATCGATTGCGAGAATCTGTCCGGTGACGAACGGAGCATCTTTAGCGAAGAAGAGCACGGCGCGCGCGATGTCGGTGGGCGAGCCCATACGTTTGAGGGCCGTTTTGCCGATGATTTCCGTCTTGAGCGCATCATCGGTTCCCGCCTCGGGCCACAGCACCGGACCTGGGGCGATGCCGTTCACGCGGACTTCGGGTCCTAGTTCGCGGGCGAGAGAGCGTGTGAGCATCACTAGGCCGGCCTTGGCCGCACAATAGACCGGATGTTCGGGTAAGGGACGCTGTGCGTGAATATCGACCATATTGATGATCAGCCCTTGGCGCTGGCGCAGATGGGGCGCGGCGGCCTGGGCTAGAAACAAAGGTGCCTTGAGATTCGTGCCGAACAAATCGTCCCAGTGCGCGAGCGTAATGCTGCCGATTGGTGTCGGATAAAAAGTGGAGGCATTGTTGACGAGGATGTCGAGACCGCCGAACGTGGCGACGGCATGCGCAATGAGATCGGGGGTTCGTGCAGTGTCCAGTAGATCGCTTTGGATCATACTTGCCGAGCCCGCGCGTGCGGAATTCAATGCATCGGCAAGCTCGCGTGCTTGCGTTGCGGAGCCGCGATAGTGGATAACGATATTTGCGCCCTCTGCATGAAGTGCGCGCGCGATGCCGGCACCGAGTCGTTTGGCCGCGCCGGTGATCAGGGCGCAGCGACCCGAGAGAGAAAGAGAATTCGGCATTAGAACACCCGCTTGATCATTAGGTGACGGAGACGCGCTCGGTTCGACACACATGTCCGCATCCCCACAAACATTACCATCCCCCTCGGCAGAAGAGCGCGCCCACAGCGAAGCGTTGATCGGACACATTCGCGACGAACTCGATCGGGCCGGCGGCTGGATCAGCTTCGAACGCTACATGGAGCTTGCACTCTACGCGCCGGGTCTAGGCTACTACAGCGCGGGTGCACGCAAGTTGGGTCCTGCGGGCGATTTCGTCACCGCGCCGGAAAGTTCTGCTCTGTTCAGTCGCTGTGTTGCGAATCAATGTGCCGAGATATTGAAAGTGCTCGGCACGGCGGATCTGTTGGAGTTGGGGGCGGGTTCCGGCGTAATGGCTCAGGATCTGCTGCTCGAACTGGAAGCGCAGGGACAGTTGCCCGAACACTATTTCATCTTGGAAGTGAGTGCGGACTTGCGCGACCGCCAACGCGCCACGTTTCAGGAACGTGCGCCGCACCTGCTCGAGCGAGTGCGCTGGCTGGACGAGTTGCCGGTGGAATTCACAGGCGTAATTCTGGCGAACGAAGTGCTCGATGCGTTACCCGTGCAGCGTTTTCGTATTCGCGGTGATCAGGTTCATGCCCTAGGGGTCGCTTGGGAACTCGGCCAGTTCGAATCCTCGGAAATACAGGCGCCAGCCGAGCTCGAGCACGCCGTGCGTGCGCTCGAGACATCGCTCGACGAACGCTTGCCGAATGGTTATGTCTCCGAGATCAATTTGCGAATGACGCCGTTCATCGCAGGCATCGCTGCTGCGCTCAAGCGAGGCGTGATTTTGTTCGTCGATTACGGCTTGCCGCGCGCCCAGTATTATCGTTCCGAACGCAATCAAGGCACGCTGCTCTGTCATTACCGTCATCGGTTTCACGACGATCCATTCATCAACGTCGGTTTGCAGGACATCGGCGCATGGGTGGATTTCACGCACGTGGCTGAAGCCGCCGTTGCAGCCGGTCTCGGCGTTGCCGGCTTTACCACGCAAGCTCACTTTCTCATCGGTAACGGCATCGAACGTTTTCTCATGCCTCGCGACGACGACAACCTCGTGCCGCAAGTACAACTCGCACGACAAGCCATGTTGCTCACGTTACCGGGAGAGATGGGTGAGCGATTCAAAGTCATCGGCTTGACGCGCAATTACGATGTGCCGCTGGCGGGCTTTGGTATTCGGGATCTAGCAGCAAGTTTGTGAGACTGGCGGTTAACCGCTAGCCGCCAATCCTCGCAATCGCATCGATTCGTGCACGTCTAATCCGCTCGGCGATCTGCTGGCCGTCGAGTGTTTGCGTGATTTGCGGATCGAGTTTCACGGTGCTTGCGGCCGAGTACGCGCGACGCAAATGATCTGCTTGCGGATAGGGACGCGTCTCGAATCCAGTGCGGCCGCGCATGTCCGCTTCGCACGCGAGCAGAAACTGTTCGAAACGAATGGGCCGGCGCATCGCGTCGATGTTTTCCAGTAGTTCGAGCACGGTGGTAGGACGAAGTTCTGCCGCGCGATGACATAGACCGTGATAGCGCGCCGTGATCACTGCGAGATCGCGGTATTCGTTTGGAATCCTGAGTCGCGTGCACAGTGATTTCACCAACTCGGCGCTGCGATTCTCATGACCGATATGGCGCGGCAAAATTTCCGCCGGCGTGACGCCTTTGCCCAAGTCGTGCACCAACGCGGCGAAACGCACGAGCGGATCTACAGTCAACTTAGCGGCCTGTTCCAACACCATCAGGGTATGCACGCCGGTGTCGATTTCCGGGTGCCAGCGTTCCGGTTGCGGCACGCCAAAGAGCGCATCTATTTCGGGAAATATGATCGCGAGCGCATGGACTTCGCGCAGTGTCGAAAAGAAAATTTGCGGTGCCTCCGTGTGTAACGCTTTTACCGTCTCTTGCCACACACGTTCCGGAACCAACGCATCGAGTTCGCCGCTCTTGGAAATCCGGCGCATGAGCTCCACTGTTTCGGTGGCCACGCTGAATCCCAGTGGCGCGAACCGCGCTGCGAACCGTGCGACCCGCAGCACCCGCAAAGGATCTTCGACGAAAGCCGGCGAAACATGCCGCAGTAGTTTGGCTTCGATGTCTTTGCGGCCCCCGAACGGGTCAACGATCGCACCTATCTGCTCATCGCGCGCAATGGCGTTTACGGTGAGGTCGCGACGCTCCAAGTCTTGCTCGAGTGTGACGTCCGGCGAAAAGCGCGTTTCGAAGCCGCGATATCCGGGCCCAGTTTTCCGTTCGGTGCGAGCGAGGGCGTGTTCTTCATTCGTCTGCGGATGCAGAAATACCGGGAAATCTCGGCCTACAGGACGGAAGCCGAGATCGGTCAGCTCTTCCGGGCGCGCGCCCACGACGACCCAATCGCGCTCCTTGATCGGAAGCCCGAGCAGCTCATCGCGCACTGCGCCGCCGACTAGATAAGTCTTCATTGGCGGGATGTTACCGGAAGACCGTTGACGGTTGGCCGTTGACCGCCAGAATGCAGGCTCGGAGTGCGAAGAGCGGTGATCGTGAGCAGGTGAGGGTTGATATGAGTAGTTCAGAGAGTCGAGTTTCGTGCGTTTAGTTCGAGCTTGCGTCGCCGTCGCGCTAAGCGCGCTGCTCTCGGGTTGTTATCTGCTGCAAGCGGCGCAGGGGCAACTCAGTCTTGCAGCAAATCGTCAGCCTATTCCTAAAGTCATGGCGGCACCTGGCACGTCAGACGCGCTTCGTATGCGGCTCGACTACGTGCTCAAGGTGCGCGAGTTCGCGAGTGCGGAACTCGGTTTGCCCGATAACGGCAGCTATCGCAGCTACGTCGATGTCGGTCGTCCGTTCGTGCTGTGGAATGTCTTTGCGACTCAGGAATTCTCGGTCGAGCCCAAACGTTGGTGTTTTCCCATCGCGGGTTGCGTCGTCTATCGCGGCTATTTCCATCAAAGCGCTGCCGAGCGCTATGCGCGGCGCTTGAGAAGCAAAGACTACGACGCGGCGACCGGTGGTGTGCCTGCGTACTCTACCCTCGGTCATTTCGACGATCCCGTCGTCAGCACCATGATGCCTTGGGGTGATGCGCAACTTGCAGCGACGATATTTCACGAACTCGCGCATCAAGTCGCGTACGCGAAGGACGACTCCGCATTCAACGAAGCGTTTGCATCGACAGTGGAGGACGTGGGTATAGAGCGTTGGTTGATGCAGAGTGGACAGGGTCAAGAGCTTGCAGCCTGGCAAGCGCAAGAGAGGCGTGCCGCGCAATTCCATGCATTGCTATTGGCGACTCGCGATCGCCTGCGCGCGTTGTACGCAACTCATCTACCGCACGCGCAAATGTATTACCGCAAGCAGCAGGAATTCGGCCGCTTGAAATATGAGTACTCACTCCTCAAAGCCGAATGGCACGGCTATCGCGGCTACGATCGCTGGTTCGATCGTCCGCTCAACAATGCGGATTTGGTGCCGACCGCCACTTATGAAACCTGCGTCCCCGGATTCAAGCGGCTGCTCGATTCCGTGGGCGGAGATCTACCGCAGTTTTACGCGAAGGTGAAAGAGTTGGCGGAAAGTTCGCGTGCTGAGCGAAGAGAGAAGGTTTGTAGTGAGAAGGAGTTAGGAGTTAGGGGTTAGGAGTTAGTAAGAGCGCTTCGCCCGGCGCGCAGCGCCTCTGGACTAACTCCTAACCCCTAACTCCCAACTCCGCGATGCGCGCGGGCGGCCGCGCGCATGAAGCTACCTGACAATCGTCACAATCGTCGCACCCCCGCGCCGAATAGTGATTGCAAAAGCGTTTGCGCCGGCAACCGCAGCACGCAGTTGTTGCAGATTGCCGATACGAGTGCGGCCGACGCCGATGATGGTGTCGTTCGGGCGTAAGCCGTTTTGCGCTGCGGGGCTGCCGTCGGCGACGGTGCGAACGGTGACGCCGCCATCGCTTCCGGCATCGACCAGCTCTGCGCCTTCGAGTCCGTGATGAATCTCAGCTGCACGCGCAGGCGACGACGATTCGCGATCACCCACAGTGGCGGTGACGCGCCGCGGTTTGCCGTCGCGAATCAAGCCGAGCTCGACCTTATCGCCGATGCGCAACAGACCGATGGCGTTGCGCAGTTCGGAGCCGGTCTTCACTGGTTTGCCATTCACGGTAGTGACTACGTCGCCGGCTTTGACTCCCGCCTTATCCGCAGGCGAGCCTTCGACGACTTGCGAAACCAGTGCGCCTTGCGCGTCGGCTATACCGAGACTTTGCGCCACATCGGGAGTCAACGTGACGATGTTTACTCCCAGCAGGCCGCGGCTCACTTTGCCGTATTTGATGATTTGATCCATCACGGCTTTGACCATGTTGGAAGGAATGGCGAAGCCGATGCCGATGTTGCCGCCGCTGCGCGAGAGAATGGCGGAGTTGATACCGACGAGTTCGCCCGCAAGATTGACCAGTGCGCCGCCCGAGTTGCCGGGATTGATGGACGCATCGGTTTGAATGAAATCTTCGTAGCCATCGGGATTGATGCCCGAGCGGCCGAGCGCGCTGATGATGCCGGCGGTTACCGTGTGTTGTAGTCCGAACGGATTGCCGATCGCGACCACGTAATCGCCCACTTCGGCTTTGCTCGAATCGGCCAATGGAATTTCCGCCAGATTGCCGGCTTTGAGTTTGATCACGGCGACGTCGGAGCCTGCGTCCGAACCCACGACTTCCGCTTTGATGGCGCGGTTGTCGAGCAGCGTGACCGTGATTTCGTTTGCGTTCTCGATCACGTGCGCATTGGTGATGATGTAGCCGTTTTTCGCATCGACGATCACACCCGAGCCCGCGCTTTGAAATTGGCGTTCGCGCGGTCCTTGCTCTGGGACGTCGAAGAAACGGCGGAAAAACGGGTCGTCCATGAGCGGATTGCGTTGTCCTTCATCTTTGACGGTGCCGCGCGTAGCGATATTGACTACCGCCGGTGAGACTTTCTTCAGCATCGGCGCAAGTGAAGGTACCGGCGTTTCACCGGCTTTCGTAGGCAATTGCGCTGCCGCGCTCGACAGCCAGAGGAGGGCGACGACAATCGCGCCCGAGAAGCGCATCGACATGGATCGCATGAGTAAATCCTTAAACCTGGCCGTTGGCGGCCTATTCGTGGGTCGCATAGTGTACTCACTAGGCCAGGGGTTAGGAGTTAGTGGTTAGGAGTTAGTCCAGAGCGCGTTGGTGCGCGCATCGCATTCCGGACTAACTCCTAACCACTAACTCCCAACACCTGCGCCGTCCGCTTCGGACGTCGCCCTCAGTGCATAACCCTGTGGAGAAAAAGTGGAGTCCCTGTTGAAAATCTGTGTTTCTCATGAACACAAGATATTGTGGCCGAGGTCTTCGGGAGCGCTGCAAAAAATTTCGCTGTCGCGGGCCATGCTATTTGTCCTCACTTCATCATAAAGAGTTGAAAAACATCTAAAAAACCGCACATCAATTTCATGCTTGCCGTTATTGACGACCTGCGGGGCGCGGCATAGGCTAACTCCCCTGACACAATATGTTGTGTGTTCGATTTGCACCAAACCCGTTCTGGTTTCGGGCGCTCACGTTCAACAATGGGTCAGGAGGGCGCCGCCGCGCAAAGCTCGCAGAGGCTTCGCGGTGGCGATCAAAGCTTAGGGGTTGAGTTGGGGACCTCAACTTGGACTCCCTTCGTTTTCGGAGTGATAAACGGCATGAGAACCGCACACAAATTAGAGCCCATGGACGTCAACACCATTCCCTTCCAGGAAGCGTCGCTGGATATCTGGGACAAGAAGTACCGGTTGACCGCGAAAGATGGCACGGCACTCGATGAGACCATGGATGACACGTATCAGCGTGTCGCGCGTGCGCTCGCCGATGTGGAGCGCGAAGAGGTACGCGAAGAGTGGCACGAGAAATTCGTCTGGGCGCTGCGCAAGGGTTCCATTCCGGCCGGCCGCATCATGTCGAATGCAGGTGCGCAGGAACATAAACCCGCAACCTCGACGATCAACTGCACCGTCTCGGGCACCGTGCTCGACTCGATGGACGACATTCTGAACAAGGTCCACGAAGCCGGCCTCACGCTCAAAGCGGGATGTGGCATCGGTTATGAATTCTCGACGCTGCGTCCGCGCGGCGCATACGTTTCGGGCGCGGGTTCCTATACCTCGGGCCCGCTCTCGTTCATGGATATTTACGATCGTATGTGCTTCACCGTGTCGTCGGCGGGCGGCCGCCGCGGTGCGCAGATGGCGACGTTCGATGTCGGTCATCCCGATGTGCTGGATTTCATTCGCGCCAAACGCGAAGCCGGACGCCTGCGTCAATTCAATCTGTCGCTCTTGATCACCGATGAGTTCATGAAGGCGGTGAAAGAAGACAAGGAGTGGAAGCTCGCGTTCCCCGTGACGCCCAAAGAAGCCGAAGGCGCCGATCTTCACGATTCACGCGAATACATTTGGCGCGAATGGCCGACGACGGAAGCTTACGTTACCGATGACAACGGCCTCGTGTGCTGCAAGGTCTACAAGACTGTGCCGGCGCGCCGCGTGTGGGACGTCATCATGTCTTCGACCTATGACTTCGCCGAGCCCGGCTTCGTGCTCATCGATCGCGTCAACGAAATGAACAACAACTGGTGGTGCGAGAACATTCGCGCGACCAATCCTTGCGGCGAACAGCCGCTGCCGCCGTACGGCTCGTGCTTGCTGGGTTCGCTCAATCTCACCAAGTTCGTCGTCGATCCGTTCACTGAAGATGCACGTTTCGATTGGGAAGAGTTCCGCCGCGTCGTAAAGGTGTTCACGCGCATGCTCGACAACGTGGTCGAAGTAAACGGTCTGCCGCTCGGCCGGCAGCGCGACGAGATCATGCGTAAGCGCCGTCACGGCATGGGCTTCTTGGGCCTAGGCTCCACGATCACCATGCTTTGTTTGAAGTACGGCTCGAAGAAGTCGGTCGCCTTCACACAGAACGTGTCGCGAGAAATGGCGTTGGCCGGTTGGGAAGCAGCGCTCGATCTCGCACGCGAGAAAGGTCCGGCGCCCATCATGTTGGAAGAATTCGAAGTCACGCCCGAGATGCTGCGCAAGCGTCCCGAGATGCAGCGTGATGGTTGGCGCGCAGGCCAAAAAGTGCCGGGACGCATTCTGCACGCGCGCTACAGCCGCTACATGCAGCGCGTGGCCGAAGCTGCGCCTGACTTGATCGACGAACTGGCGGAAGTGGGTGCGCGCTTCACGCATCACAGCTCTATCGCGCCCACGGGCACGATTTCGCTTTCGCTCGCGAACAATGCTTCGAACGGCATCGAGCCGTCGTTTGCGCATCACTACTTCCGCAACGTGATCCGCGAAGGTAAGAAGACCAAGGAGAAGGTGGACGTATTCTCCTTCGAGCTGCTGGCGTATCGAGAGCTCGTCAATCCACGCGCCATGCCGAACTCGACCAATCCTGCGGAAAAATTGCCCGAATACTTCACCACGGCGGACGACATCACGCCGCGCGAGCACGTCGATATCCAAGCAGCCTCGCAGCTCTGGGTCGATTCCTCGATCTCGAAGACGGCAAACGTGCCCACGGACTACAAGTACGAAGATTTCAAGGACATCTATCGCTACGCCTACGAGCAAGGGCTCAAGGGCTGCACCACTTTCCGCTTCAACCCCGAAGCCTTCCAAGGCGTGTTGGTCAAGGAAGAAGACTTGAAGAACACGACTTACGTCTTCACGTTGGATGACGGCACCGAAGTGAAGGTGAAGGGCGATGAAGAGATCGAGTACGACGGCGAAGTCCATACCGCTGCCAACCTCTTCGATGCGCTGAAAGAAGGGTATTACGGGAAGTTCTGAAAAAAGGTCTCCGGTCCACGGTCTTCGGTCTACGGCTAGAAACAGTAGCGTCTCGCGAAACGTGAGACTCTGGCCGAAGACGGGAGACCGAAGACTGACGACCGACGGAGTCACTCCATGAGTTCAATCATCGACAAGAAAATCGTCAAATACCGGGTCGAGAAGCCGGAAGACGCACAAAAGCCTGCGACCAAAGCCGCGGAGCCGGTGCGCAAAGAAGCCAACGTCGTGTGGATGCACGAGAAGCTCGAACGTCCCGAGGTTCTGATCGGCTCCACCTATAAGATCAAGACGCCTGTCTCGGATCACGCCATGTACGTGACCATCAACGACATCGTCTTGAACGAGGGCACCGAGCACGAGCAACGCCGGCCGTTCGAGATCTTCATCAACTCGAAGAACTTGGATCACTATCAATGGATCGTTGCATTGACGAGAATTATCTCGGCAGTGTTTCGCAAAGGCGGCGATATCACATTCTTAGTGGACGAACTCAAAGCCGTGTTCGACCCGCGCGGCGGCTACTGGCAGACGGGCGGCAAGTTCATGCCCTCGATCATCGCCGAGCTCGGCTACATCATCGAAAAGCACCTGCAAACCATCGGCCTGCTCAAGAAGCTGGAGATGGACGAAGAGCGCAAGAAACTCATCGAAGATAAGAAAGCCGAGTTCCAAGCGCGCAACCAACAACAAGATGCGTTTGCGAAGAGCCACTTCCCGGAAGGCGCGCAACTCTGCACTAAGTGCAACACCGTCGCGCTCATTATGATGGATGGGTGCATGACGTGTTTGAATTGCGGGGATAGTAAGTGCGGGTGATTTCTTGCTCTGTCTCTCCCGCGAAGCGAGAGAGTTGGGATGAGCGTGAGGTTTCTTTTACTGCTGATTTGATGGGGACTGACGCGACGTGATTATGAGCCCCGCGATAGCGGGGCCGTTTTAGGGGAGTCTGTTACAGGGCGCCTCGGTTAAAAAACACTATAGCTTTCGCCGCTACGTCAATCCAAAACACTGATACGTGACCGCGTACGTCGACAACCACGTCACTTCTCCATCCATCGCAAGGTGGGCGCTTCTGCTCGGTGGCATCGGCTTCGCCGCCGGATTTTTCGGTCCGATGGTGCTGGCTCCAGATGCGAATCAAGGGCCGATGCTCGGGATTTTTTTGACCGGTCCAGGTGGGGCGCTTGCCGGGGCGTTATTGGGCGTAGGCGTTCGCATCCTGCGTCTTCCGAGCACGTTGCAGCGGCGTGTGTTGTATTGGGTATGCGGTGCCTATGGTGTTGTGATCCTGTTGTTTCTCGCTCGGGCTTGAGTTATCGAATTGTCTGCGACGGTGTCCTCGATGAGGAGTTGATCAGTACCGGACCTGGGGTATTCCGCTCATTCCGGTCGAGCTCAACAGCTAAGCTCGGTGCACAATGTGCGTTCAACCTCCTCGATGCTGATGCCACTTCTGTGCTACTCGATATCTCCCCGCTGCGGCGGCACCGCGATTTCAGACTGCTCTTTGCTGGCCAGTTGATCAGTGCATTTGGCAGCTTTCTTACGTACGTTGCGGTGCCGGTCCATATCTATGATCTGACGAAGTCGTCCACACTCGTCGGATTGTTAGGTGCCGCGCAGCTGGTGCCGCTAGCTATCACAGCACTGTGGGGTGGCGCGTTCGCCGACGCATTCGATCGTCGCAAACTGCTCATATGGTGCGAGATCCTTTTATTGCTGGGTTCGCTCGCGCTTGCGGCGAATGCTGGCCTGAAGCATCCAAATGTAGCATTAGTGTTTGCAGTGGCTGCTTTGATGTCGGGAGTCAATGGCTTTCATACACCAGCACTGCAGTCTCTGACTCCGCGGCTCGTCGATGTCGAAGAGCTCTCGGCCGTTTCTGCTTTGCAGTCGTTGCGAGGGACGAGTGCGGCGATCGCTGGTCCGGCACTCGCTGGGTTGTGTATCGCCTCGTTCGGCCTAACGTTTACGTTCGGTCTCGATGCGGCAAGTTACGCGTTCTCGCTCGTCGCCATTGCTGCCATTCGTGCCATGCCGCCGTCCGAAGATGCGCATCCTGTTGGTGTTGGCGCAATCGTTGCAGGTTTGCGCTACGCAGCGAGTCGCCCGGAGCTGATTGGTACGTATGTCGTCGATATCGTCGCGATGACGTTTGCCATGCCGATGGCGGTGTTTCCCGCACTCGCGGACGCTACTGGTGGACAGGCCGGCGTTGGTTATTTGTATTCGGCAATGAGCGCCGGCGGACTGGTGGTGACGTTGTTTAGTGGTTGGACTGCTAGTATCGAACGACGTGGTGCGGCAGTGGTGATTGCTGCGGCGCTGTGGGGTGTTGCGATCGTCGCGCTTGGCTACGCACAGTCACTCGTCGGCGCTCTCATTTGCATCGCGTTTGCAGGCGCTGCTGACATGGTCAGCGGCTTATTTCGTCAGACGATCTGGAACGAAACGATTCCAAATGAGTTGCGCGGGCGCATGGCGGGAATCGAGCAGCTCTCCTACATGACTGGCCCGCTGCTTGGTAATGCGCGTGCGGGATTCATGGCGGAACGCTTCGGACTCGCGCGCTCGATTACTTGGGGTGGCGCGATTTGCGTCGGCGGCGTCGCAGTGTGCGGCCTGTTGTTACCGTCGTTCTGGCGCTATCGCAGTCATCGATCGAGCAGGGTTTGTCTTTACCGAAAATAGCGCAACTACGATTCTTTATTCTCCAGAACCTGCTCTCAACCCATCGAATCGCTTCACGCGCTCATCATCAGCGCCTAAATACTGAACAATCGTTGCACGGACGCGCGGAATGTCGAGTGTGCCCGCCGCATGCATTTCTTCCAAATCCGCCCAATCCTTGGTGCGATTGAAAAAAGCTTTGAACACGGCAAGGTCGTAGCAGGACAAGAACGGAATGGAGGTCTCGGCGAAGTTTTCCCATCGAATGCGGTCGCCAATGGATTCGTGGAGGTCGGTCGTGTTCAAGAAGAGATCGATCGGGGTCTTGCCCCACCACAAACGAACCTGGCCATCGCGACGAAGAAGCGTCGTATCTTTGGCCGTCGCCTTCACATCTCGAGGTAACGCGTCCAAAACCTTTTGCCAGTCATCTGCAGGCACAAACACGTTTACGTCGATATCGATCGTGCCACGCGCCCGCGACGTACACCACGCGAGCGCAAGGGCGCCGCCGAAGGCGTGTTGTAGTCGTGCGCGTTTCAGTGCGCGGTGAAGCTCGACGATTTTTTGAACCAGATCAAGCACGCTCAATGGGTTTAGGAATCAGCTTCGGGTAGGGCAGATGACGCGACGCGTGCGCCGGGAATTGTTCGGCGAGGCGCAGCGCCGCAGCGAGCTCTTCACCGCGATCGATGCCGTCGCGACGCCGTATGCGCGGAGTGGCGACGATACGCGCTTCGGCGCCACAAGCTGCTAACACACGTAGAAACGTCACAGCCGAAGGGACTTTCGTGCCGCTTTCATAGGCCAGCAGCGTAGCGTGCGAAGTCCCGGCGAGGCGTGCGGCTTCGCGCAGCGAGAGTCCGGAATTCAACCGCGTTTGCCGCAGCAGCCCGGCGATGTGCGTTGCATGATCGTTGTCAGTTGGCATGGACATCCAAAAGGTGAGGGCCCATGGGGCGATGGTATCCAATTGGATACCAGACGGCAAGGTAAAAGCGATCTGCAGGATTCCGCATACGATCGGCGGCCTATGGCGGAACAATTCACCGGCGCTCGAGTACTAGCCAGCATATCCGTGTCTTCGGAGGTGCGGCATGAGCGAACATCGACACACCGATCCGTCAGACGGCAAGACGGATGCTTCTCCTTCAGGTCCAGGAGAGTCGGCAAAGCCTCCGCGAGTCAATCCCGGGAACGACAAAGATATGTTCACGCAGGTCCGACCTGCAGAATCAGAACCGGTCCGCGATACGCCACCGCCGGATGATTTGAAACATCCGACTCGTGCTCCCTAAAGAAAACGAAAGAGCCACCGATCAGCCGGCGCGCCGAGCCCAAACGATCCATAGGTCGCGTCAAATACTGAAGCGAGACTGCATTCACGACGGCATCAAAGCGCGCCGGTGCAAACGGCAATTCAGGCTGTCGATTTAAATCCTGGACTATGTACTCGGTCAGTTGCGGATTGCGCTCGAGTTCGAGCTCGTTCATGCCGAGTCCGGCGACTCGGGCAAACGTCATGTCGTCGGGCAGATGAGAGACCCAGGATGACATCAGATCCAAGATTTTGCCGCCGGGTGGCAGCAGTTCTCGATACGCCTGTGTCAGAGCAGCAATGGTCGGCGCATCGATGTGCACTACAAAGCGCGGCTGTGCGTAGAACTGCGCGTCATCTTCCTCGTCTTGTCGATCGAAGAAGGAGAGTGGGAATTCGGAATCCTCGGCCATGGAGGGGTATCGATGAGGGTGCAGACGACCTTATCCAATCGCCTGCACCCTGAACAGTGCTAGTGCGTGCCCGTACTCATCCGTGCGCGATCTCCTCTGGCTCGCGCGACAAGATCGAAGCGATCGAGATTCATCACTTT
>Ga0068855_100007543_pt1 | contig 13160 bp, 9 predicted proteins | sample KBSCornC52_FD_66592 | JGI IMG/M metagenome (GOLD analysis project Ga0068855, IMG submission 66592) | Corn rhizosphere microbial communities from Kellogg Biological Station, Michigan, USA - KBS Corn C5-2 | ecosystem: Host-associated > Plants > Roots > Rhizosphere > Soil ... | reverse complement strand
CAGGTCGCGATAGAGCAACGGAAGCTGGTCGTTGCGAAAGGCCCGCGAGGTCAGCGTGACCTTCTCCGCCTGTCGGCACATGGCCTGGAAGATGGCGGGATGACAGTGGCCCTGATTTACGGCCGAGTAGGCGGCGAGAAAGTCCAGATAGCGGCGGCCTTCGGAGTCATAGACCCATGCGCCGGAGGCTCGTTCGATCACTACATCCAGCGGCTCGTAGTTGTGGGCGCCGTATCGCCTTTCGATCTCGATCAATTCTGCCGAAAGCATCGTTCACCTTTCGAGCGAGCCGGTTCCGGACTGCTGGTCCGCTGAAAAGCAGCGAAGAGATTAACAAACCGTGGGGATAAGCTCGCTCTACTTGACTATCCTACTCAGCTGCATAATCATGCAGCTGAACCTTGCATCTATATGCAGCCTTAAGGTCGTAGGGAAGAAGCATCAAAGCAGGCGCCCAGTTGGGATAGCATCACTGTGATGAGCAGCACGACCGAGCCCGAACAGAGGTCCGCAAACCCGCAGGCCGCTCACGAAGTGAAGCGGAGTGCGGCATTTCTGTCCGTGGCAGGCGCCGGCATTGTTACCGTGTTGAAGCTCATTACCGGGTTATTGACCGGCTCACTGGGCATGCTGAGCGAGGCGGCGCACTCGGGAATCGATCTGATCGCGGCGGTGATCACACTTTTCTCGGTCCAGGCTGCGGACCGGCCCGCCGATGAGGACCACAACTACGGTCACGGCAAGATCGAATCGCTCTCCGCCTTTCTCGAGACATTGATCATGCTGGGCTCGTGCATCTGGATCGTGACCGAGGCGCTGCACCGTATTCTGTTCCGCCAGCACCTGGAGCTGAACGCATCCATATGGCCCTTCTCGGTGCTGCTTTTCTCAATGGCAGTGGACTTTACCCGTTCGCGCGCGCTAGCGAAAATCGCGCGGGAACACCGGTCCGATGCGCTGGCCGCAGACTCAGTTCATTTTGCAACTGACATGTGGGCATCCTTTGCGGTGATCATCGGACTGGCCGCCTCGTTTGCCGGAGTCCGGTATCACATCCCCGCACTCGAGTATGCGGATCCGATTGCGGCCCTGGCGGTAGCTGGAATCATCTTGCGGGTAAGCTGGCGGCTGGCACGCCAGACTATGGACGCGCTGCTGGACGCGACGCCAACCACGGATCCTACCGACGATCGTACGGTGACCAAGGATGAGCTGCGGAACAACCTGATGCATGACCTCAACGCCATTCCCGGAGTGCTCTCCGTGGATCGGCTGCGGACGCGGCGCTCCGGAGCGAATTACTTTGCCGATGTGACGCTTGGGATGCCGCGCAACCTGACCTTCCAACGCACAGAGCAGCTAACCATGGCGGCGACTGAAGCGGTGCAGCGGCACCTGCCCGGCGCGGATGTGGTGGTGCATACGGTGCCTACCGCGTCCGGCGCAGAGAGCGTGCATGACCGCATCCGCGCAGTGGCGGCAAGGCGGAATCTGGCAATTCACGAGATCACGGTGAATCAGATCGATGACGGTTTGCATGTGGAGCAGCACTTGGAGGTCGACGAACAGATGCCGCTACGCCTCGCCCACGCTCTGGTGACGGACCTGGAGGCGGAGATGCGTCGCGAGGTGCCGGAGATCACCTCCATCTTGACGCACATTGAAAGTGAACCGGCAACCATCGAGCGACCATCCTCCCTGGAGCGCGACCGGGATCTGGAGTTGCGGTTGCGTGAAGCGGCCAGTAAATTCCCTGAAATATTGGACATTCATGAGGTGTTTGTAACGCGTACTCACGGCCGCGGCGCCCACCACTCCGGCGAGTACTTTCAGGTGAGCTGCCATTGCACTCTTCCGGATGACCTGCCGATGGCGCGGGTGCACGCCATCATCACCAGGCTCGAGGGAGAGTTCAAGCTGAGCGCGCCGGAGGTAGACCGGCTCCTGATCCATCCGGAGCCTGCGACCGACAATCTGCGTTAGGTGTGGGCTGCGCGAGTGTGCCGGTTTCGGGTCAGCCGATAATAGATCGCCGGCGTAACGATGAGCGAGAGCACCACGGAAACGAGCAGTCCCCCGATGACGGATATAGCGAGAGGCTGCAGCATCTCCGATCCGGCGCCGAGAGCGAACGCGAGCGGCAGCATACCGCAAACCGCTGCGATCGCAGTCATCATAATCGGTCGGAGACGACGTTGCGCTGCGTGAAGCATGGCCTCACGCGCCAAGTCGCGGTGGGGACTGGAAATGCTGTGCTCAGCTTCCAGCTCGGCGGCAGCGCGAAATCGTTCATCCGCATCCAGGAGCAAAATGCCGTTCTTCGCGACGATGCCGATGACCATAATGAGACCCATAAAGCTGGCCACATTAAAGCCAGTGTGGGTGATGTACAGCGCAAGCACCACTCCAGAGATGGAGAGCACGGAGCTGCTGAGGATAGCGACTGGAGCCGAGAAGTTGCGGAATTCGGCCATCAGCACGCCGAAGATCAACGCGAGTGCAAGCAGCAGCACCTGCAGCAAATCGTGAAATGACTTCTGCTGTTCCTCGTAGGTGCCCCCGTACTCCACGCGTACGCTGGCAGGCAGATGCATCCGATTGACGGCCGCCCGCACTTTCTGCATGGCCGAGCCCAGGTCCGAACCTTCCAGCCGGCCGGTGACGGCAATCATGCGCTGAAGGTTCTCCCGGAGGATTTCGCCCTGCGGCGGCAATTGTGTCACGTCTGCAAGAGATCCGAGCGAGGCGACATGCCCGCTCGACGAATTGAAGACGGTTTCCTTCATGGCCTCAAGCGAAGCCCTGTTTTCCGCAGGCAGGCGAACGCGAACGGTATACGGCCTGCCGTTCACAATCATCGGGTCTGCTGCGGGTAGCCCGTCCAGCACCGCCGTCGCATCTTCGGCCACTTCGCTTGGGGTGAAGCCCAGACGAGCCGCCGCTATGGGGTCGACCTGGAAATTGGTTGCGGGACCGGAGATGGTATCGTCAACGCCGTTCTTGGTGTCGACCACTCCGGGGATCTTCTGTATCTCCGCCTGGATTCGCGGGCCGAGCTGATTCAGCAGTCCGGTGTCGTCGGAGAAAAGCTTAATGACGATGTCCTCGGGTTGATTGGAAAGGTCACCGATCATGTCCTGCAGCACCTGCACGAACTCTACGTCGAGCGCGGGTTCCCGTTTGAGGATGCGCTCGCGAACGTCGGCCATAACCTCATCCACGGAGCGATGGCGATCGTGCTTGAGCAGTACGGTAAAGTCTCCGCGATTGGCCTCCGTCACTGCTGCAAGCCCAAGCTGAAGTCCTGTGCGGCGGGTGGTCACCGCCACCTCCGGCGTATCGTGCAGTATCTGCTCAACGTGGGTCAGGATGCGGTTGGTTTCCGCAAGCGAAGTTCCGGCCGGCGTGAAGTAATCGAGGATGAACGCGCCCTCATCCATTCTGGGCAGCATGTCCGAACCCAGCGCGTTGTAACCAAACCAGGTGGCAACCACTAGAAGAAGACAGGCGAGTGCCAGCCAGAGCGGGCGGAGAAGAGCCCAGCTTAGTGCGCGGCGATGGAAGTCCAGAACGCGTCGCATCATCGGACCCTCGTCGTGTGAGTCCTCGACGTGGTGTTCGCCGGCCGGCTGCTTCCGCTGACGCAACAGCGTCATGGAGAGAGCCGGCGTGAAAGTGACGGCGAGCGCCAGCGATGTGAGTAGCGCAACCGTCATGGTGATGGCCAGTGCACGAAGGAAGCTACCCGTCACGCCGGTGGTCGCGATAAGCGGTAGAAACACAACGACCGGCGTAATGGTCGAAAAGATGAGCGGTGAAGCGATCTCCCCGAGTGCCAGGCGGACGGAACGGATGGCGGGGAGGCCTCGGTCCCGATGAACCACGATGTTTTCCACCACAACGATGGCGTCGTCAATGACCAGCCCAATCGCCGCTGCCAGGCCACCCAGCGTCATCAGGTTGAACGACTCCCCAACGGCCCAGAGGAAGAGGATCGTGACGGCGACCGTGACAGGAATCACCAGGCCCGCAACCAGTGAGCTTGTCCAGTCTCGCAGGAACAAAAACAGAATGATGCAGGCAAGCACCAGTCCGATGAGGATGGCATCGCGCACGCTGGTAATCGAATCCCGAACCAGCTGGGACTGGTCATAGAAAGGTTCCAGATGCACCCCGGGTGGTAACACCCGCACAAGCTGCTGGACCTCAGCCGCGACAGCATTGGCCACCTGCACCGTGTTCGAGGAGGGCTGCCGGGCGATGCTGAGAAGGACGGCGGGCGCGCCGTTGGCAGTTACGGTTGTGTAAACCGGTTCCGTACCCGAACGCACGTCGGCTACATCTGCAATGCGCACTGGAGCACCGGTAGCAGTGGATTTGACGGTAAGCCCGGCAAGCTGCGAGGCATCGTGCGCCTGGGCACCCACGAGTGCCAGGATGAGCTCATGATTGGCCTCATACAGACCCGGCGAATCGATGATGTTCGACGCCTGGACGGCGTTGACCAGGTCCGTCAATGTAAGCCCTGTGCTCTGCAGCCGGGCCATGTTCGGAATGATGTGGTACTCGGGAACCTGCCCGCCCTGGACCGTAACGGTGGAAACTCCGGTCACGCGATTGAGCGGAGGCTTCAATTCGTAGGTGGCCAACTCCCAAAGCTTGGCCTGGGAGACCGTCTCGGCTCCGCGGTTGTCGGCTGTAAGCGCGTAGCCGAGGATAGGGAATGTGGCAAATGTAAGCCGATTGGTCGTAATGACTGCGGAGGCGGGCAGCGTCTGGCGCACCTTGGATAAAGCTGCGTCGGTTAACTGGAGCGTCTGAATCATGTCGATGTTCCAGTTGAAGAAGAGGCTTACCTCGGCCGATCCGCGCGATGTAGTCGAGCGCACCATGACCAATCCGGGCACGCTGTTTACAGCATCTTCGATCGGCTTTGTGATAGTGACCTGCATCTGCTCGACCGGCATCACGCCGTTATCTACACCGATCACGACACGAGGAAAATTTGTGTCCGGAAAGACAGCGATCGGAACGCGGAGCGCTCCATAAATTCCCGCGATGAAAAGGACGACGACTGCGAAGAAGATGGTGCGGGATAGTTGGGCGAGCCAGAAATGCGGCCCTGAACCTCGGCTGACGGATTGCGATGCGGGCTCGTTCACTTATCGTCCGCATCCTTTCCCTTGTCGCCTGCGTCCTTGTCGTCGCCCTTCTCTCCTGGATCGGTGCCGATTTTTACTTTCGTGTTCTCATCCAGGCCATAGTCTCCGGACGAGATCACCATGTCATGAGCGTTGATGCCGCTGAGCACCTGCACGCGTTCAGAGTTCTGAACGCCCAGAGTCACCGGTTTTCGATGAGCGGTCGAATCAGCCGTGATGACCATAACATACTTGCCGCCGCCTTCTTGCGAAGTGAGGATCGAGGATGCGGGAACAGAAAGTGCATTTGTCACCGTGCGGCCGGTTATGGTGGCGTGAACCGGAGTACCCGCTTTCAATGCGCCTGTCCGGTTGTCGACGCGCAGCCAGACCTCGACCGTGGTGCTGCCCGGGTCGAGTGCAGGGCTTACCAGCGCGACCTTAGCGGATACAGGCTCGTCCATGCCGGGTACCTGCAGCATCGCCGGAGCCCCAAGCCTCAGCTGCTGGGCCTGGTTTTGGGCCAAATGCAGCTTCGCGATGAGCGCGGAGGTATCCATGACGGTAATAAGTGCAGTACCGGCGGCAGCGGTTTCTCCTTCAAAGAGTGGCCGCTCCGTGACCACACCTGAGATGGGGCTGCGTATGTCGGTATAGCTCAGCTGTGCTTCAGCGCCCAGGTATTTGCCGCGCGCTGACTCCAGGGTGCCCTGGGCATTTTGGATTGCCGCCTGGTTACTCACCTTTTCCAACGAGTTCAGGTGTTGCTGGGCTATGTCGAAAGTGGCCTTCGCCTGCACGAGGGTCGCCTGGGCAGTATCGAGGTCGCGCCCGGGAATGGCACCCTGCTGGAAGAGCGCCTTCCGGGCATCCACGATCGATTGGTCGAGATCGAGCGTGGCCTTCGCTTGTCCCAGATCGAGCCGCGCCTTGCTGAGATCTTCAGGCACAGTCGCCTGGGTGGTTGTTGCGTAGCTGGCCTGCGCCGCTGTGTAGGAGCCCTTGTTGTCAATTGCGGCCGCGGCCAAGTCCTTGTTTTCCAGCACGGCCAGCAATTGCCCGGCACGAACATGCGCTCCGCGCTGCACATAAAACTTCTTAACCGGAGCCGTGATCTTGGGCTGAATTGCAGCTTGCGCCAGTGGGGCCAGCACCGCGTCACCGGCGACCTCTTGAGAGATGCTGCCCTGCTGAGGGTGCGCCGCCTGTACATAGACAACAGGCGTAGGCGCCTTCTCATCTTCATCGTGCGACTTGCATGCGGCCGGAGTGAGCAGAAGAGCGCACGCCAGCAGCACAGCGGGCCTAAGGTGTGGCTGGACAGGAGAATTCCGGGTTCGCATCATCGTGGTTTACAGAGTTCCTGTGAGCAGTTGAAGGTTAGCAAGGGCAGTCTGATAGCGCACGAAACCGTCTTCGCGGGCGACCTCGGCGGCGGTAAGCGAGTGCTCGGCATCCACGACAGAAAGAATCGTGGTCTCGCCAGCCGAGTAGCTGAGCCGAGTGAGTCGAAGACTTTCTGCAGCAGTGGTAACACTTTGATTCAGGCTCTCGAGTTGACTGTAAGCTGCGACCGCTTCGGCGTAGCTCTCTTCAAGATTCGCTATGAGCTTACGTTGCGTGTTGGTCAGTACGGTGCGAGCCGTATCGCGAGCAATCTGGCTCTGCCGGACCTTGTCGCGGGTTGTGAACCAATCCCAGATGGGTATGTCGAGCGTGGCGCTTGCCGCATAGCCCAAATTCCGGCTGCCGTCAGGCGCGTGAAGCGCAAGCTGCGTGGCGTCTAGTCCATAGAAATAGTTGAATGCGAGCGAGGGCAAGTATGCAGCGCGCGCGGCCGTCACACCCAGATCAGCAAGGTGCACGTTGGCAAGAGCGCTCTGCAGCTCAGGATTGCGCTTCGCCAACGCCGCTTCGACATCGGCCCGCGAGGGCACAGGAGAGGGGCTCGCGGGAAAACTCAGTTCATAGGTTGCGCGGGGGTCTGGAAAAAGGAGTACCCCAAGCTCCAGCCTCGCTTTTTCAGCGTTTACTTTAGCATCCACCAGATCACGATCGCGTTGCTGCTGATCGAGCTGCGCCTTCACTACGTCGGCATGCGCAACTTCACGGGCGGCCTCGCGCTGCTGTGTAAGGGTAGTGACTCCGGCCGCCTCATTGGCCGCCCTTTGCGCCACGGATACGCGGCGCTCCGAGGTCGCAGAGGAGAAAAAGAGATTGGCAACAGTGACGACCAGACCGCGACGCGCGACCTCAAGCTCCGCGGTTGCGACCGCTTCGGCAGCGGTGGCCCTGCTGAGCGCATTGAACTGCTGTACGCCGATGGTCTCGCTTACCACTCCCTGGCTCTGATACTCATGCACCGCATTATTGGCGATAAAGCGTGGGGCGGTGCTGTCGACTGCCGGGTTTGCAGCGCTTGCGTTGCCGGTGGCAAGCCCGGCGTTTTGAGCGCAGATCAGGTTCGAAGTGGGACAGTGCACAGGCTGGGTGTACAGGTATTCGTTGTGATACACCACGCTCGGCAGCAGCGCCGATTTTGCAATAGAACGGTCGAGTGCAGCCGTCTTTTGCGCCGCAACCGCGGCCGCAAAGGTGGGCTCGTTGACGCGCGCCCGCCGGAGCGCCTCGTCGAGTGTAATGGAGGGAGCGGATCCGGCAGCCTGCGTCGCAACCGGTGCTTTCGGCGTCGATGGCTGCTGACCCGGCGCGGCCGCTCCGAGCAAAATGGCGGCCAGCAGCCAGCAAGCTGAGCGCGAGCACCGTCGCAGCGAGAGAATGGATTGCGCTTCAGCCATCTGTATGAAAATAGATCCTACCAACCGATCGCAAGTCCCTGTACGCTGCTGTGCCATTCGGGCCTTAACAATAACTTAACGGCGTTGCGTCAGGTTTTTCAGATCGAAGCGACTGTCCTATTTGGATGGAAGCGCGTAGATCACCTCACCTGGGCGGGTGTAGTGCAGCTGTTCGCGCGCCTGGTGTTCGATGGCATTGGGATCGGACTGGAGCCGCTGAACCTGCGCCCGCATTAGGTCGTTTTCCTGCTGCAGATTCTGCATCTGCCGGGTAAGTTGCCGGGTCTCCTGCCGCTTCTTCTGGAAAACGAACAGGCCGTTGGCACCGAAAACCACGTGATACGCCAGCCCCGCGACCAATACCGCGGCTGTAGCAGTTGCGGCCTTACGCCGACCGATCGAGAGCCGTTCCAGCAGCCCGGTAACGCGCTTCGGTAGAAAAGTATGCACCCGGAGCCGAGCGGAATTCCCCATATCCTCAAGTTCAGCCTGGGCAGGTCCGATGTCAATGGCCGTTACCTGCGGTCGGCAATCCGGGAACCAAGATGGTCATAGCAGCCGCACCTGCGTTGTCCTCTGTTGCTGGGAAACATGTTTTCAGTTCGCTTGGTATTCTTGGGGAACAAGGAGATTCATGCAGATCGCCGCAGCTGTATCCCGAGCATCTCGAGCCAATCTCATCGAACTTGCGTCCACGCCTGCCCGCCGACTCGGAATGGCGGTAGCCGCAAATGCGATGCTGGCGCTGAGCGCCCATATAGCGCTCCCTCTGTTCTTCACCCCTGTGCCGCTCACTCTGCAGACTTTCGCCGTCCTGCTCATCGGTCTGACGCTTGGGCCTTCCCTGGCCTTCTCCACCGGCCTGCTTTACCTGGCCGAGGGCGCCATGGGACTGCCCGTGTTCAGCCCGACCGGGCTGGGCGGTATCGCCCAGTTACTCGGCCCCACCGGAGGCTTCCTGGTGGCTATGCCTTTTGCTGCCGCCGTCGCGGGATTCACGGTGCGGGCATTCCGGCCGCGCAGCTCCCGGTTTACGGCCGCTCTCGTTGCCGGAACCATGGCAACGGCAGTCTCGTTTCTCCTGGGCGGCCTCTGGTTTCAGCATCTGCTGCACAGCTCTCTATCCGGAACAGCGACGTTCGCAGTCGTCCCCTTTCTGCCGGGCGAAGTAATCAAAGTGATCGCGGCTGCCGGCATTTACGCTTCGCTTAGGCGGTACGTTCGGCACTGACACAGAAGACCGCCAGCACGCCTTTACCTCTCCCATTACTGAAACGCTTTGCCAAGGATCAGCACCAGATGACAACCACGACGCCGGCAACCCAGGAGATCACGATTGCTCACAGCCCGGACTCCGATGATGCCTTCATGTTTTATGGGCTCGCAACCAACAAGGTCCGGGTTCCCGGTTACAAGTTCACGCACACGCTCACGGACATCGAGACCCTGAATCAGCGTGCGATCCGGGAGGCGTTTTACGACGTTACGGCGATCTCGTTCCATGCATATCCCTACCTGCAGAACAACTATGCCTTGATGGCGTGCGGCGGCTCGGTGGGCGAGGGTTACGGGCCCATGGTGGTCGCTCCGCGCAAGCTCAGCCACGCAGAGATTGCCAGAACGCGCATCGCGGTTCCGGGTCCGCTTACGACGGCTTACCTCACACTGAAACTCTTCGCACCGGAAGTGGAGACGGTGAGTGTTCCATTCGACAAGATCATCCCAGCTGTAGTTGCTGGCGAGTTCGACGCGGGCCTCATTATTCATGAGGGACAGCTGACCTACGGCGACAATGGGCTGATCAAAGCCATCGACCTTGGCGCGTGGTGGCGGGAGCAGACCGGACTTCCGCTCCCGCTCGGCGGCAATGCTATCAAACGATCGCTCGGCGAAGAGACCATGCGGATTACCACGCAGGCCCTGCGCGACAGCATTCAGCATGCGCTGGAGCACCGCGAGGAGGCTCTTGAGTACGCGATGCAGTTCGCTCGCGACCTGGATCCAGCTCTGGCAAACAAGTTCGTCGGAATGTACGTCAATGAACGCACCTTGAACTACGGCGAGGATGGCCGCGAAGCAATCCGGAAGCTGCTGGATATGGGTTACGAACGCGGCGTGATCCCAGTAAAAGCGGAGGTCGCTTTCGTCGGTTGAGCGCGGAATGAGGGCACGGGACAGGACGTTTTGCGAGAATTCACCTGTGCTATTCTGTTTCAGGTCGCGCTGAGTTGTGAGCCCCTTCAGGCCCACTCGACTGACCACTTCCCTCCCTCCACAGGGGCCGCACCACAGGCGGACGCGTAGCTCAACTGGCAGAGCATTCGACTCTTAATCGACAGGTTGAAGGTTCGATTCCTTCCGCGTCCACCAATTCCCTTCTCCCACTTTGTCCGGAACTTTCCTGTTGCATTGCCCGTACCTGTCTAGGCATGATGCAGCCTTTTTCGTGGCCGTGGGTAGAATCTCAAGTCGATCGAACAAGCGAACTCTGGCAAGCCTGTGCCAGTCAAGCTCCGGCAGCGGCGCGCATCTATTCGCCCCAGGAGCAGAATGAGCGCGAGCAATCCTACGACCGCGCGCTGGCTGAGGTTGAGAAACAGCTGCGTACCCGAGCTGCCACAGCGGCAGAGCGATCCGAATTGCAGGCGCGGACTACAGCGTGCTTCGGCCGCTTCTCTGCCGAAGCTCTCGATCTTCCTCCGGATGCGATCCAGATGCTTACGGAGGGTTTCGTGCCGGTAGGCACCGGACTCGCGCGTTGGGCGCGCAGCTTCGATCCCGATCTCGACAGAGCAGACATCGTGCAGGCCTGCCGCAATGCGTGGACCGCATGCGGGCTGCAGCCGCTGTTCGGCGAAGAGACCGCGCTTACCCCCTCGATTCTCGGGTACAGCCTGCTTTATCCATATACGGACAACTATCTCGATCAACCGGCGATCACGGCGGAGGCAAAGCAGAGATTCGGTGAGCGGTTTCGCCGGAGGCTTCGCGGTGATGCGATCGAAGCCGGCAATCCCCGCGAATCGGCTTTGTGGGAGCTGGTGGCTCTGATCGAAGGCCAGTATTCCCGCGAGCGCTTCCCAGGTGTGTACGATTGCCTGCTCGCGATCCATGAGGCCCAGCAGGACAGCGTTGCTCAACTGAATCCGGGTTCGGGCGCGATTGCTTTCCGCTCGGCGGCGGAGCTTCTTCGACTGAGCTGCGCCAAGGGCGGCTCGTCGGTGCTTGCGGACGCATGCCTGGCTCGCGGCTGGTTGACGGCACAGGAGAGTCAGTTTGCGTTCCGATGGGGTGTGCTTCTGCAACTCGGGGACGACCTGCAGGATATTCGCGAAGATTTGCGCAGCGGCTCTGCCACACTGTTCTCGCGTGCCGCGGCCGTGGGCGTTCCACTGGACGATCTCGCCAATCAACTTCTGAGCTTCAGCGACTGCATCGCCGGCGAGATGGAGGAACTGCCGTCTGGCAGCCGAATGCTGAAGGATCTTCTACGGATGAGCTGGCGCTCCCTGATCGTGAATGCGGTTGCGGAGTCCCACCGGTTCTTCAGCGCGCGCTATGTAAAGCAGATCGAGCGGACCTCGCCTTTTCGCTTTGACTTCCTGCGCGCCCGCCGTAGACGTCTAGGGCGCCGGCGCGGTCTGTACGAGTCGCTTTTCGATCGCTTCCTTGAAGGCTCTGACGATCTTCAGCCGGCTCTGCCCTCGCCCGTTCGTGCATTTGCAGTGAGCTGTGGCGACTGAGAGCCAGGAGGCCCTCGGGTGCCAGCGCCCGGGGGGGTACCCCTATACCTTTTCCTAAAGTATCTCCGAATAAGGACTTGAGCCCTGGGAGTTACTACTCTATAACGTCTCAAAGAGCTTGGACGGATCTGGGAGAGCCAGGTCGGAGCCTCGCAATCCTGCAACGAATCCCCTACTTTCATTTTATTTTGCGTGTCAAGAAATTCGCTGTGGAAATGGCAGCAGGTGCTTGATTCGGAAGGCCAAAATTCATGTACAGCGTGTGACTAAAGACGCCGTTTCGGTTGCTCGCTATTTTGACTTCTTAGCAAATGGCTTGACCCCGAACGCCCGTACGAAGGCGTGTGCGGTTGCCGCGCCGATCTCGCGCTTCTTCTCGCCGGCTCCCTTGGTGAAGATGTGGTTGTAGAGCAGCGGTCCCAGCAGGAGTGCCATTGCCAGATCCAAATCGACTGTGGGCTCGAGCACTCCTCGGTCGATTCCGCGTTTCAGGACCCGGCGCAGGGACTGTCTGGGCGGCTCCATGACTCGATTTCTCCAGGCCTGACCAAACTCCGGATGCACCGCCGAATAAGCGATCAGGCCGGGCGTCATCCGATTGCGGGCTTCCTCAAACTCGCCCGGCGGTTTACGGCTCAAGATGGTTGCGAGATCCCGCTCCAGGTCGCCTGTGTCCACGTCCTCCTGCTCGCGATTGAGTCCGTTGACGTGGAGCATGACTTCCATCAGGAGCGCTTCCTTGTTCTCCCAGTGGTTGTAAATGGTGGCTTTGCTGACGCCGGACTCGCGAGCGATCGCATCCATACTGGTGGAATCGATACCCCGGGCGCCAAACAGCGTCAGCGCGGTGTGCATTACCTTGTCGTGAGCTTCGGTGCTGCGGGATCGGGACATTTCTATATTTCGATCTTATGGAATCGGTATGCCCCGAAGGCAAGCAGAACGCATCCGACCAGCACCAGAACCAAAAGATCGAGCCGAGTGTCAAAAGCCGCGAGCGGGGATCCAAGCACGTTCCTCATGCCATCGATACCGTACGACAACGGATCTGCGTGGGTCACATACTTCATGACCACTCCCTGGTTCTTGAGTGGAAACAGCGCCCCGGAAAGGAAGTAGATGGGCATGACCAGGAAGTTCATGATGAGCTGAAAGCCCTGCATGTCCTGCAGGCCCGAACCGATGGCCATCCCCAGCGCTGCAAACAGAAGCGCGATGAGGATCATGAAGCCGAGGGCGAGCGGGATGGCCCACAGGTGTGCCGGCCGGAATCCGGCGATCAGGCAGATGACCATCACCAGCACCCCCTGGATGACGGCAACCGTGGCTCCGCCGAAGGTGCGACCTATCATGATCTGCAGGCGGGAGACGGGCGCGACCAAAGTCTCTTTGAGGAAGCCGAACTGACGATCCCAGAGCAGGCCCAGACCGGAAAAGATGGAGGAGAACAGCACGGACATCCCGATTACACCCGGGGC
>Ga0068855_100007542_pt1 | contig 13160 bp, 15 predicted proteins | sample KBSCornC52_FD_66592 | JGI IMG/M metagenome (GOLD analysis project Ga0068855, IMG submission 66592) | Corn rhizosphere microbial communities from Kellogg Biological Station, Michigan, USA - KBS Corn C5-2 | ecosystem: Host-associated > Plants > Roots > Rhizosphere > Soil ... | reverse complement strand
TTCCGCGCATTGTAGATGTCTACGCGAGACGGCTACAGGTGCAGGAGCGGCTGACGGAGGAGATCGCCGAGGGTTTGTGCAGCGTGCTCCATCCGAGCGGTGTCGGAGTCGTGATCGAGGCCTATCACCTCTGCATGATGATGCGCGGGGTGCAGAAGCAGAACTCGAAGACGATCACGTCGGCATTGAGGGGAGCGTTCCGCGAGGATCCCAAGACGCGCGACGAATTCCTGCGTCTCGCCCACAACGGTCGCGACTAGAGAGTGACGGCACTCAGCGGGCGGACCGCTGTCGTCACCGGCGCCTCCAGAGGCATCGGCGCTGGGATCGCCGAGGCCCTCGCCGGCCAGGGAGTGCGCGTTGCGCTGGTGGCCCGAACCGAGTCGAAGCTCGAGGAGATCGCGGCGCGCATCGGCAGCTCTATTCCCATCGTGTGCGATGTCGCCGACCCGAAAAGCGTCGAGCGCGCCACGGGCCGAATCGCAACGGAGCTGAATGGCGCACCCGACATTCTGGTGAACAACGCTGGGATATTCCGCGTCGCCGTCGTCGAGCAGACGACCGCCGATTCGTTTATCGAGATGATCAACACCAATCTCGTCGGGCCTTTTCTCTTCGTGCGCGCCTTTCTAGCGGAGATGAAAGGGAGGAACCGGGGGCACATCGTCACCATCGGCTCGATTGCGGACAGAACGATTTTCACCGGGAATGCAGCCTATTCGGCTGCAAAGTTCGGCCTGCGCGCCATCCACGAAGCGCTGCGCGCGGAGCTTCGCGGGACGGGCGTACGAACAAGCCTGATTTCTCCGGCCGCGACGGACACCGACATCTGGAATGAGGTCACGGTTACCGATCCAGTCGCGAACCCGCATTCGAAGCGACCGATGCTGGATCCTGGTGACGTTGTCGCGGCCGTGATGTTCGCGCTGACGCAGCCGGACAAAGTAAACGTCGACGAGCTGAGGCTCTCGCACAGCTAGCGGCATCGTGTTCATCGAGCTGCTGGACCTGCTGCGCTGCACCAACCCACACGAAGACACCTGGCTGGTAGCGTCGTTCAAGACCGTTTCCAATCGTTTTGTCATGGACGGGACTCTAGGCTGTCCGACCTGCTCCGCCAAATACTCGATCACCGCCGGGATCGCCGACTTCAGGACCGCCACCGACTCATTCCCGAGAGAGCCATGGTTGTCGTTGACGACTGTTGAGCGAGAACACCTCGCGACGCGCGCCGGCGCGTTTCTCAACGTCACCGAGCCCGGTGCTACGGTAGTAATGGGCGGCAGCTGGGCTAGCGCGGCGCAGGAGCTGAGCGTGATGACAGAGGCGCGCGTGCTCGCGCTCAATCCGGACAAGGGCGTCGAGGAATCCGAAACAGTCGGGCTGTTGAGAGTTGGAACCGAGCTTCCGGTCGCGCCGGGTTCGGTCTTCGGCATCGCGCTCGACTCGTCGTTTCCGGCTGACATCCTCGCGTCGGCCGTGAAAGCCGTCCGCTCGGGCGGCAGGATCGTGGGGCCAACCGAGATCCCGCCGCCGAGCGAGCTACTCGTCCTCGCGCACGACGAAAGTTACTGGGTGGCCGAGAAAGCTCCGGAAGTGATCAAGCTATCGCGTGCTGGTCGGTGAACCCGGTTCGCTCGGCGTCTTCGTACAGGGAATCGATCAGAGCCTTGTAATTCTTGTCGATCGCCTTGCGCTTTACTTTCTGCGTTGGCGTGAGCTCGCCCCGTTCGATCGAGAAATCGTGCTCGACCAACCCGATCTTCTTCGGCAGCTCGAAGTGAGCCGCGCCCGCCAGCTCCTGGTTCACTTCCTTTTCCATCTTCGCCTGTATCGTGGGCATCCGTAGGAGCTGCGCGCGGTCCGTCCAGATGATATTCCGCTTCGCGGCCCATCGCTCCAGCTGATCGAAGTTCGGCACGATGAGCATCGACGGGAATTTGCGCTTGTCGCCGATCATCACCGCCTGGGCGACGTACTTGTTGGTTTTGACCTTGTTCTCAAGCGGCTGCGGCGCGACTTTCTTGCCGCCGGCGGTGACGATGAGGTCTTTCTTGCGATCGGTGATGGCGAGGAATCCGTCGCGCAACTCACCAATGTCGCCGGTGTGGAACCAGCCGTCGGGATCGATCGCCTCGCGGGTGGCATCAGGCTTGTTGTAGTAGCCCTTCATGACGTACGGCCCGCGAGTGAGGATCTCGCCGTCATCCGCGATTTTCACTTCGACGCCATCGACCACCTTCCCGACGGTGCCAAGGCGGAAGTTCGCCGGTGTGTTGACTGTAATTACCGGCGAGGTCTCGGTGAGTCCGTACCCCTCCAGGATCGTCAGGCCCGCCGCGAAGAAGAATTTGTTGATGTCCGGTGAGAGCGGAGCTCCGCCGGATACGAAATAACGGAGCCGGCCACCGGTTCGCGCCTTGAGCTTCGAGAAGACGAGCTTCTGCGCGATCGCATACTGTGACGCCAGCAGTCCGCCCGGCTCCCTTCCGGCCAGCTTTTCATCGGCCCAACGATCGGCTACGCCGCGTGCCCAGAAGAAAATATTCTTCTTCAGAAATCCGCCGGTGAGCGCGGTCTCGAGAACACGCGCGAACATCTTTTCGTAGAGTCGCGGCACCGAGAGAACCAGGGTGGGCCGCACTTCCTGCAGATTGACCGGCACGGTGTCGATCGATTCCGCGTAAGCGATCGACGTTCCGGTGGCGAACATCAGGTAGTGCCCCGCCATCCGCTCGAAAATGTGGGAGAGCGGAAGGAAGCTCAGCCCCACGTCGCGACCCTCGAAAGGTATGGCTTTCCGCGATGCTTCGACGTTACCGTAGATGTTGTCGTGAGTGAGCATGACACCTTTCGGCTCGCCTGTAGTGCCGGAGGTGTAGATGATGGTCGCGAGATCGTCGGGCTTGACGGTGAGAGCGTCTTCGCGATAGATGGCGATTGATTCCTTGTTCTCCCCCTGCGTGCCGCGCTTCTCCAGGTCGGCAATCGACATGTTGGTGAGGCCTGGAATGTCGTCGAAACCGATCACCGTCTTGAGCGCTGGAAGCTGCGCCCGTATCTCCCTGATTTTCTCCGCCTGCAGCTTGTTCGAGACGAATATCGCGACCGCACCCGAATCCTTTAGCATGTACGCGATCTGGTCGGCCGGCAGCGTCGGATAGATCGGGACATCGGTGAGGCAAGTCGTGAGGCACGCAAAATCCGCAATTGCCCATTCCGGACGATTCTCGGAAAGGATCGCGACGCGGTCCCCGCGCCTTACGCCCAGTGACGAGAGGCCGCGGGCGGCACGACGAACGCGATCAGCAACCTCGGTGTGCGAGATCGACTGATAGGCGCCGCCTCGCTTGACCTGTAGAGCATCGGGGCGGTTGTACTTCGAGACCGCCTCGAAAAAGAGCTGATTCAGCGTCCCTGGAGCGGGGCGCGGTCCACCTCTGGCTTCCATCAGCGCCATTGTCTCTCCCCGAAAGTGGATCTCGTTTAGCCGGCCGGCTTCAGCAAAAGCACGAGCCGCACTGGACCGCCAGTCACCTGGACTCCGCGATACTTCGCGGTGGCGTTGACCACGATCGAGTCGACGGCCGACGTGATGAACAGAGGATGCACACGAATCTTTCTCCCCGCCATACCGCTGGCATCGGTCGTGTCGACGATGGACGCGAGTCCCGCATCATTAACCAGTTCACCGAGCCTTGGATCGCTCTGAGCGACGATCGCGAAGCTCACGATCCATGACTTTACCGCGCTGTCGTCCGGAGCTATGCCATGGGTGAGCTTCACCTGGAGCAATGGTGACACGTTGAGAGTGGTGTCGACCACCGAATAGTGCAAGCTGTCCAGGGCATTGACAGCCTGCAGGGAATCCGGGCGGAGCGTAACGTCGACGTTCTGCACCGCCTGGAGTGTCCCGATTGTCGCCACGATTCGCGCCGGCGTGGAACGGAGACTGTCGGCCGTGACGATTCCGGTGGCACTGTCCACCGTGACTCCCGAATCAGGCGATAAAAAGTAGACGGGTGCCTGGGCGACTTCCTCGCCCTTGAAGTTGAAGACGTGGACCACCGGGCGGACGACCGCGCCGGTGGTGTCGCGCAACGTGTCACCGACAACGACCGAGGGCGCCGCCAGACTGTCGAACACTATCGAGAGCACCGATGCCGAGCTGCTGATTATGTCGCTGCACGCGAACGGCGCTAGCACTGTGATTCCAAGAATTGCGAGCAATGCCGCGCGCGCTGCCAACCGGGATCGCCTACCGAAATCTTGGGTCGCCCTCGACAACTTCATACCAACCTGTCGGCCAGCAGCGTCGCGAGGTTAACGTACGCCTGCGATGCGGCGTCGGCCGGACTTCGGACGACAACCGGCTGGCCGGCGGCAAAAGCATCGGCCGTCGCTACAGTGCGGGGGATCACCACGTCGAAGACGATGTTGGCGGGGAGGTGTCTTCTCACGTAATCCACTACCCTGTCGCTGGCCTGATTGTTCGCTTCATACATCGTGAGGAGAATTCCGTCGAGCGTGAGGCGGTCGTTTACAGCAACGATGTCCTGGATCGCGCGGAGAATCTGCGGAGTCGTCTGTAGTGCCAGCGGCTCGCATTGAAGCGGAACAATGACGTGCTCACTGGCGCCCAGAACTTTTCGGGTGATCGATCCCAATCCCGGCGGCGTGTCGACGATCACGACCTGGCACCGCTGTTCGGCCATGTGAAGGAGATCCTGGAGCACATCCGTCTCCCTGACGAGCTGCGAATAAACGGCGTGGTCCGATTCGTCGGCGACAGAGCCAGCGAGAATCACCCGCAGCCACGGCAGAGACGTGGGGAGAATTATCTCACGAAGACTGCGTTCGCCGTTCAGGTAATCGGCGAAGCCGGCAGTATCGTGACCGCGCGCCAGCCCCGAGCCATATCGCACCGATCCCTGCGGATCGACGTCGATGAGCAGCGTCTTCATTCCGCGACGCGCAAACGCGGCGGCGAGATTGACTGCGGTGGTGGTTTTGCCGACTCCTCCCTTCTGGCTTACGACAGCGAGGACCGCTCCCATCTATTCTGATATCCCCGGGTAATCGCTCGTCTTCAGCTGAGGGTTGGAGGGAGGTGGCTCGGCGCTCTTCATCTCGTCGAGCGTCTTCTGTGCGTGCTTCACCCAACGCTCGGCTTCCGGCCCTTTGGGAGGATCCATGAGAAACGCCTCGAGATGAAACGCGGCATCACTCAGCTCGCCGCGCCGGAGGAGCAGAAATCCGAGGCCGTAATGCGCACCCGAGAGTTTGGGTTCGATCGCGAGCGCGCGCCGGTAGCAGCGAATCGCCTCATCGAGCTGACCGAGCTTCGAGTAGGCGATTGCCATATTCTGGAGGACCTTGTGATTGTTGGGCCTTTGGCGGAGGGCGAGCCTGTATGATGTCAGCGCGGCATCGTAGTCGCCCTGGCGTTCCAGCGCGAGTGCCTCATTGAGGTAGTCGAGGTTCTCCGTCCTCGCCGGCTTCGGCTTGCCGCCTGTGAGGCGGTCCCAGAATGACATTTGGTCGAATCTACCGACTATGATGTGAGAGGGCTAGCTTAACCTAACTGCTTTTCCCCGAACGGCTTGGGAGCGAAATGTCGCCTCGAAAACACACAGTGGACGCCGCCAAAGGCGTCCTCGAAATCGAATGGCCGTTCTTCGGCGAGCTATCCCGTGGATTGGCTCTGAAGGTGGCCCGGGCCTACGATCCCGAGATCGTCATCGGAATCGCGACAGCGGGCGTGATTCCGGGCGCCGTGATCGCGGCAATTCTCGGACGAGAGTTTCACTCACTGGTCGTGAGCCGGAAATACCGGAGCTCTCGCGCGCGAGAAGCGCCTGAGGTATTCGGCAGCGCGCCCAAGGAAGTACGCGGCAAGCGCGTGCTGATCGTCGACGAGACGTGCGACTCCGGCGACACGATGCGACTGGCCATCTCGGCGGTTCAGGAGGGGAGCGCGGCAGAGGTTCGGAGTGCTGTCTCGATTCGCACCGGGAACTACGCACCGGATTTTCACGCGATCGCCACCGAGAGCACGATCATACTTCCGTGGGATCGCGAGATTCTGGTCGAAGGCGAGCTGCGGCCGAATCCCATCTACGCTGACGCGCTCAGCACGAAATAGCTGGAGGCCGCAGCCGACTAGAACTCTCCGGCTCCGATGGTCTCCCACTGCTCGCCCCGCGACACGCGGTCGTAGGCGTGCTCGAGCATGTCGGCATTGCCCGCAAGGAAACGGCAGCGCGCGGTTCCTCCGACGCTACACTCGATCTCCATTACGCCGACCGGATAGTCGGCGAGGCAGCCGAGAAATCCGGCCAAGGTACCGGTGGTGAGATGGCATCCCCGCTCGCCCTCGCCGTGCAGCTGCGCTTCCCAGCAACCCTCGATGTCGATCACCGCGAGCGCATCGTGCAACGACCGAAAGGTGACGCGCCCCCAGCCCGCGGCCCGGAAGAATTCGGATGCCTGGGCGGAGAACTCGTCGATCGGAAGATCCTCGGCCTTTTTCGAGCCGCGATCGTACAGCCAGGTCTCGAACGCGTCGAAAAGTGAGCCGGCGCCGGCGAATCCTGCCTCCCGAAGTGCGTCGGGCCCGCCACCGCTCGCGCCGGCCACGCGCAGCCGCAGGTCTCGCAGCGTACGCTGCGCCAGGCCGATCAGCTCGGGGGCTTCAGTAGTTGTCATGCGAAGTTAGGACGATCTCACTCGGAAGATGTTGCTGCAGAACCAACTCGACGCAAGAGGTCGGCCTCATCGATTATCGTGACGCCCAGTGATTTCGCCTTTTCGAGTTTGCTGCCGGCTTCTTCGCCGGCGAGAAGAAAGTCGGTCGACTTGGAGACCGAACCAGTGACGCGGCCGCCGGCCGCCTCGATCGTCGCAGTCGCCTTCGCTCGGCTCAGTGTCGGCAGCGTGCCGGTGATGACGAGCGTCTTCCCACTCAGCGGTCCGCCAGCCACGACCGCGCGCGGCTCGGTGAAATTCAACCCTTGCGATCGCAGCTTCTCGACGAGCGCGCGTCCGGCGGGATCCGAGAAATACGCGACCACTCCCTCTGCGATCGTCGAGCCGATGCCACGGACGTTGAGAATGTCGTCGGCCGACGCCGAGAGGATCGCATCGAGTGTTCCGAAATGCTGCGCGAGGAGCTGCGCGGCAATCGATCCGACGTGACGGATTCCAAGCGCGTTCAGCAATCGTTGCAACGGTTGCGACTTCGACGCCTCTATGGCGGCGATCAGCGAGTCGGCGCCCTTGTCCGCGTAGCCCTCCAGCTCGAGGAGCTGTTCCTTCGTCAGCGCGTAGAGATCGCCCGGATCGCGAACAAGGCCTGCGCCGACGAGCTGTTCGATGCGGGCATATGAAAGTCCGCGAATGTCCATCGCGCCACGCGAGGTGAAATGCACCAAACCTTCAAGCTGACGCCCAGGACATGCGATGTTCGGGCAGTAGATCGCGGATTCGTCCTCTTCGCGCGTCGCCGGCGTGCCGCACACCGGACAGTTCTTCGGCATCCGCCATACTACTTCGGTTCCGGTCCGCCTTTCGGGAATCGGACCGATGATTTGCGGAATCACATCACCGGCTCTCTTCACCTGCACCCAATCGCCCTCGCGAAGATCCTTCGCTACGATGAGATCCTCGTTGTGGAGCGTCGCCAGCTTCACGATCACGCCGCCGATTTCCACCGGCTCCAGCTCGGCGTACGGATTCAGCGCACCTGTTCGACCGACGTTGACCTTGATCTTGAGCAACTTCGTCTCGGCGATGTCCGGAGCGAACTTGCGCGCGATTGCCCAACGAGGCTCGCGCCCACCGATCACGCCCAGCTCGTCCTGCAGGCGCAGTGAATCGACTTTGACCACACCGCCGTCGATTCCGAAGTTCAGCTCGCTGCGGATTTTGTGCTCCAGCTCGTACGCCCACTTCTCGACCTCGGCGAGGGTCTTCGCTCGCGTTCGGTGCGGCGCCACAGGCACGCCCCATTCCGCGATCGCGTCGAGCAGCTGTGTCTGGGTCTCGAACGGCAGCTCGATTCCATCCGGCGCCGCGACCGAATAGCCAAAGAATCTGAGGGGCCGAGAAGCCGTAATCGCAGGATCGAGCTGCCGCAGACTTCCCGCGGCCGAGTTGCGTGGCGTCGCGAACACGGGCTCACCCGCGCGGACGCGTGCCTCGTTCATCTGCTCGAAGCGATCGAATGGGAAATAGATCTCCCCCCGAATTTCGATTCGGCCTGTGGGAGCGCTTTCATGCAGTCGGAGCGGAACGTCGCGCACTGTGCGGAGATTTGCGGTCACGTCTTCGCCAATCGCCCCATTGCCGCGCGTCGCGCCCTTCACGAAAAGCTGATTTTCGTAGGTAAGCGCGACGGCGGTTCCATCGATCTTCAGCTCCGCGGTGTAGCCCGACTTTGCCACGTCGTCACCAGCCAGCCGGACGAGGCGTTCTTCCCACTCGCGCAGCTCCTCGTCGTTGAAGGCGTTGGCGAGGGAAAGCATCGGGCGTAGATGCTCGTGCTTCGAGAGCTGGCTCTGGGGCTCGGCTCCGATGCGCAGAGTCGGCGAATCCGGTGTGATGCACTCCGGAAAGGCCTTCTCCAACTCCTGCAGCTCCCGAAAGAGCTTGTCGTATTGGGTGTCCGAGATCGTCGGACTGTCGAGAACGTAGTACTCGTGAGACGCGCGGGTGAGCAGACCCCGCAGCTCGCTGGCGCGGTTAAGCTGGCGCTCGTCGCCCTGCTGCGGGGTTCTTTGATTCTCCGGTCGCGACGGGGAAGGGGTCTGCGCCGCTTTTTCCTTGCTGCCCTGGCTTTTCGCCATTCGACGGGTCGTTTCCTTTGCTCTCGGTATGTGCGTTGTATTCAGCGCTATCGAAGCGCACCACGCGGTTGCGACCGGTCTCCTTCGCCACGTAGAGAGCTTCGTCCGCCGCCTTCAATAGCGCTTCCTGGTCCTTCACTCGCGGGTGGGGCGAAGCCGCAACGCCGCAGCTGATCGTTCGGCGAAGCGTCCCGCCGGTAAATGTAAAAGTATGGCCCTCCACCTTCTCCCGCAGCCGCTCGGCAAAGGTGACTGCGGCATCGAGCACGGTACCCTGCAGAATCAGGAGGAACTCCTCGCCGCCGTACCGGCCTACCCGATCGATTTCACGCGCTTCCTCCTTCAACAGCCTCGCGACCTCCTTGAGCACCGAATCTCCCGCCTGGTGGCCATAGTTGTCGTTCACGAGCTTGAATTTGTCGATGTCACACATGATGAGCGCGATTGGCTCGTGGAGCCGCACCGAATGCTGCCACATCTCGTGCAGCCGGTTTTCCAGGCAGCGCCTGTTGTCGATCCCGGTCAGGCCGTCTGTGAGGGAGATCCTTGTCAACTTGTCGTTCAACACCGACAGCTCGTTCTTTCGGTCCCTGAGCTCCGTTTCCAGGGACTTGATGCGGAGCAGTGCGTTGACCTTCGCCTCGAGCTCGGCAAAGTTGATCGGCTTGGTGATGTAATCGTCGGCGCCCGCGTCCAAGCCCTCGACCTTGTTTGCGGTCGTGTCCAACGCCGTCTGCATGATCACCGGAATGAAGGGCAGATTCTTGTCCGCCTTGAGACGACGGACGACTTCCATGCCGTCCATCTTCGGCATCATGACGTCCAGCAGAATCAGGTCGGGTACGACGCGCTCCACCTGATCCAGCGCCGCCTGGCCATCGCTGGCGGCGTATATCTCATACCCACGCGCCTCCAGGCGAGCCCGCAACAGCTCGATATTGTCCTCGTGGTCATCTACGACGAGAATCCGCTTCTTTTTTTTAGGCTCCATTATTTTTGCCGAGGAATCGCTGAACTTCGGCTACCACGGCTCTCGGCTCACACGGCTTGGCGAGATAGCCATCGCAGCCGACTTCCATCGCCTTTTCGCGATCGGACGCAAGGGCGTGGGCAGTCAGGGCGATAATGGGGATCGATTTCGTCGACGGATCGTGCTTCAGCACCTGAGTCGCCTCCCAGCCGTCGATGATAGGGATGGAGATGTCCATCAGGATCAGGTCAGGTTTTTCTGACCGAGCCTTTGCTATTCCTTCCTCGCCATTCAATGCTTCGGTCACCTCGTAACCAAAGTGCTTCAGGATGGTGGAATAAACGATTCGATTGTCCTCGTTATCCTCCACCAACAATACCATTTTACCTGAACTGCTCATTCAGTATCCTCGCACGGCTATTGCTAGCCTTTGTCAGGGCAAATTTCTTACCATCCCCTGAGCCAGGCTCTTATGTTCAACTCTCCCAGCCCGCCCAGACCAGCCGCGTCGCTGCCCAAGGCACCTCCGCCCGGATCCATCCCTCAGCCAAAACGGGATGGCGTTCCCCATGAAACTGTTCCCGACTGGAATAATATCGGGTTATTTACCGCCGGTATCGCTCTTGGCGCGATTCTGGGCGCCACGATCGCTCTCTTATGGGCGCCCGCGAGCGGGGATGAGACCCGCGATCGCATAGGACGTCGCGTGCGGAAACTACGCGGGAACGACGATATCTGGGACGAGCTCGCCGAGGAGCTGGAGCTCGCCGCGACCGAGAGTGAAGAGGAAGCGGAAGAGGAAGAAATGAACGCGGCGCTCAAGACCTGAACGCCGCGTGGAAGACCCCGCCGGAAGACCCGGAGCCGCGTCGAGAGCCTAGCCGGCTCTGAGCGCCGCGTCCGCCTCGCCCTTGTAGTGGCGGTCGTTGTAGTCGGCGTTGGGCAGCTTCATTACCGCCTCGAACTCCGCGCGCGCCTTGGCCTTGTCGCCCATGTCCCGATAAACACCTGCAAGATCGAGATGATGGACGATGCGGTTGGGATCATTCGCGACGGACGCTTCCATATAGCGCTTCGCTTCCGACCAGCTGGCCGACTCGAATATCTGCCCCCCAAGGAAGTTCTTCGCGAGCATGCGCGTGAACCCATTGAGCCGCATCACTTCCGCGTTCCACATTCCCATCACGTGAAGACACCCGGGATGCTTCGGATCGATTTTCAGGCACTCGAGGGCCTGCAGGCGAACGTCCTTGGCGTACTTGATTCTCGCCCTTGGTCCCTGAGTTAGCGCGTTTTTTCCCAGCGACCGGGCAAGATTGAAATGCCCTTCCGCGTCGCCCGGATTGACTTCTACCGCGCGCCTCGCGTACTGCTCCGCATTCTTGAAGTCGAGTCCGCGCTTCTCGTCGTCGCGCTCGTATGATCCAAGATCGACTGCAGATCTTGATGCCTTCCAGAGGGCTTCGTAATTCTTCGGATCCAGCTTAATTGCCTCCTCGTAGTGCTGCAGGGCAGCGGGAGCATCCATGGCGACGTATGATTTGTCGCCAAGCGCGATGTGATCGGCCGCCGTCTGGGCGCCCGCAATCGAGGCGACGAGCAGCATTCCTGCGGACAGATATTGGATGGCGCGCATGAGAACTCCGATGACGAGGGGAAGTTGACCATAAAGAGTACCCCGGCTTGGCTTAAATGATCGTACCACGCCTGATTGAGCGCAAACGCGACGGAGAGCGTCTGGAGCCCTCCGAGATTCGGGAGCTCGTGTTCGCGTACGCCGATGGCCGCGTGCCCGACTATCAGATGGCCGCGTTCCTCATGGCGGTCTATTTCCGCGGATTCGATCGGAGCGAGATGAGCGCTTTGATGGAGGCCATGCTCGAGAGCGGGAAGCGACTCGATCTCTCTCGACTCCCAATGCCACGGATCGACAAGCATTCCACCGGAGGAGTGGGAGACAAGACGTCCCTCATCCTCGCGCCCCTCATCGCCTCGCTCGGCATCGCGGTGCCGATGATGTCCGGACGGGGACTGGGACATACGGGAGGAACTCTCGACAAGCTGGAGTCCATTCCTGGATTCTCTGCCGCCCTGACCCTGGCGCAGGCCGAACGGCAGATCGCGCGGATCGGGTGCGCGATGCTGAGCCAGACGGACGAGATCGTCCCCGCCGACAGAAAGATGTACGCGCTGCGGGACGCGACGGCGACGGTGGAGGTGATTCCGCTCATCGCCGCGAGCATCATGAGCAAGAAGATCTCGGAGGATCTGACCGGACTGGTGCTCGACATCAAGCGCGGATCGGGATCGTTCCTGCCCAAGCTGGAAGACGAGCTCGAGCTGGCGAAGGCGATGATCGACCTCGGGGCCGCGCACGGATGTCCTGTCGTCGCTCTCCTGACGGCGATGGACCGTCCTCTCGGCTACGCGTGTGGGAACGCACTTGAAGTCGCAGAGGCCATCGAGGTCCTGAAGGGCGCCGGCCCCGCCGATCTCATCGAGGTGACCATGGCCCTCGGCACGGCGATGCTGGTCCTCGGCGGGGCGGCGAGCTCGCAGGAGGCCGCCCGCACGATGATGGCGGATGCGATCAGCTCGGGGAGGGCGCTGATCAAGCTCGAGGAAATCATCGACGCGCAGGGTGGTGACAGCGGAGTGGTCAGCGACCTGGGGCGTCTTCCGCGGGCAGCTCACGCTGAGACGTTCCTCGCGAAACGGGAAGGAGTGGTACAGCGCGTCGATCCGCGCGCGATCGGCTACGGAATCATCTCGCTCGGTGGTGGCCGGCGCAACATGGAGGATCGCATCGATCCGTCGGTGGGTTTTGTAATTACGGCAAAGCCGGGACTTCACGTCGCAAAGGGTCAATCACTGGCTACGATCCACGCACGGAGCAAGGAGGATCTGACGCTCGGCAGATCCATCCTCGAGGGCGCGATCGTGATCGGCGATTCCATGGTGAATCCGCTGCCACTCCCGCTTTTGTCACACCGTGTCACCGCGCGCGGAGTGGTATCGCTCGCCTGAACCGCGCGACTTCAGTCGCTGGTGTGAAACTTCAGCCAGCCGAAAATCAAACCGCCGATGATCAAGCCGGTGAGCATACCCCAGAGCAAGCTGGTTTTATCGCCGGAGAACATCGCGTAGGGCGTGTACTGGAGCACGACGATGATCGCCATAGCGATGATGATCGCGATGAGGAACGTTGAGTTGCGCGCGGGCCGGCGCGACATCGGGGGAAGAGGAGGGGGACCACTCATCGCAGGAGCCTGCATCTCGTTGGGTAATGTTAATACTGATGTCCAAGCGGGAGTGCGCAAGGCTGCGGACTGTGCGACAGTGGG
>Ga0068855_100007541_pt1 | contig 13161 bp, 10 predicted proteins | sample KBSCornC52_FD_66592 | JGI IMG/M metagenome (GOLD analysis project Ga0068855, IMG submission 66592) | Corn rhizosphere microbial communities from Kellogg Biological Station, Michigan, USA - KBS Corn C5-2 | ecosystem: Host-associated > Plants > Roots > Rhizosphere > Soil ... | reverse complement strand
GCGCCGTCATGTCGCGGATAGCTGCAATAGTCGTCGAAGACATCGACGTCGGCAACAGGTCACGCATGTTGGCCGGACGTGGGGCGAGCACCAACGCGGTGGCGGATTTCGTTGCGTCGCACTAAGAAAGCTAACTCCGGTGGTCGTCCACGGCCCAGAAATGCCATGGATTCGCCAAAAGTGGGGTGGGGTATTGCCGCGTTGGCCGCACCTGCGCTTACATGGAACGGTTGCAAGTCCCTCTAGAACTTCGGGTGGCGGGAGCGGAGCCGTTCAGTCGGTTCCGCGGTCCACGCAGGTAAACCGCACCCGTGCATTCGAATCCCTCTCCCAACTTCGCATTCCTCGGGCACCACGACCCGCGCCTCGTCGCGCTCGGAACGCAGGCCGAAGAACAGTTCGCGAACGATCCGAACGTCACGCTCTACAAGCTCCGCCAGTTTTGCGAGGTCCTGGCGAAGCGCGCTGCAGCCAAGGTTGGACTCCTGCTGGATCCACGCGAGGACCTGCGACGGGTCATTGACGGGCTTTCGGATCGGGGCGCGATCGGGACGGCGCAGCGGGACCTGTTTCATCGTCTGCGTCGCGCGGGGAACGATGCCGTGCACGATTTCGCTGACTCTCAGGCGGAGGCGCTGCACCAGCTCAAGATCGCGCACCAGCTGGCCATCTGGTTTCAGCGCAGCTTCGGCAACAACCGGAAGTTCGACCCGGGACCGTACGTTCCGCCGCCAGAGCCAAAACAGGCTGATTCCGCGCTCCATGCAGAGATCGAACGGCTTCGGAAGGATACCGAGGCCCGCGCGCAAGAGCTCGAAGCAGCGCGCCGCGAGATCGAGGAGATCAAGAGGCTGGCCGACGTCGAGCTGGCAAGCCGAACGACCGCCGAAGAGCGCGCGCAGAAGGCCCGTGAAGAAGCGTCCATCTGGGAGGCGCTTGCCAGTCAGCAAGTAGACGCGGAAGCCACTCGCAGCAAGGCGCTCGCGGAGCAGAACAAGAAGTTGCTTGCCGAGCTTGCCGCCGCACAAGCGAGCGCGCAGGCCCTGCCGGTCAGAGAGCTCGAGACGGCCGTCCAGCGCTCAGCCGCGGCCAGCGACGCTATCGAACTGGATGAAGCGGCGACACGTCGAATCATCGATCAGCAGTTGCGCGATGCGGGTTGGGACGCGGACTCGGAGCGGTTGACGTTCGAGCGCGGAGTTCGGCCGGCTCGTGGCAAGAACCTCGCGATCGCAGAATGGCCCACTTTTACGCCGAATCCTCACCCTGGCGCGCGCAGCGATGGCCGCGCTGACTACGTGCTGTTCGCTGGATTACAAGTCATCGGCGTGGTCGAAGCCAAGCGGGCGGGCAAGGACGTTTCTAGCGTCATCCACCAAGCGCAAGACTACAGCGCCGGCTACCTGATCAAGGGCGGTGAAACGCTCCCCGAAGGTAGCCCTTGGGGCGTGTACAAAGTCCCGTTTCTGTTCTCGACGAACGGGCGCCCATACCTGCGCCAGCTCAAGACCAAGAGCGGCATCTGGTTCCACGACGTGCGTCGGCCCCAGAACCACGCGAAGCCGCTTGAGGGCTGGCACACGCCCAACGGGCTCGTTGACCTGCTGAAACAGAACGAGGACGAAGCCTACGCGAAGCTCAAAGTCGAGCCGATGCCGTACATCGATCGCGACTATCAGCGCACGGCGATCTTGTCGGTCGAGAGCGCGCTCGAAGCAGGGAAGCGGGAGCTCCTGCTTGCGATGGCGACCGGTACCGGCAAGACCCGCACTTGCATCGGACTCTGCTACCGCCTGATCAAAACGGGTCGATTCCGGCGCGTTCTCTTTCTCGTCGATCGGAACGCGCTCGGGCGACAAACCGCCGACGCCCTGAAAGACCTTCGCCTCGAGAATTTGCAGACTTTCACGGACATTTACGACGTGAAAGAGCTCGGCGACATCAAGCCCGAGCGCGAAACGCGCCTCCACATCGCCACCATCCAAGCCATGGTCAAGCGCGTCGTCGGCCCGTTCGAACGCGACGATCAAGAAGTTCCGCCCGTCGACCAGTACGATTGCATCGTCGTCGACGAGTGTCATCGCGGCTACCTGCTCGACCGCGAGCTCTCCGATCGCGAGTTCCTGTTTCGAGATGAGGACGACTACATCTCGAAGTACCGCCGCGTGCTCGATCACTTTGACGCGGTGAAGATCGGCCTCACCGCCACGCCCGCGTTGCACACGACCGAAATCTTCGGTGCACCTGTCTTCCGCTACTCGTACCGCGAGGCTGTCGTCGACGGCTTCCTCGTCGACCACGAGCCGCCGATTCGCATCGTGACCAAGTTGGCGCAGGACGGTATCCACTATGAGGCACGCGAGGAGGTGTTGGTCCTCGAGCGCTCCGCGCAGGGGTCCACCATCAAGAAGGAGGAGCTGCCGGACGAAGTTGACTTCGAGGTGGACGCCTTCAATCGTCGGGTCATCGTCGAGGACTTCAATCGCGTCGTTCTGACCGAGCTCGCGAAGCACATCGACCCCGAGCAAGACGAAAAGACGCTGATTTTCTGCGCCACTGACGCCCATGCCGACCTGGTCGTCATGATCCTCAAAGAGGTGCTCGCGAGCCGCTATGGCTCCGTCGACAACGACGCCGTGATGAAGATCACCGGCGAGACGGACAAGCCGCTCGAGGCCATCCGGCGCTACCGCAACGAGCGGCAGCCCAACATCGCTGTCACGGTCGACCTGCTGAGCACGGGCATCGACATTCCCAAGATCGCCAACCTGGTCTTTCTGCGGCGTGTCCGCAGCCGCATCCTCTACGAGCAGATGCTCGGCCGCGCCACGCGGCTCTGCCCGGAGATCGGCAAAGAGCGCTTCCGCGTGTTCGACGCGGTCGACCTCTACTCGGCCATCAAGAACGTGACCGACATGAAGCCGGTCGTGGTGAACCCGCTCATCAGCTTCGAGCAGCTCGTGAAAGAGGTGGTTGAGGGCAAAGATCAGGAGTTCCGCGAGGAATCCCTGCGCGAGCTGGTCGCCAAGCTGCAGCGCAAGAAAGGCCGGCTAAAGGGCGAGCGTGAAGAACGGTTTGAGGCGGCCGCCGGCATGCCAGTGAAGGAGCTCGTTGCGTTCCTCAAGCAGGCTTCCGCTAGCGACGCCGCTGACTGGCTCACCAAGCACGCCGCTATCGCGACCTACCTCGACGATGCGTCAGGCAGCGCGCCGTACAAGATGATCGTTTCGGAACACGTCGACCAGGTCCGCGAAGTCAAACGCGGCTACGGCAAGCAAAGCAATACCCGTCCAGCGGACTACCTCGAAAGCTTCAAGTCGTTCCTCGAAGGCAACCTGAACAAGATCCCCGCGTTGCTGGTGGTGACGCAACGGCCACGAGACCTGACGCGGGAAGACCTCAGGCAGCTCAAGCTGATGCTCGATCAAGAGGGCTACACCGAGAAGGCGCTGCAATCGGCCTGGACGGAATCGAAAAACGAAGATTTCGCCGCGACCATCATCGGCTACATCCGCCAGCTCGCGCTCGGCTCACCGCTCGTGCCCTACGGCGAGCGCGTGGACCACGCCGTGCAGCGTTTACGCAAGAAGCACGCGTTCACCGACCCACAACGCAAGTGGCTCGACCGCATCGCATCCCAGGTCAAGCACGACCACATCGTGGACACCGAGCTACTCGAGAAGGGCGATCTCAAGGCGGAGGGCGGGGGATTCACGCGCCTGAACAAAGCCTTCGACGGCAAGCTCGACGCCCTGCTCAAAGAACTGGCCGAGGAGGTCTGGTCGGACGCCGGCTGAGAAGTCGCGGCCTTCCGCCTCGATCGCCAAAAACGCTGGTTTTCGCGTGCCGAACACGGCAGAACGGCGACCTCCGCTCTCGCCGTCACGGACCCATGCCCAGCACACAAGATATCGTCTCGAAGCTCTGGAACCTCTGCCACGTCCTCCGCGACGACGGCATCACCTACCACGAGTACGTGACCGAGCTCACGTTCCTGCTCTTTCTCAAGATGATGAAAGAGACCGAGCAAGAAGCGCAAATCCCCAAAGGCTACCGCTGGGATGATCTGCTCAAGACGGACGGTATCGAGCAGCTCAACTTTTACAAAAAGCTCCTGGTCGATCTCGGCGGCAAAGGCTCCATGCGCGTGCAGGCCATCTTCAACAACGCCTCCACGGCGCTCCGCCAGCCGCGTCACCTGCGTACCGTGGTGGATTCGATCGACGGCCTCGACTGGTACAGCGCGAAAAGCGAAGGCCTCGGCAACTTGTACGAAGGCTTGCTCGAGAAAAACGCCGAAGAAACTAAGAGCGGTGCAGGCCAATACTTCACCCCTCGCCCGCTGATCGATTCCATGATCGCGCTGGTCAAACCCCAGCCCGGCGAGCTGATCCAAGATCCGGCCGTTGGCACCGGGGGCTTCCTGATCAACGCGGACCGGTACATGCGCGAGCAAACCGACCACTACAAGCTCTCCAGTGCCCAACAAGAGTTTCAGCGGAAAAAAGCCTTCATCGGAATGGAGCTCGTCCCCGACGTGCACCGCCTCGCCCTCATGAACGCGATGCTCCACGGCATCGAAAGCGACATCGAGCTCGGCGACACCCTCAGCGAAGCCGGCAAAAACCTCGCGAAGGTCGACGTGATCCTCACCAACCCGCCCTTCGGCACCAAAAAGGGAGGAGGCCAAGGCGGCGGCCGCGACGACATTCTCTACCCCACCAGCAACAAGCAACTCGTGTTCTTGCAACACGTCTATAGGGGGCTCAAGACAGGTGGCCGGGCAGCCGTTGTCCTTCCCGACAATGTCCTCTTCGAAGACGGCGTCGGCCAGAAGGTGCGCGCTGACCTCATGGACAAGTGCGACCTGCACACCATCCTGCGCTTGCCGACTGGCATTTTCTACGCGCAGGGCGTGAAAACCAACGTGTTGTTCTTCAGCAAGGGTGCGAAGGACAAGGGCAGCACCAAGGCGGTGTGGTTCTTCGACATGCGGGTGAACATGCCGTCGTTCGGGAAGAGAACGCCGTTCACGCGGGCACACTTTACGGAGTTCGAGAAGGCGTTTGGGAGTGACTCGCTCGGCAAGGCGAAGCGGAAGGATCTGGGCGAGGAGGGGCGGTTTCGGAAGTTCACGCGGGAGGAGATTGAGAAGCGTGGGGACAATCTCGACGTCTCCTGGCTGAAGGATGAGAATGCTACTGATCATGCCGACTTGCCGGAACCGGAGACGATCGCGGCCGAGATCGTTCTCAACCTGCAAAGCGCTCTTGAGGAAATCCAGGCATTGCAAGAGGAACTCGGGGGTATCGGGTGAAAGAGCTGCCACGCGGCTGGAGCGCCGTAGGAATACGAGAGCTCGTCGGCAGCGGAGTCTTCGCGGATGGCGACTGGATCGAGTCCAAAGACCAAGATCCACGGGGCGATGTTCGCCTGATTCAACTCGCAGACGTTGGGGTCGGACGTTTCGTTGACAAGTCCGCTCGGTTCTTGACCTCACAGAAAGCCGAGGAACTGGGATGTACATACCTGGAGCAGGGCGACGTTCTGATTTCGCGAATGGCCGACCCGATTGGTCGCGCATGCATCTTTCCCGGTGACAAGCGACGGTGCGTAACGGTCGTTGACGTCTGTATCGTTCGACCGGAGCCAGAACGCGCAGATCGGACGTGGCTAATGGGCGCGATAAACTCGCCGGACTTTCGAGCGAGCATCGAAGTTGCCGCAAGCGGCACAACTAGGAGCCGCGTATCTCGAGGCAACCTAGGAGTGCTACCGCTGCCGGTTCCTCCGTTGAACGAGCAACGCCGCATCGTCGCCAAGCTCGAAGCCCTCCAGACGCGCAGCCGCCGCGCACGCGAAGCGCTCGACGCCGTGCCGCCGCTGCTCGAGAAACTCCGCCAATCGATCCTCGCCGCGGCCTTCCGCGGCGACCTCACCAAAGACTGGCGCGCGCAACAAAAAGACCTCGAACCCGCCGCCGAGCTCCTCAAACGCATCCGCTCCCAACGCCGCCAAAAGTGGGAAACCACCGAGCTCGCCAAACTAAAATCCAAAGGCAAACCCCACACCGACGACAAGTGGCGGACCAAGTACAAGGAGCCCGAGCCCGCTGACGTGACAGGCCTGCACGAGTTGCCCGCCGGATGGTGCTGGGCGACGGTGGACCTGGTGGGCGATGTCTTGCTAGGCCGCCGACGCTCTGCCGAAGAATATGTTGTTGGTAAGGAAGGGCGGGTGCTGCGTCCGTACGTGCGCGTCGCGAACGTGAAGGAGGACCGTTTGGCTCTCGAGGATGTTCTCGAAATGCCCTTCAACGAAAAGGAACTCGCGCTCTACACGTTGATCCCTGGCGACATCGTGCTCAGTGAAGGTCAAAGCCCTGAGCTCGTCGGGCAAAGCGCGATTTATCACGGCGGCTTCGAGCATCTCTGTATTCAGGCGACAGTGCATCGGTTTCGCGCCGCTGAGTACGCGACGACATCGGAGTTCGCTCAACTGGTATTCTTGAACCACCTTCACAGTGGCTATTTCCGCGCGGCTGCATCGCTGACTACGAACATCGCTCATCTGACCTCTGAACGGCTGAAGCCGCTGCGCTTTCCTTTGCCGCCTTTGGCGGAACAGGCTGAGGTTGTCGAGCGCGCGCGGCGCCTCTTGACGCTCTTGCATTCGCAGATCGCGCGCCTGCGCGACCTTCGTGCGGCGCAAGGAACCCTTGGCGACGCGATTCTCAGCAAAGCCTTCCGCGGCGAACTCGTCCCCCAAGACCCCAACGACGGACCCGCCGAATCCATACTCGCTCGCGCCGGCTCAACCAACGGCCCCACACCCACAAACGGCCCGCCGCCAAAGCGCGGCCGACCTCGCGCCGCGCAACGCGCCGAACAGGCGAACGACTGAGCCCCGCTATGCCCGTCCCCACCTACGATCACTTCATCGAGCCGCTTCTCCGTTACCTCGCGACCCGCCCCGAAGGCGTGTCTGCCGCCGACGCGCACGAAGCAGTCGCGACGCGGCTCGGTCTAAGTCCCGACGAGCGCGCCGAACGTCTTCCGAGCGGCGTTCAACACGTCTACAAGAATCGCAACGGCTGGGCGCAGGACCGCCTGAAACGCGCCGGATTCTCGACCAGCCCGCGCTACGGCTATTGGCAGCTGACCCCCGAAGGCGTCGCCTACGAGGCGAGCCACAAGACGATCACCAACGACGAGCTCGAGCAACTGTCGAGTGCATTCCGAATCTCACGCCTCAAACCGAAAGCGGATGCCGTCGTCACCGCGGCGAGCACCCCTGCGGCCGAGACCCTTACTGCCGAAAAATCCAGCCCCGAAGAGCGCATCGAATCGGCCCTCGCCGAGCTCCGCGACAGCGTCGCACGCGATCTCCTCGAGCTGATCGGCCGCGCGCCGCCCGAGTTCTTCGAAAGTCTGGTGCTCGACCTCCTGCACGCCATGGGCTACGGCACCAACCGCTCTGACCTACAGCGCGTCGGCGGCTCCGGCGACGGTGGCATCGACGGCATCATCTCCCTCGATCGCCTCGGACTCGAAAAGGTATACGTTCAAGCCAAGCGCTGGAAGAACCCCGTCGGCAGCCCCGAAATCCAAACCTTCATGGGCGCCCTCCAACTCCAAAGCGCCTCGAAGGGCGTCTTCATCACCACCAGCGTCTTCACGCGCGACGCCAAAGAATCCGCCGCCCGCGCCCGCGGCACCATCGTCCTCGTTGACGGCGCGCTGCTGTCCTCGCTGATGATGGACCACGGTGTCGCCGTGAGTCACAAGGCGCTACGCATCCCGAAGGTCGACAACGACTACTTCGAGGACGTTTGAAGTCCCGCGCCCGGCGGTACACACACGTGCATGTCGATGCGACACCGGCGATTGTCGAGGGTCGATGGACATCCCAAGTGGCTGAAAACGCGATCGATTCGGCGCGGGCGAAAAAGCTGATGGCTACCTGAACGTGCGGGTACTACATTATGCTGCGCTCCTGTTCAGGTAGCCATGGCAAACCCAGCGAAAAGACTGCCACTAATAAGCCCTGAGCAACATAGGGGGAAGGCTGATCGCGTCTCCGGCGCTGTCGCCGAGGAGGAGTCGCATGACCTTGTCTTTGGTATCGCCGCACATGCGGGCGGTGGCGGCAGCCATATCGCCAAGAAACTGGCTGAGGAGCTTCGTGGCAAGGATTTCGAAGTAGAGACGATCGTCCTGAGCGACCTCATCAAGGAGGTCAGCTCTACCGTGGTCAACGCTGCGCATCAGCGAACCGCCGCGTTGCAGAGCGCCGGCACTGCGCTCCGCCAAAAGCACGGTGAGAGCATCGTTGCTGGTTTGGCCATTCGTGCCATCTCGGCTGCTAGGGCGAAAAGCAAGGGCCCCACCGCATTCATTCTCGACTCTTTGAAGCACCCCGCTGAGCTGGAGCTGCTCCGGTCAGTGTATAAGACGTCGTTTTATCTAGTTGGTGTCAGCTGTCAGGAAGTCAAACGCGAGAAACGTCTGGAGCTCAAGTACAAGGGCGCGTCACAAGACCAGCTCGAGCAAATCAAGAGGCTCGACGAAGACGACCCCCAAGACGAGGGCCAGCAGGTCCGAGGGCTTCTTCATCTGGCTGATTTTTTCCTGAGCAATGACGCTGATTTTGGGAGCACGAGCGGCAAGGCGGACCCAGTAGCGGACGCTCTTTCTCGGTTCGTCAAACTAGTGACCGGAAATGGTGTCGAACGCCCCACGAAGGACGAATGCGGGATGTACGCTGCGTGGAGCGCGTCGCTCCGTTCCGCGTGCCTCTCACGGCAGGTCGGTGCCGCGATCGTCGATGAAGCAGGAAATATTCTGTCGACCGGCACGAATGAAGTTCCGAAGTACGGCGGCGGAGCCTACGACGAGGCCTCTGAACGTATCGACCAGGGGGAGCAGGAGAACTTACCCGTCCCATACGGTCGTTGCTTTCACTCCGGGAACTGCTTCAACGAGTCCAAAAAGAGCGAGATCTATGCCGAGGTCGCCCGCGCACTGCGTACCCTGCTTGAGGGTGCTGCGTCGAATGAGCAGATCGTCAAGCTGCTCGCAGTGGCGAATGTTGACGGAAGCAAGCAGGGGGAGATCGCCAAGGGAATCGGCGAGCTCATTGCCTCGGCGACGACGATTGAGCGTGTCTCGAAGGCGGTGAAGCGCACGCGCGTTGGTGCACTGGTTGAATTCTCTCGCGCTGTTCACGCCGAAATGGATGCGATCGTATCGGTGGCGCGGCTAGGTGGTGTGTCGATCAGGGGAGCCACGCTGTATTGCCGAACCTATCCTTGCCACAATTGCGCACGCCATATCGTGAGCGCAGGTATTCTCAGCGTCATCTACATCGAGCCCTATCGAAAGAGTCTAGCGGCGGAGTTGCACGCGGATTCGATAATGGAAATATCATCGTCACCTGAACGAGATGATGCCCGCGTTAACTTCCGTCTGTTCGTAGGCGTAGCGCCGCGACGATTCGCGGCTTTGTTTGAAGAAAAGAGAAACCTCAAGGATCCCAAGGCTACGGAGCAAGATGCGCCGCGACACCAGGCATTCCTGCACGCTGTAAGTCACACTGAACTCGAGAAAAAAATCGCGAAACAGGTTGACGAGCTGTGCCGACCAGAAAGCAAGGAGGCGGGATGACCAGTCCTCGATTTCTCGTTGTGAATGGCAACCACGATTTGTGGGGTGTCCCTTCGACAGGGAGGATCATCAGCCTTGGGTATCAAGGTCTCGATTTTCCAATTTTTAGGGTAGTTCTCGAAACTTTTCGTCCAGTTGCGCTTATCGATTTGAGGGAATCTGCGTCGTTTCGTGACCGTGGATTCACAGTCGAGCGGGCATTCCACATTTTTGCGACGAGGCAGGTCGAGTACGAGCGGGTCGACCACGAGTTAGGCGCGTTGCAGCCGCTATCGCAAACTCTCGTTGCATCCTTGCGATCGTGGCTGGCACGGGGCCCAGTAGTGTTGCTGGGGTCAACGCGCTCGTACCAGGGGTCGGAGCGCGAGCGAGTCGTTCGATGGTTATCGCGAGATCGGCCGCTCGAGGTCCTCCTTCATGAGCGAGACTCTCATCACCGGTGGCGTGCCCTTGAGCTGTTCGAGCCAAGTCCCGCACGTTGTGAATCCGAAGAGCGCGCTGTAGCTAATCCGCTGCAGTTGCAGTTGCCGCTGCCGCCGGGGTTCGAGCCTCGTGTAAAGACGCCCAGGGTGCGCAGACGACGGACTCATGAACCTCCCTCAGGGACCTGATCCCCATAAAAGCAAAACGTCGACTTTCGCCGAGGGTTCACGCTTTCTGTCAGCCCGCGGATTTGGCTTCGTTGCATCGAGCTTGGCTTTCAAAACGAGGGTCAAGAACGGTAAGTCATCCGGCTAGCTTGCGAAGCTGACGGAAGGCGAAGGCGAATTCGCGCAGCGAGCGCTCGTCGGTCACTCGCGCGCCGTCTTGGTCCAGCAAGAGGCTGTCAGCGAGCTCTTTGGGCTTGGGACCGAGCTTGCCTTCGAGTGCGCGCGCCGCAAGCGTCTGCAACGCCTTCAGCTCCGCCATGCGGCGGGTCTCGACCTCGCGGTCAGCCGCAGTAGCTGCCGCGCTGTTCCGCTCCGCCGCCTCGAACAGCACGAACAGATTGGCAGCGAGCGCGCGATCGGCGACGCACCGCAACCGATCGAGCCCTCGTTGCGCGTCCATTCGCAGACTTGGGTCGTACGGGTACGCCTCCGGCCCCGAAGCTCTGATTCGCTCGGCCATGGCTAGCCAGCCTCCCGACGTTGCCGCACCCCCTCAAGCACCTTGGCGACCTGCGGGCTGACCTCACGCGGTCCGGTGCCGGGCAGGTTGCGCCGCACGACCTCAATGCTCAGCGACGACAACCCGAGTCGCTTGCCCTGTGCCGACCACCAAGACTGCCTCGGAACGACCTGCGCGACGCGCTCGAGCTCAAGCTGCGTGAAGCCCGCGGCGTAAAGCTCGACCAGCGCCCGAACCCCAGGATCCCGCTGATATCGGCCCATTCGTTGCTCTCCGACGCCCGCGGAACGCGCGAACACCTGTGCGACGCTGAGCACCTCGGGCCACTGCTCGGGCTGCGTCACGGCCGCCAGCGCCGGCTTGCTCATGACCAGCGCCGCCCGCGCCGCGATTCCGATCCTCAGCGCCTCCTCTCGGCTCCGAGGAACTTGTAAATGCTCATCGTCGTCCTCCTCCTCCTCCTCGCGCGTGTAACGCGACGTAGCGCTCGATGAAACGTTACCTGTAACGGTCAATGTAACGGCGCTCGCGCGCTCTGCAGGAGGAAGAAGATCTAGTTGTTTGTCTTTCTGAAGATCTAAGAAGCTCCCAGAAGGATTGAGATTGCTGGAACCGCGCGAGGCTGTAACGCCGGATGAAACGTTACCTGTAACGGTCGATGTAACGCCGCTTGTAACGCCCGATGTAACGGGCTCCGCGTTACATGAAACGGCCTCCGCCGCGTTACCGGTCGCGGCTGCGAGCGCACCGCTTGCCGCCAGCCGGAGTCGCTCCCTGTACCGGCGCACACGCTCCGCAGACGTGCTCGGGGAGGGGACCTCCGCCGCCAATTCCGGCGCGCTCGCCGTCACCGGCGTCCGCGGCTCCCAACTCTGAGCCACCGGCAAATTCCGCACAAAAAGCGCCCTAGCGCCGCCCCCCAGAAACCCATCCCGCCGCAACAGCTCGATGGCCCCGCGAACGAGCGCCGCTTCATCCACGTGCGCGCCGAGCACCGTCAGCAGCGCCTCCACCGGGTCGTCCGCGTCGCGAATCAACGCCCCATCATCCTCCGCCAGCCGAATCAAATAGTCCCGCAACCCACGCGCCATCACCGACCAAAGCCGCTGCTCGAGCGCCTCGCGCAGGTACAGCTTCCGCCAGCGCTCCTTCGACCAGTCTTTCATGGCGTGAGCAGCTCTTCGACAAGCTCGTCCAGCGCGGCCCGCGGCACCTTGGGAAATGACCGACGCACCCGACGCAGCACTTGCATGCGCGCCACGTCGCCCGACAGCGTGTCCTCGAACGCTGCGACCAGCTTCAACCCGCGCGCCGTCGCGTACTCGCGAGCAGCCCGGAGCGCGAACGTCTCGACCTCACTCCGGTGACTCATCGTACAACTCCTTCAGGGTGGCGTTGTGTTTGAGATGCTCGAGCGCTTCCTCCTCGATCTGGCGCACGCGCTCGCCGCTGACGCCGAGCACCTCGGCGACCTCGTCGAGCGTGCGCGGACCCTCGTTGGCCACGTCGAGCGAGCAGTCGTGCGTGGGCTTCAGGTGGTGCTCCCAGTAGCCGCGGTGGGCGAGGTGGTAGCGGCACTCGGTGCGCGCGCAGGCCGCCCCTGGAGGCCCGCCATCGACGCACTCAGCCACCCCCGGATACCGCCTGCCCGCGACGCCTGCAGCCTCGCCTACCACCACCACGTCGGGCGCCAGGACGACCAGCGCGAGCGCCGCCGACCGCCGGCTCACCGTCCGCCTCCGAGTGCCCGGCAGCACTTCAGGAGCTCCTTCTCGACCTTCTCGAGGTCGCCGGCGTAGGCGGCGTCGAGGCCCCGAACTAGCGCTAAACCGGGTCTGGCTGCACGCGGGGATGCTTCCTTCAAGGAGAGCAACCGGCGCTTGCGCAGCCTGTTTCTGGCTCTCAAATCTTCAGAAACGCCTTCAAGTTCTTGAGTAAAACCTTGAAGGTCGTTTCTGAAGTGGCTTGTTTCAAGCCATTTTGTAGTGGAGGCGCCGGGAATTGAACCCGGGTCCGCAAGGCATCGAGATAACCTTCGTTCACGTGCGTAGCCGGTGGTTGCCCCCGCCGGCAGGAGTTCGTGGATTCGGCCACGACCTAGCCTCGGTGTTTCTCGGAAGCCGAACCCGAGACGCGCTCGGCTTCCCAGCTTTAGTGCTGACGCCCTTCCGTTACAAAAGCTATCTCACGGTCGGACGGCACTCGTCAGTTTTTCAGGCTGCGAGAGCGATTGCGTTGTCGTTCGCAATTATACGGCCCGTTTGATGAGTGGGACGGGTGCCACCGCACGCAGATTATCCTTCAGACCCCACGTCGAAACCGATCGCCCCCGAGGGGGTGTGGGTACGAGGAACATAGGGATTTATTGGGGCCGGTCAAGGTTTTC
>Ga0068855_100007539_pt1 | contig 13162 bp, 2 predicted proteins | sample KBSCornC52_FD_66592 | JGI IMG/M metagenome (GOLD analysis project Ga0068855, IMG submission 66592) | Corn rhizosphere microbial communities from Kellogg Biological Station, Michigan, USA - KBS Corn C5-2 | ecosystem: Host-associated > Plants > Roots > Rhizosphere > Soil ... | reverse complement strand
CGGTCTATCGAATTATACCATCACTTACGTGAATGGTTCCATGACGGTTAATACGGCTGCATTAACCATTACCGCCAACTCCCAAAGCAAAACCTACGGTACAGCATTCACCTTTGCGGGTACCGAGTTTACCACATCGGGCCTGCTGAATTCGGATGCGGTAAGCAGCGTAACACTGACGAGCGCGGGCGCGGCTGCTGCGGCTGCCGTGGCGGGAAGCCCTTATACAGTCGTTCCAAGCGCCGCGGCCGGAAGCGGGTTATCGAATTATACCATTACTTATGTGAACGGCTCGATGACGGTTAATACGGCAGCTTTAACCCTCACCGGACTGACACCCGGCAACAAGGTTTATGATGGAACTACGACTGTAACAAGCTTTACCGGCGGCACATTGAACGGTGTACTTGCCGGCGATGCGGTAACCTTTACCGCCAGCGGAACTTTTGCGACAAAAAACGTGGGTACAGGTATAGCGGTTACATCTACCACTACCTTAGGCGGCCCGCAGGGAGCCAATTATACTTTGACTCAACCTGCTGGGCTAACAGCGAACATTACCGCAAAAACATTAACACTCACCAATCCAAATCTAGCTGCGGCCAACAAGGTATACGATGCAACAAACGCAGCGACGATTACCGGAACACTAAGCGGAATTGTGGGGAGCGATGCGGTAACCCTGGTGGGTACCGGAACCTTTGCAAGCAAAAACGTGGGTACCGGTATAGCGGTTACCTCAACCAGCACCTTAACCGGAGCGCAGGCCACTAACTATACCCTGACACAGCCTACCGGTTTAACCGCCAATATTACGCCATTTACATTAAGTTTTACTTTCTCACCGGTACATCCAAATAAAACCTACGATGGAACAACAGCAGCAACTATTGGCAGCGCTACTATAAATGTATTTGCAGCAGATGCAGCAAATGTTACTTTGGGCGGAACTCCGGTCGGCACCTTCAACTCCGCCTCCGTTGGCAACGGAAAAACAGTGACAATAACCGGTTATACCATCAGCGGAACAGCAATAGGCAATTATACGTTGAACCAACCAACAATTGGAGGTGTACAGATAAACCCGGCTCCTTTAACGATTACTGCCAATGATGTAAGTAAAATTTACGGTACTACTTTAACAACGCCGGTACCTGGGTCAACTGCTTTTACGCCGGCGGGCCTGGTGAATGGCGAAACCATTGGTAGTGTAACCATCAACTACGGAGCCGCCCGGGCCGCAGCAACAGCAGTAGGAACTTATAGCGGACAGGTAACTATAACTTCAAACTCAGCAAGCGGTGGTACGTTTACTGCAAGCAATTACTCGATTACTCTTAAATCAGGAGCCATAATCGTCGGTTCAGCTCCTTTTGACTGGACTGGAGCAACCAATTCCGATTGGGCGACGCCCGGCAACTGGACCTCGGCAGGAATAGTGCAAACAACCAATTATCCGGGGAAGTTAAGTACAACCGACGTTGCCAATATCGGGGTGAACAACAGTTTTACCAATAACCCCAATATAGCGGCAAACCTTCCTAATTCATTAGGCGGAATTAATTTTGGGACCGGTCCGGGTACCATAAATCTGACTTTAACTTCGGGTGTAACATTAGCGGTCGGCGGCAATTTCACCCTGAGCGCAGGTACCGAAACCGTTAACATGATCGCTACGAACCCAACCCTGACTATCGGGGGCAATTATAGCGCCGCCAGCGGAACTACTTTTAACTGGGGCGGTTCAAACCCGATGACTATTACGGGAACCACAACTAACGCAGGCATATTTAACCAATCGGGTACGGGGCTTGTCACCGTGACGGGTACTACATCCAATTCAGGTACCATCAATCAAACCAGCACCGGTAATATTGTTTTTACAGGAGATTTTACTAATTCGGGTTCTTCGTCAGCATTAAAACAAACCGGCACAGGCAGCCTTACTTTTTCCGGAAATTTAACTAATGCGGGCACTTTCACCCAGGGCGGCGGCATCGTTTCGGTTGCCGGTGCGCTTACGAATACGGGCACATTAAATGTGGGGACATCCACTTTTACAGTAACCGGTGATTTTACAAACAACGGCACCTATACGCAAGGTACGGGCACTATTGTATTTAACAATCCCAAAATCCAATTTTTATTTGACGCTTCGCCGTCCGGCACTATATTCACCAATGTTAATATTAACAACGGGCCTAACACAAAAATCCAGACGGGTAATTTTGGCATAGCGAGTACCGGTGTACTCACGCTGTCAGCCACCCCCGGCAACGTGACGAAGGTGACGGTAGTAAGTTCATTAACCTTATACTCCGATGCCAATAGTACAGCGACGGTTGCGGCGATTTGCAGTACTTGTACCGTAAATGGCAATGTAACCGTGCAGCGGTATCTGAGCGGTCAGAGGGGATACCGTTTGATCGCTTCACCGGTAAATTCTGCAACCGTGGGCTCAAACAGTGTTTACAGCCTTAATTATGTAAAAAATGCGGCTTATATTACCGGCACAAGCGCCAGCGGCGGTTTTGATAAAGTACAGCCGGGCGCGACACTTTATTTATACCGTGAAGACGTACCGGTTTTGAACAGCACTTTTATCGACGGTAACTATCAGGCTATTAATAACCTTAATAATGGTACCAGTACGCCGCCCACCTATACTTTTGATTATACCAGCACGACGGGGTCGTATAGCATCCCGGTAAGCAACGGATTCCTGTTCTTTTTCAGGGGCAACAGGAAAGATGGCTTGGTTTCCGATGAAACAAAAACCACCTGGCCGGCGACCACAGCCACTTTAAGCACAACAGGTGCGCTAAACCAAAACCAGGTTGTGTTCAGAGACTGGTATACACCTACATCAACAACATTGGGTTATACATCCGGGCAAGACGTAGCGGCGCAGGGCTTTAATTTGGCCGGCAACCCGTATGCAAGTTCAATTGACTGGGATACTTATAATACTACAACTACAACCAGCGGTATTTACACTCAAAACCTTTCGCAATTTGTGTACGAACTTAATCCGAACACAGAGAATTACGACGTGTATAAGGCAGGATCGGCTACAAGCGGAACCATTGTTAATACCAACCACGGCAGCAGGACTATCGTTAGCGGACAGGGATTTTTTGTGCTTGCGCTGAATACGAGTGCACAATTGATATTCAATGAATCGGCGAAAGTGAACACCCAGGTGCCTATTAATGTTGGCGGCGGTAATACTAACCCGGCCCTGATGATGGCCGCAAAGTTTGCAAAAGACCAGCATTTGCGTTTGCAACTAGCTAAAGATACTGTCAATAAAGATGATATACTGATACAATTTGACCCTGGTTCGAAAAGTACTTTTGATATAAATGAAGATGCACCTTACAAAGCAGGAGCCGGCAAGGTGAGTTTATCAAGTTTTTCAGCCGACCATATCAACCTTGCCGTTAATCAGCTTCCTTTGGCGCCAAAAGGCGACACGATACGCCTTAAGGTCAATGCGTCGTCCGGCGGTACATATACTTTAAATATGAAAGATATCAAGGGCATCCCACAATTGTATGATATCTGGCTGAAAGACGCGTTTACCCAAAGTTCGGTGAATATGCGTGACAGCAGCACGTACAGTTTTACCATCAACACCGCCGATACAACCACTTTTGGCGCGAACCGGTTTACGCTGGCGCTGGTACAAAATCCAGCCTTCGCTTATAAGCTGCTGAGCTTTGACGGACAAAAAACCGGTAAACACGCGGTGCAGCTGACCTGGAATACGCAAAATGAGCAAAACTATACCAATTTTACCGTGGAGCGCAGCAACGATAACGGAAAAACTTATAACGCGATCGGTGGTATGATATCCTCCGGGCAGGGTACTTATAGTTTGCCGGACCCTGATCCGATGAAAGGAGATAATCTTTACCGTTTAAAATCAACCGATTTCAATAATACGGTCACGTACTCAAATGTGGTTGATGAACAATTCCAGGACAATGGCAATAACAAATCAAGCCGGTTGAGTTTATATCCTAATCCGGCTGTAAACACGATCAATTTAGCCATTGTTCCAAAATCGCAAGGCAATACCACTTACGATATCAGGATATCCAACAGCGCGGGAATGGTGGTAAAATCCGCTACGGTTTCGGATGTCAATTGGCAAAATAATGTAAGCAATCTGCTCACAGGAACTTACCTCATAGAGGTGGTTGATAAAAAGGATAACAGTATAGTAGGACAAACCAAATTCGTTAAATTATAGTTATAAACGATAAAAAGTGGGGAATTCCGGATTCCCCACTTTTCAGGCTCATATTCTCCGTTCGCCGCAATCATACGGGTTCAGCTTTTGCCCGATTGCACAATTATATTCCTTATTTATGTTGCTGTTTCCCAGTGAGTAATCGTGTTTATTTAATGTAGTTTTTGCTGGTCTTATCCGCTTAAAAAACATGTGGCAATGCGTGCGAAAGGTAACGCTACTGCCTTGATAAAGTGCCATTTAGCAAAAATGACCTGGGAAATTCTTACACACTTTTCGTAACCTGTTTTGTGAAAAAATTTCAAAAAAACGTCATGTTGCTTAATATGAAACAACCAAAGCACTGTATTTCAACGCACTATGATCAACTAAAAAAATAGATTTATCGTCTAAGGCAAACAACTGCACGGAAATTGCTAATAACTGAACAACTATTGATTAAATAATTGCTGAGATTTTCTATGAAACTGTTGAAGACGATTTTTATTGCCCCTGGAATTACGTGTTTATTGATTTTTATTTCTGCAAAAGGTTTCGGGCAATTCAGTATCTCATATATCCCAAACTCTGAAACCCTTACCCAGGGTACCGCGATGACCAACTTAAAGCCGACCGTTACCAACGGCCCGGTTTCCGCGCTGTCTTATGGCTCTGGTTCTTCACTGGGAAGCGTTTCAAACGGTTTGGATAACCCTTATGGCGCAGCCGTTGATGCTTCGGGAAATATTTATGTTGCCAACTATGGAGCTTTCAAGGATTTGGGCTCCATCAGCGAATACAATGTAACTACCCATACCTGGAGCACTTTTACAACAACCTCAATATCCAACCCCTCGGCTATCACGATCGATAATTCGGGCAATGTGTATGTTTTGAATTACCAGGTACAAGATAACGGCAATCACAAAGGTAATGGCTATGTAACGGAATACAATTCCACAGGTGGATTAGTAGCAACTATTGTTGAGGGTTTAGGTCCGGCCACGGGGATTGCTATTAATAATTCCAATGGCAACCTGGATGTTGCGGAAGAAAGTGCCAATATGGGCAACGGGGTTATAGCCGAATATACAACCAACGGAGCGCTTAATTTTACCCTGACCGATACGCACATACCCAACCCGGTAAATGTAGCTACGGACAATGCAGGCAATATTTACGTGCTGGATAATACCAATAACGATGTTGTAAAGTATTCCAGTACCGGTACTTACATTTCTACGGTCGTAACCAGCGGGTTGACTAACCCTTTCGGCTTGTATGTGGACGGGTCGGGTAATATCTACGTAAGCGACTCCGGAGCGGGCGGGACAAACAGTATCGAGGTTTATAACGCCTCTGGCACTTTTCTAACAAATTTGAGCGGCCTTTCCGATCCGGAAGGTATGGCTACCGATAGCAAAGGAAATTTGTTCGTTACCGACTTCACCAACCAGACCCTGACTGAATATCCCGCAACAGGCGGTTGGTTTATTAGCGGTAAATTGCCGCCCGGCCTGACCTTCGATTATACTACAGGTATTATCAGCGGAACGCCAACAACGGTATTTAGTTCTACAACTTACACAATTACTGCCTACAATGCCAGCGGAACAGCTTCTAGGGCTACTGTAACGCTGTCTTCTGGTGCAAACGCATCGGCTCCGACTATCAGTTACAGCCCATCTGTAAATGTTTATACAACAGGCACAGCTTATACTTTAGCTCCCACTACTACGGGAAGCCCGACCAGTTTTAGCATCAGTCCGGCTTTTGCCGGAAATGGCACTTTTAAATTTAACTCTGACGGCTCTTTTAGCGGCACTCCGTCTACAGTCACCGCTGCTGCCGTTTATACTATCACGGCAAAAAATGCTGCGGGGCTAACCGCTACTACAACCGTCAGCCTAACTTTTGTAAAAGACAATTTCTGGATAGGCGGTCATGCCGGCAGCCCCAACGATTGGAATACCAAACAAAACTGGAGCGCAAATACGGTCCCCATTTCGACAACTTTCGCCAGTATCGGTGTAATCAACTACTCAAGCGCGAATGAACCTATAATATCGTCAGGTGGAAACTATACTGTCGGCTATCTTACATTTGGCGCTGCCCATGCCGCTACTTTAACCGTTGCAGCCGGCGGGTCACTCACTATTAATAACATTCTTACTGTTAATGATAGCGCCAACCCGACTATTACCAAGACAGGTACCGGGACAGACAATGTGAACGTTGCTTCGACAGCTGTCGTGAATATGATGGGCGGAACGCTTACTATTAACTCGGGTGTAACGTTTACCTTAAAATCAACGGCAACCAGTTCCGCCTCGGTTGGTCAGATCGCTTCAGGCTCAATTGCGGGGAATGTTACCGTAGAGCGGTATATTCCCGGCGGAACGGGTTACCGCGGTTACATATTGTTGTCTTCCCCGGTTAATTACGGCACACCTGATGCTTACGGCAATACCATTTACAGCATAAATTATTTACTCAACTCAACATATGTAACTGGCAGTAATTTTGCGACCACCACTTTCAGCAAAGCTGGCAACCCTTCACTTTATCTTTATCGCGAAAACCTGGTTCCCTCGAATGCCGGCTTCACAAGCGGCAATTACAGGGGCATTAGCGATCTTAGTTCACCGCCATCTTATACCCTTAATGGTGACGGGGCAGGTTATGATATCCCGGTCGGCAATGGCTATCTATTCTTTTTCAGGGGCGGCGCTGGAACGATGAATCCTTATACTACTAACTCGACCCCTGCTGCCGCAACGTTAACCGCTACCGGTGCTTTGAACCAGGGGTCAATAACCTTTAAACATTGGTATACTCCCGGCGCATCCGGTTTAATGTACACAACCCTTTCGGGCGATCCTACCATTGAGGGCTTTAATTTGGTGGGTAATCCCTATGCCTGTACGATTGACCTCACCACTTATGCTACGGGCGGCATTTCAATGACAAATATCTCAAAATTCGTTTACGAACTTGATCCTTCAAGCAAAAATTATGGCATATACGCCGTTGATGGAAGTGTGGTTCCATCAAACAACGCGTCACGGTACATTGTAAGCGGACAGGGTTTTTTTGTTTTGGCAATAAACTCATCCCCCACGCCACAACTGACATTCAACGAATCGTGTAAAGTGGAAAACATTCAAAATACAGGGCTTAATTTGTTACTTGGTAAGCCACCGGTTGCAAATAATCCGCAATACCTGCGTATTCAAATGGCATTAGATTCTGTAAACGCAGATGAAACCATTGTACAGTTTAATACCGATGCTAAAAGTACCTATGTTTTTAATGAAGATGCCCCTTATAGAGTCGGAACCGGCAAAGTAAGCCTGAGCAGTATATCCGGCGATAATAAGGCACTGGCCATTAACCAGCTTCCTTTATCAAACGGACTTACCATTCCCTTAAAAATAAGCGCATCGGCAAACGGGAACTATACCTTGAATTTGAAAGATATCAAAGGTGTTCCGGCTTTATATGATATATGGCTGAAGGACACTTTCACTAAAGATTCGGTGAATATGCGCACCACGGCAAGCTACAGCTTCTCGATCACGTCCGATACCACCAGCACAGGGTCAAAACGCTTCACCCTGATGGTGAAACAAAACCCGGCATTGGCTTACCAGCTGTTAAGTTTCAATGCTGAAAAAACAGGCACAAGGCAAGTTAAAATAACCTGGACAACTAAGAACGAGCAAAATTATACCAATTTCACCATACAGCGCAGTACCGATTTCGGAAACTCATACCAGTCGATCGGCGGAATGGTTTCCAGTGGGCAGGGCCAATATGAATTGATAGACCCGTCACCGAAAACAGGGCATGACTTTTATGTACTGAAGTCGGAAGATATTAATGGTACGATCTCCTATTCAAACTTTGCCGACGTTCAGTTCCAGGATAATGCCGGCGATAAGGCAGGCAGTTTAAGCTGTTACCCAAACCCGACTGTAAACACGATCAACCTGACCATTACCCCTAAAAAACAGGGAAGCACCACCTACAACATCCGGATAAGCAACAGCACAGGATTAGTAGTGAAAACGGCTGTAACCAACGAAACCTCATGGCAAAACAACGTCGGCAACCTGCTCACAGGCACTTACCTGGTACAAGTTATCGATGCAAAGGACAATAGCATAGTGGGCCAAACCAAATTTGTAAAGTTGTGAGCTACTAATAGCAATAAATTACATTAACAACACCGGGGCCATTGGCCCCGGTGTTGTTGTTATATATCATCATATTTTTTGATACCTGGTACGCATTATTATTAAGCCAAAAAATACCTCTTCAGGCAATAAAAAAGGCAAATAATTGTGAGAAATCTTACCCAACATGGGGATTACCAACCCACCCAAAAACCCCAAAAAAAATGCCGTTAATGAAACCCAGGGGCTTTTATCCAAAGTTTTCGGCCTTTTTTGACTATAAGCCACTTAAATAAGCCTTTATCAGGCCCTGGCACGTGGTTTTGCATCATTATTGCCTTACAAGTAATGCACGCACTTAATGATCACGAGTTATCCTACGATAACCTTATGAAAATATTGAAGAAATACTTATTTACTTTATTATTGCCGATCCTCCTTGTATGTTCGCTGAGCCAGCAAAGTTATGCGCAAACTACATACGACTGGGCCGGCACAACCAATACCAAATGGGAAACCGCTGCCAACTGGCGTGTAGGAGGAATGGTGCCTGCAACTTGTCCCGGCCTCACCGCTTCTGATATTGTAAGGATTGGCGTGAATACCTCGATAGCAACATTTGGTAACCAGCCCTCGATAGGTTCAGTCACTGCTGCAACATATACCATTGCCTCACTAACGTTTGGCAATAACAATGCTGCCTTTGGCACACAGGGGAATTTATCATTAACTATCGGAACCGGCAGTACTTTAAACGTATCCGGCACCGTTTTGCAGATGCACAGCGCTACCGGCGGCGCTACCAACAGCGGTGGCCTATCTGAAGCTACCATGGGTTCTACCGATGCTATATATACAAATATAAACGGGCCGGGCACCTTACATTGTCATGACTTCACAGTAGGTGATAGTACGGTTCCTGGTAATGCGTATGTAAACAACAATACTTATGTTAACCTCAGATCTGCCATAACTATTACGGTTGACAACAATTTTACGATAAACTCCGCTACCTCGCACCAGGACGGCGACCAATCGGTTATAACACGTAACAGTGACCCATTCGTATCATTTCAATCGGGTACCTTAACGATAACCAATCAACTGGTACTAACAAATATTAACCCGTATTGGTGGTATCTTGAGGCTTATATCCCCAGCACCTCATTTTCAATAGACCAGACTACTGCCAATGCTACTTTGAACTTTGGCGGAGTTGATCCCCTTAATATTACCATCACCGGCAGCACCGCGCCCTATTGCATGAACTATGTTGATTTTTATAACACCCCTGCCAGCGGTTCAGGACAAAGCACGGTCACTTTTTTAAGGGCCGGCGACCAGAAGGTTTACAACTCCAATTCGTATCCTACCTATGCTTTGGACCAATACCCTAAGATGTACCAAAATATAGCTTTCGGGGGTTCCGGCACCAAGACATTTGATATCGGCACAACAACTTTAGCCGGTAACCTAACATTGAATGCCGGGTCAGAGGTGGTTGACCTTTCTGTAAACACAAGTTCAGTATCGCTCCCCGGTGCGTTAAGCATAGGCGCAGGCGCTACATTGCAGGGCGGGTCCGGAGCTATTTCAGTTACGGGCGCTGTCACTAACGCCGGCAAGATAACACTCGGTTCGGGTAGCTTCACTATGACGAACAATTTCACCAACAGCGGTACGTTGAACTCGGGTTCGAGTACTGTTATCTTTAATGGTACCACGGACGTGAACCTAAACGATTCAGCGCCGGGCGGTACTATATTCAATAATGTAAACTTTACCAGCGGGCATAATGCCACCATACAGAGCGGCACCTTTGGCATATCAGGTACAGGGGTGATGACGCTAAGCAACAGCGGCACTAATGTTGTCGCGGGAACTAACAATTTTATATTTAAATCTGATGCTACGGGTTCGGCAACGCTTGCTACCCTGCCTTCGGGCTGCGCGCTAAGCGGTACCAACATAACAGTGCAGCGCTATATACCGGGTGGTTCGTCGGGTTCACGCGGCTACAGGCTGTTGTCTTCCGCTGTCAATGCAGGTTCCGATAGTTATGGCAATAAAATTTACAGCATCAATTACCTGCTCAATTCAACCTATATCAGCGGTACCGGTTTCCCTACTGGCTCCAACAGCAAAACAGGCAACCCATCCTTGTACCTGTTTCGCGAAAACCTTGCACCGTTATATACTACTTTTTTAAACAGCAACTATATAGGCATTGCCAATTACAGCGCTTCGCCATCTTACAGTATGAATGATACCACGTATCCAACTACAAATATCCCGGTTGGCAACGGCTATTTATTTTACTTCCGTGGCGGGCCCACTACGGTCAACCCATTTGTTTCAGGCAGTTTAGCCCAATCGGCTGTGCTTGCCTCAACCGGCACCTTAAACCAGGGAAATATAATCTTTAGCGACTGGTACTCCCCAAACACTACAAATGTAGGGTATACCACTGCTTCGGCTGATGCCAGCATTGAGGGCATGAACCTTGCAGGGAACCCTTACCCAAGCACTATCGACTGGAATACATGGAGTTCGACCAATAGCAATGCGGGCATCTATGGTCCTGGATTATCGGGCGAAATCAGCTTACTTAACCCCGGTAGCCAGGCCGGTGCGGGAAACTATACGTATTATATACCCGGAGTAGGAAGTAATATGTCCGGGTATACCGGTTTAATACCCTCTGGCGTTGGTTTCTTTGTACAGGCTGCCAGTGCCGGCGCTACTTTAAAATTTACAGAAAACGCCAAGGTGACCTCGCAACCCAGCGGCGCCGGCTTATTTTTAGCTAATAAACAAATACTGGCAGCCGTTAAACAGCAGTTACGCTTGCAGATGCAACTGGATTCGATCAATTTAGATGCAACACTTATCAACTTTAATGCGAACACAAAACCTGCCTATAGCATAAATGAAGATGCGCGTTACAGGGCCGGAAGCGGTAAAGTTAGCCTGGCTTCTTTATCTTCCGATAATATACCGCTGGCTATTAACCAGCTTCCGCTGGCGCTGAAAGGCGATACCATTCCCCTGAAAGTTGGCGCTACGGCCAGCGGCACTTACACGCTGAAAATGGAATCTGTAACGGGTATTCCGCAGATCTACGATATCTGGCTGAAAGATGCCTTTACTAAAGACTCGGTGAACCTGCGCAAAACCAGCACCTATAGCTTTACGGTAAACACGGGCGACACAACGACTTTCGGCAGCCACCGCTTTGTATTGACATTGCAGGAAGATCCCGCGCTGGCTTATAAACTGATCAGTTTTGATGCTGAAAAGGGCACCGGCGGCAGACAGGTACAAGTTACCTGGAAAACCCAGAACGAAGAAGACTATACCCAATTTACGGTTGAGCGCAGCAACGATAACGGCAAAACCTACAGTGTTATCGGCGGCATGACATCGGGCAGCCAGGGCACTTACAGCATGACCGACAGAAACCCTGGGAATGGCAGCAACCAATATCGCCTGAAACAGCAAGATTTTAATCAGAACATTAGCTATTCAAATGTGATCAATATCGACTTCGCAGGTATCGGCAACAGTAATGCAAACCGCGTAAGCGTTTATCCTAACCCGGCTATCAGCAACATCAATTTAACCATTGTACCGAAATCACAGGGCAATACAACTTATGATATCACGATATCGAATAGTTCGGGTAAGGTTGTGAAGCTTGCCCACATAACCGAAACCAACTGGCAGGACAATGTAAGCAGCCTGCTTATGGGTACTTACCTGATACAGGTAACCGATAGGAAAAACAATAACGTGATCGGTCAAACCAAGCTTGTAAAACTGTAAGAAACCAAACAGAAACAATTTAATTGCTATACCAGATCGGGCCGTCGTGAGAGATCACGGCGGCTTTTTTTATGACAACACTCGCTGTTAAAGTTGGCTTCGTCGGAAAACCTTCGCAAAAAAAGTCCTCTGAAATTTTTAATACTGCATTTACAAAAGTTAAATGCGTTCATAAAGGCGCTGGATAACCATTTATTTTTCAACATATCAACATTTGTCAACCTCACATTAATACCAACTAAAAAAATCGGTGGCAGGATATATGAATTTTAGTTAATTAATTAAATCAATGCGATAAATATTAATTGAAAATACGTGAATAATATCAAATATTTCTTCACGTGAAATTTTATATTAATTTATAGATAATCTACTAATTGTCAACGAGTAACACCTGTATCTTAAAGCAAAAAATACTCGTATAAATTGGCTAATTTCGAGTCCAAATATTTAAAACCGTGCTGATTTGAAAAGAATATTACCTTATTTGGGAGTTTTATTATTTGCTGCTAGCCTATCCCCTGCCAGCGTTTCGGCCCAAGCTCCGAATATTTCTTATACACCTGATACCAGCGCTTTATTGGTCGGTGTTCCTTTTTCCATATCACCTGCTAATACCGGAGGCGCGGTTCCGGCTACTACGTACGGCCAGGTAACCACTTTGGCCGGGAGTACCACGGGGGCGTCAGGTTATACCGACGCCACGGGCACAGCGGCCCGGTTCAATTTTCCGCAGAATATTGTGGGAGATGCTTCCGGGAACCTTTATTTAGGCGATTATAATAATAACGTAATCCGTAAGATCACATCGGCGGGAGTAGTTACTACTTTCGCAGGCAGTACGTCGCGTACATCTGGCTTCGTCGATGGCACCGGCACAGCAGCGCTATTCAACGGCCCTGAAGGTATGGCCGTTGACGCC
>Ga0068855_100007538_pt1 | contig 13163 bp, 9 predicted proteins | sample KBSCornC52_FD_66592 | JGI IMG/M metagenome (GOLD analysis project Ga0068855, IMG submission 66592) | Corn rhizosphere microbial communities from Kellogg Biological Station, Michigan, USA - KBS Corn C5-2 | ecosystem: Host-associated > Plants > Roots > Rhizosphere > Soil ... | reverse complement strand
GGTATTGCCATCCAGGTCGCTGGAGAGGGCGTTAGAAAGCATAATGCCATGTTATATATAGTATTTTTGCTCAGAACCGAGAAACGAGCCCGCCACCAATATCGTGAGCCGCTTCTGAAAGCCGGGGGTTCTCGCAATTGCGAGAGATCACAGCTTTTAGACCAAGTGAGGGTCCGGCTCCGAGCCCGATATGCCGCTGAAGCAGGCCTACACGCAATCGAGAAGCTTGTAGAGAGTCAGGCCCGCCGCCACCAATGGCTTGCGCATCCATGCATTGCCCGGGAATTTCCTGGCCGGCACGCGTTCGAAAACCTCAAAACGTTCCGGCTTCCCGAGCGCCGCTTCTGCCATGAGCTTCCCGGCTAGGTTGGCCAGAGCCACACCCTGCCCCGAATAGCCGTGGGCGAAAAATATCCGCGGCCCAAGCCGACCGAAATGAGGCATGCGGGTGAAGGTTATGCCGACCGTTCCGCTCCAGGCGTATTCGGTGCGAATTTCGCGAAGCGCGGGATAAACCCGAAGCATGCGCGGCCGCACGACCGATGCAATGTCTTTCGGCAGGGTGAAGTAGCTCTCCCGACCGGCAAACAGCATCCGGCGATCCTCGCTTTTGCGATAATAGTCCAGAACATGCCTTGTATCGGCAACGGCCGCGTCGCTGGGAAGTATCCGAGAATAGAGGCTGTCGCTAAGCGGCTCCGTTGCGGTCATGAAGCTTTCGACATGCGCGATGTAAGGCGAGAGTTCCGGCGCCAACTCGCCTGACAAGGCATCGCACGCCAGAATTACATGGTCGGCATCGACAGCACCCTTGTCGCAAATCACCCGGATGTCGCGATGTGAGCCCTCTATTCTGCGGGCCCTGGAATTTTCGTAAATTCGAACGCCTGCAGCTTCGATGACTTTTTCGAGGCCGCGAGCAAAAGCGAGCGGCTGAAGATGGCCACCGCCGGCATCAAATCGCGAAGCCGGATAAACAGTCGTACCCAGTTCGCGTTCGGTTTCGGCAGCATCCAGCATGCGCGCTTTATGATAGCTATATTGGGCCTGGAGATATTCGGTGTCCTCCGCCAGCGGTTTGACGGCACCCCGATCGTCCGCCGCAATCACCAATCCGTCTTTTAACGCACAATCGATGCGGCATTTTGCGATCAGATCCCTGACGAGTGCTTTGGATTCTTCCGAGAGGTCCCAAAGATCACGTGCATGCGTTTTACCGAGCCACTTCTCGAGCACTTTCTGGCTTTGGCGAAGGCCGGTATGCATCTGGCCGCCATTGCGTCCGGATGCTCCGAATCCGATCGTCCGCCTTTCTAAAATGATCACCCGCGCTCCCGCTGAGATGAGTTGCAGGGCGGCGGAGAGGCCGGTGAATCCACCTCCGATGACGCAGAAGTCAGCGCGCACATTGCCGATCAGCTGCATATGCGGTTGCGGCGCCGGAAGACTGTCCCGATAATAGTTCTTGGATTTGCGTATCGATGACACGATGCCCTCCACGCGAGCCCTCAGCTACTCAGGCGCTGGCGGCGGCCGGCACCATCAGACATGCGCGTCGTGCCGCAAGCGTCACGCAACTGGCAGAATTGGAGAATTGGCGTGCGGGTCGCATGACGAGAATAAAGCCGCGCTTCACTCCGCAACGACCGGCACGACATTCACGGCTTTCCCATAACCTCGCGGACGGAAGAAAAGGATTCCAAGCAAAAAGCCGCCTATTGCAACAATCTCGGTAACGAAATCAAAAGTTGTGAGCGCGTAAATCCCGAGCAGCAGTATGAGAAGGCCGCTCGCCGCCGGATAGAGGCAGAGAAACAACCACTTTCCCATCGAGGGCGTCTTACGAAACTCCCAGGCTGCAACCATGCCAGCCAATCCATAATAATAGGCCACCTGGACCGCCACTGCATTGACCGAAGCCGCCACAACGGAGTTTACCGTGGGCATGAGGCTCGAGGACCAGATCAGGGCCAAGCCAATCGCAATGAGCGCATACATCGTCCGGACTGGAGTCTGATTCTTTTCCGCAACAACGCCGAAATGCAGAGGCATGGCGCCGTCCCGCCCCATGGCGTAGAGCGTGCGCGAGAATTGCAGCATCGTAGTTTCGAGTGTCGCTATGCTCGACAGGACCACGGCAAAAGATGCGAGCAAGGCCCCCGAGCGGCCCCATCCGCATGTTATCGCGATATTATAAACGAGATTATCGGACAGGCTCTTGGAATCATGCAGCGAATACAAAAAGAGAGCCGCAACCGTGAACCCGATATAATAGAAGATCGTTATGATGACGCTGGAGAATCCACCATTTCCGGCATTATCGCCACCATTCATCGTTTCCTCGCTGAGATTCGAGGTGACGTCCCATCCCCAGTAAAAGAAGACAACCGCAAGCGCTGTAGCAGCAAAACTCTTCGGCGAATAATTCAGACTAAGCCAATCCCACTGAAATGGATTGACGGCTCCTGTTTTCGCTGCATGGACAAGCGCCGCAATCAGAACCGCCGTCAAGATGATCAGTTCGACCACCGTCATGACGACCTGAACTCGGCTTGTGATCTCGATACCCCGAATGAGGATAATGGCGATGAGAAGAAACCACGCACTTGAAATGATCGCCGTCAGAACCACGTTGGAGGTGAGAGTCGGATCTATGAAAGTCAGGGTGGCTGTTGCGATCGGTACGCTTCCCGCAACCATGAAGACGACCGAGGCAATCAGCAACGCCCACCCGGAGAAGAAACCCAGCAATCGCCCGAAGGCCATAGTGGTCCATTGATAAGCGGCACCAGCATTCGCCGAATGTTTGTTCAAGGCCTTGTAAGCCACGGCGATCCCCAGCATGGGAACCGCAAAAAGGACCAACGCCGCCGGCGCGAGGGTACCCGCAGTGCTCAAAAGCACCGCAGTGGTTATGGCAATCGTATATCCGGGGGCGCTTCCCGCGATTCCCATGACCAGCGATTCGAAAAACGACAAGGAATTGGCTTTTAGTCGCGCACTCATTGGCCGTCCCCCAAATGGATCGCTTGTCGCATCAGTCTGCGTCACCTTTTGGGGCATAGATGGCGTAGAACTTCGTATAGCCTTTCGTGTCCCAGGTCCCCTGCCAATCGTGGGGGATAGTGACCGCCTCGCCGGCACTGATTGTCTGAACCGTCCCGTCGATTGAGGTAAGGGTTACGCTGCCTTCTATAAAGTACATGAATTCGTCGACACCATAGGTCTTAGCACCTTTGCGCTCGAAATGCGTTGCTCCCGAGCGATACATTCCCGTTTCATACTTTTTGTCGGACGTCATCAGCGTCAGATAATCTTCGGTTTTATTGCCGTTGCGCTCGTGCGTCTTGGCGGTGGGACGCTTGAAAGCACCTCCCGCCACATCTTCTTTGGTGATGACGACCGGATGCGGGACGCCGGTGGCGCTCGCAGGGGTGGCGATGCAGGCGGCGAGCAAGACAAATACAAAAGCCTTCATTTTCAATCTCCCGATCGGTCCGTGTCCAAAAGCCGGGCCACGGATCATGTTGGCCAATTCTCGCAAACGTCCGGACGTGGGCACCATTCCGGTGGCGGCGCATCGGGGAATATCATTCGTTTTTGCGATCCCAGTCAACGCAGAAATGAGAAAAATTGCACTTTCTATTGGACATTTCTGGTGTACTGCCTCATCACAGCTGTGATCACTAATTGGAGCCATCATGAGCACGAACATTGGGCTGCAGCTTCGGCGGGAAAAGGCCATCCCCAGGGGGGTTGGGACCGCACATCAGGTTTTCGCGGGCAGGGCCGAGAATTCGGAACTCTGGGACGTCGAGGGACAAAGGTTCATTGACTTCGCTGGCGGGATTGCAGTGCTCAATGTGGGACACCGCCACCCCAAAGTGGTCGAGGCCGTAAAACGGCAATTGGAGCTTTACACACACACCGCGTTCCAAGTGACGGCCTACGAACCCTATATCGAGCTGACGGAACGTCTCAACGCCCTGGCCCCGTTCTCCCCTCCTGCGAAGTCGATATTGTTCACCACGGGTGCCGAGGCAGTTGAGAATGCGGTGAAGATTGCACGCGCCGCAACGGGCCGATCCGCTGTGATTGCATTTGGAGGCGGCTTCCATGGCCGCACGATGCTGACGATGGCGCTTACAGGGAAGGTGCAGCCTTACAAGCGAAAATTCGGTCCGCTTCCAAATGAGATATTCCACCTCCCCTTCCCGGTTGTCGACATGGGCGTTTCCACCGAGGACACTCTCAAGGCGCTCGATTTGCTGTTTAGAGCCGATATCGAACCCGGCCGCGTGGCGGCAATTATCGTCGAGCCGGTTCAAGGTGAAGGAGGCTTCTACGAAGCGCCAACCGAACTCCTTCGAGCGTTGAGATCGATATGCGATCGGCACGGGATACTTTTGATTGCAGACGAGGTTCAAACAGGGTTCGCTCGTACCGGCAAAATGTTCGGAATTGAGAATTCCGGCATCGAGCCCGACCTCATTTCGGTTGCGAAGTCCTTGGCAGGCGGCCTTCCGCTTTCAGGCGTGATCGGCAAAGCCGATATCATGGACATGGTCGAACCTGGCGGGTTGGGCGGGACATATGGTGGCAATCCCCTCGCCTGTGCCGCGGCCATGGCTGTACTGGACATTATTCGGGACGAAGACTTGCTGGAGCGCGCAAACAAGATTGGCGCCTCCATCAAGGGTCGGCTGGCTGCCATCGCGGCGCGCAACGATGTTGTCCCGATAACCGCCATTCGCGGGCCTGGAGCAATGATCGGGTTTGATATCGTTAAGCGCCGCGGCGAGTATGAGCCCGACCCCGAGGCGACAAAACGCGTGACGGCGAATGCGTTGGCCCACGGCCTGGTCCTGCTGTCCTGCGGTGTTTACGGCAATGCCATTCGGATTCTGGTGCCCCTTACGGTTACCGAGGAAATCCTGGAACAAGGCCTCCAAATTCTTGAACTCGCATTGGTCGCCGCACGAGAGTAACGGCTGCCCCCAATCGTTCAGTTGCGAGACCGCAGTTTCCTCGAACGCTTGCCTCTGGCTCGTTCCAAGTCCAGCCCCGAAAGAGTGCGTGGCGGCCAGCGAGGTTACATCAGTGGATGCGGAGCCAATGCTTCAACCAAGACATCGAAAATCTAGTTGAGCCCGAGTGCGACCCAGGCGGCATCATGCGCCTTGCTGCCGATAGAGACGACGATCAACTGCTTGCCATTGACCTCATAGGTCATTGGCCCCGCGGTCGCGCCTGCGGGCAGCTGAATTTCCCCGATCTGCTGGCCGCTCGTCTTGTCGAAAGCCCTGAACTTGGCGGCTCCCTTGACGCCAAAACCACCCATGACGGCATCGCCGGTATCGCCAACCATCAACAGTGACTTGGTCACAAGAGCAACCTGCCGCCCGATATTTCCCAAAGGCGGAAGATTCAGCGACCGAAGCAACGGATGATCGCGTGGCCCGTCGCCATTGGCGGCGACCCAGAGCTGGTCCCCTGTATTCATATCGTATGCGGTGATACGCCCGTAAGGCGGCTTCGTCATCGGCAGACTTTCGGGGCCAAATCCATACGGATTCATATCGGCACGCTGAGGCCGAAATTGTCCGGGTTGGCGCGGCTCCTCGCTCCCTTCCATGTACGCGATTGTGTCCCCTGCCTTCGTCGCCTTATGAAGCGCGAATACATCGGGCATGGTCATGGAGGTGGCAAAATAGCGACCGGTCTCGGGATCGAATGCCCCGGTATTCCAATTGGCCGAACCCCAATCGCCCGGCAGCAGCAACGTCCCCTGCTTTCCTCCGTCCCCCGTCACCGACGGCGGCGTAAACATGGGACCTGTCACATACTTCTCCCGGATCTGCTTGGCTTCTTCCCTGAGCTGCGGCGTGAAATCGATCAAATCGTCATCCGTGAGACCGATTTGATCGAACAGCTTTGGCTTTGTCGGGAAAGGCTGGGTCGGCGAAGTGTGTTCGCCGGGAATTGTCGATTGCGGCACCGGTTGTTCGGCGATGGGCCATACCGGCGTCCCGGTCAACCGGTTGAAGACGAATATGCGACCCGTTTTGTCAGTGACGATAACAGACGGAACGGCCTTTCCCGCCACTTTCAGATCGGCGAGAACCGGAACAGATGCCACGTCATAGTCCCACAGATCATGATGGGTCAGCTGAAAATGCCAGATCTCCTTGCCGCTTTTGGCGTTAATGGCGATGATGGAATTCGCGTACAGATTGTTGCCCGGCCGGTGCCCGCCATAATAGGAGTTGGTCGGCGAGCTTGTCGGCACATAGACAATGCCAGCCGCGACGTCGGCACTGAGCGGCGCCCACGCTGCCATGTTTCCCGCATAGTGCGTGGAATCGCCCCAATTATCGGCGCCGCGTTTCCCATTCGGCATCAGGTGGAACGTCCACACCAGGGCGCCCGTCCGGACATTGTAGGCGCGGATATCCTCGGGCGTGGCTTCCTTTGCGTTGCCCCCATCCGCAAACCCACCGCCTTCCTTCCCGCCCCCGTTCCCCCCGATGACGATGACATCGCCTATGATCAGCGGCCCGTTAAAGCCGAAAAACGGAGCATTATCCGGGGTCTGCCGCCGCAGAAACACGCGTCCCCCGTCCCCAAAGCTGGTTACGAGGGACCCGTCCTTTGCGCTCAGGGCATAGAGATATTCGCCCCGGACCGCGACAATGCGGACCGTTCCGTCTCCATGCCATAGGGAAACGCCTCGCGTGCTTGTTCCAGCCGCCTCCTTTAGCGTCGGTGCGAACGGCTTCTGAATCCAAATCGTCGCGCCCGTCAGCGCATCAAAGGCTTCCACCAAACCGACACCGTTCGTGGCGTACAACACGCCATCGACCATCACGGGGGTACTTTTGAGATAGTTCGACGGACTAATGTCCGGAAACGTCTCGCGGATCGACTTATCGACAGACGGCCGCGACCATTGGATTGTCAGATCCTTGAAGTTCTCGGCATTGATTTTCGAGAGTGGAGAGTATCTGTCGAATGCCTCCGTTCCTCCGAAATAAGGCCACGCGCTGCCTGGCGACCCCATGGCGGAGAGCTGCGCCTTTCCGGTCGCGGTTGGCACCGCGGCAAGCACGGCTCCCGCAGCGAGACCCGCTCTCGCTGCTCTCCACAGGCGATGTCCCTGGACAGTCGACATTTTTGCCCTCCGCTGCTTGCATGTTGGCCTCGCGGCACAGGCTCTCGCGAGCCGATTGGGGACCAAGCAAGCACAAATCTTGTGTGATCACAATACAGCGCGTAGTGCCTATTTTCGGACCCGGCTAATGGACAAAGCGCGACTTATTGCTGCCGTCTTGGCCAAACGAAATATTTTGGAGCCGACCCATCTCGAGCATCCGAACTGCGTGCCGTCAATTTTCTGACATCACAGATTGACGAAACGTCGCTGGAAGCGTTGAATGCCCGGACACAGGATGGGGATCCATGAGCAAGAAGCGAGACACCGAACTGGGGATGGATAAGCCGATCGCCCGCCGCGATTTTCTTCAGGGCGCCGCCATCAGCACTGCGGCCCTTGCAAGCGGGCTATCGCCCGAACTTGCTCAAGCGGCGCAGGCCGAAAAGCTGGCGCAAAATGAGCCGGACTACTATCCCCCCGCAAAGACGGGAATGCGCGGCAGCCATCCTGGCTCGTTTGAGGCTGCGCATGAGCTTCGCGACGGCGAATTCTGGAAAGGTGCCCATAGCCTGGAGACCGCCGACGAGGAGTATGACCTCATTATTGTCGGCGGCGGCATTAGCGGTTTGTCGACCGCCCATTTTTGGAGACAGGCGCGACCGAAAGCCAAAATCCTGATCATCGATAACCATGACGATTTCGGTGGACACGCCAAAAGGAATGAATTTCACGTCGACGGCCATACCCTGATTTTGAACGGCGGCACAATGGGGATCGAGAGCCCCTATCCCTATAGCTCCGTTGCTGACGGCCTGATGAAGACATTGGGTATTCATCCCGAAGAACTCGAAAAGGAATGCGCCGATTCCAGCGTCTATAATGGATTGAAGCTCCAATCCGCCATGTTCTTCGACAAAGAGACTTTCGGCGCGGAACGCCTGGTCGTGGGAGGCGCCAGGGGGCGGCGCGGAATGGAGCCCGATCCTGCGGCGCTTGCCGCGTTCCTGGCGAAGACGCCTTTGAGCGAAACGGTTCAGCGAGACATCATTCGCATCGAGACATCTCACGAAGATTACCTGGCGGGCCTCACCGCCGACAAGAAGAAGGACGATCTGGCGAAGTATTCTTACAAAGACTATCTGCTGAACAAGGCCAAGGTCGATCCGGGCGTCATCACCTACTACCTTCACCGCACAGACGGGCTCTGGGGCTGCGGGATCGATGCGGTATCCGCCATAGACAGCTGGGGCAGCGGATTGCCCGGCTTCCAGGGGCTTAATCTTCCGCGCGGATCCACGAAGAAGATGGGCTACACGCCGGCGGGAGCCGTGGATTCGGAAGGGTCGTACCATTTCCACTACCCGGACGGGAACGCGTCGATCGCACGATTGCTGGTGCGCGATCTGATCCCGTCCGCCATGCCGGGTCATGATGCACGCGATATCGTCACGTCAAAATGCGATTATGGCCAGCTCGACAGACCGGGCAATTTGATCCGCATTCGACTTAACCACATGGTCGTACGCGTTCGGAACGATGGTGCGGCGGCCGCATCAAAAGGGGTCGAGGTTGCTTACACCCCATCTTCTGGAGGCGGAAAAATTTACCGCGCGAAAGGGAAGAATTGCGTTCTGGCGAGCTGGAACATGATGATCCCATATCTTTGTCCCGAACTGCCCGCGGAGCAAAAGGCGGCATTGCACAAACTCGTCAAGACACCGCTGGTGTATACAAGCGTAGCCCTTCGCAATTGGGCGGCGTTTCAAAAGCTGGGGATCCGGAACGTATCCTGTCCTGGCAGCTTCCATACCTCTCTTTCGTTGAATGAAACGATAAATATCGGCGGATTCAGCAGCCCCAAATCACCGAACGAACCGATCTTGGTTCACATGACGAAAACCCCCGCCAAGGCGAATTCCGGCCTCAATGAAAGGGAACAGCACAAGGCCGGCAGAATGGAACTGCTGTCGACATCCTTTGAAACCTTCGAACGGAATATAAGGGATCAGATGGGCCGAGTTCTGGGTGCGGGCGGCTTTGATCCCGGCCGCGACATCGTCGGAATCGCCGTGAACAGATGGCCGCACGGATATTCGCCGGAATTCAATTCTCTTTGCGACACCGACATCACCAATGACCGGACGCCTAATCTGATCGGCCGGAAGCGTTTCGGTCGGATCGCGATCGCGAATGCCGATGCAGGCATGGCAGCCTATACAGACGTCGCAATGGACCAGGGATACCGCGCCGCCCACGAACTGCTCGATACGTAGGCGGCAAGACCTACCCAGACCATTCCGGAAGGCCGAGCGGCGCCTTTTTGCAGCATATGGCGGTCGCCAGGCCGCCAGCGGTGCAATTTTGCTTGAAAAAAGCGGAAAAATGCGCGATCCAGGTTGAGAGGAGCCGAGTTCCCCATCCCTGCCACAATGATCGGCGCCCGGATTCGCTTGAATATGAAAAAGAAGACGGTGCGCAAATCCGAAGACGTTGCCGCCGAAGCCGAGGGCAGCGAACCGGTCCTTCACGCCAGTATATACGAAGACCTGCGCCATCGCATGATCACGGGCAAGATTACGCCCGGTGTAGGGCTTTCGACACGCGGCCTTGCGCAGGAACTTGGCGTTAGCCAGATGCCCGTGCGGGACGCCCTGAGCCGACTGGCCGCGGAAGGCGCTGTGGAGATTCGCTCAAAGCGGAAAATTGAAGTTCCCGTGATGACAGCCGAGCGATTCTCCGACCTTCTGAATTGCCGTCTTCTGCTTGAGCCGGAAGCAGCTGTGCAGGCCTTGCCGCATATTGGCCCTTCGCTCCTGAAGAAGCTGAAGGAAGTCGACCACACCCTCGACGAAGCCATGGTCCGCGGAGACGTCATCCGCTACATGGAAGCGAACTTCAAATTTCATTTCATGATCTATGGCGCAAACAAGCGCCCAACCCTCAACAGGCTCATCGAAACGCTGTGGTTGCAATTCGGACCCTTCATGCGGGTCGTCTATGGCCGCTACGGCACGGCGAACCTGGTCGATCAGCACCGGATTGCACTCGATGCGATCGAAGCCAAGGACGCTCAGGCCCTACACAAAGCAATCGCCTCAGACATAGCCGACGGAATGGGGCTTATTGTGCAGGGCAGCTGGCCCAAACCCTGACGCGCCTTTACCGGCGCCGTCGCGTCAACGGTTGGCGCTGAAGACTACTGCATCGCCAAACGCTGCAAATATGGACCGGGAATCCGCGTTTTCGGCCCATCGCCATTCCGGATGCCACTGAACGCCGAGCAGAAAATTTTTTGCTCCGATCAGTGAAACAGCTTCGATCGTCTCATCCGCGGCTTTCGCTTCGACCGCCAGAGGCGGAGCAAGCCGGTCAATGCCTTGCCCATGCAGGGAGTTCACCATGATTTTCTTTTTGCGCGTTATCGCTGAAAGCATGCCGCCCTCGGTCAAAGTGATCTCATGGGCAGGACCATACTGCTCCTCAAGCGTTGCGTTTTTATCTTCCCGATGATCCGCGCGCCCCGGGACCTCCTCCAGATGCTGATGCAGGGTGCCGCCAAGGACTATGTTCAGTTCCTGGAATCCCCGGCAGATGCACAATATCGGCACTCCGGCATCGATGGCGGCCTTCATCAGAGGAAGGGTCGTGCCATCACGCAATTCGTCTTGCAGAACACCATCCCGCGGCGGCGCGCCACCATAACGATGCGGCGCGACATTCGAGTAAGACCCGGTGAAGAGTAGGCCGTCGACGCTTTCGAGTATCTCGCTGACCGGAATTGCCTTATCCAAAACTGGAATCAAAAGCGGTAAAAGCCCCGTAGCCTCGCGTATTGCAGCAATGTACTTCTCTCCGACCATATGAAACGCGTGATGACCCAACACGCGATGGTCGCACGGAATGCCTACAATCATTGGGCGCAAAACCACGCTTCAACCTATATCAATTCGCTCACCCGCCAACCCGATTATTCCGCTGCGGACGCCTTCACGCCCTTCGCCGCCTTCCGCTTGATCTCCTCGGCGCGGAGGCCGGGCTCTGCCTGATCCAGCGATTTTCGGATGGTCGCCAGAAGCTGATCGATTTCGGCATATGTGATCGTGAGCGGCGGGCTCATCACCAAACTGTCCCGGACCGCGCGCACCATCAGGCCGTTCCGGATGCAAAGATCGCGCACCGTCAGCGCCGCCGATCCGTCGCCGCCCGCGAAACGTTCATTGCCGCCCTTGCGGGACACAATTTCCACCGCCCCGATCAGACCCAAAGATCTCGCCTCGCCCACCAGAGGATGCTTGGCCAGCTCGGCCATGCCGCGCGCCAGATAAGGGCCGGTATCGATCGCCGTGCGCTCGACAAGGCGCTCTCTTTCGAGGATCTCGATATTCTTCAGTGCCACCGCCGCCGAGGCGGGATGCCCCGAATAGGTGAAGCCATGGACATAATCCTTGTCCACGCCGCGCAAGGCTTCGACGATATGATCCGCCATGCCGACCGCCGCGATGGGCAGATAGCCGGATGACAGGCCTTTGGCCATCGACACCATGTCGGGCTTGACGCCGTAATATTGATGGCCGAACCAACGCCCCAACCGCCCGAAACCGCAAATGACTTCATCGCAGATCAACAGGATACCGTATTTGCGGCAGATCGCTTCGACGCGGGGCCAATAGCCATCGGGCGGAATGATCACCCCGCCCGCGCCCTGGACGGGTTCGCCGATGAAAGCGGCAACATTCTCCGGGCCCACATCCAGAATCCGGCGCTCGATCGCATCGGCGGCGCGGGCCGCGAACACTTGCGGATCTTCCTTGTATCCTTCGCCGAACCAGTATGGCTGGATCACGTGCTCGATATTCGGAACCCAGGGGCCGCCCTGTTCGTGCATCGGCCGCATGCCTCCCAGGCTGGCGCCCGCAATGGTCGAACCGTGATAGCCATTGACGCGGCTGATGATGATATTGCGCCGCGGCTGCCCTTTGAGCTGCCAATAATAGCGCGCCGTGCGGATGAGCGTATCGATCGCTTCCGAACCGGAATTGCTGAACATCACATGGGTGAAATGCCCGCCCAGAAGCTCGACCAATTTTGCGGCCAGAAGAACCGTCGGGGGCGAGGTGGTCTTGAAAAAGGAATTATAGAAGGGCAATTCCAGCATCTGGTCATAAGCGGCCCTGGCCAGTTCTTCGCGGCCATATCCCACCTGCACGCACCATAGTCCCGCCATGCCGTCCAGGATCGCATTGCCGTCGCCGTCATAAATGAAGACGCCATTCGCGCGCGTGATGATGCGCGCGCCCCCGATGTCGCGCATCATCCGGTGATTTTGATGCGGCGCGAGATGATGCGCGACATCCAGGCGGCGGAGTTCTGCGATATCATAGTTGCGGCGGGTCATGGCATGGCTTCCTTAACGTGGCTGGGCATCACGCATTCTTCAGATACCAATCGTAGTCGAGCGGCGAGATCACTTCGTTGAAACGATCCTGTTCCGTGCGCTTGACGCTGGTGAACATGTCGACAAACCGGCTTCCCAGGTAATCGCGCATCAGGGGCGACTGCTCGAAGCGATCGACGCCGGCGAACCAGTTCGCGGGCAAATGCTCATGCGCCTTGGCGGCGGCGGCATAGCCGTCTCCGACCGTGGGCGGGCCGGGATCGATCTTACCCGTAAGCCCGTGATGAACCCCGGCGAGCAGCGCCGCCAGCGCGAGATACAGATTGGCGTCGGCCCCGGCGACACGATGTTCAATATGCCGCGTCTTGGCGGCGCCGGCGGGCACCCTCAGCGCCACGGTGCGATTGTTGATTCCCCAGGCGCAGGCCACCGGCGCGTAGGAATTCGTCTTGAACCGGCGATAGGAATTCGCGTTCGGCGCGAAAATCGCCATCGAGTCGGCGAGCATCTCTTTCAGTCCACCCACCGCGTGATGCAGGCGCGATGAGCCCGACGGATCTTCGCCGGCAAAGATATTGTTGCCCTTGGCATCGTTGACGCTGACATGCAGATGCA
>Ga0068855_100007537_pt1 | contig 13169 bp, 8 predicted proteins | sample KBSCornC52_FD_66592 | JGI IMG/M metagenome (GOLD analysis project Ga0068855, IMG submission 66592) | Corn rhizosphere microbial communities from Kellogg Biological Station, Michigan, USA - KBS Corn C5-2 | ecosystem: Host-associated > Plants > Roots > Rhizosphere > Soil ... | reverse complement strand
CTCGCGAAGCGCCTGCTGCAATACATCCCCGAGGGCAACACCACGGACGCGAACGGCCAGGCGCGCCTGCTCGCGTCCGGGACGGCGCCCGTCAACATCGATCAGTACACGCTCGACATGCACTACAGCGTCGCGCAGAACGACAATGTGCACGGCTACTACGCGTATCAGAAGGATCTCCGGCAGGAGCCCAACGCGCAAGGCAACACGGTGCCGGGGTTCGGCGACACGCGCGGCGGCCACCGCCAGATCATGACGCTGAACGAGACGCACATCTTCAGCCAGGCGCTCGTCAACGAAGCGCGCGCCGGATACAACCGAATCAACATCAACTTCGCGCCCAACGTCGTCGTGAATCCGGCGGACCTCGGCATCAGTAACGGGATCAACTTTCCGATCGCCTTGCCGCAGATCAGCATCACCTCGCTCGGGTTGAACATCGGCGGACCCTCGAACTTTCCGCAGGGCCGCACGGTGATCACATCGGTCGGATCCGACACCGCGACGTACCTGCACGGAAATCACATCGTCAAGTTCGGCGGAGAGTTCCGCCGGGCGTCGGTGGCCACCTTCACCGACGATCCGGGAACGTTCACGTACGCCACCGTGCCGGCGTTTCAGACGGGCCTGGGCAACGCGTTCAACGTCACGCTCGGCGACCGCTCGGCCAACCTCATCATCAATTCGGTCGGCGTCTTCGCGCAGGACAGCATCTCGGTCGGTTCTCGGGTCAAAGTGGACGCCGGGCTCCGATACGACTTCATCGGGGCGCCAACGGAGCCAAACGACAAGTTGGTGGTGTTCGACGCCTCGAAGGACGCGCTCGTGCGGCTGGGCGCCGGGATCAGCCAGGTGCACAAGAACGGCAGTGACTTTCAACCGCGACTCGGCGTGATCTGGAACCCGTACGGCGACAGCAAGCTCGCCGTCCGCGCCGCCTACGCGGTGATGGTCAACCAGACGAACACCGGCTACATCGGCGGCTCAACGTCCAATCCACCGCTCGCGACGCCGCTCAACGTCGCCGGCGCCGTTCGTCTGGACAGCGCCTTCGCCACCGCGCAGGCCTCGGGGCTCGCGCCGACGACGACGAACCCGAACTTCCAGCCGGGGCGCATGCAGACCTGGAACGTCAACGTCGAGCGCGAATTCGGCGCAACGGGCGTGATGGTCGGCTACTTCGGCTCGTACGGCGATCGTCTGCGCATTCCGATCAACATCAATCAGTTCGTCAACGGCGTGCGCCCGTATCCGACGCTGTCGGCGACGAGCCCCATTCTGCCAGGCGCGACCCTGGGCAACATCACCGAGGTCGAGAGCGCCGGCTGGTCACATTACAAGGGGCTCTGGATCACCGCGAATCGCCGTATGACGAAGGGGCTGCAGCTCAGCTCGTCGTACACGCTGTCGAAGTCGACCGACACGAACTCCTACGACGGCACCCTGACCGCGCAGGACAGCTTCAACCTCGCCGGCAGCGAAGGGCCCTCGGACTTCGACACGCGGCATCGCTTCAGCCTCAACGGCACGTACGAGCTGCCCTTCCACGGCAACCGGTTCAGCGACGGGTGGCAGATCGTCGGCGTCCTGCAGCTCCAGTCGGGCAACCCGCTGAACGTGGTCACCAACATCAACACATTCACCGGGGTCGCGACGCTCAGGCCGGATCTGATTGGCAATCCGTCGATCGTCGGATCGCCGACGCAATGGTTCAACAACAGCGTGTGCGATCCGCGGATTGCGGCGCCGGCCGCCGGTTCGTGCAACGCGACGTCGGTGTTCGCGCTGCCGGTGTCGGCCAACGGCGTGTTCCACTTCGGCAACCTGCCTCGCAACGCCATCATCGGTCCTGGATTCAGCGACACCGATTTGTCGTTGATCAAGAACGTGAAGCTCACCGGACAGGCGCATCTGCAGCTGCGGGCGGAGGTGTTCAACCTGTTCAACGTCGCGAACTTCGGGCAGCCGGGGCGGACCGCCATCGCCGGCAGCACGGCGTTCGGTGTGATTACCAACACACGCTTCCCGACGGGCGACTCCGGTTCGTCGCGTCAGGTGCAGTTCGCGATCAAAGTGTTGTTCTAACGGCGCACGCGTTGGCGTGCTTCAGGCCGGCGGGCAACCGCCGGCCTTTTTTTTCAAACGCTCGGCTGAGGCCGTCGCACTACGCGAATCCTGAGTCCCATCGAATTCCGAATCCGAATCCCGAATCCCATATGATTCGAGGATGGATAAGACCTTTCTCTTCGTGGGCGCGCTGGCGGGATTTCTGGCCGTCGCGTTCGGCGCGTTCGGCGCGCACGCGCTGCGCAGCCGCCTGACGCCCGAGCTGCTCGGCGTGTTCGAAACCGGCGTGCGCTACCAGATGTATCACGCGCTCGCCATCCTCGCCGTGGGGTTGGTCCTCGCGCGCAGCGGCGGTTGGCTCTTCTCCACCGCCGGCTGGCTGTTCACGGCCGGCATCGTGTTCTTTTCGGGCAGCCTGTATGTGCTCGCGCTGACCGGCATCACCGTCTTCGGAGCGATCACGCCGATCGGCGGCCTGCTGTTTCTCGCGGGCTGGGCGTGTCTGATTGTGGCGAGTCTTTGACCGCGGGGCTGGAGGCTGGGCCCTGGGGGCTCGCCCAACTCCCGAGTCCCGAATTCCTAATCCCGAGTCCCGAATCCCTTCTTCTTCGTGGCCTTGGGCGGCGGGCCCGGACGATATTCGATCTTCACGTCGCTCAGAACGGCAATCGGACGGCCGAGCGATGAATAGGTCGCCGTGCCGTCGACGCGATCCACGGTCAATTTCTCGCCGAGCACGCTCACTTCCGATTCGCTTTCCGGAATCGTGACGGAGATCGACTCGGTGCCGGTGGGCGCGACGGCTTTCACGCCGCCGGGGCCCGCGCCGCCGGCGATCCGATCCACGAGATCCGCGCCCGTCCGAAATTCATTCTGCACGGCCGCGCGGCTGATGAGCGTGTTGTCCATCGTGAACACGCCGACCGTCGCCGTATAGCGCGCATAGGCGCGATGCGCCTGGACCTGCTCTTCGGAATACGTCTGACGATTGTGCAGATCGAAGGTCAGCGTCACCGGTCCCTTGTGCGGCGGCAGCGTGATCAGGATGCCCGACGATGGGTCGCGCCCGGTCAGCACGTCGCAGAAATTCGCCTTCGTTTTCACGCCGACGCCGAGCGGTGTGGGACAGATGATCGGCGGCGACACCTGCTTCAGCGGCGCAGCCGTGGGCGCGGGCGCCGGCTTGCGGACCGGCTTCGATGTCTGCGCGGCGAGCGGGACCGCGATGAACGCCGCCATTGCGATTCCGGTGAGTCGCATGCGTTCAGTGTACCGCAGACGCGGCAATCGAGAGGGCGGGACTGACGTCCCGCCCCACAGCGCGTCACTGTCGGGAAGGTCTTTAGACCTGCCAGGCGTGTGTAGACCTGCCCTCCGTGTTCAATGCGTCGCCGTCGATCCATTCATGAGGTTCGCATCGAAGAACGCCTCGACCCGATGCCACGCATCGCGCAGCACGTGCTCGCGCGTGAAGTAATGGAACTCGCCCGGATACGTCATGAACGAGACCAATCCGCCTTTGCCCTTCTTCAGCAGCTCGTCTATCAGCCGCACCGAGTGCAGGTACGGCACGTTGACGTCCGACGTGCCGTGCAGGATCAGCAGCGGACGCTCGAGCCGATCGACGTGCGACAGCGGCGACGCGTTCGCGTACACGTCGGGATGCTCGGCAGGCGTCCCGATGCGGCTCGCCGTCCACCCGCCATGGTATGGATCCTCGTAATACATCGCGTAGTCGACGACGCCGGCGACGTCGACCGCGGCGCGGAACAGGCGCGGCTGATCGGTGACGGCGATCAGCGTGAAGAATCCGCCGTAGCTGAGGCCCCACACGCCCACGCGATCCGTGTCCACGTACGGCAGCGTCTTCAGATAGTTCGCCGCCATCCAGGCGTCCTTCGCGTCCTTTCCGCCGACGTCCATGTAGACGCTCTCGCGCCACTTGCGTCCGTAACCGATGCTGCCGCGATAGTCGGGCGCGATGACCACGTAGCCCTTCTGCAGCAGGTACTGATGGAAGCTGTAGTACACCGCGTAATTGCGCTGCACGTGCCAGCCGTCATAGTTCTGGTTCACGCCGTCGCCGTGGATCCAGACGATAGCGGGATGCTTCCGGGATTTATCCAGGTTCTTCGGGACGAACAGCCACGCCGGCACCGTCTGGCCGTCAGGCCCTTTGTAGCTCACCATCTCGGGCTCGACCAGCGCCGACTTGTCGATCGCCTTCGGCATCGAATCCGACAGCCGCACCGGCGCCGCGTTCGGCTTCGCGTCGATCGCCCAGAGGTCGGCGGAGTTCTGCGCGTCGGTGTGCTGATACACGAGCCGCGTGCCGTCAGGCGACCACACCGGGGCGATGTCGGTGCCGCGGCCCTTGGTCAACGCGGCAATCGTCGCGTGCGATGGATCGGTGCCGAGCGTCGCGACATAGAGATGGCGATCGCCGTAGCGGCCGGGCTCGTTCGCGTCGTACGCGATGCGCGTGCTGTCGGGCGACCACACCGGCCGCCACGACTCGAAGTCGCCTTTCGTGATCTGGATCGGCTCGCTCGCCTCCGCCTTTCGGGCTCCATCGGTTCCCGGCGCGGCCATCACATACAGATGATCCCACCCGTCGCGATCGCTGAGGAACGCGATCCACTTGCCGTCGGGTGACGGCTGCGCGTTGCCGCCCGCGTCGCCGGTCATGCTCCAGAATTTCTCTTCGACGTCTTCGTGCAGCGTCTTCGGCTCGCCGCCGTTGATGTCTACCATCGAGGTCGTGCGCCGTTTGAAGTCCGCGGAGGTGCGATCGACGAGGAAGTGACGCGCGTCGAGCCATCGGCGTCCGCCGAATCCGCCGCCGGCGGCAAGCGCTTTCGGCGCTCCGCCCGTCGCGGCGACGACCATCGTGTCACCAGGCACATTTTCCGTGATCGTGTAGATGATCTTGCTGCCTGAGTACGCCGGCGTCTGCTCGTGCCGGATCGTGTGCGCCCCTTCGGTGAAGACGAGGTGCGTGCCGTCCGGAGACCAGCCGACGGCGCCGATCGATTTGTCGTCGCCGCGCGCCGCGAGCGTCTCGCGGCCGTCGCCGAGCGATCGCACCCACAGCTCATTCCCTCCGGCGCCTCCGCGGCCCCGTCCTCCGCCGGCGGGCGATGGCTGACTCGATGCGCCAGCCGACGAGCGGACGAACGCCACCTTCGACCCGTCCGGCGATGGCACCACGTTCGACTCGATTTGCGGCGTCGTCCAGACCGCGGCCGCCGCGCTGCCGTCGATCGGCACGCGCCAGAGGTCACCATCCTTGGAGATCATCAACGCACGTCCATCGGCGCTCCAGAACGCGCCCGCGAGCGACGATCCCGCTGCCGTCAGCTCACGCGGATCGCCGGCCGGCGACGCGGAGGATGGGGCGTCAGCCACGTACACCTTCGACACGCCCGCGCGGTCCCAGACGAACACGACATGACGGCCGTCAGGCGCCCAGAGCGGGTTCGAGGGATGCCGAATATCGATCAGTTGTTCGATCGTCAGATGACGCGAGTCGCTGGACGCTTGGGGTGCGCCGTGCGCGACGCATCCGGCGGTGACGCAGAGGAGCGCGACGCACGTGGCGAGAGACTTCATGGCGAATCCTTTCGATTGAGGAGTGCAGTATACGGCGGCGCGCGGCCCATCGATTCACGTAAGGAAACAGGAATATCCAAGTTTCCGTGCGACGGTAAAATCTGGCCGGAATTCATCAATAAAGAGTGATTCTGCGACTCCGGATGTTTGTTACAGTTCGTGACGATTCGCAGGTGATCAATTTCACGAGCGGCTGAGGGATTGGCCCGATGAAGCCCTTCGCTCTGGAACACCTACTGTTTTCAGGAGGATTTGATGTTTCGCATGTTGAGGTTCGTAGCGGTTCTGGCCGCCATCGGTATCGCCGCGCCAGCGTTCGCCCAGGTGCAAACGGGAAGCATTCTGGTGAAGGCCACGGATGAACAGGGCGCGGTCATGCCCGGCGTGACCATCACGATCAGCAGCCCCGTTCTCGTTGCCGGAACGATGACCGGCGTCACCGACGCGGGGGGCGCGTACCGGTTCCCCTCATTGAGCCCCGGTCAGTACTCGGTCAAGCTCGAGCTCCAGGGCTTCCAGTCCATTAATCGCGAGAATGTCGCGGTGCTCGTCGGGCAGACGACGCCGGTCGAACTGCAGCTCAAGGTGGCGAGCCTCGCTGAAAGCATCACGGTGACGGGCGACTCTCCAACGGTGGACACCACCAGCGCCAACGTGGCCGTGAACCTCAGCGAACAGCTGCTGCAGTCCACACCGGGCGGGCGCGACATCTGGGCGCTCACCGAATCGAAAGTGCCGGGCCTGACGATGAGCCGTCCCGATGTGGGCGGCACCTCTGGCGGCCTGCAGGGCGTCTATAGCGCGCGCGGCACGACCAGCGGTCAGAACTCGCAGTACCTGAACGGCGTGAACGTCGGCGATCCGTCGGCGATCGGGGCCGCCGGCTACTACTACGACTTCGATTCGTTCGAGGACATCCAGGTCTCGACCGGCGCGCACGACATCACCGTGCCGACATCCGGCGTTTTCCTGAACATGGTGACCAAGAGCGGCGGCAACACGTGGGCAGGCCGCACGACGTTCGCGTACGTGCCCAAGGGCACGCAGAGCTCGAACATCGACGACAACCTGGCGAAGTACGGCTTCGGGCCGAAGACCAACCAGGTGGACTTCACTTCGGACATCAACGTGAGCGCCGGCGGCCCGGTCGTCGCCAACAAGCTGCGCGTGTTCGGATCGTTCCGCGACTGGCGCGTCCACGTGAACGTGCCCGCCGCCTTCTCGTCCACGGTGCTCGATCAGACGAACATCACGTCGGGCCTGGTGAACGTGACGTACCAATTGAACCAGTCGAACAAGATCACCGGCTTCTATTCGCACCAGGCGTACATCAAACCGAACCGCTTCCTGAACTCGCCGACCACGACGCTGACCAAAGACTCGACGAGCGACGAGGAAGATCGCTTCAACGTCTACCAGGGGCTGTGGAACTCGATCCTGACCAAAAACCTCTTCATGGACGCGCGGCTCGGCTACAACACGATTCTTTTCCCCACTTACATCAACGGCTCGGCGCAGTCGCTCACCGATAACGCGACGAGCATCATCACGGGCAACTACACGGCCAACACCGTGCGGCACCGCCCGCGGCTGCAGGCGAACGCCACGTTCAACTACTACGTCGACCAGGCGCTCGGCGGCCGCCACGAGTTCAAGTTCGGCTTCGACCAGACGCACGCGGCCGGCCACGTCGAGACCACGCGGTTCGACGACTTGACGGCGAACTGGAGCAGCGCGACCGGCCAAGCCCAGACGGTAACGCTCTACGCCACCCCGTTCAATACGGCGACCACGCTCGACGTGACGTCGCTCTTCGTGCAGGACAGCTACTCGATCAAGCGCCTCACGGTGACGGGCGGCGTCCGCTACGAGCGGCTGAACGCCTTCCTGCCGGATCAGTCGAGCCCCGCGTCGAAGTGGACCGGGCTCGGCATCCCGGAATTCCAGAACGTTCCACGCACCCTCAGCCGGACCGACGTCATCACCTGGAACACGGCGGGACCGCGCGTCAGCGCGGTGTACGACCTGAATGGCGACGCGAAGACGGCCCTGAAGGCATCGGCCGCGCGGTACTACTACATCATCAGCACGACCGGGACACCGCTCGATTCGGTCAACCCGAACTCGACGTATCAGGCGCAGTACACCTGGAACGATGCCAACCACGATCTGATCTTCCAGCCGGGAGAGCAGACGGGCACGCCCGTGATCACCTCCGGTTCGACGACGACGGTCGATCCGAATTTCCGCCGGCCCTACACCGACGAGTATTCGGGCGGCGTCGATCGCGATCTCGGCCAGGCGCTGAAGCTGAGCGTCGTCTACACGTATCGCCGCGAGAAGTACCCGCAGGCGACGGCCAACCCCTCGAGTCCGTTCGCGACGACGCTCACCTCTCGGGCGGATGCGGGGCCCGACGGCGTGAGCGGCACAGCCGACGATACGACGATTCAGTTCTACGATCGCCTGTCGACCACCAACCTCACGGTCGTCACCAACGATCCGACGAGCCTGCAGACCTACAAGGGTCTGGAATTCACGCTGACCAAGCGGATGTCGAACCGGTGGCAGATGCTGGCCGGCTACACGTACTCACAGGCGCGGATCTCGGGACTGAGCGTCAACATCGACCCGAACCGGCTGCTCAACGTCACCGGACCGGTGGCGGCCGCCGGCAACGGCAACGTCGCGGGCACGGGTCTTGGCGACCGGCCGAACTCGTTCAAGCTGACGGGATCGTACCTGCTGCCCTTCCAGGACATCCTGGTGGCCGCGAACTTCAGTTCGGTGAGCGGCGAGGCGCTGACGCGTCAGGTCAACACGCGCTTGACGGTCGGCGGCACCACGACGGTGAACGTCGAGCCGATCGGCTCGGAGCGCCTCGATGCACTGAACAAGCTCGATCTTCGCGCGCAGAAGACGTTCCGCCTGAAGAACAATCGCGGAATCGACGTGTCGATCGACGTGAACAACGCGCTCAACTCGAACAATATCTGGGACGCGCGCACGCTGAGCGGGACGATCGGGCTGCGTCAGAACGGCGACATCAACGGCGCGCTCAACACGGTGCCGCAGTTCCTGTCGCCCTCGCAGGTAGTGGCGCCGCGCGACCTTCGGTTCAACGTCGCGTTCCGCTTCTGAGGGTTCTCATGTAGCGGCGCTGGTTCACCACAAAGGGCACAGCGGACACGAAGGAGAAGCGAGCGGCTTCTCCTTTGTGTCCATCGTGTCCCTGGTGGCTACGCGAGCCACCAGATTCCCGCCGCAAGCGTTGCGAGCGTCACCGGCACACCGAGGCGCGCGTAGTCGCCGAATCTGATCATCACACCGCGGCGCTTCGCGCCTTCCACCACAATCAGATTCGCGATCGAGCCGACGACCGTCAGGTTGCCGGCGAACGTGCTGGCCATCGCGAGGACGAGCCACGCGTGCGCGGGGTGCGGCAGCTTCGGCACGAGCGTCGTGAACAGCATCACGGCGGGCACGTTGCTGATGGTGTTCGCCAGAATCGCGGCGGTCGCCGTCAGACCGCCGATCGTCTGCACGCCGAGGGGCTGCAGCAGCGCGAAGAGCCGGCGATCGATGCCCGCCTCTCCGGCCGCGCCGATCACGACGAACAGCCCGATGAAGAGCATCAGTAGATCCCAGTCGATCGCCGCGTAAATCTGCGCCGGCGCGACGCGGCGCGTGATGAGCAGCGCGGCGGCGCCGCACGCGGCGACCAGGGCGGTGTCGTATCCGGCGAGAAATCCGCCGAGCACGCCGGCCGCGATGACGGCCGTCTTGATCAACAGATGTCGATCGATGGGGATCGGCGCGATGGCCGCCGGCGCGCTGACGGCGGGCTGCAGATCGCGGCGGAACACGAGCCAGAGTAGCGCCGCGTCGATCAGCAGGCCGAGCGCCGCGACCGGCGCGAGCGCCGACGAAAACGCGCGAAACGAGATCTTCGACGCGGTGCCGATCAGCATGTTCTGCGGGTTGCCGGTCATCGTCGCCAGACCGCCGATGTTGGAGGCGGTGGCAAGCGCGAGGAGGAACGGCAGCGGCCGCCGGTTGCGCGCGGCCGCGAGGTCGAGCACGAGCGGCGTGAAGACGAGGCAGATCGTGTCGTTGACGAATAGCGCGGCAAGCACGCCGCTGGAGACGACGATCGTGATCAACAGCGCGACCGGATGGATCACGCGGCGGTCGACGATCTGCACCAGCGCCGCGAGGCCGCCGGCGAGCCGCAGGTGCGCGACGAGCACCATCATGCCGAAGAGGAGCACCAGCGTGCGGTAGTCGACTGCGCGCACCGCTTGATCGAATCCGATCGCGCCGGTCACGATCATCAGCACGGCGCCGACAATCGCGGCGCCGGTGCGATCGAGGCGCAGAAAGGGCACGCGCCCGGCCGCCACGATGGCGTAGGTGCAGACGAAAATGAGAAGAGTGAGCAAGAGGGTGCTGAGTGCTAAGGTGCCAGGGTGCCAGGTGCTGAGGTGCCAGGTGCTAAGGTCCGAGGGTGCTCAGTCTATCCCGCCCCTCGAGCCTTTCCAGCCGCACCTGTCCATCCCGGCCTTCCCTTCAGTCTTCTCCCACGCACGCGTAGGCGGCGGTTTCGCGGAGGCCGGGGATGGCGCTGCGCAGTTTGATCAACTCGAGGAACTCGAGGCGCGTGCGGGCATTGTCGCGGAAGGCGCCGTGCATCGCGCTGGTGACCGCGAACGAATTCTGCTTTTCCACGCCGCGCATCGACATGCACAGGTGGGTGGCTTCCATCACCACCGCGACGCCGAGCGGCGCGATCTTGTCGCGAATCGTGTCGGCGATCTGATTCGTCAGGCGCTCCTGCACCTGCAGACGCCGGCTGAAGACATCCACGAGCCGCGGAATCTTACTGAGGCCGATCACCTTGTCGCTCGGAATGTAGGCGACGTGGCACTTGCCGAAGAATGGGAGCAGGTGATGCTCGCACAGGCTGTAGAAATCGACGTCCTTCACGATCACCATCTCGCTATAATCGACGGTGAACAACGCATTGTTGAGCACGACGTCGATGTCCGCGTGGTATCCGCTGGTGAGAAACGTCAACGCCTTCTCGACACGCTTTGGCGTGTCGGCCAGACCTTCCCGCCCCGGGTCTTCGCCAAGCGCCGCCAGCAGCTTCGTAATCAGCTCCTGCATCGTTCTATTCTATCTCTCGACCGCCGCCGCTCAGTCGCCCGACGCGCTGTACGCGGATCGGGCACACCTCGCGAGCGCGCGCCAGGCCGCGGCCGCGTGGTCCGCTTCGCTCTCGAACGGGCCCGCCAACTTCGAGATCGCGTGGAAACTCGCGCGCGCAGAGTACTGGCTGGGCGGCCACGCACCGGAGGTCGAGCGGCGGCACTTCCTCGACGACGGGATCGCGTCGGGCCGCGCCGCGATCGCGCTCGCCGCCGATCGCCCTGAAGGCCATTTCTGGTTTGCGGCCAACATGGGCGCGCTGGCCGAGTCGTTCGGCGTTCGTGCCGGTCTCAAATATCGGGGCATGATCAAAGACGAGCTGCAGACGGTGCTGCGCATCGACCCGGGCTTCCAGCACGGCTCCGCCGATCGTGCGCTGGGGCGATGGTACGCCAAGGTGCCGCGGCTGTTTGGAGGCGATCGCGCCCTCGCCGAACAACACCTGCGCGCGTCGCTGACGTTTCAGCCGGACAGCACCGCGTCACATTTCTTTCTCGCCGAACTGCTGCTGGACGAAGGCCGCAAACCCGAAGCGCGGACCGAGCTGCAAACGGTGATCGACGCGCCGTTCGATCCGGATTTCACGCCGGAGGATCAGGACTTCAAATCAAAGGCGCGCGCGCTCCTTCAGCAGCCGTGAACACCACGAAGTCACGAAGAGCACGAAGGATCACAGTACACCGATCACGTGATAAACCGCCTTCGTGTCTTCGTGCCTTCATGGTTCGAGATCAGTATTTATAAAACCCCTGTCCGCTCTTGCGTCCCATCCGGCCGGCCAGCACCATCCGCTTCAGCAGCGGCGGCGGCGCGTACGCCGGCTCGCGGAACTCCTCGAACATGATGTTCGCGATGTAGTACGTCGTGTCGAGTCCGACGAAATCCAGCAGCGTGAATGGCCCCATCGGATAGCCGCATCCCAGCTTCATGCCCTTGTCGATGTCCTCGAGCGTCCCGAGTCCGTTCTCGTAGGCGCGAATCGCGTCGAGCAGGTACGGCACGAGCAGGCGGTTGACGATGAACCCCGGGCGATCGGGCGCCGTAATCGGCTCCTTCCCCAGCGACTCGGCGAAGGCGAACACCGTTTTGTACGTCTCGTCGCTCGTCGTCAACGCGCGAATCACTTCGACGAGCTTCATGATCGGCACCGGATTGAAGAAGTGCAGGCCGCCAAAACGATCGGGGCGCGACGTGGCGGCCGCCAGCTCCGTGATGCAGAGCGACGACGTGTTCGACACAAAGATCGTGTGGCTGCCGACAATCTTCTCGAGCGCCGCGTAGGTCGTCCGCTTGTCGTCGAGGTTCTCGACGATCGCCTCGATGATTAAGTCGCAGTCTTTCAAGCCCTCGAACGTCGTCGTGCCCGACAGGTTGGCCAGCGTCGTGTCGCGCGATTCGGCGGTCGCTTTGCCTTTCGTCACGCCATCGTCCAGAAATTTCTTGATGCGCCCGAGGCCCTTCTGCAGGAAGGCATCGTTCACCTCCCGTACGATCGTCGTGTAGCCCGCCGCCGCAGAGACCTGCGCGATGCCGGCCCCCATCAATCCGCACCCCAGTACGCCAACCGTTTTGATCGCCATATCTCCTCTTCTCAGTGGCTACATCGCCTCGACGATGGCCGCGATGCCCTGGCCGCCGCCGATACAGGCGGTTGCGACACCGCGCTTCTTGCCGCGCCGGCGCAGCTCCAGCAGCAGCGTCAGCAGGAGGCGCGTTCCGCTCATGCCGAGCGGATGTCCGAGCGCGATCGCGCCGCCGTTGACGTTGACGCGCTCGCGATTCAAGCCGAGCTCCTTCTCCACTGAGAGATACTGGCCGGCGAATGCCTCGTTCACCTCGATCAGATCCAGATCATCGAGCGTCATCTCGGCGCGCGCGAGGGCTCTCCGCGTCGCGGGCGCCGGTCCCATGCCCATGAGCGTCGGCTCGACGCCAGTCGCGGCCCACTCCACCAGCCGGCCAATCGGCTTCAACGCGTAGCGGTCGACTGCTTCCCGCGACGCCAGAATCATCGCGGCACCGCCGTCGACGATGCCGCTCGCGTTGCCGGCGGTCACCGTGCCGTCCTTCTTGAACGCCGGCGGCAGTTTCGCGAGCACCTCGAGGGTCGTGTCCGGCCGCATGTGATCGTCGCGATCGACGATCTGCACGCCTTTGCGCGTCTTGATCTCGACTGGCACGACTTCGTCGGCCAACCGCCCTTCGCGCCAGGCCGCGTCGGCGAGCTGCTGGCTGCGCAGGGCAAACGCATCCTGCTCCTCGCGGGTGATGCCGTACTT
>Ga0068855_100007535_pt1 | contig 13174 bp, 10 predicted proteins | sample KBSCornC52_FD_66592 | JGI IMG/M metagenome (GOLD analysis project Ga0068855, IMG submission 66592) | Corn rhizosphere microbial communities from Kellogg Biological Station, Michigan, USA - KBS Corn C5-2 | ecosystem: Host-associated > Plants > Roots > Rhizosphere > Soil ... | reverse complement strand
GTTCACGCCGTCGACGATGAGGCCGACGCTCGGGTCCTGGGCCTCGGTCTGTCCCACCTTGCCGACGCCGCGGATCGAGATGCTGCTGGTGCGCTGGTTGCCCGGGTTCCATGACACGTTGGCGGCGCGCTTGGTGATGGAGTCGATGTCGTAGGAGTTCGTGCGCGCCAGTTCCGCGCCCGTCACCACCGAGATCGACAGCGGCACGTCCTGCAGTTTCTCGATGCGGTTGCGGCTGCGCACGGTGACGCTGCCGAGTTGCTGGGGTTGTTCGGGGACCGCGGCTTCAGCGGGGGAGGGCTCCGGCGCGGAGGCCGCCGCCGGCGCGGGGAGCGCGGCGGGTGCCGACGCAGCGGGGGCGGAAGCGGCAGGCGCCGATGCCGAAGGAGCCGAGGCGGCGGCGGCCGCGGGCGGGATGTCGCTCTCGGCGGCGCACGCCGCGCCGGCGTTGAACAAGGCCATGCCGGCGACGATGCCGCTGGCGATGCGGGAGAGGGGGAACGGTGCGAACGCGTTCGCGGAGTGGGACGGGACCTGGCGCTTCGAAGCTGGCGTGCGATTCACGAAATACCCTTTTCTGGTTCTGTGGGGGAGGGAGAGATGACTCCTTTCAAAGCAGGGGCTGTGCCCAGAAGGAAAGCGTCTGACCTCATGCGCTAGGCGATTGAGCGCGGCGGTTTCCACGGGGTGAGCAGTGTTTTTGCGGTGTTGCGGAGGTGACATCGGCTGCGTGGAGGCGCAGGCGCTGCTGCTGTGGCAGCAGTCGCCGTGCAAAAAAATGTTGAAGTGCGGACATTTGTCGCGGATGGCTCAATGGGTGAGCCACCCAGTCCGATGGGGCGGTGCCCCGGCCTTCCAGAGGAAACGGCGGCGATGCGGACGGGCGGCTCCGCGTCTGGCATGAATGCTGCAAAACGAGTCGGCGCGGGACCGGTCCTCGAGGTCCCTGTCTGAACCCCTCACCACTACCATCACCATGACAACACTCTCGAAGCTCTCCCTGCTGGCGACCCTCGCCCTCGCGCTCGCCGCCCCCTACGCCACCGCCCAGCAGGCCGCCACGGCGCCGGCCGCCGGCGCCTCCGGGGCGGCCGCGGCGTGGAAGTACAAGACCAAGCGCCTGAAGGCCGCCGAGGTCGACGCCTTGCTGGCCCACCCCGACAAGCTGCTGGTGCTCGACCTGCGCCGCCCCGACGAGCTGATCCAGTACGGCAGCTTCCCCGTCTTCCTCAACGTGCAGAACAGCGAACTGGAGAAGCAGCTCGCCTACCTGCCGAAGGACCGCACCGTGCTGACCGTGTCGAACCACGCCGTGCGCGCGGGTGCGGCCGGCGACCTGCTGGCCGCCAAGGGCTTCACCGTGGCCGGCGCGACCGGCTCGGAGGACTACGAGAACGAAGGCGGCAAGGCCGTGGCCCACATCCAGCCGCGGGCCCCGCGCACCGTCGCCGCCGCCCCGCAGGCCCAGCCGCAACGGCAACCTTGACGCTTGAGAGCGACTCGACGGCGGACGCCGCGGCCGGCCACGCCGCTTCCGCCTGACCTGGGGCGCGGAGACCCCGCGCTTCCGATCGACCTGAACCCACGAGGGAGATCCCCGCATGGACACGACCATCACCCTGCCACCGGCTGATCCCGACCTGCAGGCCGACCCGCGCCTGCGCCAAGGGCCGGATCCTGCGACCCGGGACCGCCCCTGCACCATCGACACGACACCCGTCGCGTCGCCGCCATCGCGCATCCGCCTGTGGGACCTGCCGACCCGCCTCTTCCATTGGGGGCTGGTGGCCGCCGTCTCGGTCGCGGTGGCCACCGGCTGGGCGGGCGGCGACTGGATGCGCGTGCACGGCATCGCCGGGCTGACCATCGCCGGCCTGGTCGTGTTCCGGGTGGTGTGGGGGTTCGTCGGGTCCACCCACTCCCGCTTTTCGCGCTTCGCCCCCACCCCGCGCCGGGTGCTCACCTACCTGCGCGGACGCTGGACCGGCGTGGGGCACAACCCGCTGGGTGCGGCCTCGGTGTTCCTGATGCTGGGGCTGCTGGCCGCGCAGGTCGGCACCGGCCTCTTCGGCAACGACGACATCGCCTACACCGGCCCGCTGGCCGGCCGGGTCGATGACGGGCTGTCGCTGTGGCTGACCGGGCTGCACCGCCAACTGGCCTGGGCGCTGCTGGCCTTCCTGGCCTTGCACGTGCTGGCCATCGCGTTCCATGCGGTGGTCAAGAAGGACGACCTGCTGCGACCCATGGTCACCGGCTACAAGGAGACGCCGCGCGGCGAGTCGACCCGCGGCGGCGGCTGGCTGGCCTTGCTCACGGCCCTCGCGGCGGCGGGTGCGGCGGTGGCGCTGGCGAGCGGGGCCACGTGGCCGCAGTCCGGCGCGGCCCCGCTCGCCAAGCCGCCGGCGGTTCACCCGCAGCAGGAGGCTGCGCCGCCGGCCTGGTGAGTTCGCCGGGACCGGCCACTTGTCGCATGGCGTGGGGGCCCCCGATGCAGCGCGAGCCGCGGCGGCTCGTGCACAATCGCCCGGCGCCGAGCGCCATGGCGCCCGGCATCCGCCGGGGGCGGCGGCCGGCCCGACCGCCGGAGCCCATCGCCTTGAACTCCCTGCTGCCCCAGCAGATCGCCCCCGTCGACGAACCGCAGGCCGCCCTGACGGCCCGGCTGCTGGCCCCTCGGCGTGACGAGATCGAAGCCTATTTCCTGGCGCTGCGCGCCGAAGTCGACGCCGACCTCTCGCCGCGGCTGCCGCTGGCGGCCGGCAAGGCCTATCCCTACGGCCGCTGCGAAGAGATCACCCGCGAACTGCACGCCCGCCTGCTGCCCCGGCTCGGTAACCCGGAAGCGCCGGTGGAGCGGCTGCTGCACGGCTTCATCGCCCAAGGCGGCATGGCGCGCACCGTGTGGGGCGTGCTGCGCGGGCAGTACTTCCAGAACGCGCTGCAATTCGGCGGGCTGTACGTGGACGTCTCCAACGACACCGTCTTCGTGACCAAGCCGAAGGTGGAGGTGCTGCCCATCCTGGAGGCCGGCCTGGTGCCGGTGCGCGACCTGGCCCATTTCCGCGAGACCGCCGAGCGCTACTGGAACGCGGTCGTCTACGCGAACCATTGCCTGCCCTCGCTGGCCCCGCTGCTGCCGATGATCACGGCCAGCCCCGGAAAGCTCGTGCCGGGCCTGCAGTCGGCTTGCGACTACATGATCGAGTTGATGTGCCGTGACGGCTTCCGGCAGGCCGAGCGATGGCTGGCCGAGGGCCCGACGCCGCCGCCGGACGTGGTGCTCGCCGGCGTGCCGGCCGACCTGCTTCCCTGGACCACCGACCCCCGCGCGGAGTCGGTCGAGGCCTGCCGGCGGGCCCGGGCGGCGGGCTGCGACACCCACCGCGGCTGGCGCAACGCCCGCGTCCTGGATTACCTGCGCTCGGTGGGCCAGTCGGCGTCGGACAGGCCCGGGACTTGACGGGCAGCCGACAGGCCGCAGCGCCACAGGCGCGGAGCCGCCAAGTGTGGACGACACCGCATTGGCGATAGGGCTCCGGGATGACAGGGTCGCGCGCCACGACCTAGAGGCCGCAACACCGCCTTCCCGAGTTGTCCAGTGGGCGGTCTGACAGACCCGCGGTTTGTTTCCGGCGGAATGAAGGGTTCTGGCCCGAGCGCTTGGCTCTCCATTGGCGGGCAGCTTCGGGTTACGCCACGCCAGTTCGGTTGCGGCGCTGAGGTCCCAGGGCTGGCTCGGCAAAATTGCCGTTGTTCAACTGCGTCGCCGGTCCGGTATCACGAGGAAACCCCCATGCCAACTGTGCCCACCGGAACTGTTCCCAAAAGTCGCTCGGTCTCACCGTCTTCGGGTACCCGGTTGCAAACCGGCGGGGTCAACCCTCAACGGGGGCCGCAGGACGCCAACCGACCTCCCATGGCGCGCCAAATCCCAGAGGGCATGCCTGGCTCGTCGCCGACACGCCCCGTCCCCATTGAAAGTCTTCCTCCGGCGAAGCGCCGCAAGTTGCGGGCGGGCCTTCCCGGAACGCCGAGGCCGTTGAGAGCGCCCGCGGTGCACGGCGCCAATTTGACGGCTGCATTGCAAAAAGGCGGGCGCTTGGAGGACTTTGATGCCGATGCGTTCCTGGCCCAGTTCGAGGGAGACAAGGCGAAAGACATCTGGCCGCCGAACCCTGCCTTCTTCTCGAAACTCGTTAAAAACAACACCAAGCTCAAGACGGCGTTTGCGGATCTGCAGGAGGCGCTTCCGCAAGTCGAGGAGCTTTGCTGCAGCATCGACAGGGGCTTGTGGGGAGAGGTGGAACACAAGATCGACGGGAAAGCCGGTGTCGACATGCTGTACTTCGCCTACGCGGCCGGGCGGATCAGCTCGCTGGAGTTTTCCACCGCCCTGAACGTCCTGAACATGAAGGAGTAATACGGCCTGGAAGTCTCGCCCCGTTACCGCGACAACAAGGTGTCCGACGAATTGATCACGTTGCCGGCCCGCCCGGAAAACTGGAGGTTCTTCGACATCTTTTCCGAAGATGGGAATGAGTTGTCCCCTGACGGCCGGGCCTATTTGAAAACCGTGGCGAACAACCTCATACGGGAGAAGCATTTGCCCCGGGAGGTAGAGCCCGATGAGCTCGTGCAGGAACTTGCTCATTGTCTTCGGGGAGTTCCACCCAATCTGCGGATGGGGATGCAGGTGGAAAGCTCGGTTCGGGGCACACCCGAGGTCAAGCGTTTCGTCCCAGCAGCCCCAGGACAGGATCCAGCGGATGTGGCGGAGACCAACCGTCGCATTCTTCAATTCAACCTGGAAGCGGCGGCCCAGCGCAAACGCGACTGGGCGGAAGACCCGGGACTGTTCTGGGCGGACCAATTGAATCCTTCGCAGGCACCTTTCAACGCATCGCCTGATCCAGTCGTCGCCCCGGAGCTCATGCGAAACACACACCTGTACATCCCGTCCTCTGCCGTCATGGCGTCCGCATTGCAGATCTTCAACGCGCAGGCGTTGCCTGCGTTCTGCCTTGGAAGGCTTTCCACCCGACAGCTCGCAGAGCTCCATGTGCGAGGTTTTCATCCCGTCATCATGCGTGACGAGCGCATTGGATCGAACTACTCCAACCCGCATGGTTATGCGGCGGGCGCTCTCCACGCATCGATGCATGACGAGTTCTTTCATTGCATGGCGCTTTCCAGGTACACGGTCGAGCAGCGCAAGGTGTGCGGGGAAACCTTGTTCAATCTCGTGGACGCCGAGGTGGACGACAACAACCCGGTTGAAAAAGCATTCGGGGATGACGTCTTGGCCGCCTTGGCCGACATGGCCAATCGCGATCCCGTGGGCCGCGGTCCAGCATATTTCCTGGCGTCCGCCATGCAAGCCGCGATGGCGCCGCACCGCAAGGCGATCCGCGACGGTTCCATTGAACCGTCCACCGCCTGGAACAACGTCAAGTCCTGTGTGGAGTTCCAGCAGCGGCTTTGGACTCAGCTGGGTGAGCAGCACCCGGAATTCAAAGCGGATTACCCCGATGAATGGGAATTGGCTTTGAACAGCCTGACTGCCGCGAAGGAGCAGGTGCAACGCGCGTTGGGACTCGCCGACGCCATGTGAGCAGGAGCGGAACAGACCGGACCGGCGCCGAGAACGACCGTTCGCCACATCGCCTCGCCCGCCGCCCCGGCCATCGGGGTTTTCCCATCCCACCCGATCAAAGCCCGCCGCCGTGTGCATTCCTGACGCGGCCGCGCAGGCCATGCGGTTCACACTGCGCCTGATCGATGCGACAGGACCGCGCCCAGGTGGCAGGGGCCGGCCGCCTCCTCGTCCCTGGGCTCACCAACCCGCGCCATGATCTCTCTCTCCGAACGTGTGACGAAGCTGCGCATCGGAACGCGCTTGGCCGGGGCGTTCTCGATCCTGCTGGCGCTGACCCTGCTGATGGCGGCGATGGCGGCGCAGCGCTTGTCCCGGCTCGCCTCCAGCTACGACCTGCTGGCCGCGGAGCAGTACGAGACTTCGTCGCGGGTGGACATGGCACGTCGCAGCGCGAACGTCGCCTCGCGCAAGCTGCTGGTGCTGATCGGCCTGCCGCGCGACGCCCGCGTGTCCGCCTATGCCCAGATCGACGCCGCCAACGAACGGCTCGACATGGCCCTGAGCGGCCTGCGCCAGAGCCGGATCGGGCGCGAGCAGGGCGAGGCCGTCGGCGTGGTCTTGCAGCGGCTGCACAACTACCGTCAGGCCTACCTCGAGACCGCGGAACTCATCGAGGCCGACGACCTGGAACGCGGCCGCTCGATGCTCGGCTCGCGCACCGAGGCGGCGCTCGACGGCCTGTCCGAGGCGCTGAACGACCTGACCCGGCAGCAGCACACGCTGGGCATGCGCCAGTCCATGGAGCTGCAGGCCCGCATCGATCTCGACCGCCTGCTCCTGTGGGGGCTGTGCGCCGGCGCGCTGCTGCTCGGTGCGCTGCTCGCCCTGCTGGTGTCGCGCAGCATCGTGCGGCCGCTGCGGCGTGCCGAGGTGGTGGGCCACCTGCTGGCGCGCGGCGAGTACCAGCACCGCATCAAGGTGTCCGGCCAGGACGAGGTGGGCCGGGTGTCGCAGGCGATGAACACCCTGGCCGAGGCGGTGGGCGAGCGCGAGCAGCGGCTGCTGACGATGGCCCACACCGACGCCCTCACCGACCTGGCCCAGCGCACCCGCTTCCTCGCCGAGTCGAGCGACCTGCTGGCCGGGCTCGGGCGCCGCGGCGGTCGGGCCGTCCTGGTGTGCGTGGACGTGGACCGCCTGAAGACGGTCAACGCCGTCCTCGGATTCGACGCCGGCGATGCCGTGCTGCGGGACGCCGCGCTGCGCCTTCGGGGCGCCTTCCACGAAGATGCGCGTCTGGCCCGGCTGGGCGGCGGCACCTTCGTCGCCTTGGCCCCCTGCGACGACGTGACCGGCTGCGACCCGGCGGCGCTGGCCGCTGGTGTGCGCCGTGCCTTGGAAGACAAGGTGCGCTGGCAAGGCCACGTGCTGGACATGTCGGTCTCCCTGGGCATGGCCTTGTACCCCGACCATGCCGCGGATCCGGAGTCGCTGCTGCGGCGCGCCGAGCAGGCGATGTTCGAGGGCAAGCGGCAGCGTGAGTCGCAGATGGTCTACAACCCGTCGATCGAGGCCTCGCGGCGCTCGCACCTGAGCCTGCTGTCGGAGCTGCAGGAGGCCATCGCCGGCGGGCAACTGCGGCAATTCCTGCAACCCAAGCTGACGCCCGGCGGCCGCACCGTGAAGGGCGCCGAGGCGCTGGTGCGCTGGCAGCATCCCGAGCGCGGCTGGCTGCCGCCGTCCGAGTTCATCCCCTTCGCCGAGAGCACCGGCCGCATCCGCCAGCTCACCCACTGGATGCTGGAGCAGGCCGTGCTCACCTTGGCGCGGTGGCACGAACAGGGGCTGGACCTCTCGGTGGCCGTCAACGTCTCCACGCTCGACCTGCAGGACGGCGGCCTGCCCGACCGAGTGGCCGGCCTCTTGCGCCGGCACGGCGTGCCACCGCACCGCCTGCAGCTGGAGCTGACCGAATCCGGCCTGCTCTCCAGCGGCCCCGACCCCATCCGCGTACTGCACGCCATCCGGGCCATCGGCGTGGGCCTGTCGGTCGACGACTTCGGCACCGGGCAGTCGTCGCTCGCCTACCTGCAAAAGCTGCCGGTGAACGAGCTCAAGATCGACCGCAGCTTCGTCGACGGCGTGGACGGCGACCCGAAACGCCAGGCGCTCCTGCGCTCGATCGTCGACATCGGCCACAGCCTGGCGCTGCAGGTGACGGCCGAGGGCGTGGAGACCGAGGCCGAGCTGGCGGTGATCCGCGGCGCCAACTGCGACCTGGTGCAGGGCTACCTGCTGGCCAAGCCGATGGCGACGGAGGCGTTCGAGGGATGGCTGGCGCAGCAGGCCGGGGCCACGGCCGTGGTGTGACGCGGTGCGGCCACGCTCCCTGGCCGCTGATCCCTCCACGAGTGGGGCCGGCGTCCCGCGCACGGGGCCCGTGATCCAGGCGACTCGCCGCCGTCGATCCCCGCGTCACCCGCCACCGATCACCGCCGGCACCGCCTCCCGCATCGCCACCGCAAAGCGCAGCAAGCGCGAGGGATGGAACCTCGCTTGCGGGTAGCTCAGGTAGACCGGCAGCGGCGCGGCATGCCATTGCGGTGCGAGGTGCACCAGCCGACCCTGCGCGAGGTCGTCGGCAAGCAGCCAGGCGGACCCGATGCAGGCACCCAGCCCCAGCAGGGCGGCGCTGCGCAAGGCGTACAGGCTGTCGGTGGCGACGCGCGGCCGGATGCCGAAGCGCTGCACCTCGCCGCGGCTGCCGTGGGTGAGGGCCACCTCGGCGTGGTAGTAGGTGCGCAGGGCGAGCCAGGGCAGGGCGGCCAGGTCGGTGGGGTGGGCGGGCAGGCTGCCGCGGACCAGGGCCGGCGCGGCCACCACGATGCGGCGGACCTCCCCGAGCTTGATCGCCACCGCCGCCGGGTCGGTGGGGGCGCCGACCTGCACGGCGCAGTCGATGCCCTCGGCGATGAAGTCGCGCACCTCGTCCTGCAGCAGCCATTCCACCGACACCCGCGGATGGGCCGCGAGGAAGGCCGCCAGCGGCGTGACGAACTGGTCCTGGCCGAAGGCGTGCGGGACCGCGATGCGCAGCAGGCCCTCGGGCTCGGCCTGCGCGCCGCGGGCCTCGGCCTCGAAGGCGGACCAGTCGGCCAGCAGCGCCTGGGCCCGCTCGAAGCACCGCTCGCCGTCGACCGTCAAGCGCATGACGTGGGTGGAGCGCTGCAGCAGGCGCACGCCCAGCGCGCGCTCCAGCGCCTGCAGGCGGCGGCTGATGGTGGGCTGGGTCGCCCCCATGCGCGCTGCGGCGCTTGATAGGCTGCCGGCCTCGACGATGCGCACGAAGGTCTCCATCAGCTGCAGGCGGTCGCCGACGGTGGGGTGGGACGGTGGCGTGGGCGCCTCGGCGCGGCGGATCGGCGGTTCGTGCATGCGTCTAGCGTATATCGGATGTGCGTTCGGCGGCACTACCCAGGCGGTGGCGGCTTGCGCACACTGGGGGTACTCCAGACAACACAGGACCTTGACCATGTCTTCCATGCACGACGGGCATTCGATACCGCCCCGGCCATCCGTTCCCACGCAGGCGCCTTCGGCCGGGCTGGTGCTGCTGCTCGCCACGGGTGCCGGCCTGGCCGTGGCCTCGCTGTACTACTGCCAGCCGATGCTCGGGGTGCTCGGCAGCGACCTGGGCGTGTCGGCGCGGGCCGTGGGCTGGATGCCGACCCTGACGCAGCTGGGCTACGCGCTGGGCATCCTGCTGCTGGCGCCGCTCGGCGACCGCCACGACCGCCGCCGCATCATCCTCGCCAAATCCGCGGCGCTGGTGCTCGCGCTGCTGCTGGCGGCCGCGGCCCCGTCCCTGGGGATGCTGCTGGCCGCCAGCCTGGCGATCGGCGTGGCCGCGACCATGGCCCAGGACCTGGTGCCGGCCGCCGCCACCCTGGCGCCGCCGGCGCAACGGGGGCGGGTGGTCGGCACGGTGATGACGGGCCTGCTGCTGGGCATCCTCTTGTCGCGGGTGGTCAGCGGCTTCGTGGCGGAGCACCTCGGCTGGCGCGCGGTGTTCTTCGGCGCGGCGGCTGCCGTGGCCGCGGTCGGGGTGGCCGCCTGGCGGGGCCTGCCGCGCTTCAGCCCCACCACCTCGCTGCCGTACGGCCGCTTGCTGGCCTCGCTCGGCACGCTGTGGCGGCGCGAGCCCGGCCTGCGCCGCGCCGCCTGGGCGCAGGGCCTGTTGTCCGCCGGCTTCAGCGCCTACTGGTCGACACTGGCGGTGATGCTGCACGGCTCGCCCTTCCACCTGGGCAGCGCCGTGGCCGGTGCCTTTGGCCTGGCGGGCGCGGTGGGCGCGCTGGCTGCGCCGATCGCGGGACGGCTGGCTGATCGCCACGGACCGGAATGGGTGGCGCGCGCCGGTGCCGGCGTGGCGCTGGTGTCGTTCGGCTCGATGGCCCTGGCGCCGCTCATGTCGCCCCAGGCGCAACTGGGCTGGCTGGTCGCCGGGACCGTCGGCTTCGACCTCGGCGTGCAGGCCGCCTTGATCGCGCACCAGACCATCGTCTACGGCATCGACCCCGGCGCACGCAGCCGGCTCAACGCGGTGCTGATGGTCGGCATGTTCATCGGCATGGCGGCGGGTGGCGCGCTGGCGAGCCTGCTGCTCGCCTCCTGGGGTTGGGGGGGCGTGGTCGGGCTGGCCTGTGCGACGTCGCTGGCGGCGCTGGTCGTGAGGATCTGGCCGGTCGGCGACACGACCGCAGCGCGGGCCGCGGATCACGCACCGTCCGCCCCATGAGGACGGCAGACGGGGTGGCCACGGCCGCCGGGTCGTCCATCGGGCGGGCGGGCCTGTCTCCGACCCGGTGACGACGCCCAGGTGACGCGTTCAGGACGGGATCAATCGACCCAGGCGCCGGGCATCTCGGAGCTGCGGTCCGGCAGCTCCGGTGCCGGGGCTTCTTCCGCAGGCGCTGCCTCGGGAAGGGCCGTCGGGGCCGCGGCGGCCTTGGATGTCTCGGGCGCTGGGTGCGACCCGAGCATCTCGTGCACCGCGTCCTCCATGTCCGGCGGGGTGCCCGGCATCAAGGGGCGGTCCCGTTCGAGCTTGGCTGCAGCGGTGGCGGCTTCTTCCGACGCCGGACGGGGATCGAGCAGGTCCTTCATGCCGTCCTTCATTTCCGGAAGCGTTCCCGGCATCAGGCGCGGGCCGTCCTCTTGTCTCTCGTCCCTGGACGCCGCCAGCTGGCGGTTCAGTGCCTGCACGGCGCCCTGCGCGACCAGCTCGGCGCCTTTCAAGCCCACCAACGAGGTGAATGCCCCGGCTTTTTCGTCGATGGCGGCCGTGGCCGGTTTGATGATCGCCTTCTGCACCGGTTGGGCGGCTTTCTGCGCGGCCTGCTTGATCGACTTTTGCAGCTTGTCGGCGAGGGTGGGTTCGGGCTTGCTGAGCAGGTCCTGCAGCTCCTGCTCATGCTCGGGCAGGGTGCCCGGCATCAACTCGTGGTGGCCGTTCTCGAACTCCGGGCCCTCCATCGACGGCAGCATCCCGTAGGCCGCGCTGGCGGCCTCCGAGAGGGTGTTGACTGTCGCGTTGTACGCCTGGTTGAACATGAAGTCGGCCGTCGCGTTTTCGGCCTTTTCCTGCAGCTTGTCCGGGGCCTCCTCCACCCACTTGCGCGCGCGCACCAGGGGGTTTCGCGACTTCACCGGCGCCGGCTCGGGCTTGAGCAGCTCCTGCATGTCGTCCTGCATTTCGGGCAGGGTGCCCGGCATCAACGGGTGCTCGCCTTCAGGGAACACCATCGGCTCCGGAAGGTGGCGCTTGGCCGCGCGCAGCGCGCCCTTGGCCACCATGCCGGTTCCCCAGACGGCGGTCTTGAACGCCATGTCGGCGCTGCGCGAGTCCTTCGCCTTGGGCGCTTCGGAGGCGGTCGACGACGACGAGGCCGTCGACGCCTTGGACGAGGTGCTGGCATTCGTCGAGACACGGCCCAGCTCCGGCCCCTGAGCCGCCGGCTTGGGGCGGGCGGCGAAGGGCTTGCTGGCCTTGGCCTTGATCGACGACCAGGAGGACGATGAACTGGCGGAGGACTGCGTCGACACGCTCGTCTCCGAACTGGCCGAGGACGCATCCGTCGCGTTGGAGTCGACCGACGAGACCGAGGTGTCGCTGGCGACGCTGGCGCTCCGGCCGAACCGGCGCATGGCTTGCGCCGACGTGCTCGGCCCGTGCCCGGGACTCAGTGTCTTGCTCACCTTGCCCTTGAGGGACGACCACGTGCTGGCGGTGGAGGCGGTCGAGGCGTGGCTGTCGATGCGGGCGGCCCGAACGAGCTTGGGCGGCGCCGTCGGCTCGGCCGGGGTTTCGGGTCCGGGGTGCGGCGCCGGTTGCGAGGTGACCGGCGCGGGCGTGCCGTGCTTGCCGAGCTTGCGCGAGATCGACGACCACGCGCTCGAGCCGCTGGACGAGGACTGGCCCGACGCGCTCGTCGCGGAACTGCGCGAGGAGGCGGCCGACCAGCCCGTCGACGCGGAATCGGTCGACTCGCTCGACACAGCGCTTTGCATGCTGTCGGCGCGGGTGGTCTCGGGCTTGGCCTGGGTCTGCGCCGAGGCCCCGCTGGCCAGCGAGGAGGTCGAGCCGCGGCGGGCCGCCAGCATCATCTCCGCCAGCTTGCTCGTGCCGGCGCGGGGCGCGGCGTCTGGCCGGGCGGCGGCGTCATGGCGGCTCAGCGCCTCGGCCGTCAGCGGCTGCCGTGTCAGGCCGGGCAGGGAGGAAGTGCGTGTCTTGAGCACCGGGGCCGGCGTGGCGGTCGCGGCGGGGCCGGTCGCCTCCCCGCGCTTGCGCAGGCCCAGTCCGTCGGCGGCTTTGTCGACCTGCCTAGAAAGTGTCGTCAGGGGGTTTGGGGACGACGGAAGTTTCACAGCGTTGTCGCTCGGGCGGGAGCGGGCCAGTCCAGACGCCCCCATCCTATCGGGCACACAGGTGGGCCAGGGCGCTTGGAGCGAAGCGGGGTGCGCCTATCCGAAGGCGGTGCGCGGCCGTGGCCGACGGCCCCGCCGCGCGGCGGCGCACAATCCCGCGGTGCGGGCCGCCCGGAGCTTGCGCAGACCCTCCAAGGACTTCCCATGAATTTCACGAGACTGATCGCCGTCGCCCTGATCGCCGCCGGGACGCTGGCCCTCACCTACGGCGGATTCAGCTACACCAAGGACACGACGGCGCTCAAGCTGGGTCCGCTCGAACTGTCGGTGAAGGAAAAGCAGACCGTCAGCGTGCCGGTCTGGGCCGGCATCGCGGGCATCGCGGCCGGCGCGGTGCTGCTCCTGCTGGGTGGCAAGGGGCGCTGACGCAAAGCCCGCCCTGTCCGGGCACAACCCTGGACAGCGCATCGAATACCTCACGATCCCCGCGCCGCAGCGCCGCTCCGGGCCCTCGATAATCGTCCGAGGAATTCGGTCGCAAGAGGGAACGCATGCATCCATCCGGCACAGAGCGAGGCATGTCCCTGGGGGCGTACTGGAAGCTGCTGCAGCGCATCGCGGTCGTGGCCGGCTGCGTGGACCTCGTCT
>Ga0068855_100007534_pt1 | contig 13174 bp, 6 predicted proteins | sample KBSCornC52_FD_66592 | JGI IMG/M metagenome (GOLD analysis project Ga0068855, IMG submission 66592) | Corn rhizosphere microbial communities from Kellogg Biological Station, Michigan, USA - KBS Corn C5-2 | ecosystem: Host-associated > Plants > Roots > Rhizosphere > Soil ... | reverse complement strand
TTCCGATTCGCGCACGGAGGTGCGCGACTGGCCGCAGGCATGATAGCGGCGGGGTGCAGCCCGCCGGCCGTATCGAGTGCGGACTCCATAACCAATTGCTTGCCTGCGTAAGGTGAGTTGAAAAAAAGGCCGGCGAACAGTTCTACGCGTGCGTGATCTATCCGAAGTGGGGCAGGTTCGGCCTCTTGGCGGTCCGAAGCCCGTGTTTGAAGGGCGAGTCCGCGACAGCAGCGCGCCGCCGCAATTGTTCGCTGCCAACCGGTTGTTTTTTCGGCGCTAATCAGGTTGTGGCACGGTTTATGCAGGCACTGCGATTAAGCGTGCTCGTCTACTGTGCGAAGCCCTGATGACAGCCTCCAGGCGTCCACGTCGTCCCATCCGTACGCTTTAACTCCCCGGTTTGCCGAGAAGCGCCTGACCAACGGACCCATTACGCTCCCGGTCAGGCGCCCACGGCGTCGCTTCTCCCCGCATTGCTTCCCTCGAAGGAGGACCCGATGGTTAATCGACTACGTAAAGCGAGCCATTGTCTTGCAGCATTCGCGGCGCTTCTGCTCGTCCCCGCTTCTCTTGCCGGCGCTCAGAGTCTGGGCTACCACGGCGGCAGCGTCATCCACCATCCGAAGCTCCACGTGATCTACTGGCATGAGGACTGGGACTCGATTCACACCGATCCTCAGTTCAAGCGAGCCAATATCGATTCATGGCTCTCCACATGGGCGGCCAGCAACTACTTCGATATGGCGAATCAATACGACGTCCATAGCGGAAGCTTCGGCGAGTCGAACCAGTCGTCCCTCCTCACGGCGGAATTCGGCCGCAATCCTCTCCCGGACACCAATTCGCTCAACATCCACCTCTGGTGGACCGCGGAAGTGGAGACCCCATTCACCGGTGTGCCGTATCCCTGTGAGAACGATCTCTATGTCATCCTGCTGCCGAAGGGATGCACGATCGACAACATCGTCAACCAGACCTGCGGCAGCTTTGGCGCCTATCATCTATTCGGGCCGATCCTGACTCCGCCGTTTAACTGCGGCCTGTTTGATTCAGGCGGAGTCACGCTGGCGCCCTACTGCGTTATCCCGGTCGACTGCGCGACGAAGGACACGGGCCCGAACGGTTTCTATACCGATTTCGACGAGCTCACCATGCTGATGACGCACGAAATCATCGAAGCCTGCACCGACCCGATCGATTCATTCATAACCAGCGTCCCGGTGATCGGGGATATCTTTCAGTTCCTGCTCAGCTTCATCGGCGCGGATCCGGCCTGGTACGACGCCAACGCGAGCGATCTCTTCAGGAGGAGCGAGGCGGCGGACATCTGTGAGTTTGCGCCGTTCTCCCCGGAGGTATGGCACAACGATTCCCTGGTGGCCGCCTACTGGTCGAATGACGGCTCCGCGCCCGCGGCCGGGCCAGGCTTCGTCAAGAGCTTCACGCTCGCGCAGACCGGCGTGCCCTCCTCTGTAGCGGTGCCCGTCACGTTCGATTCGCGTTCGCCAAACGTAGGGCCGTCCTCGTTCTCGATTCAAGTCGTGACGAACTCGACGCACAACTATGCTTTCCCCAGTCCTGTCGTCGGCGCGCCGGGAGTGCAGTACGTCACCAGCGAACCGCCCGCCTCTGTTTTGGTGACGGGCGATTTCAGCAAAACCGCTGCATATACGGCGCAGGACTTCCTCACCGTCAGCACAAATCCGGCCGCCGCCGCGACCGGTAACGGTACGCTCACTCCGAGCGGATTCTACAATTCGGGCGCTTTCACGATTCACTCGGACCAGGATGTCGACGCAGGCGCCGGCTCGCGCTACGATTTCCGCACGTGGAGCGGAGACATCAGCGGCAGTACGCACGATTTCACGTTCAATCTCTCGTCGCCCACGAATGCGGTCGCGAACTACCAGCTTCAGCGGTTCATCACGTTCGATCAGTCCGGCATTCCCGCCGGCCCGGCATGGCACGTGACCGTCAACGGGTCTGCGCATGGTGGTCCGTTTTCCGACTGGTTCGACGATGCAAGCTCGGTCTCGTTCTCCTACGAAACCCCGGTGGCGGACACCACGCCCGGTACGCGCTACGTCCTTACCGGCACGTCCTCCGCTTCTCCGCTTACCGTAACTGCACCCGCAACGGTGATCGGCAGTTACAAAACCCAGCATCTATTGACGGTAAACACCAGCGGGCTCGGCGCCAACACCACGCGTCTCTTCAACGGTGGGACCCAGATCGGCTCGGCCAGTGATTCCAGCCCCTTCTCAGATTGGTTCGACCACGGCACATCGCTCGTCCTCACGGCCGACGACGTCGTCATCGGCGCTGGAGGAACCTCCTACTTCTTCCAGAGCTTTACTCCCACGCCTCCGACCACACTGAACGCGCCGTTTACCACGACAGCGCTCTACGAAACGATCGACCAGCTCATCGATGACGCGATCAACGGCGGCGGCATCTATGGACCGGGAGCGAATGGGATCGCCAACTCCCTGAAACAGAAGTGGGCGGCGGTCACGGCAAAGCTGGCATCCGGCCAATACGCCACCGCGTTGAACCTGATAAAAGCGTTCATCAACGAGATCCAGGCGCAGACCGGCAAGCACATCACCCCGGCAACGTCGAAGACTCTCCAGTTGGATGCGCTGCTGGTATTCCACAACGCACTCTGCCTTGCCCAATCCGCCAATCAGCTAACCGCGGCGCAGGCAGCCGGAGAGCAGGCTTACTACGGCGGATCCGTAACTACGCTGGGCGGAGTCCCGAAGCCGCCATGCCCCTGAACGTATCGCGCAATGTAGGACATTGTGGGATGATGTCAGACGATCCGAGCCGGCGACTTCGGCCGGCTCGGGCACTCAAACCGATATCGCACCGGGGGGAGCCACTAATTCTGAGGAACGCAAGAAGAGGCGCGGAGGCCGGGCTGGTTTCCGCGCCCGCGGACCGGATGGCTCCGGCCATCACCCGGCCGCCTTTATCCACGCATTTTCTGATCCCGGCCGGGTGTTCACACTCGATCTCGCGAGTACTTGCCGTGCAGCGTGTCCGGTATAGACGTTGAGCCGGGAGGAGCGAAACAACGCTCCTCCCGGCTCGTTTCATTGTGCGGGCTGCGACCGATTACTTGAACAACTTCTGCATGAAGTAGTAGAGATTGTTGCGCCAGTGCGTCGGGTCGTGGGCGTGCCCGTCCACGTTCCAGATGTGCGGGACTTCCTTCTCCTTCAGGTAGGCGTGCACTCCCTGGCTGATGCGAATCAGACCGTCCTTGTTGCCGCTCGAGAGCCAGAGAAGCTTCAGCTTCTCCTTCGCCGCGGCGGGATCGGTCAGGAGCTCGGCCGGGGGTTTCGTGTTCGGCGCGGACGAGAAACCGCCAACCCAGGCGAACGTGTCGAGGCGCGCCAGCCCGAAGTTGAGCGACTGGCCGCCGCCCATGGAGAGTCCGGCGAGCGCGCGGTGCTCCCTATCCGCCTGCACAGAGTAGTGCGATTCCATGAAGGGAATCACGTCGTCAAGCAGGTCCTTCTCGAACGCTGCGAACGCGGGCGCGGAGGCCATGACATTTCCCTCTGCCCGATCGTTCTTCTGGGCGCGGCCGTTCGGCATGACGATGATCATCGGCACGGCCTTGCCGTCCGCCAGCAGGTTGTCGAGGAGCTGGTCCGGCTTCGCGAATCGCTCCCACTCCGTCTCATCGCCGCCAATGCCGTGCAGCAGGTAGAGCACCGGGTACTTCTTGTCGGGCGAGTAGCCGGGCGGCGTGTAGACGTTCATCTTCCGCCTCGTGCCGACGGACTTCGAATCGTACTCGACCATCTCCAGCTTGCCGTGCGGAATGTCTGCGCGGGTCGCGTTGATGGAGTCCGGCGGTTCCGGGAACGCCTGCACGTCGTCCGGATTCAGCACGATGGGACCTCCGAATCCCCCACCGCCGGGCTGCCGTCCGGCACCGGGATTGCCGGGACCGCCCGCCGCATTGGTCTGCGCGCGGAAGAGCATCGGGGCGAACTCGTGCAGGGCCCGCCGCCAGGTGAGCCACTCGTGGTCGGTGCCGGGCGACTCGTAAAGAACGGTCTTGATGCCCGCCTTGTCGAGGGCGTCGTGGAAGCCCCGCACGCCGTCCTGCATGCGCTGGGCCTCGGCCGTCCCGATGCCGAGGAAGAGGGTGTGCATGCGCCGGTTGAACACCGCCGGATCCGCCATTACTCCGTCGAACGCGGTCTTCGCGTCGAGTGGCGCGCCGCCGAATCCGCCGCCGGCCCCGCTGAACCCGCCGATGGAAGAGAAGGTGTCCGTGTGCTTAAGGCCGATTGTCCAGGCCTGCATTCCGCCCATCGACAGGCCCGCGATGGCCCGATGGTCGCGGTCGGCCATTGTGCGGAAGGTCGAATCGACGTAGGGAACCAGGTCTTTGGTGACCACGTCCTCGAAGGCGCCGAACATCCGGGCAAAGTTTGGAGCACCCTGGCCGGGACGCGGCGGTCCGCCGGGACCGGGTGTCTCGCCAGCGCGAGTCGCATAGCCCTTCTCCATCACCACGAGCATGGGGACGGCCTTCCGCTCGGCAATCAGATTGTCGAGGATGAACGCGGCACGCCCCTGATTCGGCCAGCCGCGCTCGTCCTCCGCTCCGCCGTGCTGGAGGTAAAGGACGGGGTAGCGCGCATCGCGGTCGGTGTCGTAGCCCGGAGGGGTGTAGACGTAGACGCGCCGCCAGGTTCCGGTGGTCGCCGACTTGTACCATCGCTCGCGCACGTCGCCGTGGGGCACGTCCTTTGGCAGGTAGTAATCGACGCCCTTCTCCGGGACCTCGATGCCGCTGGCGTCCTTGCCCGTGCCATAGAACGTTTCGCTGGAGGGATCGTTGACCTCCGCGCTATCGATGAACACCCGATAGTAGTGGAATCCGGGAACCACGGGGTCCGTGGTCGCGGTCCAGAAGCCGGCCTCGTCCTTGGTCGCGGGATAGCGCTTCGGCGTAAAGAACGCGAACTCCACTTTCTGCGCCTCGGGCGCCTTGATACGGAAGATGACGCGATTGTCCGCCGTGATTCGCGGGTACTGCGCGCCCTGTATGTTCGTGGGGGCGGGGACCGTGTCGGCCGGCGGTGGCGCCGCCTGCGGCCGGGCCTGAAGAGGCGTCGTGAGCGGCAGCAGCGCCATCACGAGCGAGAAGATGTGCATAGTCGAGCCTCCTTTCGAGAACAGAATAACGTCAACGACAAATCTCACCACAAAGACACAGAGACACAAAGAACGTCAAAAGCGATCTGAACCACGGAGCACACGGAGAACGGCGAGAGATATATCAAACCACGGGGAAGGGCTCGGGTTAGGAGCCCTTTCGCGTCTTTTCGCGTGTTTCGCGGTAAGAATCCCGCCTTTGACGTTCTTCGCGCTCTTCGCGTCTTCTAAGTAAGTCGCGCCTGCGAGAGTTATTTTGCATTCAGTCCCACCCGGTGGGTCAGTGGCTTCGCGTTAAAATCTCTACTTTGCTGACCGGGCGGTTTCTTCGACGGCGTAGAACGCTGGCTTGGGCTTTCCCTGGCGGTCGAAGAGCAGCGGATAGTCGGTGCGCCCGCGGATTGGGAAGAAGTTGAGCCAGGAGACACCGTCGTGCGTCCCCCAGAACGTGACTCGGCCGATTACATCGCGATGGCGCAGGAATATCTCGAACGCCTGCCGGTAGATGTCCGCCTGCTTCTTCGCGACGTCGTCCGGCAGCCCCGCCGTGTAGGGATTCATCGCCGCGCGCTGCTCCGGCGTCATCTGCTCGCGGAATCCGACATCCGCACCGCCGTACCGCGTGGGCAGGACTCCGAGGTCGAGCTCGGTGATCATCACCTTGAGGCCGAGCGCGCTGAACTGCTTGATGGATTCCTCCACGTCGGCCAGGTTTATGCCCTGCAGCCGCCAGTGGCCCTGAATCCCGACAGCGTTGATGGGCACTTTCTGATCGAGGAGCGACTTCAGCAGCCTGAGCGCCTTCGTCCGTTTGTTCGGCATGTCGATGTTGTAGTCGTTGTATGTGAGGATCGCCTTCGGGTCGGCCTCATGCGCGGCGCGGAACGCCTCGGCGATGTAGTCGTCGCCGATTGCCCGGTACCATGGCGTCGGGCGGAGGTACTCGTTGGGCGAATCGCTCAGGGCCTCGTTCACCACGTCCCACTGTTTGACGATGCCCTTGTAGTGGCCCACGACGCCCGCGATGTGGTTGCGCATCCTCGCAAGCGCAAGCTCGCGGCTCGGCAGGCCGCCGTCCGGTCCCTGGAAGAACCAGCGCGGCGTCTGCGAGTGCCAGACGAGGCAGTGGCCGATGGGCGTCGCGCCGCACTTCTTCGCCGCGTCCACCATGCGGTCGCCTCGCTCGAAGGTGAACTTCCCCTCCTCCGGCTCGGTGGCGTCCGGCTTCATGCTGTTCCCGCAGGTAAAGGCGTTGAAGTGGCGCATTGCAATGGCCACGTCGGCGGAGGGCTTCTCGGTTGGCGGCGGGAAGTCGAGCGCCGTGCCGATGAGGAACTTGTGCTTGAACGCGTCCTTGAGCGGCGGCACGTCCCAGGGCTCCTTCTCCTGAGCGGTGCCGGGCGCGATGACGGCGGCCGCCAGCGCGGAAGCGAACATAATCGATAATTTCATTTGATTCTCCCCTTCCCTCTATCGCGTCGCCCTGAGCCGCAGGATGGTCAGGGAATTCGGCGGGAACGTCCGCCGGAACGACGCCGCCGCATCGGTGACGGCCTCCTGCTTCGGCGCGACCTTCTTCGGCTCGTCCACGGTGTTGGCCGCCGTCGGCTCGCCGGTGAGAACGAAGGCCGTCCCGTTCGGCTCGACCCGCCGGACTCCGCGGAGGTTGATGGCCAGGTCGACCGGCGCGTCTCCGACATTGACGACCTTCACCAGTACCGAGCTGTCCGGCCCGGACCACGTCGCCGTGGCGAAAACCGAGGAAGGCGACGCTGCCTGCGACGCGGCCAGGCGCGCAGGCAGGACGGTGTCGCCCTTGTTCTCCGCAAGCATCACCTGGGCGTAGTAGCTTGCCGACCCGAAGCTGTGCAGGGCGTCATAGCCGATCAGGTTCGTGTTCCACTGCCAGCCTTTCGGGTATCCCTTGTCCGGGTCGGCCGGGCTGACGTTCACCAGCAACGGAGCATAACACTCCATCGGAATCGCGTCGCAATTCTTCTCGAGGCCCATCACGAACGCGGCGTCGGCCAGGGCGGAGGCGAGGTCCGGCGTGGGACGGCCCTCCTGCGCGGCCCACTCGCCGACGAAGGTCTTCATCCCGCCTGGCTGCCGCCCGTTGTGCCCTCCGCCGTTGAAGGTGAGCGAAGAGGGCCCCGGTTTGTCATACATTGTCGCCATCTGGAAGAGCTGGCGCGGGCTGCGATAAAAATGGTCGTCGTAGAGATCGGGCCTGAAGCTCTTCACCGGCGCGGTGGCGATGATCCTGAGGCGCGGGTATCGCACTCGAATCGCCTTCGCCATCTCCGCGAACCGGCCCTCGTAGCTGCCGGAGCGGTCGAACCAGTCTTCGTTGCCGATCTCGACATAGTGGAGGGGAAAGGGTTCGGCGAACCCATCGGCGGCGCGCTTCCTGCCCCACGTGGACGTGGCCGGACCGGAAACGTACTCGATCTCCTCCAGCGCCTCCCGCACGTAGATCGCCATCTCGGGACTTCCGGCCCGAACGTGGTCGCCGTTCAGCACATAGCCAGCGAAGAGCGCGAGAACCGGCTCCGCCCCGAGCTGTTTGCACCAGAGCAGGTATTCCGGCATGCCGAACCCGTCCGACGATCGGTATCCCCAGCAGCCCTGATGGCCAGGCCTCTGGTCGACGGGGCCGATCATCTGCTTCCAGTTGAAGCGGTCTGCGAAGCGGCTGCCCTCGACGTAGTTGCCTCCCGGCAGGCGTATGAACTTCGGCCGCATGCCCGCCATCAGCTTCATGAGGTCCGGCCGCAGTCCGTTCGGGACATTGCGGTAAGTTGGCGGGAAGAGGGAGACGAGGCTGAACCAGACGCGCCCCACGCCGCGGGCGGAAAGCACGAATCGCGCCCTGGCGGTTGTAGGCGCATCGGGGCCTGTCCGGAGCTTCACGGAGTACTTCTTCCAGCCGCCGGATAGCGGTGGCGTGCTGGCGGAAGCGACGGCTGAGTCCCCTTCGTCGGTGCGCAGCGAGGCCGTGATTGGCCCGGTGAATCCGCCGCCGGGTCGCGCGTAGAAACTGGCGGTGTAGGTGGTATCCGGCCTAACGGGTACGCCCCAGTAGCCGTCGTTTGCGACACCCGATTCGCCGCCCGCGAGGTCGAGCCTCAGGCTGACGGGCAGGGCCGCGTTGACGGGATTGGCCAGGTCGGTCGCCGCCTTCCCCTGCCCGACTACCGACCAGTGAAGGGGCATGGGGGTCGGGTTCCGGGTCGGGTCCTGAAAGGTGCGATTCTGAATCAGCTCTGCGTACAGCCCGCCGTCATAGGCGTGGTTGATCTCCTCGGTCATCAGGCCGAAGAAGGTCGGGGGTATGGCCGTGCCAGGCTTGTTGACGTCCACGTCCAGCGTGGTCTGCGTCACGCCGGCCCGCGCGCAGGCCAGCGCGGCGATCAGGGTAATGCATTGGAACAGGCGGCGTCTGTAGTTGGCAATTATTCGCATGAGCGCTCCTTCGTTGAAATCGATTCGTGGTAATGTCCGTACGCGGGTTGCCAGTACACCCAGGCGCATGTAGGTAACGGACGGGCGGTTGAAACCGCGGCAACAAGTTTACAAAGTCGGCCTGCGCCGACTCCATATCCGCGCCCTGAGCCGTTAGTGTCCGCAGGGACACTTTGTGCACTTGTAGAGGCGACTTGAGTCGCCCAGCTAACCGTGGCTTGCAAGGGGCATTCGCCCACAGCTTGCTATTTCGCCCGTGTCGGCGTGCGACGGGGCATGCACGTGGCGCCCTCCAGCAACACTTCGGGGATAGCCTTCGCCGGCGCAGGCACGTCGGGGTTCGCGATCTTTTCGACAAGCATGTCCACCGCGCCTTCGCCGACCTCGCGCATCATGTTGCTGACGGTGTGAATCGGAAGGAAGCAGCGCTGGTCGATCCGATTGTGGAACTGGACCAGCGACAAGTCCTCCGGGATTCGGAGGCCGAGCTCGATGGCTGCCCGGACCACCGCCATAGCCTCCGTCAGCTCATAGGCTACAACCGCGGTCGGCCGCTCCGGTTCCTTCAGCAGCCGAAGCGCCGCCTGGACGCGCCCGTCCGCTCCGGAATCGCCCTGCATCTGCCACTCGATGGGAAGCAGATGGAGGAGCGGCGCGCGTCCCGCCGCTTTCATCGCCTGCGCGTATCCGGCTCTGCGGTCGTATTCGCTGTAGTGCGGTCGGCGGCGGGGCTCCGTCTCGACATACGCTATTCGCTCGTGCCCGATTCGCAGCAGGTAGTCGGTGGCGAGCAGCCCGCCTCCCAATTCGTCGGGGTAGACGGCGTCGTGCTCCTGTTTCGAGTTGAGGAAGACCGCCGGGATTCGGAGCTCCTGAATCCGGTCCAGCCAGGGAGCGGGCGCGAATCCATGCCGGTTTACGAAGACGCCGTCCGCCGACAGCTCGCGCATCGCGTGCGCGACGTATGATTCCCCGTTCGCATCGACATTGGGGACATGGGTCAGTACCAGCTGGAGATTCCTGGCCGCGATCGCGGTCGTAAGGCCGTAGAGCAGCTCCGAAGGAAGGTACTCGCCGAGCTGCGACTGAATTAGCGCTACGCTCCCGAACCGGCCAGCGCGGACCGCGCGCGCCGACGCGTTCGGGCGATAGCCGAGCTCCCTGGCGACATCGAGGACCCGCGTCTGGGTCTCGGGGCGGATCCGCTGCTCCGTGGCCCTCCCGTTCAGCACGTGTGTTACCGTCGCCCGCGAGAGGCCGAGGTGGGCGGCAATGGTGGCGATGGTCGGCGGGCCGGTTCGCGTTTCGGCAGGGTTGGGCTTTCCCGGCATGGCTGAAAATGGCGCTTGCACGGCGATGCTACTTCGTGATAGCATGACAATAACATACCACCGGAGTAATGTCAACAGGATTCTGAAGACTGTCAGTGGAGGCGGCGATGCGATTATCGAGGCGTGAGATGCTGATGGCGGCGGGAGCGGCGGCGATTGGCGACACGGTCGGTGCTCATGCCGAAAACAGGCGCGGAGACGAGAACGTGTTGTGGTACCGGCAGCCGGCGAGGAGATGGCTGGAGGCGCTGCCGGTAGGAAACGGCCGGCTCGGCGCGATGGTGTTCGGCGGCGTCCCGCAGGAGCGAATCCAACTCAATGAGGGGACACTCTGGGCTGGCGGCCCGCACGACTACACGCATCCGGACGCGGCGGCAGCCCTGCCCGAGATTCGCCGACTCGTGTTCGCCGGAGAATGGCACGAGGCGCAGGACCTCGCGGGCCAGCGACTCATGGGACAGCCGGTCCGCCAGATGCCCTACCAGACCGTCGGCAGCCTGCTTGTTAATTTCGAGGATGCCGGGACCCCGGCGGACTATCGGCGCGACCTGGACCTCGATTCGGCCGTAGCCACGACCACGTTCACGGCGGGTGGCGTGCGCTATCGCCGTGAAGTCTTCGCCAGCGCGCCGGACCAGGTTATTGTGATACGAATCACGGCGGACAAGCCCGGGTCCGTCTCCTTCTCTACCCAATTCCAGTCGCCACAGCACTCCACGAGTCGGGCCAGTCACCATGATGCCCTGACGCTCACGGGCATGAGTGGCTCATCGCAGGGAATCGACGGGGCGGTCCGATTCACAGCCATCGCGAAGGTAGTCAACCAGGGAGGAACCAGTGGATTCGATTCGAGCGGCGTCTACCGTGTCCGGGACGCCGAGGCGGTCACCATCCTGGTGTCCATGGCGACCAGCTACAAGAACTATGAGAATGTGAGCGGCGATCCGGAAGAAGCGGCCTCTCGGCACATCGACGCCGCCGCGGCAAAATCGTACGACCAGCTCCGCCGCGCCCATGCCGACGACCATCGCAAGATGTACCGACGAGTCTGGCTGAAACTGGCCTCCGGCGACCCGGCCTCCGACGCGGAGTTCGCGCGCAAGCCCACCGACGAGCGAATCATCGCGTACAAGAATGGCAGGGACCCGGGCCTGGCGGCGCTGCACTTCCAGTTTGGACGCTATCTGCTCATCGCGTGCTCGCGGCCGGGCGGACAGCCCGCGACGCTTCAGGGGCTCTGGAACGACAGCCTGACGCCTCCGTGGGACAGCAAGTACACCGTCAACATCAACACGGAGATGAACTACTGGCCGGCCGGCCCGGCGAACCTGCTGGAGTGCTATGCGCCGCTCTTCGAGATGATTCGCGAGCTGTCGGTGGCCGGACGGCGCACCGCGAAGGAGCAGTACGGCGCGCGCGGGTGGGTTTGTCACCACAACACCGACGGGTGGCGCGGCTGCGCGCCGGTCGACGGGCCTTTCTGGGGGATGTGGCCGAGCGGGGGAGCGTGGCTCTGCAAATCGATGTGGGACCACTACGAGTTCTCGCTTGACAGGGCGGAGCTGGCCCGCAACTACCCGGCGATGAAGGGCGCGGCGGAGTTCTTCCTGGATGCGCTCGTGGAGGAGCCGACCCATCGGTGGCTGGTCACCTGCCCCTCCATCTCTCCGGAGAATGCGCACCATCCGGGCGTCTCGATCTGCGCCGGCCCGACCATGGACATGCAGATTCTCCGCGACCTGTTCGATGCGGTGGCGAAAGCGTCCGAGGCGCTCGGGCTCGATTCGGAGCTGCGGGGCCGGGTGAGGGCGGCACGCGAGCGGCTCGCGCCCATGCAGATCGGCAAAGCGGGCCAGCTTCAGGAGTGGATGGAGGACTGGGACGAGATCGCCCCCGAGCGGAATCACCGGCACGTGTCTCATCTCTACGGCCTCCATCCGTCCAGCCAGATCACGCGGCGCGGGACCCCGGCGCTCTTCGCGGCGGCCCGAAAGTCGCTGGAGATGCGCGGCGACATGGCGACCGGCTGGAGCCTGGGATGGAAGACCAACCTCTGGGCACGACTCGAGGACGGAGACCGCGCACACAAGCTCCACACGGACCTGCTGACGCCCGAGCGCACTGCCCCGAACCTCTTCGACCTCCATCCGCCGTTCCAGATAGACGGCAACTTCGGCGCGACCTCCGGTATCGCGGAGATGCTGCTCCAAAGTCACGCCCGCGAATTGCATGTCCTTCCCGCGCTCCCGTCCGCCTGGCCGAACGGCTCCGTGAAGGGCTTGCGCGCGAGAGGCGGCTTCGTGGTGGATATCGACTGGGCTGACGGCGCTGCCCGAAAAGTGACGGTCGAATCCCATGCCGGAGGGGTATGCAAGCTGAGATTGGGCGAGAAGGCGGCCTCCTTCGACGCAAAGCGCGGCGGGAAGTACACATTCGGACCGGACCTGCGAATCGACGGCCGGTGACAGCCCCGGCGTTTGGCAGGCACGCAAGTTGTGTTATCGTCCGGCCTTCACGGCCACATAAGGCAGTGCCTAATCGCCGAGCCTGGTGATTTCAACGTCCCCTTCGACAAGCTGCATGATGCCGCGTTATTGGTAAAGAATCTGCTTCGACTTCCAGTCCTTGTCACGGTCGTGGGCCATGTCGAGAACGCGCGGGCGGCGCTCGCGGAGGCGGACCGATTCCAAGCCGAGGAAGTAGCCGCTGGAGAGCTGATTCTTGCCTACACACTCCAGGCGGAGCGTGTACTGGCCGGGGTCCGGCCAGAAGTCCATCAGGTGGAACTCCTCGTTCTCCGCGTCTTTGCTGTAGAGATCCACCGGGCCGCCGATCTTGATGCCGTTGAGATATGCCTGCCAGCGGCCGAAGTCGTACGATTTGGTCAGGTTGAGCAGCAGGCGGAGCGGCTCCTTCTTCTTCACCTCGAACGGGATCTCCACCCAGGCGCCCTCCTGCTTCGCCGGCTGATAAAGGAGCTGGGGCGCGTCGTAGAGGTCGAGCTGCTGCGTGGACGTGTTTCCCTCGCCGTGATACTTCGAGGAGGTGAAATCCCGGCCGTACGCGGTGATTCGCTCAAGGCTGGGCAGCTTGCGCTCCTTCCCCTCCGGCGCGCGCGCGTCGAAGGTCGGGTCGCCCTGCTGGTACCAGAAAGCGACGGACGAATAGTCGTCCTCGCGCTCGTTCCAGCTCAT
>Ga0068855_100007533_pt1 | contig 13175 bp, 14 predicted proteins | sample KBSCornC52_FD_66592 | JGI IMG/M metagenome (GOLD analysis project Ga0068855, IMG submission 66592) | Corn rhizosphere microbial communities from Kellogg Biological Station, Michigan, USA - KBS Corn C5-2 | ecosystem: Host-associated > Plants > Roots > Rhizosphere > Soil ... | reverse complement strand
CCGTCTGCAGCTGGCCGGCCAGATCGGTGCTGCGCTGGACGGCCCGCTGTTGCAGGATCCCGATCGTGGCGACGTCCGCGAACGCCTGCGCGAGCCGCAGGCCGGCGTCGCTGATCGCGTGGGGACGCTGGTGGAAGAGGTTCAGCGCGCCGATCGTCTCGTCGCGAAGCCGCATCGGCAGCGCGTAGACCGCCGCGAACCCGAACCGGCCGGCCTCCTGGCTGAACTCCGGCCACCGGCCGTTCGTCCCGGCGAGGTCACCGACCACGACCGCCTGGCCGCTGTGATAGCAGTCGAGGCACGGGCCGGCGTCGTTCTGGATCTCGAGCAGTTCCAGCAGGCGGGACCGTTCATTGGACGACGCCATGACCCGCAGCCGACCGGCCGGGTCGACCAGCATCAAGCCCGCGGCCGTCACTTCCAGCAGCTCGACGCAGGCGCCGGCGAGATCGTCGAACAGCCCGACCACGTCGAACCCGTTGACGAGGGTGTCGGCCAGTGTCACGAACACGTCGGCGAGCCGATGCTCTCGCCCGGTCGGTTCCTGCGGCACGACGACACCTCCCTCACGGTCGGTCGGGTGCTCAGTCATTGTCTTCCTCGAACCGTAGACGGCGGTGGACGATGTCGCGCGCCACGTCGCCGGTCGGGCGTCCCGTGGAAAACGCATGGGAGCGCAGCCGGACCATCGCCACCTCGATGTTTACCCCGAGTTGCTCCATGACCATCCCTGCCGCTTGGTAGATCTCGGATCGGAAGTACTCGGCATCGCTCACCGACGAGGGGGACGCTTCGACCCGGTCGGAGATCCCGGCAATGAAATCCAGCAGGGCAAGGGACGCCGCGTCGGCGAAGCGGACCGCCGTCGCCAGGTTCGCTCCCTTCAGGTCGCCGACCTCGACGTGGTACAGCGTGAGCGCCCCGAGCGATGCCGCGCCCAGGCGCAGCGGGAACGCGAAGACCGCGCACACCTCGAGACGGCTCGTGGCCTCCCGGAACGCCGGCCAGGCGTGTTCGGCCGGCGGCCGCGGGGCGTCCAGGTCAGGTACCAGCACGGGGCTGCCGGTCTCGAAGGCCGCCACGCCTGGACCTTCGCCGGTCGTGAACTGGGCGTCCTCGACGAGCCGGGCGACGTCGTCGGTTGCGACCGCGACGCCGCGGTGACCGTCGGCCGTCATCAAGGACACGGCGGCGCCGCTGATCGGCAAAGCGTCGATGCAGGCGTGACAGATGCGTTCGAGCACCGAACCGCGGCTGCGGCCGTCGACCGGCGCGCGCCCATCGCCACCCATCAGCCGGCCTCCCAGCGGGTCGCTGGCACCGATCGGGTCCGGGAGGCGCTCAACGAAGCGGTTTGCGACCGTTCGGCTTGCTGGCAGCGCGGTGGTGCGGCACCAGGCGTGGATCGGTCGGTCAGGAGCCTACCCGCGACGGGCGGTTCGAGCGCCGGCCGCAAGCAACGTGGTTGCGCCGGTGATCGGGCGCTACTGTCGCCGTACACGCGTGCGCGGTGCCGGGCGGCGTCGGTCCGCCCCGCACTCGTCGACAAGCGGGACGGGGGGATCGCGATGTCGTCATCCTCCCTTGACGGTGCGGCGCCCGACGAGGGCCGGCGCCGGCCGAGTCCGTTCACCCGCCTCGCGATCACGGTCGCCGCGGAGGGGGAACGGGCGGAACTCACCGGCGCCGGCGAGCTCGACGCCACCGGCGGCGCCGAACTGTGCGCTGCCGCCGAGCGGCTGATCGGCGGGACGTGCCGCGAGGTGTTGCTGGACCTCTCGGCCATCACGCGCGCGGACCTCGCCGGCGTGCGGGCCCTGGCCGAAGTCGGCGCGATGCTGGAGCGCGCCGGCGTGGAGCTGACGATCCGCAACGCGAACGCCGCCACGTACCCGGTCGACTGGCAGGCGATCTCGCGGAGCCGCCGCGACTAGCCCGCTCGTGTCCGTCCGGCCCTTCTCTCCCGCCTTCCCCCGAGACTTCGTTGCTCGGCGGGGGTGGAAACCAACGAACTCTCGGGGGAAGGCGCGGGACGGAGCGCGGGTGTCTCCGTCTTCCCCCTAGCAAACGTCGTTCTGCCGGCCCGACACCCTGGTGTTGCTAGGGGGAAGACGAACGGCGGACGGCGGAACCCCACCCCGGGCGGCCTTCCCCCGAGACTTCGTTGCTCGGCGGGGGTGGAAACCAACGAACTCTCGGGGGAAGGCGCGGGAAGGAGCGCGCGCAGCGGGTGTCTCCGTCTTCCCCCTAGCAAACGTCGCTCTGCCGGCCCAAGAACCCGCTGTTGCTAGGGGGAAGACGAACGGTGGGGACGGCTACTCGGGCGGGAGATCCTCGTCCAGCAGGGCGTCGATCTCGCGCTCCAGCCGGCGGGTCTCGGCCATCTCGTGGCGGATGCGGCTGGCATCGCGCGTCTGCCCGCGCTGGGCCGTCACGTCGTCCTCGTCGCGGAGCGCCTGGGCCAGTTCGTCCGCGTGCCGATCGCTGGACACGCGGCCGATGCTAGACCTACGGGGTGAGCACCGAGCAGTTCACGGCGGACGTGCTCGCCGTGGTCGACCGCATCCCGCCCGGACGGGTCATGACTTATGGCGCCATCGCCGAATACGTGGGGCGCGGCGGCCCGCGCGGCGTTGGTGGGGTGATGGCTCGCGACGGAGCGGCGGTCGCCTGGTGGCGCGTGGTGCGGGCCAACGGCACGCTTCCGGCACACCTGATGATGGACGCGCAGGAACACTGGCACCTCGAGCGGACGGCGCTGCGGCGCGGCATCGTCGACGTTGCGCAGGCCGGTTGGTGGCCGCCCGACTAGTGGTGCCGAACGGCACGCGCTAACTGCCGGCGACGTTGGCGGCCAGCCGGTTCAACAACTGCCCGAGCTGCTGCACCTCGGCCGCCGTGAAGCCGCGGCGCAACCGCTGGTCGTGCGCCTGCGCCGCGGCGGCCAGCCGGACGAACAGCTCGTCGCCGGCGCTGGTCAGCGACACGAGCTGAACGCGTCGGTTGGCCGGGTCGCGCTCGCGCCGGATCAGCCCGCGCTCCTCCATCGCGTTGAGGTGGTGGGTGAGGGTGGCGCCTTCGATGCCGACGGCGCCGGCTAGCTCGCGCTGGTTGGCGTGCTCGCGGGTCTTCACCGACAGCAGGACGAGCCACATCGGCAGCGACCCGCCGGCGGCGGTCAGTGCCTCGTCAAAGGCCCGGCTGACCGCTTTCGCGGAACGGGCGAGCAGGAGGCCGATGGGCGGCGAGGAGGGGCGCGGCACGACATCAGCCTAGACCAGAACGTTCCATATCAAAGGGATTGACGTCTAATTATTCGAGATCTAACGTCGGAGCCATGACCAGTGCCTCTCTCACCTCGCCGGCCCCGGGACGGACGCGCCGCGACATCGACACCTGGTCTCTGGCGATTGCGGCGGTGCTGGTCGCCTCGGGTGTGTTCCACCTGCTCGTGTTCGCCGTCGACGACCGCCCGTGGGAGGGTCCGGTGAGCTGGCGCAAGCCGTTCACGTTCGGCGAGGCGTTCGGCATCACGCTCGCGACCGTGGCGTGGGTCAGCCGTCCGCTGGCCATCTCGTCCCGGCGGCGGGCCGTCCTGCTCGGCGTGTTCGCCGCGGACAGTGTCGTCGAGGTCGCCGGCATCACGCTCCAGGCGTGGCGGCACGTGCCCTCCCACCTGAACACCTCGACGCCGTTCAACTCGGCGGTCGCCGCGGTGCTCGCTGCCGGCGGCGCCGTCCTCGTTGCCGTGCTGGGGACGTTCGCGGTGATCGCAGTGACCCGACCCGTCGATACGACCCCCGATCGGGCGTTGGCGATCCGCGCCGGCTGGGTGTTCCTCGTCGCCGGCCTGCTCTCCGGCGCCGCGATGATCGCCGTCGGCACCGTCGCGAAGCGCACCGGCACCCTCGCGCACGCGTACGCGGTGACCGGATTCCTGAAGGGCTTCCACGGGCTCACGATCCATGCCCTGTTGACGCTCCCGGCGCTCGCCTGGGCGCTCGAGCGGATGAACGTCACCCCCGCCCGCCGCTACCGCGCCGTCGTCGGCGCGGTGGCCCTGATCGCCGCCGCCGCGGCCGTCCTGCTCGTCGTCGAGATCGAAGGAGTGTGATCGTCGTGCCGGCCTTCCGATTCGGTGTCGTCAGCGCCGGAGGCCCGTCCGGGACGCGGTGGGCCGAACTGGCTCGCCGCGTCGAGGCCTCCGGATTCGACACGCTCGTCGCTCCGGACAACCTCTCGCTGGGGCTGTCGCCGTTCCCGGCCCTCGCGGCGGCGGCCGCGGTCACCAGCACGCTGCGGGTGGGCACGTACGTGCTCGCCAACGAGCTGCGCCATCCGGTGCAGGTCGCGAAGGAGACCGTCGCGCTGGCGACGCTCTCGGACGGCCGCTTCGAGCTCGGGCTGGGGGCGGGACGGCCCGGGGGCGACCGCGAGCTGGCGATGATCGGGAAGAGCTGGGACGCGCCGGCGATCCGCATCGACCGGCTCGCCGAGTCGGTGTCGATCATCCGGCGGCTGCTGGCCGGCGAGTCGGTCGACCTCGCTGCCGGCCACTACCGGGCGCAGGGCGCATCGGTCACCGACCGGCCCGTGGAGGTGCCACTGGTCATCGCTGGCAGCGGGCCGCGGATGCTCCGCCTCGCCGGGTCGCTGGCCGACACGGTGGCCCTCGGCGTACCGCCCGGAGCCACGGCCGAGCAGCTGACCGCAGCCGTCGATGCCGTACGCGCGGGTGCCGGCGCTCGTCCGGTCGAGCTCAACATCAACCTGATGGCCGTCGACGGGGTGCTCCCGCGCCACCTGGAGGGCCGGCTGGAGCGCTCCGTCCTCGCCGACAGCGTCGCCGCCGTCGCCGGATCGCCGCGCGACATGGCCGACCAGCTGCGCGAACGCCGCGAACGATTCGGCATCTCGTACGTGCTCGTGGGCCACGAACTCATGGACGCCTTCGCCCCCGTCGTCGCGGAGCTGGCCGGAAGGTAGCCGAACCCTAACGACCGTTATGGCTCATTCGGCGCCCTTCGCCGTCGATACGAAGGGCGGGCGAACCCGCACCCCGCCCTGCCGTCGTCGAGGGAGGATTCGGCGTGCGCCGTCCGTTCACCGTGCTGGCTCTGACTCCCAGCGTCGGTGGCTTCTACTTCGGTGCCGTGCTGCTCAGCCTGCGCCGCGAGGTCCGCGCCGCCGGCGGGCGGCTGTTGATCGTCCAGACCCCGCCGTCGCCGGACGGTGAGCTCAGCGATTACGACCTGCCGATCGCCTGGGACGGCGTCGATGGCATCGTGTCCGTCACGTGTGCCGCCGGCGCCGGCCACCTCGCCCGGGCCCGGCAGGCGGGCAAGTGGGTGGTGCTGGTCAGCAACTCCTTCCCCTTCCTCGACGTCCCGGACGTCCGCCCGGAGAACTGCCGCGGCATCCGGGCCGCCGTCGAGCACCTGCTCGAGCACGGGCACCGGCGGATCGGGTTCGCCGGCAACCTGGCCCAGGCCGACGTCGTCGAGCGGCTCGCGGAGTACCAGCGGGTGCTCGCCGCGCACGGCGCTCCCGCCCTCGCGTCGGACGTCATCGCGTTGCCGGACAACGATCCGAGCGGCGGGGAGGAGGGCGCGCGCACCGAGTTGGCTCGGGCGGAGCGGCCCAGTGCGTACGTCGTGGCGACCGACCGCAACGCCATCGGCTTCATGCGCGTGATGGCGGCGGCCGGGGTGCGGGTACCGGAGGACGTCGCCGTCGTCGGCTTCGACAACATCGACGCCGGCGCCTTCACCGACCCGCCCCTGACCAGCGCCGGGCAGTCGTTCGCCGACGTCGGTGCTCGCGCCGGCCGGATGGTGTGCGCGCTCATCGCCGGCGACGGCCCGGGCGAGCTGCCCGGCCCGTCCAGCTCGCTCGTGGTGCGGCAGTCGTGCGGGTGCGCGGATACGGGCGCGCCGACCGACGGCGCAATCTGGCGCCGCCGCGCCGGCGAGTTCCTGCGCGAGGCGGAGCAGACGCAGACGGCGCTGGAGGAGCAGTACCGCGTCGACGCCGGCATGATCGCCGGCCAGGACGATCCGCGCCGGCTCCAGTGGCTCGCCGGCACCCACGTGCGGTCCGCGCTGTTCGCGGCATGGGTCGACGAGCCGGGCGGCGAGTTGGTCGTCCTCGGCACGTTCGGCGACGGGCCGCCCGCCGTCGGTGACCGGCTCTCCGTTGCCGGCTTCCCGCCGGACCGGCTGATCGACGAGGCGGACGCCGACGCCGGGAACGATCACCGTGCCTGCCTGGTCGTGCCGGTCGTCGACGCTCAGCGTGACTGGGGGCTGCTGGCCGTCGTCGGTCGCATCGACACGTCCTCGACCCTCGAGACGTACCAGCGCTGGGCGACGCAACTGGCCGCCACCCTGCACGAGCGGCAACTGCAGGCCGCGGTGCGCAGCAGCGAGGAGCGCTACGCGCTCGCCGCGCGGGCGACCAACGACGGTCTCTGGGAACTCGACTTCGCCACCGGAACCTTCTACGTCTCCGAACGGTGCGCCGAGCTGACCGGATTGCAGGACTGCCCGGCCGCGCAGCGCTACGAGCGCTGGCTGAGTCGGATCCATCCGGCCGACGACGCCGCCGCCCGCGATGCGATGCGCTCGGCCCTCGCCGCCGGCGCGGGCACGGCGACCACCGAGTACCGCCTGCGCCAGCCGGACGGTACCTACCGGTGGGTGCTCTCCCGGGCGGTCGCCGTCCAGAACGCCGACGGCACGCCGGCCCGGATCGTCGGCTCGCTCACCGACGTGCACGAGGAGCGCCTGCTGGCCGATCGGCTGCGCGCGAGCGCGCTCGAGGACGCGTTGACCGGCCTGCCCAACCGGCGGCTGTTCGTCCAGCGGCTCGAGCACGCCCGCCAGCTCGCCCGGCGCGATCGCGTGCCGTTCGCCGTGGTCTTCCTCGACCTCGACCGGTTCAAGTCGATCAACGACTCGCTCGGGCACCTCGTCGGCGACCAGCTGCTCGTCGAGGTCGCGCACCGGATGACGACGAAGATGCGCGCCGTCGACACGATTGCACGCTTCGGCGGCGACGAGTTCGCCGTGCTGCTACACGGCATCGGCCGGGACGGCGTCCTGGACGTCGTCGACCGGGTGCAGCGCGCACTCGGCGAGCCGATGCACCTCGAGGGCCACGACCTGGTCATCACCGCCACGGCTGGGGTGGCAACCGACGAGGGCAACCACGCGTCGGCCGAGGAGTTGCTGCGGGACGCCGACATCGCGATGTACCACGCGAAGTCGGTCGAGCGCGGCAGCGTCGCGTTCTTCGACGAAGCGATGCACGCCGACGCCGTGCGCCGCCTGCAGTTGACCGGCGAGCTGCGCACCGCCCTCGCCGAGCAGCAGTTCGAGGTCCACTACCAGCCGGTGGTCGACCTGCTCAGCGGTCGCGGCAACCACTTCGAGGCGCTGCTGCGCTGGCGGCATCCCCAACGCGGCCTCGTCGGCCCGGACCAGTTCCTGCCGCTGCTGCTCGAGACCGGGATGATCGTGGCCGTCGGGCGCTGGCTGGTGGGGGACGTGTGCCGCCAACTCGCCGAGTGGGGCGATGCGGTCGCCAACGTCGCGATCAACCTCTCCGACCGCGAGTTCTGGCAGGCCGACCTCCTCGAGCACCTGACGCAGTGCCTGGACCGCTACGGCATCGACGCCGGCCGCATCACCCTCGAGATCACCGAGGGCGTGGTCATGCACCAGCCCGACATGGCGCAGCAGCTCATGGGGGCCCTGCACCGGCGCGGCTTCGACCTGCACGTCGACGACTTCGGCACGGGGACGTCGTCCCTGGACTCGTTGCACCGCTTCCAGGTGGACGCGCTGAAGATCGACCGCTCGTTCGTCGCCCGGGTCGGCGATGGCACGCGCAGTGAGGAGCTCATCCGAGCCATCGTCGCGATGGCCGCCGCGCTGGGATTGGACGTCGTCGCCGAGGGCGTGGAGACCGAGGAGCAGGTGCAGTTCCTGCTGCGGACCGGCTGTCGCAGCGCGCAGGGGTGGCTGTTCGGCCGCCCGATGCCGGCCGCGGATGTCGCGGCCTGGCTGCGGCAACCGGTGCGGTCGCTACCCCGGCCCGCGTAGGAAACGTCAGCGGCGCGCGGCGGAGACGACGACCTCGGGCAACGCCACGTGGTGGTCCCGTTCGCAGCGCACGGTGACGTGGACGGGCGTGCCGCACTCGGCGTGGGTCAGGGTCACCGGCGGCCGGCCGCCGGGGGAGGCGTACTTGCCGCCCCACTCGAACAACCCGAGCACCACGGGCGCGAGATCCGTCCCCTTCTCGGTGAGGCGGTACTCGTAACGCGTGCGCTGCCCGGCCTCTTGGTAGGGCTGGCGCTCCAGCAATCCCTCGTCGGTGAGCTCGCGCAGCCGGGCCGCGGCCACCGCCTCGCTGATGCCGACCCGCGTCGCGAAGTCGTCGAAGCGGGTGGTGCCGTAGTACGCCTCGCGCATGATCAGCATCGCCGAGCGGGTGCCGACCACTTCGAGCGCCTTGCCGATCGGGCACCGGTCGGTGCGCCAGGCCCTCCGGTCGGCGAGCGGGCCGGCCAGCGTGACGGCATCGTTGGTCATGTTCCGAGTCTAACTTGTGTTTACCATAGTCAGCTGGTTATCGTCCCTGACTATGCTCAACCAGAGTCAGCGGCCCAGCGTGGTGCTCGCCATCGCCTCGCTCGCCGCGTTCATGGCCAGCCTCGACGTCTTCATCGTCAACGTGGCCTTCGACGACATCGCGGCCGATTTCAGCGGCACGACGCTGGCCCAGGTGTCGTGGGTGCTCAGCGCGTACGCGATCGTCTACGCCGCCCTGCTCGTCCCGGCCGGCCGCATCGCCGACCGCTACGGGCGCAAGGGCGGGTTCCTCGCCGGGCTGGCCATCTTCACGGCGGCCAGCGTGGCCTGCGCGGCGAGCGGCGGCGTGTGGTGGCTGGTTGCCTTCCGCATCCTCCAAGCGGTCGGGGCGGCGGTGTTGACGCCGGCCAGCCTCGGATTGGTCGTGGCCGCCGCCCCGCTCGAGCAACGGGTGCGGTCGGTCCGCATCTGGGCCGCCACCGGCGCGGTCGCCGCTGCCCTCGGCCCGGCGATCGGCGGGCTGCTGGTCGAGGCGTCCTGGCGGTGGGTCTTCCTGGTGAACCTGCCGGTCGGCGTCGCGGCACTGGTCGCGGCCGCGATCTGGGTGCCGCGCTCGAAGGACGCGTCGGTGACCCGGCTGCCGGACGTCCTGGGTGCGGTGCTGCTCGCGGTGGCGATCGGCGCGCTGACGCTCGGGTTGGTCAAGGGCCCGGACTGGGGTTGGACGGCCGGACGCACGGACGCGGCGTGGCTCGTCACCGTCGCCGGCCTCGCCGGCTTCGTCCTCAGCTCGGCCCGCCACCCGGCCCCGGTGATCGCGCCGGCCCTGCTGCGGGTGCGTGCCTTCGCCTGGGCGAACGTGACGGCGCTGCTGTTCTCGGTGCCGTTCGCGGCGGCACTGCTCACGACCGTCCTCTGGATGCAGGAGGTCTGGGGGTACTCGGCGATCGAAACCGGCTTCGCCGTCGCCCCCGGCCCGCTGATGGTGCCGCTGTTTGCCGCGGTCGCGCACCGGCTCTCCCGGCGGATCCCGGTCGGCGGGCTCGTTTCCATCGGCTGCCTGCTGTTCGCGGTCGGCTCGGTGGTCACCCTTGTGCGCGTCGGCCAGCACCCCGACTACGCCGGCGAGCTGCTGCCCGGCTGGCTGATCGGTGGTGCCGGCGTGGGGTTCGCGCTGCCGGCGATCCTGTCCTCGGCCACGGCCGACCTGCCGGCCGCGCAGGCGGCGACCGGCAGCGCGGTCGTCAACATGAGCCGCCAGATCGGCACCGCGCTCGGCGTGAGTCTCGTGGTGGCGGTGCTCGGGACGCCGGTCGGCTACGCCGCCGCGCACACCGCGTTCCGGCATGCGTGGATCGCCCTCGCAGCGGTGGCCGTGCTCGGTGCGCTGGTGGCGCCGGCCATGACCCCGCGGACTCAACCAGCGGCGACCGTCACCGGCCCGCCCGGTGAGCTGCGCACGCCGAGCCAGTTGCCCTCGATCGGCGTGTCGAAGTAGCGCCAGGTACCGGCCGGCACGCCGTGCTCGACGCACGCCGTGCCGGTGATCGGTCCGGCACAGGCGGCCGCGACCGGCGCTGCGTTGCCGTTGGCGTCGACGCGCTCGACCCGGTAGCCCTCGACGGCCGTCCCGTCGCTCATCGTCGCCGCCGGCCAGCGGACCGTGACGTCGGTGCCGCTCACGAACGCGGCCGGGGCACTGCCGGTGGGCATCGTCACGGCGCGCGCGGCAGCCGGACCGGTGGCCGCTGCGGACCACGCGGCGTGCGCCGGGTCGGCGGCCAGCATCACGAGCAGCACTACCGAGAGGACGAGACGGATCGCCCGCCGTCCGCGTCGAGCCGGCCGCATGATCACGCCCTCCGCGCGTCGCCGTGATAGAGCAGCGGGAACGTGGCGCCCTCGCAGCCGCGCGGCGCCGCCCGGCGCAACGTCACCGTCAACTCCACCGGCGCCGACGCGCCGACCGCTACCCGCACCGCTCCGGCAAACGGCGCGACGCTCAAGTACGTCGCCGGGCAGGACGGCGCCGCGTCCTCGACCGTGGTGACGACGGACGTCACCACGATCGCGAACTGCTCGCGGTTGGTCACCTGCACCCGCAGGAGCGTGGTCAGCCCGGGGTACAACCCGCCGACCGCGCCGCTGATCGTGAAGGACTCACGTGCCGCGGACGCCACCGGCGTGCTCGCGACCGCGGTGGCCGCTACCGTCACGACGGCGGCGGCCACCGCCAGGACGCGCGCGGGTACCCCCGAGTGCCGCGCACGCTCCGACCGAAGGCCCATCTTTCGGTCAGGTCTGCGAACCCGTGACGCTCAGCGACACGGTGAAGCCGACGCCCTGGCAGCCGTCCGGCGCCGAGTGGGCCATGTCGAGCACGCCGAACACCTGGAACGCACCGGAGGTCCCGGAGGCCGGGATCGGCAGGCTGACGGTCGTCGGGGCGTTGGCGTCGACGGTCACGTTGGCGCTCGGGCAGTTAGCGGTGTCGGCGGATACCGGCGTCCCCCAGCTCAGGTGCGTCACCGTGACGGGGTACGGGTTCGGGTTGGTGACGCTGAAGTAGACCCAGCTGGCCGGGCCGCCCGGGTACAAACCGGCGCCGCCCGCACCCGGGGTCACCGCGTTCACCGTCATCACCTGCGCGGTCAGGGCCCGGGCCGCGCCGGAGCCGCTGCCGGTGCTGGTCCACGTCGCGTAGGCGACGCCGGCCCCGGCGACGAGCGAGCCGACGGCGACACCGGCCGCCGCCCAACGCTTCTTGATCCTCACTGCGGTCTCCTCATCGATAGAAGTACGGGTCGAGCACGGTCACCTGGGTGATCCGGTCGACCGGGAGGTTGTTGTGCGCGGCGGACTTGCGGATCGCCTCCGGGGTCGGGGCGTCGCAGAGGTCGAAGGCCTTCCGCTTGTCGGCGGACACGTACGAGTGCACCCACGTCACGCCGAGCCGGCCGTTGTGCTCGACCATCGCCTCGCAGGCCGTCGCCCCGGCAGCGTCGACGGTCAGGTCGAGGCGGTCGGCGAAGGTTCGCTCGACGATGTACCTGGGCACCGCGATCGCCCCTTTCGGCCGGCTCGGACGGGAGCCAACCTAGGGACGCAACCGTGGGTGCGGGTATCGGCGAAGCGGCCCAGATTGGCGGCCGCTGGCGCCTAGTTTGGCCGCGCCGGGACGAGACCGCGCCGGGTGCCTTCGGCGGCGGCGCGGGCTCGGGTGCTGACGCCCAGCTTGTGCAGGACGGCCGACACGTGGTGCCCGACCGTCCGTTCGCTCAGGTGCAGCCGTTGCGCGATCTCGGCGTTGGCCAGCCCGTCGGCGAGCAGCGCCAGTACCTCCATCTCGCGACGCGTCAGCCGGGCGGGGTTGCTGGCCGTCGACGGGCGCGGTCCGCGCGGGATGCTGCGCGCGCCACGCTCGCGCAGGCGGCGGGCCACGACCGAGGCCGCCGCGGTCGCGCCGAGGCGTTGCAGGTCGGCGAGCGCGGCCCGCAGGCCGTCCTCACTGCCGGCGTCCGCCCGGGCGAGCGCCGCCTCGTACGGGTAGCCCAACGCGGCCCATTGCGCGGCAGCGGCGTCGTCGTCGCCGGCCAGCTGCAGCCGGCGCGGGCCGTCCCGCAGCGGCGGCAGCTCGTCGTTCGCCCCGGACAACCGCCGCCAGTACGCGATGTCGGCCAACGCCCAGGCATCGCCGGCGGCGAGCGCGCGGCGCAGGGCCGGCTCGCTCTCGGCCAGGACGGCGTCGGGCCGGCCCTCGAGCCACGCGGCCTCGGCGCGGGCGGCGAGCACGGGCACGATGCACTGCAACTCACCGGTGCCCTCGGCGATGTCGAGCGCCTCGTCCAGCGGTCCCCAGGGGTCCGGATCGCCCCGGCGGGCGCGTACCTGGCCGAGCACCGTCAGCGGGCCCATCCGCGGTACGGCCGTCCCGGGTCGCGCCAGCACCTGTCCGGCCGTGTCGGCCGCCGCGTTCCAGTCGCCCCGCAGCAACTCGATCTCGGCGCGCGACCCGAGCGCGACGTGCAGCCAGATGTCCACGCCCTGCGCGGATGCGTACGCGACGGCCGCGTGGACCGCCGATTCGGCCAGGTCGAGGTCGTAGTGGGCGAACGCCTCGTAGGCCAGGTTGTTGTACGCCCGGCCGACCAGGTCGGGTAGCCCCGCTTCGGTCGCCATCGCGATGCCGCGCTCGAGCTTCGCCTTGCCTTCGGCGTAGAGCTGGACGTCCTCCATCTGCATCGTGCCGACCGTGATGAGGGCGTGCACGTACGTCGCGACGTCGCCGAGCGACTCGGCCAACCTCATCGCGCGCGCTCCGGCCGCGAACGTCTCCGGCGCGTCGGCGCTCGACATCGCCGCGAGAGCGAGCGCTGCGTATGCGCGGGCGAGTTCCGGTCCGGGTGCCGCGTGGTCGAGCGTCGCCAGCGCTTGCGCCATCGACGCCGCCGCGTCGGCCAGCCGGCCGTTCATGCGTTGGGTGGTGGCCAGCCAGAGCAGGGCGTCCGCTTCGGCGAGTGGCTGGCCGAGCCGGCGGTGTTGCTCGACCGCTGCCTGCGCCGACGCCGTCGCCTGCTG
>Ga0068855_100007532_pt1 | contig 13177 bp, 11 predicted proteins | sample KBSCornC52_FD_66592 | JGI IMG/M metagenome (GOLD analysis project Ga0068855, IMG submission 66592) | Corn rhizosphere microbial communities from Kellogg Biological Station, Michigan, USA - KBS Corn C5-2 | ecosystem: Host-associated > Plants > Roots > Rhizosphere > Soil ... | reverse complement strand
CGCCGCAACACAAGCCGACGTAATCAATGTAAATTCCGGTTACAGCGCGGCAGTCGCTGCTGGCAACTTCCCCTCACAAGCCGATATCACCACAGCGCAGCAAAACCGCACGACTTTGCAAAGTCAAATGGCGGCACTCAACCAGTCAACGCAAACAAGCCTGCAGCAGTGCCAGGCAACGCACTAACGTATGAAAGGGCTTTTGTACAAACTCAGCTCGCGCATAGCCATAAGCATCGTTACAGTGCTGTTGGTGTTTGCGCCTTTTGTATCGCTTACTGCACAAGCTCAAGTGGGCGGACTAACTACGGCGCAAGCAACTCCTGCAAATATTAGCACTGGCAATAACTCTACCGGCAACTCAAACGCGCCCGTAGTATCAGACGGCATATTCAGCAACTGCGGACTAACCAACGTAAGCGCTTGTCTCAATGCGATCATTTACTCGCTTACCATCGGCATCGGCAGCGTATTTGCATACGTTGCCGCATACTTCTTCGACATCACTATCCAGCTCTCGCTTAACGGCTCTGCGTACGGTCTCGATTTTATATCCACCAGTTGGACTACCGCGCGCGACTTGGCTAACATGGCGTTTTTGTTCATTCTTCTATACATCGCTTTTACTATCATCTTTAGCGCCGAAACAGGCGGCACCATGAGCGTGCTCGCGGGCGTTATTGTCGTGGCACTCCTTGTTAACTTTAGTTTTTTCTTTACACGCGTCGTCATCGATGCCGGCAACATATTGTCGCTGCAATTTTATAACTCGATACCGGCGCCATCGATAGCACAAACTATACAAGGGTCGCCGATTGCAAGTACGGTGATTAATAACACTACCGCTCCTTCGCTCACCGCATCCGCGGGAACCGCCAAAGACCTCACCGCAAGCATCATGAACATGCTCAACGTGCAGGGCCTGTTAAACAACAACTCATTTGGCGCAACCAACGGCAACTTTGTCGCCACCATATTTATCTATATAGCCGGCGCAATAATTTTATGGATTCTTACCGTCGCCTTTGTAACTAACGGTGTTAAATTTTTATTCCGCGTGGTGGTGCTGTGGTTTCTTATCGTCGCGTCGCCTATAGCGTTTGTGGGCGCTGCCGTACAAGGCATCAATAAAGGCATTTTTAAGCAGTGGCGCGAACTGCTCATAAATCACGCTTTTTATCCGGTCGCGTTTATGTTTATCTTTCTTATCCTCAACAACTTTGCGGTCACGATGTCGAGCGCCAACGGACTCGTGGGCGGCGTATTTACTACGATCCAGTCAAACGGCAGCAACTCTAGTTGGAGCGCCATCGGCGCAGCACTCGTAAGCATCGTCATCAGGCTAGTGCTCGTGATTGCAGTTATCTACGTTGCAATGCGCGCCTCTGATGGCATCAAAGTCTACGGCTCCGCAGCGGCAGAAAAAGCCGGTGGCTGGCTAGGCGGTAAATTTATTAACACTTACGGCGCAGTGGGACGAAACACAGCGGGACTGGCGGCCTATAAAGTTGGTCAGTCAAATTGGATGCAGCAATGGGCAGCACGTGACTCAGTTATCGGTAGGAATTTATGGCGCGGTGCAAGCAAGCTTGGCAGTTCCACTTTCGACATACGTGCACCCCTTAAAGCAGCAGGTGCAAAAGATGTATATGGTCTTAATCTTAAGGGAGCCAATAAAGGCGGTTATAAAGGTAACTTTGATGCGCGCGTTAAAGAACGCGAAACTGAAGCTAAGAAGTTTACAAATGAACTAACTGACAAACAAAAGGCTTCAAATGCCCAGGCTAAAGGTGACGCTATTAGTGCACAGGCCAAAGCGCAAGCGAAAGAAAATGCTGACGCTCGTGCGAAAGCAGAAAGAAACTTTGATGAGATTAGGCGCGGTGAGCGTAGAGACGTTACTGATTCACTCGCTACTAATACAACTGAGCAAGCAAGAGTCCAGGGTCTTATTCAAAATACCAAAAAAGACGTTGATGAGGCTAAAAATAAGGAAGCTGCAGCCGCTGAAAGGCTCGCACATGCGAAGCAGCGCGTGGATGATCTTGAAAAAGATGGTAAGACTGGCACTGCAGAAATGCGCGCAGCATTGGCAGATCGTATGGCTGTCGACACTGAACACGCAAGCTATAAGAGTGATCTCGAGCTTGTAACACTTAAGCTTAGTGACCATGAGAAACGGAAAGCAGAAATAGAAAATGAATTGAATAAGCTCAATGAGCGCAAAAAGGCTAACGAAAAAGAAATCGATGATAATGCTGCGGCATTAAGGAAAATTATACCGATGCAGGAAGTAAATGAGACAATTGCTCCACGAAAAGTTTTTGCGGACAGTATCGCAGGGGTAGGGCCTGCAGGCAGGTTTGGTAATATGTCTCGTCTAGGTGCTTGGATCCCCGCCGCAGACAAAGCCGCAGCGGCAAAAATTAAGAAAGAGAAGAGTAAGGAACAAAAAGCAGCTGAAGCTCTAAAAGAACTAAGTGACGATGGTGCCGAGAAGAAAGATGAGGGTGAAAAGAAAGAAGGGTAGTATTACAATAGAAAGAAATGGACGGAGAAACTAAAAAACTAATTCAGGAACAGTATGCAAAACTTCCTAAGCAATTGCAGGATGCAATACAGTCTTCGCATGTAAAAGAACAGATCGCTGCTATTGCTCAGACTCACAAGTTGCATATTGATCAGCTCGACCCGTTCGAAAACGAAGTAATGCTTCTTATGATGGGTTTTACTGACCCTATAGAATTTATTGGTGAGATTAAAAACACTCTTTCTGTAGATGCTGAAACCGCCCAAGCTGTGGCAATTGATGTAAATCATCAAATTCTTCTTCCAATCCGTGAAAAGATGGAGAACGGCCAGCCTTTTGAAGCTCCCAAAGCTCCGAGCGTGCCGCCGGCTATTGCTAATACTCCTGTAGCACCCGCAGCTTCGGCTCCAATGGCAGGGGAGAAGTCGGTTGTTATGCCAAGCGCTGCAAAGGCAACCATGCCTATTGCTGACATCAAGCCGCTTTCATCGCCGGCATCTACTATGTTGATGTCTACCCCTGCAACTACACCTGGGCAGATTCCAAAACCGATTTCCGCCCCACCACTCACGACATCAACTCCAGGAAAGCCTTCTGCAATACCGCCGATAGTTACAACCGTTGCGCCGACAACGCCAACCGCACCAAAAGTAGATGTGATGCTTACACAACCAACGGTAAGTGCTGTGTCAAAATCAGCTGCCGCACCAACTGCGCCTGCAACAACGCCCGCGCCGCAACCTGTGGTACCGCCAAACCCTCCAAGTACGCCGCCCCCGCCGCCCACTGAGCATGCAGTTGATCCATATCGCGAGCCTATTGATTAAAAATGAAGCATTAATTACTCACTTTGCACGTTAAGTGAGTGATATACTGTAGCTAATGCAGTATCAGGTTCCGCAGTTTATTGAGATTGAAGATAAAATTTTCGGCCCGCTGACGCTGAAGCAGTTTATTTATTTGGCCGGTGCCGGAGGATTGTGCTTATTGTTTTTTACTATCTTGCCGCTGTATGTTGCAGTGCTGTTTATGATCCCCGCGGCGGCGCTTGGCTTGGCGCTTGCGTTTTACAAGGTCAATGACCGCCCGTTTATCGTGGTGATGGAGCACGCGTTGGGATATTTTTTTGGCACCAAACTGTATTTATGGAAGCAGCGCGAAGCAACGCAGCCCCAAGTTGCGCAAGCACAGCCCGGCGCAACCCTTACTACGCTTGCAGTGCCAAAACTTTCGCAAAGCAGGCTCAAAGACCTCTCATGGTCGCTCAATATTAAGGACAGGAGCGCTGCGGGCGTAGTGGATGCTCCGCGTACGGGTTTTGAAATTTAAGTATGGCCGAATCTACCCAAGTAAAAGCAGCCGCAACGCAAGCCTTTGTACCTATTAAAGAGGTACGCGACGGCATCGTGATACTTAAAGACGGCAGCCTGCGTGCGCTATTGATGGCATCGTCTATCAACCTGGCGCTCAAAGCTGCCGACGAGCAGCAGGCGATTATCGGGCAGTTCCAAAACTTTCTTAACTCACTTGAGTTTTCCGTACAGTTTTTTGTCGAATCGCGCGACCTCGACATCCGCCCGTACATCGCGCTTTTGGAAGACCGCTACGCCCAGGAGTTGGATGATCTTATGAAGATCCAGATTCGCGAGTACATCGCGTTTATCAAAGACTTTACCGAGCGCGCCAATATCATGTCGAAAAACTTTTTTATCGTCGTACCATATGACCCGGCTATTATCGCGCGCGGCAGCGTAACGAGCACGCTCGGCTCGCTCTTGCCGAGCGGCGGCTCAGGCGCTACGACGCTGACCGACGCGCAGTTTGAGGAGTACCGCACACAAATCGAGCAGCGCATTTCGGTCATCGAGCAGGGGCTCGTGCGCACCGGTGTGCGCGTTGTAAACCTCGGCACCGAAGAGGTGATTGAGCTGTTTTACAAACTCTTCAACCCGGGCGAGCTTGAGAAGCCTTTGCAAATAACCCAAATAGGAAAATAATTATTCGTATGGCACTCTTAGACTTTTTAAAATCCAAGCCCGCACAGCCGACTGCCACGCCGGTAGCGCCTATTTTGCCCGAACAGATTTACAAGCAGGGCGTACTCGAACTCCAGGACGTTATCGCGCCTTCCGCACTAAAAATCACTCCGCGCGAAATTAACTTGGGCGACAAAATCGCGCGTACCTTTTTTGTGATGTCATACCCGCGCACGCTCTCTGACTCGTGGTTCGCGCCGGTCATCAACCTCGACAAAGTGCTCGATATTTCGATTTTTATACACCCCATAGACTCGGCTGAAATATTAAAGAAATTTCAAAAAAAGGTAGCCGAAGTGCAGAGCCAGATCATGAGCAGGGAAGAAAAGGGCTTGGTGCGCGATCCGATTTTGGATACCGCTTACAGCGACCTAGAAAGTTTGCGCGACCAGCTCCAGCAGGCGCAAGAAAAGCTTTTTGACGTGGGTGTGTATATTACGATTTACGGCGGAAGTACCGAAGAGCTGGACAAATCGGAGTCGGAAATTAAATCAATGCTCGAATCTCGCTTGGTGTACGTAAAGCCGGCGCTCTTCCAGCAAGAGCAGGGCTTTAAATCGGTGCTGCCGCTTGGTCGCGACGAGCTTGGAGTTAACTCGAAGCTCAATTCATCGCCGCTTTCTTCAATCTTCCCGTTCGTATCTTTTGACCTTACTTCCGACAAAGGAATTTTGTACGGCGTTAACCGTCACAACGCATCGCTCGTGCTGTTTGACCGCTTTAGTTTGGAAAACTACAACTCGGTAATATTTGCAAAGTCGGGCTCGGGCAAGTCCTACGCCACTAAACTCGAAATTTTGCGCACACTTATGTTTGATACCGAAGTAATTGTGATTGACCCGGAGCGTGAGTACGAATTTCTGTCGCAGACAGTGGGGGGCCGCTACTTCAATATTTCGCTTAATTCCGAACACCACATCAATCCGTTTGACTTAGCGCCGCCTCGCGAAGACGAGTCGTCGGCAGACGTTTTGCGCTCCAACATTGTGGCGCTCGTGGGGCTCTTCCGCATTATGCTCGGCGGGCTCACCCCCGAAGAAGACGCGATTATTGACCGCGCCATTACTGAAACGTATGCGCTCAAAGACATTACGGTTGATAGCAATTTCCAGGAAATTGAGCCGCCGCTCCTCTCTGACTTCGAACTCGTGCTTGCCGGCATGGAGGGCTCCGAAAGTTTAGTGCAGCGCATGTCCAAATACACCAAAGGCACGTGGTCCGGCTTTATCAACCAGCCAACCAACGTTGATATCAACAAAAAATTCGTCGTATTTTCGGTGCGCGACATGGAAGACGACCTTAAGCCCGTCGCGATGTACCTGATTACGCACTACATCTGGAATGCGGTGCGCAAAAATCTCAAAAAACGCCTCTTGGTTATTGACGAAGCGTGGTGGATGATGAAGTCGGACGACACGGCAAGCTTCCTTTACGGCATGGCAAAGCGCGGCCGCAAATATTATCTGGGCCTTGCGACCATCACCCAGGATGTTGACGACTTTTTGAAGTCGCCGTACGGGTTGCCCATGATTACCAACTCGTCTATCCAGCTGTTGCTAAAGCAATCGCCGACTACCATCGACGTGCTGCAAAAAACCTTCAACCTTTCAGACGAAGAAAAATACTTGCTCTTAGAATCCGATGTAGGGGAGGGAATCTTCTTTGCCGGCCTCAAACACGTAGCTATCAAAGTGATTGCTTCATATACTGAGGATCAAATTATTACTTCCGACCCGTCGCAAGTGTTGGCTATGCGCAAAGCGCGCACCGACATAGCTAACGGCGTCTCAGAAGGCGGGGTACAATAGAGCCATGTGGCTTAGGGGAATGTTCCTTATAACATTTGCACTCTTTATCGACTTTATCCAGGCAGCGCTGGGTTGGACGGCGCTTATGGTCGGCTTGGGGCTCCAAAGCATCACGCCAATTGGCGGAGGTGCTGTAGGTGCCGCTGCGGGAGCTGCTGCATGCTATACATCCGCCGGCACTGTGATACAAGGCGTTACTAACGCTTTTAAATGTGGCATGGCTGGCGGCGTGTTTGGGGCTCTTGCAAGCACTTTTGGCGTGCCATTCGGCACCGCACTTGGGTTCGCTCTTGAAATAGTAATTTCTCTTACGCTAGGCACTGCATTTATTGTGACACTTATTCTTTTTCGTATGTACTATACTTTACCGACCACTAGCGGCTTTTTAGGCGAGCTTGTCCCAGGGCTCGATATACTTCCTGGCTGGACGCTTATGGCGGTATGGTGCGTCTTGCGCAAACAAGCCGAAGAAGGCGAAGCGGGTCTTGTTACTGTTGTTGCAAAAATTGCCACCATAGCTGCAGCTGTTTCAAGTCCTACAACAATAACAAGAAGCGCACGTACTATCGTACCTTCTGTTGCCTCAGACATCCGCTCCGTAGGAAACAAAACGCCGCTCGATTTGAAATACATAGTGCCGAAAGCGGCAAACGATACTAGACCGTATGTACAAAAAGCTGCTTAATATCGCCGCCATTACAACTCTTTTGAGCGCGTCGGGCGCCTCTGTTGCCTATGCACAATTGGATAGCTCGGTCCCCGCGCCAATACAGTACACCGTCTCGCCGGAAACTCCGGGCCCAAACACACAGGTAACAATTACCACCGAAGGCGTTGGCACCTATCTGGGTGACGCAAACATAACATGGAGTGTCAACGGCAAAATAACGTCGCAGGCCGTGGGGCAGCGCACTTTTACGTTTACTACAGGCAGTTTAGGCAGCGTGACACGCGTACACGTTACCGTACAATCTTCGAGCGAAGGCACACTCACCAATGACTGGACGTTTACGCCGTCGGTAGTGACCCTTGTATGGGAAGCCGACACCTCGGTGCCACCTCTTTATCGCGGCAAAGCGCTTTACAGCGGCGGTTCAAATTTAAAAGTAGTTGCATTCCCAACTATTGTCGTAAACAACAAAGCCATATCGCCGCAAAATCTCTCGTACCAGTGGACCGTCAACGATGTACCAGCACCTCAACTTTCTGGCCTTGGGCGCACCGCGATATTGTTTAGTGGCGATCAGCTTCAAAAAACAGAAGATGTCTCGGTGGTGATTAATTATGGCAACGACCAAGTAGGGCAGGGCGAAGTGGTGATTCCGGCTTCAACGCCGCAGCTGTTGTTTTACGCTAAAGATCCGCTGCGCGGGCTTTTGCTCGATACAGCGCTCCCTAGCGGCGTATCACTTGCCGCGAAAGAGTTTACTATACAAGCAATGCCGTACTATTTTGCAACGCAAAGTCTCGCAAACGGCGCTGCAACATACGAATGGACGCTAAACGGCGACGAGACTACCGGGCCCAATGCTGCACAAGGCCTGCTAACGCTGCGCCAAACGGGCACTGGTGCCGGAAGTGCGGTGATTGGTGCCATCATGCAAAACTCCGACGGAAACAAACTAGTGCAAGCAGCACAAAATGCACTGCAAATTGTCTTTGGGCAATCGCAATCATCGGGTAGCTCATTATTTGGCCTATGAAAAAACTATTCTTTATAGCATCGCTCATACTTCTAGTGCAGCCGAATCTTGCGCTTGCGGTAACTCAGCTGACGGTAACTCCTGATGCTCCAGCCTCTGCGAATGACAGAGTTTCGCAAGGTTTTTCTACGTTAGGTACAGCAAACACTCCCAATACTGTTGCCGCACCATCCAATACCACGGCACAAAGTAACGGCAACTTGGGATACACGCCGCTTGAACCTATACCGGGCGTTACTTCTCCCACCGGAAACGGCTCCTATGACCCCGCACAACCGGGGCAACTCCCTGCAATGATCAACGCGATTTTCAGAGTGTTGATTACGGTTGGCGCACTGCTTGCCGTACTTTCACTCACCGTTGGTGGCGTACAGTATATGACTGCATCCTCAGTCGGAAATAAAACGCGCGGTCTGGACCGCGCCCGCGCGGCACTGTGGGGGATAGCGCTCATTGCCGGCGTCTGGCTTATTTTAAACACCGTTAACCCGCAACTTTTAAATTTTAATTTCAGCCCTTGCAAGTCAGGCGGCACCGCATGTAGTTCATTAGCAAATGTCCCAACACCCGCTTCCAACACTACTCCTGGAACATCGAACCCTAGTGGCACTATACAGACGCCCTATGGAACTTTTACCACGCAAAGTAATACTGATCTTACCAATGCAACAGGTTGCGCAAATTCTGGTGGTACCTGGAAATATTTCACTAATGCCTCTGGAGGACTCTCTACAGGCGGGACTTGTTACGTTGGCGCAACACAAACAGGTGTTGGCGCGGCTCCATACTAAAATAATATGCAAAACCGTTTTTACTACATATTGGGCGGGGTTGTCGTACTACTTTGTATCATTGGCATCGTTTGGTTTTTCTTTTTCCGCTCGACCGCATCAATTTCAACCAACTCAACTGGCTCAAGCGGTTTTAATGTGAATATTCCCAGCGCAACCAATACAACTCCCGCACCTACTGATACTAACGGCTCGCAAACTATAAACACCACTACAAGCGCGCAGCAGAAAATATTTCAAATAAGCCAAGACCCGGTTGTCGGTGCAACGCTTATGCAAACGCTGCGCCCCACAACAACCATTGCGCGCTTTATCCGCCAAGACGACGGCCACGTATACGACGTGCCGCTTGGCGTGTCAGGCGTCGTGCCTAAAGTAGTATCAAACATAACTATCCCCGGTGGCCAACGCGCAATCTGGCTCGAAGGTGGCAACGCAGCAATCATGCAATACGTTGATGATTCAATGACGGTAAAGACGGTGTATATGGGCTTCCCGCATGCAACAACTACCAACACCGCAACACTGCCTACGCGTATTACCTTTTTGCCGGACAACCTCATAGACATTGCCGCATCTCCAGACGGGAAATCGGTTGCCTATCTTATAAAAACAGCTAACGGATCGGATGGATACGTTGCAAAAGATGATGGCACCGCAAGCAAAAAATTGTTCTCCTTGCCGCTCGTGCAAGTACTGCTTTCGTGGCCGTCGCAAGGTACACTTTTGGCAGAATCCAAATCCGCCGTTGGCGTAACCGGCATAGCATTTTCAATAAATGCTTCGACTGGCGTAGCCACCGAATTAGTAACTGCACCTGGCCTTACGGCACTGGCCGATAAAACCTTTGCGAATATTCTCTACCAAACAGCGGACGGGAATAGTAACAATACCTATCTGTATTCAACAAAAAATAACTCAAGTAGTATATCGCCAATCCCAGCCCTTCCGGAAAAGTGTATTTGGAGCAATCTTGTCTCCTCAGAAATATTCTGTGCGGATGCGCCCGGTGGTGTTTCGGTAAACTACCTTGATCTGTGGCACCGAGGTGTAGATAACGAAATCGATTATATTTCAGAAATTAACTTCGCAAATCAAACTGGCTCTGTAATAGCTGCGCTCGGCACTAAACAGGGCGGCGCAGCGGCAGATATTCTGGAAATGGCGCTCTCGCCGGACGAACATTATCTTTCCTACACGACCAAAGGCGACCGCTCTTTGTGGGGCGTACTTTTACAGTAAATAGATTAATTAGTTGAAGGCGTCGCGTTTTGGCGATACTTCAGCACAATATGGCGGAACTTTCCTTCGCCGGCACTTGCCGTTTCTATTTCTGGATCTTCGGCAAATAACTCGTGCACGACTAAGCGCTCGTAGGGACTCATCGGCGGCATTTCTACTTCGTGTTTAAAAAGCCGCGCGCGCTGTGCCAGCATGCGCGCGTTGTTGCGCACTTTTTCCAACTGCGCTTCTTGGTAGCCATTAACGTCGATGATAAAATTAGTGGCCTCTTCACCGTATTTTGCTTCGGCCATGCGCTTAGCAATAGTGTTGAGTGCGCGCAGCGTCTCGCCGCTCTCACCAATAAGCCGGCCCGACTCGTTGGTCGTAACTGACGCAACCGTGCGATGCGTACCCGAAATTAAAATAGAATCTGTTTCAACACCAAGTTGACTGAGGAGCTCTGCTACAAATTGTTTGAGAGCGTCCGCCTGCATATACAGAGCGTAGCACTCTTAAAGTTGCGCGCAACTTGCGCGGCTCGCTAAACAGTTTTGTTTTTAAGTTCGCGACGGATAAGACCTTCTTGACCGAGCGAAATGAGGTTAGTGACCGTAAAGTAGAGCCCGGCTGCCGCGGGGAGGGAATAGGTGATAACTGCGTAGAGTGCCGGCATTGCGTAGAGCATGAGGTTTTGCTGCATAGCTAAAGCCTGTGCTTTGTCTGCGGCCAAAGGCCGCTTTTGCACCGAGTTGCTGCGGTTGGTAGAAAGGCGCACTACCAAGTACTGGAGCACGCCAACCAAAACACCAAGCACAATGTTATGCGGCGCTAGTAGGTTTAAAACGCCCAAAAAATTCAAATTTACCTGTACGGGCGCATGCACATATGGATACAGGAGATTCGTGGCGATATGCGGCAGCCCTTCGCGGAAAAATGCGTAATAAAGCGCAATAAAAATAGGGATTTGTACCAGGAGCGCTATCAAACCGGCAAACGGGCGAATCTTGCGGTCTTTATAGAGCTGCATGGTCTGTTTAGCCCTTTCGTTGGAGTCGTCTTTGTACTTTTCATTTATCTCATCCAATTCGGCTTGAACCGCCGCCATACCCATTTGAGTCTTAATTGAAGCCGAAAAAGCAGGGTAGAAGACCGCCCGAATCAGGATGGTCATGACAATAATCGCAAAACCCACATTGCCACCCGGCATGACGCCGATAAGGTAAATAAAAGCGTTGTAAAGGGGCTTTATGAGTATTGTTTCAAACATGAAGGCTTAACTATTTACAATTTTTTAGTAACGCCGAGAGCTCGTTGCTGAAGGTTGGGGTAAGCGAGCCTTGGGGGATTCTGCGGACAAAAACGATCGAAATACCTTTATATTGAGCCATATTCTGCTCATGCAGAGCCCGATACAGTGCCCGGCGCAGACGGTTGCGGAGAGTAGCTTTTTTTGCGAGCGATTTTGGAACCACGGCCGCTGTCCTTAAAGAGAGAACGCCGGGCAAGAATTTAAGCTGCAGATGTATCGAGTGGGCAGAACGGCCCTTTTTTAGGACATCTTCTACCTCTTTGGCTCGCAGACGACTGCGCTTATGTAGCATAGCACAGGGAGTTAGGCCGATTTTTTAGAACGGCCTTTGCGAGCGCGGCGCAAAAGGGTAGCGCGACCAGCGGTAGTCGATGAGCGCTTCAAAAATCCATGCGCACGTGCGCGCTTGCGCTTCTTAGGTTGGTAGGTTTGTGACATACCTAAACACAATACACTATCCCCAATTACTCCACAACTTGTGCACAAAAACGGCATTTTTGACGCGCGCTAGCTTGGCGCGTATGCTTGAAACACTGCTTCTATGACTACCACGAAAGAACTTTGGGAAAATGCACTGGTCGAGTTGGAACTTAGCATCTCCAAACCCAACTTTAATACGTGGTTTAAAGATACGCACATTGTTCGTATCGAAGATGGTTCGGTTTTTTTAGGCGTGCCGTCGCAGTTTGCGCGCGACTGGCTCTCGACCAAATTTCATAAAGATATTTTACGTTCGTTGCGCTCGCTTTCCGACAGCGTGCGTACTGTCGAGTACGTCATTTCGCGCGGCATCAAAAAAACAACCGAAGAAGCCGCGCGCGTAGTGCCTCCGCCGCCCACCGAACTCCCGCTCGAAGCAGTGCACGCCAAAACAAACCTAAACCCGCGCTTTACGCTCTCCTCATTTGTAGTCGGCCCCTTTAACGAACTCGCGCATGCAGCAGCGCAAGCGGTTATCCGCAAACCCGGCATCGCCTACAACCCACTTTTGATCTACGGCCCGACTGGGTTAGGGAAGACGCATCTCATACAAGCTATCGGCAACCACTTTAGGACACAGACGCCGGAGCGCAAAGTCTACTACGTAACCAGCGAACGATTCTCGATGGACTATGTCTCAGCGCTCCAGGCAGGAAAAGTACAGGGCTTTAAAGAAAAGTACCGCCAGTACGACCTGTTGATCATGGACGATGTCCAGTTTTTAGCCGGACGCGACAAAATTAAAGAAGAATTCTTCCACTTGTTTAACTATTTGCACGATTCCAACAAGCAGCTGGTATTTTCGTCCGACCAACACCCGAACGTCATACAAAATCTCGAAGACCGGCTTAAATCGCGCTTCGCCGCAGGCATGATTATTGCAGTGACGCCACCCGATCACCAGTCGAGGCTCGCTATCGTGCGCACGAAAGCCGCTATGCACAACGTAGTGCTTTCAGACGACGTGCTCGATTATCTTGCCACCACCATCGAAGGCAACGTACGCGAGCTCGAAGGGGCGCTAAACACACTGCTTATACAGCTAGAAATGCGCACTGAGCCGCTCACCTTGAACGATGCAAAGACTTTACTGCGCGGCTCGGGTGCTGCCGCCAAAAAGGCTGTATCGGTGCAGGACGTGGTCAAAACTATTTCAGGCTTCTATGGCGTAGAGGAGGCGAGCATTTATGAAAAAACACGCCGCAAAGAAGTCGTGCGCCCAAGGCAGGTGATCATGTACCTCTTGCGCGAGGATTTCCATATTTCATTTCCCACCATAGGCGAGAAAATGGGTGG
>Ga0068855_100007531_pt1 | contig 13177 bp, 12 predicted proteins | sample KBSCornC52_FD_66592 | JGI IMG/M metagenome (GOLD analysis project Ga0068855, IMG submission 66592) | Corn rhizosphere microbial communities from Kellogg Biological Station, Michigan, USA - KBS Corn C5-2 | ecosystem: Host-associated > Plants > Roots > Rhizosphere > Soil ... | reverse complement strand
CCGGCGGCGCCGCCGCCACCGACATCGCGCGCCGGGCGCTCGCTGCGCTCTCCGAGCCGTTCCGGCTGGACGGCCGGCAGGTCTCGAGCGCGGCAAGCATCGGCATCTGCCTGCTGGACGGCAGCGGCGTCGCGTCGGCCGAGGAGATGCTGCAGCGGGCCGACATCGCGATGTACTCGGCCAAGCGCGCCGGCAAGGGGCAGGCCCGCACCTACACCGCCGAGCTCGCCGGCACGGCCAACGACGAACTCGACCTGCAGGCCGCGTTGCTGGCCGACCTGGCCGATGGACGGGTGGACGTTCGGTTCCAACCGATCCTGTCCATGGACGGCAAGCTGGCCGGGGTCGAGGCGCTCGCCCGCTGGCGTTTCCGCGGTGCGCCGGTGTCCCCGGCCGTCTTCATCCCGGCCGCCCGCGAGCTCGGCTGCGTGAACCTGCTCGACGAGGCCGTGCTGGCCCAGGCGATCGGCGTGGTCGCGCCCATGGGCGAGCTGCGCCTCGGCGTGAACGTCGACCGCGCCACCCTGGCCCAGCCCGGCTACGCCGACCGGGTCGTGGAGTCCCTCGCCGGCGGGCCGATGCGGGCCGACCGCCTCGTCGTCGAGGTGCTCGAGGTCGACCACGTCGAACGCGACCCGGCGGCGATGGAGTCACTCACCGCACTGCGCAGACTGGGCGTCATCATTTCCATCGACGACTTCGGGGCCGGCTACGCGAACCTGACCCGGGTGCGCGCGCTGCGGCCGGACGTCATCAAGATCGACCGCAGCCTGGTCGAAGGTAGCGATGACGAGGGCGGCGCCGCCCTGCTCGGCACCGCGGTCTCCATCGGGCGCCAGGTCGGCGCGAAGGTGGTGGCCGAGGGTGTCGAGACCGCCGAGCAGTTCGCGGCCGTGCTCCACGCCGGCTGCGACGGCGTCCAGGGGCACTACTTCTCCCGCCCGCTCAGCGCTTCGGCGCTGCACGACTTCGCCCGGGTTCACCCGTCCGCGCCGGCCGCCGTCGCCGGCTGACTTCCGCCTGACCGCCGTCCACCGCCTGCCCCTTCGGCTCGCCACCGGCGGGTCGAGCGGCCCTGGCCCCGGGCGCCGGGCGAGGTGACACTTCGGGCATGTCGACGCTGACCGTGCTGGAACCCGAGGTCTGCTGGTCCCTGCTCGCCGCCGAGGAGGTCGGCCGGCTCGCCGTGGCCGTCGCCGGCCAGCCGGACGTCTTCCCGCTCAACTTCGCCGTCGTCGACGGCACGATCGTGTTCCGCACGGGCGAGGGGACGAAGTTGCTGGCCATCGCGATCGGGCCGGCCGTCGCGTTCGAGGTGGACGGCTACGACCCGGTCGAGGGCGTCGCCTGGAGCGTCGTCCTGAAGGGCGTCGCCGAGGAGGTGCCCACCTACGAGCAGCTCGAGGACCTCGCGTTCCCCGTCTTCCCCTGGAGCGCGACCCCGAAGGGACGCTTCGTCCGCATCCGCCCCACGGAGATCTCCGGCCGGCGCTTCACCGTCGTCGCCGACCGCCAGCCGCAGCTGCACTGATCCACGTCTCATCCGGCCCCGCGCTCTGCCGATACGGGAGGTGTCGTTCCGGGATCCGCTCGACCGGCCGGTGGCGTCTCGCCTCCTGCTCTCGCGGTTGCCCGGATTGTGGGCGCAAGGGGAGGCGATGGAACTCATCGATGACGGCGATCTCGACTTCGCCGTGCCCGATGGGCCCCGTCCGCTGAGCAGCGGGGGGCCCGATCCGCGACTGCTCGCGCTGATGGTGGACGGCTGCGCGGCGCCGCTCGTCCTGGTGGGCCAGGACGGTCGGGTGCTGCGCGCGAACCGCGCCTGCGCGGACATGCTGTCGACGACCGTCGAGGACGTCGTCGGGCGTCCGGTGTGGGAGGTCCTGCCGCTGATCGACGGCGCGGACACCACCCGCGAACGGTGGCAGCGCTTCGCCGTCGGGGCAGCCGAGCCGCCGGCCGGCGAGCAGCTGTCGACCGACCGCATCGGCAACCGCCGCCGGGTCGCCTGGACCTACCGCCCGATCAGCGACGAGCCGTGCGTCGTGGGCACCGGGGTGGACGTGACGCGCGAGCGGCTCGCCGAGGCGCACTGGCGCCAGAAGGCGCAGACCGACCCCCTCACCGGCCTGGCCAACCGCGCCGCCTTCGAGGAGGCGATCGGGCAGCACGTCGATCTCCGCAGCGGCCTCGGCTGCGGCATCCTCTTCTGCGACCTCGACGGGTTCAAGGCGGTCAACGACACGCACGGCCACGCCGCCGGTGACCACCTGCTGGTGGAGATCAGCGGGCGGCTCGCCTCCACGGTCCGTGGCGGCGACATGGTCGCCCGGTTCGGCGGGGACGAGTTCGCGATCCTGCTGCCGGCCGTGGGGCTGATCGAGATGCGGGCGCTGTCCACCCGCCTCGAGCGCCTCGTGCGCCGGCCCGTCCGCATCGGTGAGGACCGGAACGTCACCGTCGGCATCAGCATCGGGCTGGCGGTCGCGAGCCCGGGGGACGACCCGGCGGCGGTGCTGCGCGAAGCGGACGAGCGGATGTACGAGGTCAAGGCCCGGCATGCGACCCGGCGCGTCCTCACCCTCCAGTGACCGGCGCACCCCACTAGCCCATTTCTGGAACACGTTCTAGTCTCTGGCGTGTGACCGCGAACGATGCGAACCTGCGCAATCCCGTCCACAGACCCGTCCATCTCGGCCACCTGCTCATCGGCGCGCTCAAGCGGCACAAGCACCGGCCGCTGCTGTTCCTGGGCGACACCACGCTGACCGGCGGCCAGCTCGCCGCCCGCATCAGCCAGTACGTGCAGGCCTTCGAGGCGCTGGGCGCCGGCTCGGGCACCGCGGTCGGGCTGCTGTCGCTGAACCGGCCCGAGGTGCTGATGATCATCGGCGCCGGGCAGACGCAGGGCTACCGGCGCACTGCGCTGCACCCGCTCGGCTCGCTCGAGGACCACGCGTACGTCCTCAACGACGCCGGCATCACATCCCTGATCATCGACCCGAACCCGATGTTCGTCGAGCGCGCCCTCGGCCTGCTCGAGCGGGTCAACGGCCTGAAGCAGGTGCTGACGATCGGGCCGGTGCCCGGCGAGCTGGCCCACGTCGGGGTCGACCTCGCCGCCGAGGCGGCGAAGTACGAGCCGAAGCCGCTCTTCGCGGCCGACCTCGAACCCGACCACGTCGTGTCGATCACCTACACCGGCGGGACGACCGGCAAGCCGAAGGGCGTCATCGGCACCGCCGGCACGATGACCGCGATGGCGCAGATCCAGCTGGCCGAGTGGGAGTGGCCGGCCAACCCGCGCTTCCTCATGTGCACACCGCTCTCGCACGCCGGCGCCGCCTTCTTCGGGCCGGTGGTGATCAAGGGCGGCGAGTTGATCGTCCTGAGCAAGTTCGACCCGGCCGAGGTGCTGCGCACGATCGAGGAGCGCAAGATCACCGCGACGATGCTCGTGCCGTCCATGCTCTACGCACTGATGGACCACCCGGACTCGCGCACCCGTGATCTCTCCTCGCTCGAGACCGTCTACTACGGCGCGTCGGCGATCAACCCGGTGCGGTTGAAGGAGGCGATCGAGCGGTTCGGCCCGATCTTCGCGCAGTACTACGGCCAGTCCGAGGCCCCGATGGCGATCACCTACCTCGCCAAGGGCGACCACGACGACGCGCGGCTCTCCTCGTGCGGCCGTCCGACGCTGTTCGCCCGCACCGCCCTGCTCGACGCCGACGGCAACCAGGTGCCGCAGGGCGAGCCGGGCGAGATCTGCGTCTCGGGGCCGCTGCTGGCCGGCGGCTACTGGAACCTGCCCGACGAGACGGCGGCGACGTTCCGCGACGGCTGGCTGCACACCGGCGACGTCGCCCGCGAGGACGAGGACGGCTTCTGGTTCATCGTCGACCGGATCAAGGACATGATCGTCACCGGCGGGTTCAACGTGTTCCCGCGCGAGGTCGAGGACGTGGTCGCCGAGCACCCGGCCGTCGCTCAGGTCTGCGTGATCGGCACGCCGGACGAAAAGTGGGGCGAGGCGGTGACCGCGGTCGTCGTGCTGCGGGCGGACGTCCCCCGCGACGACGAGAGCACTGCTCACATCATCGCCGAGATCCAGCAGTCGGTGAAGGACCGCAAGGGTGCCGTGCAGTCGCCCAAGAAGGTGATCCTCGCCGACGCGATCCCGCTCACCGGCCTCGGCAAGGTGGACAAGAAGGCCGTGCGGGCGCAGTTCTGGGAAGGCGCCGACCGCCGGGTTGGATGACGGTCAGGCGTTGCTGCGCACGGCGATGACCGCGATGTCGTCGTCGGCCGCCGCCCCGCGCACACGGGGGACGACGCCGCGCAGTGCCACGGCGAGGTCCGGGCCGGCCAGCTCGACGGCGGCGTGGGCGAGCCGGGCGATGCCGGTGTCGATCGTCTCCCCGCGCCGCTCGACGAGCCCGTCGGTGAACATGAGCAGGACGTCGCCTTCCCCGAACGGCACGGTCGTCGACGGCGCCGTGACGTCCGGACCGCCCAGCACCGGAACCGGCGGCACCGGAACGGCCGCCACCGACCCGTCCACCCGGACGATCATCGGCGCCAGGTGCCCGGCGGTGATCAGCTCCAGCGTGCCGACGTCGCGGTCGATGACGCCGTAGGAGAGCGTCGCGAACGCGGTTACCGCCCGCTCGCGGACCAGAGCCCGCACCCGCCGCAGGACCACGGCGGGGTCGGGGTCCATCGTGAAGAACGCGCGGACCGCCGTGCGCAGCTGGGCCATCGCCGACGCGGCCGCGACGCCGTGGCCCATCACGTCCCCGATGAACACCGCGAGCCGGTCGTCGGGCAGCACGGTCGCGCCGTAGAAGTCGCCGCCGACCCCCGACCGTCCACCCGGCTCGTAGTGCGTGGCGACCTCCCACCCGGGCAGGTCGTCCAGCGCCGCGGGCAGGACCGCCCGCTGCAGCTGCTCGGCGGTGTCGCGGGTCTGGCGGTGCAGGAAGGCGTTCTCGATCGCGAGGCCGGCGCGGCGGCCGAGGTCCTCGGCCAGGACGAGATCGGCCGGGGTGTAGGGGCGCGGGTCCTCGGCGCGGGAGAGGTTCATCGCGCCCATGACGCGGCCGCCCGGTGCGATCAGCGGGACGACCATCGCGCTGCGCAGGCCGAGGCTGCGCACGAGGCGCAGGTGCTCCTCGTCCTGGGCGAGCGCCGCGAGCACGTCGGGCCCCACGACCGGGATAAGCTGGCTGCGCCCGAGCCGGATCGCCGCCCCGACGCCGCCGGGCGCGTCGAGTGCCGGCGGGTAGCGACGCCGCAGCGTGCGGGCCCACTCGAGCTTCGCCGGGTCGGTGTGGGTGAGCGCCACCGTGCGGATGTGATCGCCCTCGAGGATCTCGACGCTGCACCAGTCGGCCAACGCGGGCACCACCAGCCGGGCCACGTTGGTGAGCGTCGTGCGGTAGTCCAGGCTGGCCGCCAGCTCGGCCGAGGCGCCGGCGAGGAACTCCAGCTGGTGCCGCCGCTCCGCGGCCTCCTCGGCGGCCCGGACCCGCCGCACCGCCTGGCCGCAGGCTTCGGCGAAGGTGGTGAGGAAGTCCAGTTCGCGCGGGCCGGGCAGCCAGTTCTCGGCGAAGGTGAGGCCGAGGACACCCACCCGGGCGCCGGCGGCGAGCGGCAGGCAGACGACCGATCGCTCGGGCGGCGCGAAGCCCTGCAGCCCGGGGTAACGGTCGCTGAGGTCGCCGGCGCGCACGACCGGCCGGCCGGTGCGGGCCGCCTCGCCGGCCGGTGTGTCGTCGTCCACCTCGAAGTCGGCGAAGCGCGCCTCGGTCTGGGCGCCCAGGCCGTGGCTGCCGACCAGTCGCAGCCGGTCTCCCTCGCGCAGCAGCAGCGTGCTGACCGCCGCACCGAGCGCCTCGACGGCATGGTGGACGGCCGCTTGGACGACCTCGGCCATGGTGGTGGCCGCGCCCAGCTCCGTGGTGACGCGGGCCAGCAACTGCAACTGGTCGGCGTCCTCGGGCGCGGAGAAGCCGCTCCCGGTGGCGGGCGGTGCGGCGGACACGCCGCCATGCTCGCACCCCGGCGCCGCCGCGGCTACGCGTCTGCGTAGCGCGGTCCGGCGATCGGTCAGACGAGCAGGATCCCGCTCGAGTACTGGTGGGCCGCGCGGGCGGCGGCGGTCAGCGCGGAGAGGCTCTCGTCGATCTTGTCCCCGACCGCGTACTCGCCGTCGTAGTCGGCTTCGTCGCGCAGCTCTTCGAGCTCGTGGACGACGTGCGCCAACCGGTCGTCGACGCTCACGTGCGGCATTGTCCTGCTCCTTCTTCCGTCCGAGCGGTGGGTCGAATTCCACCTACTCCGATCATCGTCCGGTGGGTGGTCGGAGTTGGTGGGGCGAAGGGCCTCTACGCCCCGGGTCGGTCGGGTCGTCCGAGCCCAAACCTCGGGCTGAGAGGGTGCTGGGCCCGTTCACCTCGTGGGCGCCGGCTGGTTGCCTGCCGGTGGTGGATCGGGCACCGGAGCGCCGTTCATGATCGACCGACCGGACCAGGCCGGAGCACGAGCGAGGAGCGAGCATGGACCCCACACGCACTACCCGATCAGGCGAGGACGACCGGCGCGCCGCGGTCCGCAAGTCGGCCGAGCGCACCGCGCGGCGGGTGCGCAAGGCCGTGCAGGACCCGGCCTGGGCCATCGAGCGGATCCGGCGACGCGCCAATGCGACTCGCGCGGCCGGCGGGGCCGGTCCCGCGCCCCGGCCGGGGTCCCGGCCGGTCGCGGTGCTCAGCCACGCGGAGGCGCTCCGGGAGAACGGCTTCACGATCTACCGCGGGCTGTTCTCGCCGGACGAGTGCGGTGCTCTCGCTGCGGAGTTCAAGGCCGCCGCAGGCATCACCGAGGGCGTCCACTTCACCCGCACCGACGCGACGAACAAGGTGCCGGCGACCCGCAAGGTGCTGTTCGACCCGCGCATCCTCGGCGCCGTCCGGGAAGCCCTCGGTGACCAGATCCGGTTCGTCCAGCCCTCGGACCTGCACTACCTGCACGACACCGTCGGCTGGCACCGCGACAGCGTGCACCGCGCCCAGGACAACTCGCTGGCCGCCGACTGGGCCGAGCTCGACGGACCGTACGGCGTGGTGAAGGCGATCCTCTACATGGAGGCCGACAGCGCGGGCATGGGCATGCTGGCCGGCTCCCACCTCTCACCCCGCGCGATCGACGATCAGTACGTCAAGGCGGTCGAGCGGCGCGGCGAGCAGATCGTCGTCGACCGCTCGGACGAGCCGAACCGCCGACTGTCCCCGGCCGAGATGCGCAAGCCGCTGGTCTGGGTCGCCGGGGTCGGGGACGTCCTGGTCTTCGACCAGCGGATGTACCACTGTGGCCGCCGCGTGGTGGACGGCGTCGTCGCGCGGCACACCGAGGCGCCGAAGTTCTGCCTGTCGATGGTCTTCGGCCTCGACAACCTGCACTCCGAGCGCTTCTACTCCTACTTCCGCTACGCCCGGCGCGAACTCGGCTACCGCGACTTCGACCCGGAGTACGGCGAGCAACTCGAGGCGCACGGGTTGATCTTCCGCCACGGCCTGGCCAACTACTACGAACGCCATCCGGAGGAGTTGCGCCTCGCGACGCTGAAGAAGCCCGAGACGATGGATCAACTGGTCGAGCAGTTCGCCGCCGCCGGGCGCAGCAAGGGGTTGTTGCCGGCCTAACCCGATTGTGGCGAACGGCGCACCGGAGGAAAGGCGGAACCGGAAGCGAGTCCGGGCACGAACCCCTGCATGACAACGCGTTGTGGAAGCCATTCGACTTCAAAGAAGGGTTGTCATGTTCCCCAAGACCGCTATGGCGGCTGCCGGCGTGCTTCTTGCCGCCGGCGTCGGCCTCACCGCATGCAGCAGCAGTGGCGGTGACTCGTCCTCCACCGCCGGCGCCACCTCGCCCGCCGGTGCCTCGACCAGCTCCTCGCCCATGACCACCGGCGGCGCCTCGGCCGGTGCGGCCGTCGCGTCCCAGCCGTTCGGCTCGGCCTGCTCGGCCGTCCCCAAGTCCGGGGCCGGCAGCTTCAACGGCATGGCCACCGACCCGGTCGCCACCGCCGCCTCGCACAACCCGGTGCTGTCGACGCTCGTGACCGCCGTCGCGAAGGCCGGGCTCGTCGACACCCTCAACGGCCAGCAGGCGATCACCGTGTTCGCGCCCTACAACGGGGCCTTCGCGAAGATCGACAAGGCCACGCTGGACAAGGTGCTCGCCGACAAGGCGGCGCTCACCAAGATCCTCACGTTCCACGTCGTGGCCGGGAAGATCGCGCCCGACCAGCTGTCCGGCTCGCACAAGACGCTCGAGGGCGGCACGGTCGTCGTCAAGGGCAGCGCACCCGACCTCACCGTCGGCCCGACGGGCGCCGAGGCGCACGTCATCTGCGGCAACGTGCAGACCGCCAACGCGACCGTGTACATCGTCGACTCGGTCATGATGCCGCCGGCCAGCTGATCGGCCCCTTATCCGGGAACGGGGCGACCGCGGCTGCGCGGTCGCCCCGTCCTCGTTCCACCCACTCGACGAGGGACGCATCATGCATCGCCTGCGATCAACACTGCGCCGCCTTGCGCTCGGAGCGGCCGTCGGTCTCGTGTCGGCCGCCGTTGCGCTGGGGGTCGGCGAGCTCGTCGCCGCCTTCGTCCGCCCGGCGGCCGCGCCGGTCATCGCCGTCGGCAACCGCTTCGTCCTGCTGACGCCGGAGTCGTTGAAGGAGTACGCGATCCGGCGGTTCGGCCGCCACGACAAGGACGTCCTGCTGCTCGGCATCTACGCGGCGATCGCGGTGCTGGCCGTCGCGCTCGGCGTTGCGGCGCTGCGGTGGCTGTGGGTCGGTGCGGGCGGCCTGCTCGCGTTCGGGGCCGTGGGGACGTGGGCGGCGGCGACGGCGAACGCGTCCCGCGCGGAGGACGTCGTGCCCACCCTGATCGGGACGGCCGCTGCGCTGGCGACCCTGGCCGTGATCGTGCGGGCGACCGGGCTGGGCAACCAGTGGCCGCTGCCGAGCCGCAGGGCGACCGCGAGCGCAGCCGGCGACGACGACGGCCCGGTGCCCAGCCGGCGCACGTTCCTCGCCGGCTCGGCCGGAGCGGCCGCGATCGCCGCCGGCGCCGGCTTCGGTGGCCGCGCGCTGCAGCACCACCGCTTCGACGCCGAGCGGTCGCGACGCGCGGTCGTCCTGCCTCGACCGGCCAGCCCGGCCCCGCCGCTGCCCAACGGTGTCGACCTCGGCCGCGGGGCCTCACCGTTCGTCACGGCCAACCGCGAGTTCTACCGCGTCGACACCGCGCTCGCCGTGCCGCAGCTGTCGACCGGCGACTGGCGGCTGCGCATGCACGGCCATCTCGAGCACCCGATGACGCTCACCTACGACGACCTGCTGGCCCGTCCGCTCATCGAGCGCTACGTGACGATGACCTGCGTGTCGGACGCCGTCGGTGGCCCGTACGTCAGCACCGCGAAGTTCCTCGGCGTACCGCTCGCGCCGTTGCTGCGCGAGGCGGGTGTGCGCGCCGGTGCCGATCAGCTCGTCGGCACGTCCAGTGACGGTATGACGATCGGCACGCCGACCGCCGTGATCATGGACGGCCGCGACGCCATGCTCGCCGTCGGCATGAACGACGAGCCGTTGCCGGTCGCGCACGGCTTCCCCTGCCGCATGCTCGTGCCGGGGCTGTACGGCTACGTGTCGGCGACCAAGTGGCTGGTCGACCTCGAAGCGACCACGTTCGCCGGCCGGAAGACCTACTGGGTGAAACGCGGTTGGGCCGCGCGCGCCCCGATCCGCCTGCAGTCACGCATCGACACCCCGCACGGCCTCGCGCAGCTGACCGCCGGCCAGCGCGTGTCGATCGCCGGTGTGGCCTGGCACCAGGGCGTCGGCATCGGCTCGGTGCAGGTTCGCATCGGCAACGGCGAGTGGCAGGACGCCCGGCTGGGCCGGGTGCCGTCGGTGGACACCTGGGTGCAGTGGATGCTTCCGTGGACGGTGAGTGGCCGTGGGCTGGTGACGCTCCAGGTGCGCGCCGTCGACGCGAACGGCTTCGTCCAGGACGAGCACCGGCGGGCGGTCTTCCCGTCCGGCGCGACGGGCTGGCACTCGATCGTCGTCAGGGTCGCCTGAGCGGCGCAACCGGAGGGGGTTCCCGTGCGCACCGTCGCGGACGATCTCGGCGCCCGCGTCGAGCTGCCCGACCGCGTGCAGCGCGTCGTGTCGCTCGTCCCTTCACTTACCGAGTCGGTCGCCACCACCGAGCCGGCGGCCCTCGTCGCGGTGACGCAGTGGTGCACCCATCCGCCCGACCTCGACGTCGAGCGGGTGCGGGGCACGAAGAACCCGGACGTGCGCCGCATCGCCGCCCTGCACCCTGACGTCGTGCTGGCCAACCAGGAGGAGAACCGGCGCCTCGACGTCGAGCGCCTGCGCGCGGCCGGCGTCCCGGTGTGGGTGACCGCGATCGAGAGCGTGCCCGAGGCGCTGAAATCGTTGCGCCGGATGTTCGTGGACGCGCTCGGGTGGGAGGAGCCCGAGTGGCTCGCGCAAAGCCGTGCGCAGTGGCTCGACGAGCTACCGTCGCGGCTGCGCGTGGCGATACCGGTCTGGCGCGACCCGTGGATGGTCGTCGGGTCGCGGACGTTCGCCGGCGACCTCGCCGCCCGGCTCGGACTGGTGAACGTCTTCGCCGACGACCCGGCGCGCTACCCGCGGGTCGAGCCGGCCGAGATCGCGCGCCGCCGACCCGATGTCGTTCTACTACCCGACGAGCCGTACGCGTTCAGCGCCCACGACGGCCCCGATGCGTTCCCCGGCCTCGCCTGCGCGCTGGTCGATGGGCGCGCCCTCACCTGGTACGGCCCGTCGCTGCTCACCGCGCGGGGACGCGTCGTATCGGCGATCGCGGCCGCGACGGGTTGATGTCACCCGGCGACCGCACTGCGCCCGGCCGCGGAGGCGAACCCCAGCCAGGTGTGCCGGTTCCCGGCCCAGCACCACCCGACCTTCGGCGCGTTGCGGCGTTCGCGACCGTCGCGCCCGGTGCCGTTGCTGATCCAGATCGCCGGGGTGCGGGCGTCCAGCCGGCCGTCCGCCTTGCGCCGCCGCGAGCCGATCGTCATGAAGCAGCGGTTGCGCTCGAGCACGGCCGGCTGCTGGAGCAGCCAGTGCAGGCCTTCGGTGAGCAGCAGGGGCGTGCGGCCGGTGGCCGTGATTGCCGGCCCCGCCTCCTCCGGGCTCCAGTTCGCGAATTCGTCGCCCCGCTCGAGCTGCTCGACGAGGTACACCGGGGTGGCCGGCACGTCGGCCGCCTCGACCGGCGTGAACTCGTCCACGTCGGCCATGTCGACCACGACGAAACCGGCCTGGTCCGCGTGCCGGATCAACGGGGCCAGCGTCGAGGCCGGCGCCCGGTCGGGGTGGATCACCAGCAGCGCGCCGGCCTCCGCCGACGTCGCGGCGGCGCGGAGCTGGTCGGCCGGCAGCCCGGCCCGGTCGTGGACGCCGAGCTGGATCAGCCGCTCGGCCTGGTCGGGGAGCGAGGGGAGCGGGGGGAGCGGGGGAACGGACGGCACGGAACCTCCTCGTCGCACGAGCATGCCGGGGCACAACGCGCGACGCGGCGGGGGAGTTCCGAAGCGGCTCGGCACGGCGCGCCTCAGTAACCGCCGTAGCCACCGGCCGGTGCGTTGTCGCTCGACGTCGGGGACGAGCCGGGCGGCGCCGACAGCGACGGCGTGGCGAGGTAGAAGTTCTGCACGCCCTGCCCGCGCGCGACACCGCGGCTGTCGCTGACGAACGTGTACAGCAGGTGCCCGTTGTAGGCGACCTGGTTGCCGTGCGCGTCGTGCACGGTGGTGAGGCGGCCCGACAGCCCGTGCGCGGCCGGTGCCTGCCCCGACGTCACCGGCGGCCAGGCGACGGCGAGCTGCCCGGTCACGTGCGACTGCTTCGCGGTGTCGCCGGCGAAGTAGTAGAGCGGCCGGCCGGTGCCGTCGGCCAGGACGTCCTCGGTCTGGCCCCCGACCTTGGTCGGGCGGCTCTGGATGCTCGCGCTCCCCGCGCTCGACTTGGCGGCGGCCGAGCCGTCCCCCGACGTGGCGATGATGGTGGCGCCGATCGCCGTGGCGGCGGCGACGGTGATGCCGGCGATGAACGGTCCCTTGACGGACATGGTCTTCTCCTTCTGGTTCAGTCGTGCACGAAGTGGGTGCGGATGCGGACGAGGACCCGCGAACGCAGCAGCGATTCGCCGAGCCGGCTCGTCCACGGACGCCGGATCGCGCCGATCGCGGTGACGTCCATGGCGTCGTGCCCGTCGAGGCGGGTGTAGACGGCGTGGATGCGGGCGTCCATGACCAGCAGGGCGGTGAAGCGCTCGCTGCCGAAGCGCCCGCAGCTGCGCCAGCCGTGCGGTGCGGCGAGAACGTGGCTGCTCGCGTAGCGCAGCGGGCGGTCGGGGTCGTCGAGTCCGACGTCGCGCGCCCAGGCGCCGGTCATGACCGATGCGTACTCGGTGCTCGGGGTGCCGAACTGCAACGCGAGCGCGCTCGTCCCGGCGGCGGCCGTCATGGAGATCTCGCCGGCGGTGACCGGGGCTTCGAGGCGACTCGTGCGATGCAGCTCGCGCACTCGCAGTTCGAGGCAGGACCGGCGCGGTTCGACCCGCCAGCTTCCGGGCCGGGGTGGCACGGGGAGTCCGTACCCGCCGGCGCGCAGCGGCGAGAGCCCGCGGGTCGCCGTCACGACCGGCTCCGGGCGGAGGCGAGCCACGCGGCGAGCACGATGATCAGCGTTTCGACGGTCAGGGTCGCGAGCCCGAGCGGGCAGCGCCAGTTGCCGATGTCGTCGTCGTCGCCGGGGATGCCGGACGTCCGCGAGAGCACGTAGGCGACCATCGCGCCGGCGCCCACCGCCCCCACGACGAGCCACAGCCGCTGGTTGACCGGCCGGGCCAGCAACGCGCCCGCGAGGGCGAGCGACACCGCGATGAGAACGACGAATGCGCTGCCGACGAGCGTGCTGTCACCCCACGTGTCGGGCAAGTCCTCGACGTGGATCAGGGCCAGCGCGGCGAGGGCCACGGCGCCCACGGCGCGGGCCGGTGCCTCGCTGAACGGGGCCGCGACGGCCGCGGCCGGTTCGGTC
>Ga0068855_100007529_pt1 | contig 13178 bp, 12 predicted proteins | sample KBSCornC52_FD_66592 | JGI IMG/M metagenome (GOLD analysis project Ga0068855, IMG submission 66592) | Corn rhizosphere microbial communities from Kellogg Biological Station, Michigan, USA - KBS Corn C5-2 | ecosystem: Host-associated > Plants > Roots > Rhizosphere > Soil ... | reverse complement strand
AAGATCGAGCCCGAGATCGCCCTGCACTTTCACAAGGCGCCACCCGAAGATGCGGACGTCGCCGCGCTGATCGATTGCATAGACTGGATCGCGCCGGCGTTTGAAATCGTGCAGTCGCACTATCCGGGCTGGCAGTTCAAAGCCGCCGACACGATTGCCGACGGCGGATTGCATGGAAGATTGTTTGTGGGAGAACGCACCTCGCTGGCCGGCTTGGGCAGCAATGCGTTGACGCAACTGGCGTCATGTTCCGTGGATCTGTTCTGCAACGGCGCCCTGCGAGAAACCGGCAAAGGCGCAAACGCTCTCGGCAGTCCGCTCGCCGCGACGGCGCATCTGATCGCCGTGCTGGCGAAACAGGAAATCCGCCGCCCGATTCAGGCCGGCGAAATTATCACGACCGGCACGCTGACTGCGGCGTTCCCGGTGAGCGCCGGGGAAACCTGGAATATGGAATTCAGTGGGATTGCACTGCGAGGAATGACGTTGAAGTTTACTGCCTGACATCAAATCAACAGGATGGCCGACAGCAGCAGCTACGTCGGACCATCCCTCAATACTTCGCTACACCGTCTGCCTCAGGAATCTTGAGGAACGGCGTCGCTGGGCGTTGGTTTTTCCGTCATCGGCCTGTTCAGACAGGAAATCCGATTCTGTCCCTCTGACTTGGCCATCTGTAAGGCGCTGTCGGCACGCTGCAAGAGAGCGTCCATGTTCTTGTCGCCATGCTCACTGACGGCGACGCCTACGCAGATGGTGAAAGGCGGCAGATTGTCGCTGCGATCGTCGGCGATGCCGCGACGCAGTTTTTCGGCAATGATCATCGCACCGTGCAGATTCATGACAGGCAGCGCCAAGGCAAATTCTTCACCGCCGACGCGGCTGATGATGTCCGTGTCACGCAAAATGCGCGACGCCAGTTCGCCGAAGCGGCGCAGCACGGCATCACCGACGGCGCGTCCATGCTTGTCATTGATCTGCTGGAACTGATCGATATCGCAGACTGCCATCGACAAGGGCTTCGCCGTACGACGCGCCAGCCGGAATTCGCGGTTGGAATATTCATCGAATTGGCGCCGATTGGCGAGTCCGGTGAGCGGGTCGAGGGTAGCCATCTCGTAGAGGTGCGCATTGTAGAGGCGGATTTTCGTGATCAGGGGACGGAAGATCAGCAGCGCCTCCAGCGCCAGCACAATCAGCAGCAGCACCAGCAAAACCTGTTGCGCCAGGCGCGCCTGTTCAATGCGGGCATCGGCTTGCCCGGCGAACAACGCAGCCGCGCGATCCAGCGCAGGCAACAGCAACTCGCGGGAATGGTGTTGCAGCGCCTTGTAGGCCGCGTCGCCGACGCTCATCGTGGTCGCCGTCATGAAGCGGCGCGTGTCGTCCAGAAAGCTGCGGACCTCGGCATCGAGCGGCGCGTTGCCGCCAAAATACAGTTCATGTTCAGCCGCAGTCAGCTGGCGGCCAGCGGGGTCGGCCTTGCCGCTAAGCGTATCTTGCAGGCGCTCCATCTCGCTGACGGCATTCTGCAAGGCCTCGCTGGTGGACGTATCGCCCACGTACAGGTCAGTGCTCAGCAGTGCGATGCGTTGCGACAACGCGCGCTGCTGTTCGATCACATGAACGCGCTGCGTGGCGCTGCGTTGTTCGATGATGATGTTGTCGAGAAGAAAGTACGCCGCCAGGAACAACAGCACCGTCACTGCCACGCCAACGACATAGGCGATGGTCATGCGGGTGGCGCTGATCTTTCTGTCGGGCAAGCTGACCCATGTTGTTTTGGCTGGCTTGGTTTCTTGGGCCGCACGTGTCATCGAGGTGCTTTCTGTGGTTGTGACGGGGAATGCGCGATGCATGTCTGAGGGTCGATATTATGACATCAGTGACGGGTGCGAACATTGATGCTTCGGCAACACAGTCACAATGAATTTTGCACAGCGAAAGTACGCACCTGCCTTCACGTGGCGATCAAGGATTAAATACATCTCCGACTCTTTCCAGGCTTGTTGCCAAACTGGCCGGCGCAAGACGGAATTTCGATCGTGCAAAAAAAGAGGCCGTCCACAGACGGCCTCGTTCAGGTCGGCAGCAACCGATCAGAAGCGATAGGTGGCGCTCAGCACCGCGCTGCGACGGGCGCCGTAGAAGCAGTCGCCACGCGCCAGACAGACGCTGACATAAGTCTTGTCGAACAGATTGTTGACGTTGAAGCGGTACATCCATGAACCCGCGTTATACGACATCATGGCATCGGCCAGTGTGACCGATGGAATCGGATTGTTGTCCATGCCGTCGTAGGACGTGCCGACATAACGTGCGCCGCCGCCCAGCGTCAGGCCGGCCAACGCTCCGTTGAAACGATAGGTCGCCCACAGCGAGGCCATATGTTCAGGGATACCAGCCAGACGCTTGCCGTTATCGGTGCCATTGCTGCGCGCCACTTTGGCGTCGGTATAGCTGTAGCCGGCCGTCATGGTCCACTGCCGGTTCAGCTCGGTGGTCGCCTCCAGCTCCAGTCCGCGCACCTGCGCTTCACCGATCTGAATGCTGTTGCTGGGGTTGGTCGGGTCGGTGGTCTTGCGATTCAGTTCGCTCAGATCGTACAGCGCGGCGGTGTACGAGGAGCGGCTGCCGGCCGGCTGGAACTTGACGCCGACTTCGGTCTGCTTGCCGCGCGTCGGCTTGTACGGTGTATTGTAAAAGTCGAAGCCGCCCAGCGGCTGGAACGATTCGGCATAGCTGATATAAGGCGCAATGCCGTTCTCGAACTGATACACCAGACCGGCGCGCTTGGTCAGTGCGGTGTCGTCACGCGCGGCGCTCGGCGTATTGGCCGTGTCCGACTTGGACCAGTCCCGACGCACGGCCAGCAAGGCGGTCCAGGCGCCGAACTTGATCTGATCCTGCAAATAGACGCCGGTCTGGCGCTGGGTTGCCTCGGCTGCGCGGCGCAACACCGGCAGCGTGTAATTGCCATAGACCGGATTGTAGACATCGATCGCCGTGGTGTTGCCTGAGCCGCTGACGCCATTGGTCACGGCGCGCTGATAGTCGAGCCCGGCCAGCACGGTGTGTTGCAGGGCGCCGCTATTGAGGCGCGCTTCCACCTGCGTATCGGCCACCGCGCTGATGACTTGCGGACGATTGATGTAAACCGTGCGGTTGATGCTGCGATTGTCTGCATTGAGCGCGGGCGCCGGACTGAAGCGCGCGTAGATGCTCTGGTAATTCACCTCGCTGTTGGTGTAACGCAAGTTCTGGCGAAACGCCAGATTGGGACTGAACTTGTGTTCGAACTGATAGCCGGCCGAACGCTGCTTGGCGGTGAAATCGTCGAAGCCGGGCTCGCTGATGAAGCGGCTGGTGGAGATCTGGCCATTGGGAGCAGCGTACAAGGTGCCGCGCCACGGGAAGAAGCCCACCGACGAGCCGCTGACATCTTTCTGATAGCGTGCATACAGCGTCAGCGAGGTATCGGCGTTCGGCCGCCAGGTCAGCGAAGGCGCAACCAGGGTGCGGTTGTCGGGCACATAATCGACATCGGTATCGCTCTCGCGACCGACCACCACCAGCCGGTACAGCAGCTTGCCGTCATCATCAAAGGCGCCGGTGAAGTCGCCCGATATCTGCTTGCGATTGTTCAGGCCGAGCTGTACGCCGATCTCGTTCATGCGCTCGGCCTGCGGCATCTTCGACGTCATGTTGACGATGCCGCCGACGCTGCCCTGGCCATACAGCACTGAAGACGGGCCGTGCAAGACTTCGACCCGCTCAAGCATGTAGACGTCGGGACGAATATTGGTATAGCTGCCGAAGGACATCTGCAGGCCGTCCAGATAAATCACCGGCGCGACACCGCGCACAGTGCTCCAGTCGCCGCGATTGTCGAAGCCGTAAGCCTCGGCGCGAATGCCGGCGCTGTAGCGCATGGTTTCCTGCAGGTTGAGCGCGCCGCGGTCTTCGATCTGATCGCGCGTGATGACGCTGATGGCCTGCGGCGTTTCGATCAGGGCGGAGTCGGTCTTGGAACCGGTGGCGCTGCGCCGCGCCACATAGCCGCGCACCGGGCCTTTGGCGGTTTCCTTGTCGCTCTCTGCCGAGACATCGATCTGCGGCAAAGTTTCTTGCGCCTGCGCCTGCGGCAATACGGCGCCGGCCAGCAGTGCAGAAAATGTCACCGGCAAGAGGCCAGGGCGCCAGGCACGCTGTTGCCTGCCCCGATACCCGATGCCCTGTTGCCGATGTGCGTGGTTTTGCCTTGCCGTCCGTTCTGCCATGTCGCTTCCTTTAAGAAATGAAGTCGCTGGCAGTGAACGTTCAAGCACACCGCAGATAATTGCGGCAACCGGAACTTGGCTGGCTATTGAAGAAAAACTGGAAGCCGCATTGTAAATGCTTTCTAAGAATGCCTCTCATTTTTACTACTTACAGCCCAATTGTTCGAAGCGGGATTGGTTCTTTGTGCGGTTTGAAAACTTACCTACAGAACCGGCAGCCCGACAACTGGTGAAAGAAAAATTGAAAGCCAGTCTCTCTGGATAAAGGGGCATGGCAGAGATTGCCAGACGTTTAAGTATAGGTCGTTTCAATCTCCGGCACTGACGGGCGGAGGTTATTGGGGACTCTTCACGGCTGGTGCATTTACGTATTCATAGCCAACAATCTGTTGATGATAAACAGGAAGAAAAGCTGCTATAGATCCGGCTTGTTCATATTGATAAACGTGCCGAAGTCATTTTTTTGAGGGGATCAGAATCAGCATTTGCGTAGTCGTTTTCGGACAAGGATTTCGCGCCTTCATAATCTGAACATCTGCGCTCTCCAAACGTTCGGCCAGATCTGGATAAGCTTTCTTCAAATAAGCTCTAGCCGCCACGATATTGCTGTCGTACTCAAAAAACAACCTAAGAACTGAATTGGGCAATACCTCTTCGATCTCCGACCGACTAAAGTCAAAATCACCGATATAAAGCACCTTGCCCCGAGGAATATCAAACACCGCTTTATCGCCTCCTCCGCAGGGATAATATACCTTCCCAAAAAGTCCCTTTTCAGAGTTGAGAGTACGACGTACGGACGTCCCTTCCATGGTAATTCCAGCTGCGACGCGACCAACCAGATAGCCATCGCTTGGTGCGCCTATGAGCCATCTGTTGGAGGGGGTGTTTTTGGGACCGTTGTAATCGATGGTCTTGAAGTTGACTTCATAGTATGGCTGTCGAACTCCGATGACGACAATGGACTCATCCTCGGCGACCGCAGTCTCTCCAGGCTTAAGCACCCCATGACCTGCGAGTGGCGCACAAGCCGCGACGTACAACGCAGATAAACTCAGAAACACAACTCGTGCGATCAATTTCATCTTTTCCATTGCTTCTTTATTAGTAGTGATGAATCTATTATTAGCTTGTAGAAAATCAGCTCAACTTGGCCCTATCCTGTCTTGGTGGAACAGTTGCAGGTCCGGGCTAAAAGTTAGCTGCGAAGAAATAAGAATGCTTATGCCGATGGCGACTTCAGCAAGCTACACATTTACCACATTTCATTGAGCAAGCTAACTTTTGGCTTGTGGATTTCGAAGCCGCGAATACCCTCAAACATCCCCGGTAGTATTTCAAAAAAACGTAGTAGTCCAAACCTAGACCGCTATCTTCCGCGATGGCGTGGACCAGTGTGTGTTTTTTCTCTAAATATAGTGCTTGCATAGATCTAGTAGAAATTACTGATGCAAAATACTGTCCTTGCAAAGTTAGCAAACGACAACGAAGCCCATCATTTTAAAAAGTTCTAGCTACATTATTAATTGCCGCTATTCGCCCCCCCTCACAGGTACCTCCAAGTAGGTTGCAAAAAGATCGCAGCGGATCGAGAAAACGCTCGTGGCTTAGGCTGTACAGCGCTTTTGGAATAGCTAAAAAAACTTCGAAAAACTATATAGCGAGAATGTCTATCCTTTTTAGCTATGGTATAAAGTCAACAAACATTACGTGCAAATCGTAACTAAAAATAGCAAGGGGAAACAATGGACTGGAATCAAATTCTGCTCGCGGTCATTGCCGCAATCGCTGCACTTATTACTACAGGCGCAGCTCTGAAGTTCGTCTTTAAGAGAAAAACCACAAATAGGAAATCCATTCATATTGTTTCCCAAAAAAACAATACTGCGCATGGAGACATAATTGCGGGCGATAGCGTTAAAAATCACACTAAGCAGCGATAGCTATCCATGTCGGTAACACAAAAAGGAAACTCGGCAGGGGGCGACATAGTCGCGGGTGACAAAAAGATTTATAACGTTAGAGCCGGCGCTCAATCCCCTATTTCGGCGCTCTACGAGCGTCTCCGCGAAAACGACAGCACTCAGCTCTATACATCCAAAATTGCGGATAAGCTACAACACTTCGCAGCAGTGAGTGTGGATGGCGATATAAGGGGATTAGAACAAAAGCTGACGGCAGCGGACAGGACCGATCTCCTGATGATGGCCAAACGGCTAAAAGAAGATGCCGCCAAACTAGTCATGCGTTTACAAACATCACCTATCGCTCAAGATATTCTGACTCTCGTCTTATCTAAGGTCTACTCGGATTTCGTTCTCCATGTTACTCCTGCGATAGAGTCAGATCAGTCCCGCCAAGTTGTAGACGCGTTAATCAGCGACAAAGTCATTTCAAACGCGATGATCATGTTAGAAGAAAATGAAATGATGCTCACGGACGCAGACATTTTAGGCTTGGTGTTTTTTCTTGGTGGGAACTGCCATATACGGTGGGACAAATGTTGATCTATCACCCTGCTTATGATGCTTTTCATTGCGTTTTCCGTCTACTCTCTCTCATAGCAAATACAAAGCGCTTAGAAATTAGCAAAGTGCGGATACTGGATTTCTTCTTAACATTTCCAGCAGAGGTCAAAACAATTCGTCTCCCTCCCGCCTTATCAACAAAGAAAAAACTGGCTGCCAATTTGACGAACATTTATCACGGCCCACTCAATTCCCAACAAGTATTCCGCGATATGGAACACATTCAGATTGCAGCATTAAACGCTCTAGCCGGTTCAAACATCATTGATCGCGACCTACTTAAAAAGGGTTATGTCGAACGAACATCGGTAACGCTGCCTGATGATCTTCAGCTTCGCATTGATGAGAAAAATAGCCTTGACGAGCCGATAAGCAAATTCATTTTTAAAGAGCTATCCGAAATGCCGCTATTTGGAATAGACGGACTTAAGCATCGAACTGGCCTGATGGAGTATCGCTATGACAATGTTTAAGCCAACCCTACATTTGAGCCGGCTGTCCGTTCTTAAAAACAATAACAGCGTATTTGACTGCAAATTTCACCAAGGTATCAATTTCGTTAGAGGACATAACAGTTCAGGAAAAACCACAATTCTCGATTTCATCGCATACACAATGGGCGCTGAAAATATTCCCTGGAAAAAAGAAGGCCTTCTCTGCGATACATCAATTGCGGAGCTTTTTTTAAACGGAAAAGCAATTACGGTTCGGCGCGACGTAAATGAAAAGGTCATGAACCCACTGTATATTTTTTGGGGTTCATTTGAAGAGGCCATGCATGCTGGACATGCAGCATGGGAAGTTTTCCCGTTTAGGCGAAGTTCCAGCAAAATAAGCTTCACACAAGCGCTGCTGCTTGCATTAGATCTTTCTGAGGCTCAAGGAGACGGGGCGTCAAATTTAACTATGCACCAGTTTCTCCGGGTTATGTACGCAGATCAGCCGTCACTGCATAGCCCAATTTTTAGATTGGACACTTTTGACAATGCGCTAACTCGCGAAACAGTCGGAAATTATTTATGTGGGATGTTTGATGATGAGCTATACGTCAGTCAGCTGGAAAAGCGTAACTTAGACAAAGACGTTCAGCGGCTCACTTCTGAATTACAGAGCATCTTTAAAGTACTTGCAAGATCTCAGCAAGATGTAAGTTTAGATTTCTTCGCCGATAAAATCAGAAATATGGAGCATGACCGCGACAATCTAATTAACGAACTTGCTCGATTAAAAAAAGAACGGTCTATTCAAAGTACCGCAAAGCCAGCATCAGAAGATATTCGCAAGAGCTTAGATACAGCTAAAAGAAAGCTTTTAGAGGCGGAAGATAGACTGGCTCGCACAGAAGTTGAAGTCGCTGACTCATATAAGTTTATTGATGAAATTCAGGTGCGACTTAAAAGTATCGATGAATCTGATGCTACTCGGACATATTTCAATTCATTGCGCTTTTCGTTTTGTCCCTGCTGTTTAGCACCGGTCACATCGGCATTAGAACCCAAAAATACTTGCGAGCTTTGCAAAACTCCTTTTGAGAATGCCCCTGGAGATGGCCAGATATTAAGAATGAAGAATGAACTTCGAATTCAGCTTCAAGAATCTCAAGTTTTAATCGCGGACCGTGAAGGAGACGCCGTTAAAATTCGCGCTGATTTACCAGCGTTAAAGCAGGCGCTCGTCCGATTGGAAAAAGAATATGCCAGTTCATCTGAAGTATGGTCTTCAAAATTAGAGGAAGCACTCGAACAAGCCGCTCGATCAATTGGATCAATCGATCAAGAGATTAAGGGCTTATATGACAATCAACGCCTTGCATTAGTAATTCAAGAGTTGCAAAAAAAACGAAAGACCTTAACTGACCGCTTAACGATCGTTGACGCCACAATTGAACGCTTGGAATTTCGACAAGCTGAACGTCAACGCAAAGTGGAACTTGAAATTGCTTCGTCTCTTGGAAAGCTGCTAAGAAAAGATCTTTATCGTCAAGAAGAATTCCGTCGCGCGGAAAACATCAAGTTTTCTTTCGCTGATAATTCCATATCTGTAGATGGCGCCAGTCAATTCTCAGAAAGTTCCACGGTACTACTCAGGCATTTATTTCACGTTGCCCTCTTAAGTGCATCTACAAGAATACCGGAGATGAGATTCCCAAGATTCCTTATGCTAGATGGAATTGAAGATGGAGGAATGGAGCTTAATCGAGCTCATCTTCTTCAGGAAATTATCGTAGAAGAATGTGAGACATTTTCTTCTGACTATCAAATCATTGTTGCAACGTCTCAAATCGCTCCATCACTTGATGTTGAAAAATACGTGGCAGGAAGAATGTTCTCCGAAGATAAAAGATCTCTTGGGATACTGTAGTTAGATACGCAGATCCCACGAGTAAATTAAAGAAGGTGAGAAAAAATGGCTAACAAGTTCTTAGGCGTTGATGGCAAATATCACCCAGAAGGCTCCTTCCAAGGAGTCGATAGGCAATATCACCCAAAAGGATCTTTCCAAGGTGTGGATGGAAAGTATCATCCGCAAGGTTCTTTCAAAGGCACGGACGGGAAATACTATCCAAAGGGCTATTTTCAGGGCTCTGATGGCATGTACCATCCCTCAGGCTCGTTTCAAGGATCGGACGGCAAGTACCACGAGGCAGGCTCGTTTCAGGGCATGGACGGCAAATATCATCCAAAAGGACACTTCCAGGGAGTCGATGGTAAATACCACCCTCAAGGCTCTTTTCAAGGTATCGATGGGCAATATCATCCATCAGGATATTTTCAAGGCACGGACGGGAAATACCATTCTCCAGGGTCATTTCTCGGAACTGATGGTCAGTACCATCCAAAGAATTCGTTTATTGGAGTGGATGGGAAATATCATTGATCCAGTCGGCAAACTCAATTAATGCATCGTAAACATACCAATAGCCACAAGGGGAAATAGCATGAGTGACACACAGGAAAAGATCTACTATGAAGGTGGAGAAGTTAAGGTCACCAACGCTCGCTTTATTGTCTCTTCACAAACTTATGCAATGTCCGGCATTACCTCAGTAAAATTTTATTCAGAAAAACCAAGCAAACTCGGCCCTCTCATCGCTTTTTCTATAGCAATAATCGCACTACTTAGTCAGGCGAATATCTGGGTAATTGGCATCCCTCTTATATTGGGAGTTTTATTGTTACTTCGTAAGGCGACCCATCACGTGGTGCTAAGTAGCGCGTCTGGAGAAACACGGGCACTTAATAGCCAAAACAAAGAGTTCATCTCAAGTGTCATCCAGAGTCTTAACGACGCCATTGTCGCGCGTGGTTAGCAAAGTTCATTCCCGCGCGATATGGTGTGAGTCGACTTGTCATGTAACGATAAACAGCAGCGTTGAAAACAAAAAGATATAAATCGCAATAACAGCGTAAAGCAATCGACCATCCCAGACCCCCATCACACCGAACAACCCTCAAGTTCACAAAACACCCCAAATCCCGCGTAAAATGCGGGGTTCGCGGGTGTAGCTCAATGGTAGAGCAGAAGCTTCCCAAGCTTACGACGAGGGTTCGATCCCCTTCACCCGCTCCAGGGTGCAAGAGGATCAGGCGTTTTACTTCGCTGCTCTACTTGCCTTTTGCCTGCCTTTTGCACGCCGCATAACAATTCCATCCTCCGATCTTTCGCTTCACGAGTCATTCATGTCAGAAAACAAATCCGGCAAACCGCTTTTTTACGATCCGACCGAACATCGCATCCGCAGCTTCGTCACGCGTGCGGGACGCTTGTCCGGTGCGCAGGCGCGCGCCATTGAGGAGCTCGGTCCGCATTTCCTGTTGCCGTATGCGAAGGAGACGCTGGATATCGACGCAGCCTTTGGACGCGCTGCGCCGACGGTGTTCGAGATCGGTTTCGGCATGGGCGACACCAGCGCGAAGATTGCGGCGGATATGCCGGAGAAGAATTTCATCGGTGTGGAAGTGCATACGCCGGGTGTGGGCAGTCTGCTGAAACAGATCGGCGAACAGAGCCTTTCCAACATGCGTCTGATCCAGCACGATGCGGTGGAAGTGCTGACCAACATGATTGCGCCGGGATCGCTGGCGGGCGTGCATGTGTTCTTCCCCGACCCGTGGCACAAGGCGCGTCACAACAAGCGCCGTCTGATCCAGGGGCCATTGGTGAGTCTGCTGGCGTCGCGTCTGGCGCCGGGCGGTTACCTGCATTGCGCGACCGACTGGGAAGAGTATGCGATCCAGATGCTGGAAGTGCTGGGCGCGGAACCGGCGCTGAAGAACAGCACCGATGCCGCCGAAGGTTATGCGCCGCGTCCCGATTACCGTCCCGTTACCAAGTTTGAAAACCGCGGCCTGCGTTTAGGCCACGGTGTCTGGGATCTGGTGTTCATCAAGCAGGGCTGATCGGGCCCTGCTTTCTCCTCATGCGTTGCGCAGTTTGAATACGCTTACTGTGCGCGCAAGACCTGCCGCCTGATCCTGCAGGCTTTCTGCAGCGGCGGCGGCTTGTTCCACCAGCGCGGCGTTCTGCTGCGTGACCATATCCATCTGCACCACCGCACGATTGACTTCGTCGATGCCGGCGCTTTGCTCGCGGTTGGCTCGCGTGATCTCGTCCATGATGCTGGCCACCTGCGCGACGGCGCCGACGATTTCCTGCATGGTCTGGCCGGCGTTGCCGACCAGGCTGGTGCCGGTGCTGATCTTGGTGACGGAGTCGCCGATGAGCTCCTTGATTTCCTTGGCGGCGGTTGCACTGCGCTGGGCCAGCGTGCGCACTTCTGATGCCACCACGGCGAAGCCCCTGCCCTGTTCGCCGGCGCGGGCTGCTTCCACTGCGGCGTTGAGCGCGAGGATGTTGGTCTGGAACGCGATGCCGTCGATGACGCCGATGATGTCGACGATCTTGTGCGAACTTTGCTCGATGGCGTTCATGGTGTCGACCACTGCGGCGACCATCTCGCCGCCCTTGACGGCGACGCCCGAGGCGTCGGCGGCGAGCTTGTTGGCCTGCTGCGTGTTCTCGGCGTTCTTTTGCACGGTGGAGGTGATCTCTTCCATCGAGGCGGCGGTTTCTTCCAGCGAGCCGGCTTGCTGTTCGGTGCGCGAGGACAAGTCCTGGTTGCCGGTGGCGATCTCGGTGGAGGCGGTGGCGATGGTGTCGGTGCCGCTGCGCACTTCGCTGACGATGCGCACCAGGTTGTCGTTCATGTCCTTGAGCGCTTGCAGCAGTTGCGCGGTCTCGTCCTTGCCGCTGACGATGACTTCGGAACGCAGGTCGCCTGCGGCCACGGTCTGCGCGATCAGGACGGCGGTGTTGAGCGGACGCGTGATGCTGGTCACCAGCCAGACCGTGACGATGCTGCCGAGGATCAGCGCCAGCACGATCGACACCACCAACGTCATGCGCGCCTCGCGATAATCGGCGGCTGCATCGAGGGCGATCTCTTCGCGGAATTTGTCGGCGGACTTGCGCACCTCGGCGACGATGTCGTCGATCATCTGCGTGGGCAGGCGGTCCGCGCCTTTGACGGCTTCATCAACGCGGGCGACGCTGTCGCGGTCTTCCGGTTTGTATTCTTTCTGGAGTGCGGCGAGATAGTGGACACCGAGATCGGCGTGTGCCTTCTGCGCCTGCTTGAGCTTGTCGGTGCTCATGCCGAGCGCCGGCAGCAAGGTGGTGAGCTTGGCGAGGTTGACCTAGGTGGCTTTGCCTTCGTCGATGAAGGCCTGGCGGTATTTGTTGAAGGTGGCCTCGTCCTTGCCGCGCAGCAAGGTGTTCTTCCACTCCTGCACCTGGATCTTGAATTGCACCTGGGCGCTGCGGGCGGAGTCGATGGCTTTTTCGATGGTGCCGGCTTTTTGCATCGCCTGCGTGTTCTGCTCAAAGCTCTCGTTGAGCGTCATCCATCCCCGAACCCCGACGAAGATGGTCGCCAGCAGCAGCAATGCCGCCAGCAAACCGAGACGTGTACCTATCCTGAGATCGGTCAGCTTCATATACCCTCCATGCTTGTGTGTGCACGCGGAAATATAGTCGCCGGCTACGGCGGTCTTAAACCAACTGTCGCCCCGGTTGTTAACACTATATCTACTAATTGCCAAGCATGGCGCATACTACTTAGTATGTCACTCAGGTATTTCCTGATATCTCCTGAATCAGGGCGATAATTTCCGCACCGTAAGTTTCCAGTTTCTTTTCCCCCACACCTGTGACGCCGCGCAGGTCGTCCAGTGAAGCCGGCTTGGCCTTGGCGATCTCGCGCATGGTGGCGTCGTGGAAGATGACGTAGGCCGGCACGTTGTGCTTGCGCGCGGTCTCGACGCGCCACCAGCGCAGCTTGTCGAAGATGGTCTGTTCTTCGGTCGAGAGG